>Ga0335081_10006321_pt1 | contig 18858 bp, 19 predicted proteins | sample Lox_Sample_35_FD_206713 | JGI IMG/M metagenome (GOLD analysis project Ga0335081, IMG submission 206713) | Soil microbial communities from Loxahatchee National Wildlife Refuge, Florida, United States - Lox_Sample_3.5 | ecosystem: Environmental > Terrestrial > Soil > Wetlands | place: USA...
TGACGCAGCCTTCCAGACATTTCATTTCGCCAATCAGGTGGAAAAAATCCACGCGTCGCTCTACTCAAAAGCCTTGGAGAATCTTGGGAAAAATGAGATCTTGGATTATTATGTCTGCCCCGTATGCGGCAATACGGTTGAAAAGGCGGGGCCGGAGAGGTGCCCGATTTGTGGAACTCCTGGCAAAAATTTCATTAAAATTGCCTGATCATCGTTCCGTTGGGGGAATGAGGGAGAATATGAAGACCTACTTTCTCCATCCTGAATCGATACGAAGCCTCTTCAACAACATCGCCCCCACCTACGACCTTCTCAACCATCTTCTCAGCCTGGGAAGGGATTTTTATTGGAGAAAAAAAGCAGTCCAAGAGTTGAAAGGGCTCAAAGGCTGGATATTAGATATTGCCACCGGGACAGGGGATGTCGCCGTCGAGATGATTTGTCAGAGCGATCATCAGAGAAAGGTCTCCGGGCTGGATTTTTCGGAACCCATGATTAAAAAAGCCAAGCGAAAAATCTTCCGGAAAGGTCTGTCACAAACAATCACGTTAAGCCTTGGAGACGCCATTTCCCTTCCTTTCCGAGACAACACCTTTAGCGCTTCGCTGATCGCCTTCGGTTTGAGGAATATCGTACAGAAAGAGCGGGCACTTTCCGAAATGGTCCGGGTGATCAAAACGGGTGGAAAGGTCGTGGTCTTGGAATTCACTTTTCCCCGCAAGGGATTGATGAGAAGAATATATCCGATCTATTTCCAAGGGGTCCTTCCTCGGCTGGGGGGCCTCATCTCCGGCGATCGAGGGGCATACGCCTATCTCCCCGAATCGGTTTTCCATTTCGCATCCGTTGAAAATTACGAAGGGCTCATGAGGAAAGCTGGATTGGAGAAGGTGAGTTCCCAGTCATTGACCGGCGGGGTGGCTTCGGTTATCTCAGGAGAGAAAAAGCGCTAATGATCCGCCTTTTTTCTCTCGACGATTTAGACTCCATTCTCCAGATCGAAAGCCAATCCTTCCCCAAGTCACCCTACGACTGGGCAACCTTTCTCAATCTCCACTATCTATATCCAGAAACTTTTTTGGTCTATGAGCGGGTCGATTCAGACCATCGCCGAGAAGAAGAAAGGATTTTAGGATATATCATCTTCTCCCGGGACGGACATATCATCTCGATTGCCGTTCATCCTCAGCACCGAAAAAAAGGCATTGGGACCCAGCTTCTCCAAAGGGCGCTGAAGACCTTTCATCCCAACAAGGTATGGGCAGAGGTGAGAAGAAGCAATCAGGGAGCTCAGGTCTTTTATTTTAGGATGGGATTTCAAATCACTGGAATGGTTCCGAACTATTACGGAAATGAGGACGCGTTGATCGTGGAGCGGGCGCACTCGCTGCTGGAAGAATAGCCTCGCCACCTTGACTATTTTGAAAATCTCACAACATCCCCTGCCTTGATGCCATGGGAGGAAAACCAACCTTTGTTCATCTCTAAAGCGTAGAGGACGGGTGTGGGGGGAAGATGGGACTCTAAGGTCCGAGGTCTCATATCCGTGATCGAAACAATCTGGCTATCCTTGCCGATAAAGGCGATGCTCAGGGGAATAACGGTATCTTTCATCCAAAACCCGTGATAGTCCTCTGTCTCAAATATAAAGAGCATCCCCTCGTCTTTCCCCAGATGTTTTCGGTCCATCAATCCATGGTTCCTCTCCTCAGGAGTCTTGGCGACCTCGACCCAGATTTCCTTCCCGTGGATATAAAGAGGAATTTTCGGGAGGCTCTGAGAATGGGCAACGGAAATCCAGAGTAGAACCAGGATGAAAAGGGTTCTTTCAATCCTCCGGTTCAGACATCTCCTCTCCTTCTTCATCCCAATCCTTCTTTTGAAGTTGATCGACAAGGTTCCGAATTTCATCCTTGATCTTGCTTGTGTTCCACTGGATGAATAAGACCCAGAGTGGAAGAAGAAGCCAAATGATCAAGAGGATGCTCAAGAAAACGACCATGGCGACGGCGATCCCAAACGGAAATTCCTTAAAGATCTCCTCGATATACGATTCCATTCCCGTTCATACCTCCTTTAGTGAACCCGAAAACCCAGAAGGTCTTATCATTTCTGAGCCCGTCATGCTCGGGTTTCAAATTCCAATTTCCAAATCACAAATTCCAAGCAAGCTCCAAATGGCCAATGACAAATGACCAAAACAATTTTCTTTGAAATTTTGGATTTTGTTCATTGGGATTTATTTGGTACTTGGGGTTTGGAATTTAGTGCTTATTTGTGAATTATCTGGGTTTCTCCCCTCCCAATTGCTTCCTCAGTTTTTCATTGACCTTTAAAATTTGATCCACATCTGAACCGGCCAGTTCCCAGGAATAGTTATCCTTGCCATCTTTCTTCAGTTTGATCTTGACCTCTGGAGGAAGGGACTGCTCCTTTTCAACTTTTTCCTTTTCCACGATGACCCTCGGGATGGAGGGGCTCTCTGATTTGCCTTCCGCAGGAGGCGATTTTTTCTCGCAGGCGATGGCGGAAAAAATCAACACCATGAATACGACTAATATTTTCTTCATACGCCTCAAGTCCCGTCTACGATGCGGTCAATCCTCTTTTAGGTACAGCCGGCATCCTTTCAGAAATTCTTCTTTGGTACGGCTATCTTTGGGATAAGAATAAGATCTGAACCGAACATCGATGCCTTTGGGAATATAGCTGCCCTGGGTCAATTTCACTTGAACCCTTTCACCAATCTCTTTGGCGAGCTTCTTATCGTTAAAAGAAAAAATATATACGGCACTGTTCTGGAAAGGAACGACGGCATCGATGGAACGAACCATCTTTTGGAGAGCGTACATCACCCCTTCCCAGGATTCATGGCTGAGCACAGACTCCCGTTTGGTCCTTTGGTCCCAAAAGTCCACTCGAATCATGGAAAAGGGGGCTCTATCCCTTTCCGCCTCTTCGAGCATTGGATTGAGAATCAGGTTGTAAACGGTCTCCGTCCCAAATACGGGAAGGGTGAAAACGAAGGAGGCGCCGCTTTCAAGCTTGCTCTCGGCCTGGATATAACCCTGATGCGCTTCGATGATTTCTTTGGCAATCGCAAGTCCCAACCCCGTCCCCGTGACAACCCCTGTCTGAGTTCTCCCTCCCTGATAGAAACGGTCGAATACTTTGGGCATGTCCTCCGGGGAAATACCCACTCCCGTATCCGTCACCACGATCTTCAAGTAATCCCGCTTCTCAGTGAGCCCCCTCGAATCGATCGTAATTTTCCCTCCCGGAGGGGTGAACTTAATTCCATTCCCGATAAGATTGATGAACACTTCCACCAACCGATTACGGTCGATCAAGACGAGCGGCGTATCCGGATCGAGTCGATTCTCGAGGACGACTCCCCTTTCCTCCAGCTGCTGAGAAAAAGTCATGGCGGCGTCCTCGGCGATCTCCATCAGACGGGTGGGCTCAAACCTCAATTTCAAACCCTTTCCAGATTCGATTCTGGAGAAATCAAGGAGGGTTTCGATCAGGTTCGTCAGGCGGATAATATTCTTATTGGCGATACCCAAATATTCTCTCTGATCTTCGGAGAGAGCTCCCGCGTGTCCTTCCAGCATGAGAGAGATAAACTCCTTGATAACCGTCAGAGGGGTTCGAAGTTCGTGGGACACACTCGAAATAAAAGTGGATTTCAATTGATCCAGCCGTTTCAGTTCCTCATTGGCCTCGTGCAATTCAGTCGATTTCTGGGTAAGATCCACAATGAGGTCCTTCTCGCGGATCACCCGGTTCAATTTCGCCCTCATCTCGTCAAGAGTGAACGGCTTGGTGATGTAATCCGCGGCTCCCACACCGACCACATCCGTGTAGGTATAGGTACCTCCGTGGGCGGTCATGCAAATGATATGAGTACTCGGAAAATGATCCCGCACCACCCTCATCAATTCAAATCCATCCATCTCCGGCATCTTGATATCCGTGATCATGATGCCGAAGGGCTGGTTTTTCAGAATTTCTAAAGCCTGCTTCCCGTTTCCTGCAGTAACCGCCTCGTGGCCAAGAAGGCTGATGATTTTCGAGACCATCTCCCGAATGGCCTCCTCATCGTCCACCACCAAGATTCTTTCCTTCTCCACCCCGACACCCTTTTAAACTCGGATTAGAAAATACGTAACGGAGTCTCCCTCGCCCGCCCCCGGTAGGTGGGTTCTCCCGATTTGAGAGGCCGCGGAGACCCGCGTACAAAGCTTATGGCTGGATCACTAACAAAAAGGATATTCCTTTTCCCTAGCAATTTCAACAAAATTGTCCATAGTAAAATACCTGTAACAAATTCAAACGGTTAAAACAAGAGGAAAGTGACCTTTATAACTCGTTTATAAACGCTGGAAGAAGAATTATTCTGAGTGAGGAGGATTAAAATAGTGAAAAGATTGGATTCGAAGATGGTGAAGAGCACGAAGAACTCAGAAGGAGTTAGCCAAACACAGGGACTACCTCAGGCGATTGAAGGAAAGACAGAGGAGGAATTATAATGGACAGTAAAACCGATATCGAAAACTTTATAGCATCAAATAGATTGGACATAGACCTGTTGGACGGGCCATCAGAAGCCCCTGAAGCGTGGCGACTCAAATGGGAGGGGCTGGCCAAAGGCTTAATGATTCGACCCCGATTCCATTTTGATTGAAATCATTACGTTGGATAGGGTAACACCAAGTCAGAGACTCCCTTACCAGAAGTTTTGAGATACGGAGCATGTTTACGCATGATCTCAGAGACGATTGACGCTATTTTGACTTTCTCCTTGATAAATTCCCTGTGCCATGCTTCCGAAATCCACGGTTTGTAAATTTCTGCTTCTGATGTGCCTGGTTCAAATTTAAAGTAGCAGGGTGAGGCAACGCGCGCTATTTCAGGACCTTCATAAGCCCTGAACATTCCTCCAAAAGAGTCGACGATAATCATATAAATATCCAAAGGCATGTTAACCGCCTTTCGAATACTTGCCAAAATGGGGAGAGAGACATCAGATGAGGGATTCATTGTATTTGCACCAAGGGATTCAACAAGCTTCGCTCCCGCTGCACTACAGTGCCCGCCGAAAATCGAAAATTTAAAAATCGTCTCTTTGGGGATAAAACTCTCCTCCCTCATTTTATTTAGAATCAAAAGCAAACCCTCATCATAAACTAAAAAGCCCCTAAAACCGGCTTCAATATTTCTCATCATATCGGCGATCCAATAAGAAATATGATCGGATCCCCTTAACCTGAACCCCTGCATCATTCCTTCATGAGTAGACATTTCTTTCGATCCAGAATCCCAGCTCTTCCGGTGCCCAACGGTCATGATGACCTCAATCTTTTCTTCGTAAGCCATTTGAGCCATGGCTTTAAGCTCTTGAAAATCACAAAACGTGGACCCCCCGACAGCAGCAATAGCCCTGTGAACAACGATCTTCCTTTTCCTCGCTTCATCGATCATTGCCTCCATTGTGGAGGCCCTTTCTACACCGGCAACTTCAATACGGTAATTCGCCCCGTCCGGAAACGCTCTATTTGAAGAAGGCAGATCGTAAAGGTCGCGGCCAGGAATACCTTCTTTCTCCATAAAATCTCTAATTGTCTTTATTGTCTTAGCCATTGTTTTTATAACGCTCAGGTTCAGACTGCCCGTTATCTGGCACGGCTGATGCGGACCATTGCTTCCAAAACCTGATCGACGTCTTCATCCGTATTGAACGGCCCCAGGCTGAACCGTACTCCTCCCTTTGGACTGGTGCCCAGATCTTCGTGGACCAGAGGAGCGCAGTGGAGGCCGGCCCGTGCGGCGATTCCAAAATCGCCGTCCAGAATACTGGACAGGTCCTCAGGGTCCATGCCGTCAACGTTGCAGAGCATGATGGGAACCCAAGGATCATGCAGAGATGCGGGATACACCCAGACCCCTCGGATTGAATTCAACCCATCGTGGAGGCGTCTGCCCAAACCGAGTTCCTTCGAATAGATATTTTCCATGCCGCGTTTGGAAATGAACCGAAGGCCTGCCGACAGGCCGAAAATGCCGGCAACGTTGATGGTGCCGGGCTCCAGCCGTTGAGGATAGACTTGAGTGTGATCAAGGCTGAGAGAATCTCTCCCTGTCCCGCCAAAGCGTGTCGGCTCGACATCCAGTCCCGGGCTTAATACCAGTCCACCGATACCTGTAGGTCCTAACAGGGATTTGTGCCCTGTAAAAGCGACGGCACTCACGCCCCACGCCTCCATGTGGATAGGCAGACGACCCGCCGTCTGAGTCACGTCGAGAAGCAGGGGAACCCTTCGTTCCCGACAGATCGCCCCTACCTGCTCTATAGGCTGAACGGTTCCCAGAACATTGGAGGCATGGGTAAGAATGACAAACGAAGTGTCGGGCCGGATGGCTTCAGCCACTGCCATCGGATCGATGAACCCTTCTGACCCGAACGGAATGAGATCAAGGCCAAGGATGCCCTGCTGGTTCAAATGGTGAAGCGGCCTCAGGACGGAATTGTGCTCGAGGCGTGAGCTGACGACACGGGAATGTGGACGAGTCAATCCTTGAATCAACATGTTCAGGCCATCTGTTGCGTTGTAGGAGAAAATAACCCGCTCGGGATCGCTTCCCCCGAAAAATTGGCAGACCTCGCGCCGGATGTCCATGATTCGCTCTTCCGCTTCCATCGACAGATCGTAGCTCCCCCTCCCGGGCGATACGCCCAACCTGGAATAGACTTCGACCATCTCTTCCAAGACCTCCCGGGGTTTTGGAAAAGCCGTCGCCGCATTATCGAGATAGATTGTCTTCTTGCAAGAAACCATCGTCTCTCAGATGCAGTTTCTCGGATTCGGCAGCCCCGCCAATCGGCGCGCGCCATACTTGATACCGCCTGGGAAAAGCGCCTCCATCTCCATCAAGCTTATTCCTGTTCCCTCTTTGATCTGCCGGTTCAGGGGTGATCGGCCATTCTGAAAGTAATAGCCACGAAGAAATCGGAGGATGGCCCAATGAGCTTCACCCAGGTCCTTCAGCCCCGCTTCTTCCGCCAGGGCCATCGCCACGTCTTCGCTCCATTGATGAGGGTCCCAAAAAAAACCTTCCCCATCAAAGGTGATCTCCCGGCCGGCAATGTGACGTACTCTCTCGCCGAGCTCTTGCCGAACCGGTGGGGTTTGAGCAGTCCCTTCCACGATTCTCTAACCCTTCGCCTCAGACAAAGCTGCCAGGACTTTGTCCGGCGTTGCGGGCAAGTGGCGAACACGCGCGCCGCAGGCGTTCGCAATCGCATTCATCATGGCCGGAGCTGTGGGAACCATGGTCATCTCTCCAACTCCCGTTGCCCCCAAGGGACCTTTGGTCCTCGGGGTTTCCCGGATAACCGTCTCCATTTCAAACGAATGGCCGATCGTCGGGAACTGAAAGCTCACCCAGTCTTTGGTTTGGCCGTCGATGTAGATCTCTCTCAGGGCGAAACCGACTCCCATGTCCATGCCTCCTTCGAGCTGCCCCTCGAGATTCTTCGGGTTGATGACACGGCCCGCATCGACGGCGGTCGTCATCTTAACCACTCTCACCTCGCCGGTGGCAGTATTCACCTCGACCTCGGCCAGCTGGACAGCATGAACCTGTGATTCAAAAGAAGGGCCCTGCCCGGTTTGGGGATCCAGCGGACCGGCATCTTCGTTCTTCTTAGTACCCAAGTAACGGGTCGGTTTCCCGGAGGTCTGCAGTTGCTCAACCGTAGCAGCATTTACCTCAGCCATGGCCGACTTAAGTTTATGGATTGCGTCCACCAGCGCTCCCCCCAGCATGTAGGTGATGCGGCTTCCAGCTGCCGGACCCGCAGCCGTCGTCCGATCTGTGGTTCGCGTGGCCAGTCGAATTTTGTCCATGGGCAGGTTCATCAAATGGGCCGCGATCTGGGTCAGCATCGAGTCGTTTCCCTCCCCAGGATCAGCCGCCGCACCCAAAACGGTCAATCCTCCGTCCGGGTCCAACTCCACGGCAACCGTCGCCGTATCGCCGGGTCCTCCGATCCCGAAACTCCCTGTGCCCAACCCCACTCCGCGTTTGACCGTCCCACCTTTTCGGTTAAACTCCGACGCATCGTTTCGAGCCCGGTTGTAATGGGGTCTGATAGCCTCCATCAGTTCAGGAAGAGGCCATTGTTCCGCAGCTCTTCCCGTCGATTTGAGCTGGCCCGGCTTGAGTATATTCATCAGCCGGAATTCCAGCGGGTCAATTCCCATTTTCTCTGCCAACATATCCACTGCTGACTCCAGCGCATAGTTGACTTGAGGCGGCCCGGCGCCCCGGGCCGCAGCTCCCCAGATGGTATTGGTATACACCAGCCGGCTCATCGCCCGGATGGCAGGGATATAGTAAGATCCGGAGAGCATCAACAAAGCCCGACTGATGATAACGGTTCCATTGGAAGAGTAGGCCCCGTTGTTGACAGTGAAATCGATGCAGTAAGCCGTCAGTTTACCCTGGGCGTCCGCTCCCAGCCGGACCTTCATACTGAAGGCATGGCGTTTGGAGGTAAGCCACATCGATTCCATCAGGCCGGGGACATAGCGAACAGGACGTTTGAAGTGAAGCGCTGCCGCCGCTGCCAATCCTTCAGAAGTCACGTCGATCTTGATGCCGAACTGCCCGCCGGAATACGCCTCTTGATACCGCATATTTTCGTAACCAATGGCATCCTGAAGCATGCCCATGTGGTAATGGATGTTGATGCTGCGCCCGATGACGACGAGAGTTGGTAGATCCCCGTTTTCGTCCTCCAAATAAGCCACGCAAGCTTCTGGCTCAAGAGGAGCCTGATGATTGGTCTGAGTGGAAAAGTCCGTCTCGACCACACTGGCGGATTTTGCCAGGGCCACCTCCGCATCCCCTCTGATCTGGGGCTGGCTGAAGCAGAGGTTCGGGCGATCGGGGTCGATCTGAAGGGCTCCCAGCGCAAGGGCTTCTTCAGGGGTCATCATAACAGGCAATAGGTCATATTCCACTTTGACGGCTCGGCCTGCGGCAACCGCTTGTTCCCTCGTTTCGGCAAGGACGGCAGCCACTGGGTCCCCGATGAATCGAACCTTTACGTCACACAGAACCGGCCGGTCGGGCACCATGTATTTCAGCCGGTTCGTCCCCTTGATGTCCTTAGCCGTCATGATACCGATGACGCCCGGCATCTTTTCGGCCGCCGATACATCAATCGACTTGATCAAGGCATGGGCATGAGGGCTGTGGACCGCAGCCAGTTCTCCCGCTCCAGCCACTTGGATATCCGCCGCAAACTCCGCCACGCCGCAGGCCTTGATCATCGCCGAAGGCCTAGGATGGCTGACGCCAATCAGGCCTTGTTTCGGATCAGGCCTTACCTGGTCGGGTGTAAGTTCCCCGCGCAAAAAGCGGGCGGCCAATTGGACGGCCTCAATAATCTTCTTGTAGCCGGTGCAGCGGCAGAGGTTCCGGCGAAGCGCTTTCTTGATGTCGTCCACAGAAGGGTCCCTGTTTTTGTCAAGCAGCGCTTTCGCCGCCATGATCATCCCGGGAGTGCAAAAGCCACACTGGATGGCTCCAGACAGGACAAAGGCTTCCTGGATCAGATGCGGGTTTTCCGGCGTACCCAGACCCTCGATTGTAATGACTTCAGACCCATCGAGCTCCGTTGCTTTGGTCAAGCAGGAACGAACTGCTTTTCCGTTTACAATCACAGTGCACGCGCCGCACTGTCCCTTACGATCGCACGACTGCTTCGTCCCGGTCAAATGAAGGTCCTTGCGAAGCAAATCAATCAGAACGAGGTCTTTTTCAATGATGAACTGATGGGACCGCCCGTTGATTTTGATTGCCACCTTTTTCATTTAAACTCTCCTTGTTCTTCCCAACCAGTCCATAGTCCAATTACGGAGTCGAATATCCTCCGTCGATAAACAGTATATGGCCGGTGACGAAGTCAGACTCTTCTGACGCCAGGTAAATGATCCCTTTCGCAACGTCCAGCACATCCCCCAGCCGTCCGAGGGGATAGTATTTTTCTGCAAGAATGCGTTTGCCTTCCTCAACATCTCCTTTGGGTGACATGGACTTATAAAGAGGGGTGTTAAGAGGGGTGACAATGTTTCCAGGAGCAACAGCGTTCACCTTTATGTTATAGGGCGCCAGTTCGATGGCAAGCATACGCGTTAGCCCATGAACTGCAACTTTTGAAACTCCATATGCCAAACATCCGGGAACCCCATTGTGACCAAAGATTGAACCGACATTGATCATTTTTCCCTTCTTTTGCTTCATCATATAGGGTGCTACAGCCTTTGCGCATAAAAATTGACCTTTCACATTAACCATCATCGTCTCATCCCAGATTTCTTCTGAATGCCCTAGAAAACTCTTCATGTGAAGGATACCGGCATTGTTGACCAGAACATCAATTTTTCCCCACTTTCGATGTACCTGCGAGACCATGGATTCAACTTCTTCACTTTTCGTCACATCCACCTTTACAGCGATCGCATGATCCGCTCCCTTTTCCTTCTTGATCTCGTTTGCTATTGCTTCTGCCCCCGCCATGGTACGATTAGCGGTACAACATACCTTAGCGCCTTCTTTTCCGAGCTCCAGTGCCGCTCGTGCTCCTATCCCCGAAGAAGCTCCTGTCACTATCGCCACTTTTCCATCAAGCCTCATTTTGTCTCCTGGCCTTTATTATCGATTTGGCTATCGCTCTGTTGCTATCATCAGTTTTGGCAAGAAGCCGCAAGGCATCACTCCTCATCGCGCTTTTTGAAGGTTGAATACGCAAATGGTAATTTTTAATGACTTCATTCTTGTTAAAAAGTTCTGCTACGGAAAGTCTGTGCGACGCAGATGCTTATGACATGTCATCTATTTGCCTTTGAAATCAATCATTCACATAGTCCGCCGGCCCATATCATTGGTTTGGTAAAATTCATTCCTTTGAACTATCATCGGAATCCGGGGGACCGTATCTTAGTGCTGCGCCTTTGTCCGCCGAGTTTGCCATCTTAGCATAAATAGATAAATAACCTTTGGTTACTTTGGGGTTTGGAATTTTCCACTTCCGGAACCTTTCGTTCATATCCTCATCCGAAATCTTGATGTTCAATTTTCCGTTCGGGATATCGATTTCGATGATGTCGTTTTCCATGACAATCGCTAGCGGTCCGCCTGTAGCAGCTTCCGGGCTTATATGCACCACCGCACAGCCCTTGTTCGTCCCTGAAATACGGCCATCCGTGATAAAAGCAATCTTGTCCTGCAGACCTCTGGCGGCTAACTGCCATAAAAAACGCTGCAGGAGGTACATCCCCGGACTACCTCTTGGACCCACATATCGGACCACTACGACATCACCCGGATTAAGTTTGCCCGAATTTAAAGCATCACAAGCGTCTTCTTCCCGCTGAAAAATACGGGCCGGACCTCTGTGCTGATACATCTGTACCGGCACAGCCGATTTCTTTATCAGCGCCCCATTGGGGGCGAGGTTTCCTTTTAGAAAAATGAGCCCTCCTTCTTTCGAAAGCGGCGTATCACTCAAACAAATAACCTTCCCATCTGAATGAAACGTTTTACCCAATAACATAGAAAGCGATTGCCCCGTCACCGTTATGGCGTCAGTATCCATCATCGACTCTAACTCTTTCATAACCACTGGGAGACCGCCGGCTTCATCGAAATCAACCATCAGATGATTACCCGAGGGTTGGATGTCGCAGATGAAAGGCGTTTCCTGACTGATGGAGTTGAACATTTCCAATGGAATATTGAGATCCAATTCTGCTGCAATGGCCTGCAGATGCAATACACCATTCGTAGAGCCACCTATGGCCATTAGAGCTCTAATCGCATTTCTGAAAGCTTTCAGGGTCATGATATCCGAAGGTTTTATTCCTCTTCGATGAAGCTCGACCACCTGCTGACCAGCTTGAAATGCAAGGCGCATGAGTCGCGAATCCGCGCCCGGGGTCGCTGCGTTCCCTGGCAGGGACATTCCAAGGGCTTCTGCCAAACATGCCATGGTATTGGCCGTGCCCATCACCGGGCATGCCCCGAACCCAGGACATCCGCGGTCTTTGATCTGGAAATAATCCTTTTCGCTGGTTTTGCCTTCTTTGAAATCTGCGTAGTGCTTAGGTGCCACTGCCAGAGGATCCAAGATTATCCCTTTATACCGGTTGAGTCGCATGTAGCCACCCGTGACCACCACAGAGGGAAGATTAAGTCTTCCGGCTGCCATGAGGTGGCCGGGGATAACATCATCGCAGACAGGAATGAAAACCATTGCATCAAAGAGGTTGGTCTGGGCCACTGCCTCGATATAGCCAGCCACCAAGTCCCTGTGTGGCAGATGGTAATTATCATACCCCGCCATACTGGTGCATATAGAACTAATCACGAATTCTCGTGGTGTCCCTCCAGCTGACCATATTCCAGCTTTGACCGCCTCTGCGACCCGGTTCAGGTGGATCGATGCCGGATTGATTTCACCCCAGCTGCTCACGACCCCTATTTGCAGGCCATTAAGTGCCTTATCGCTCAATCCAGTACCCGTCATGAGTGTCTGACGCTCCACCAGCGCGTAATCCGGAAGGTCCGCATCGTGCTTTTTAATCATTTTTTTTCGTCTCCACAGGACACCTCGATTGCTCATAGGCGAGATCACTTATTTTGAAGTGATGCTAACCCTTCTTCGACGACCGATAGCCCTTTGTTGAGTTCCTGGTCTGTAATGCATAAAGGGGGTAAAAACCTAATCACATTGTTGTAGGTCCCGCAAATTAATATCACCACTCCGTGATCCACGCAATATTTTTGCACTGCACTGGTTTCTTCTGCAGCGGGCTTCTTCGTCTCTTGGTCTTTCACAAGCTCGATCGCAAGCATGGGTCCTAAACCTCTAACCTCTCCTATTATTTCGAATTTCTTCTGAAACGCCACTAAACGCTCTCGCATCTTTTTGCCCAATACTTCAGCCTTCTGAAGGAGGTTTTCTTCAGTAAAAATATCCATAACAGCAAGCGCTGCAGAGCATGCAATCGGGTTTGCCGAATAAGTACCCCCAAGACCACCAGGATGAACAGAATTCATTATTTCTCTCTTACCTATGACAGCACTCAACGGCATCCCCCCAGCAAAGCTTTTTGCTAATGTAATAATATCAGGCTCTACGCCATAGTGCTCAATGGCAAACATCTTTCCGGTCCGACCGGTTCCTGACTGAATCTCATCCGCAATGAAAACGACCCCATTTGCTTTACATATGCCTGTTAGCTTGGTGAAGTATTCAGGCGGCGGAGTTATAAATCCACCCTCCCCTAAAACGGGTTCTGCGATAACAGCCGCAGTGCATTCAGCCCCCACCCGGGTTTTAAGAAAATCCCCCAGATTCTCTGCACAAGCGACACCGCACCCTGGGTATTTGAGTCCAAAGCTACATCGGTAGCAGTATGGTGCGGGAATATGATATACCTCGGGAGCGAACGGACCAAAACCAAGTTTAAACGGATTGACTTTACTTGTTAAGGTCATTGCTAACTGAGTTCGCCCATGATAACAATGCTCCAGTGCAATGATCGCTTGTCGTTTTGTATAGTAACGTGCGATCTTTACTGCGTTTTCAACCGCTTCGGATCCAGAATTCACAAACAAAGTGGACTTTGGAGCTGTTCCCGGAGCAATTTCACAAAGCCTCTCCGCAAGTTTGATAGCAGATTCGTAAGGCACTACCATAAAACAAGTATGTGTAAACTTTTCAGCTTGATCCTTAATGGCTGCAACGACTTTCGGATGGGAGTGTCCAACATTCATTACGCCGATTCCGCCGGCGAAGTCAATGTATTCCTTTCCCTCTATGTCGCGAATGACAGCCCCTTTTGCGGACTCTACATATATTTGGGCCGCGCTTTTGTACCCAGGGGGAATGACTTTTTTTCGCAATTCTGAAAGATAATCCGATTTGTTTTTCTCTACCATATTTTCTTTCCTCCACCTATGTGACTTTTTACTGCAATCTTGGATTTCGACCGTTTAAAGAAATGACTCGCTCAAGAAATCGACATTGTTAAGACAACTACTTCAACTTATTTTTCTCCACATCAGCCAACAATCGCTATGGGGGTTCCAGCTTCCACTTCCTGGTCTACAGATACACAAATCTCTTTCACAACTCCGCTCGATGAAGATACGACAGGCATTTGCATCTTCATCGCTTCCAAAATAGCGATTTCATCGTTTTCCTCTACCCGGTTGCCAATCTTCACCAAAATAGATACGATTTTCCCCGCCATAGGTACAGTTATTGGTGTCGCCATAATTGACTGCCTCCTCTTCACAGCCACTCGTAACTCAATAGGCTTGTCCCCCGTCTGGAGTCGAGCCACACAGTTTCTTTATCTGGAACCTATCTCAAGAAAGTCAAAGTCTTCGTTTGAGTCAAAAATTCACTCAACTTCAATGTTCATTTCGTTGACACGATTCAAGGATTCTACCAGGGCTGAATGTGCCTCAGCGATGGTGACACTCTGGAACTGGATGTTTTCTCTTAACTTCACCTGTGCCATTCTATCCATATCAGTAGTTATGAGGCAGGCAATCTTTACGTAACCGCCCATGGATACACCATCGGGCCCTAAGCAGATAGGCTCCTTTCCACCGGGGATTTGAATGGCTCCGATGGCGTTCCCGTCATCAACAATGTTTGATGGGTCAGAACCGCCGAGTCGAGTGCCCGGCCGTTCTTTGAAATACAGCTGAGGCCCCTCAAATCTATAGCCAATTCGGTTAGAATGGATGGAAGTTCGATAAGACGAGCTTAAGAAGATTTGTAGGCTCTCATCTTTTACATGATCGTCTTGAGGGCCCAAAATCACCCGCAGCTTCTTCTCACCTTTTAATTGAGGCAGTATAGATTCCTTTACCTTCCGTCCCTTCAGATTTTCAAGAGGAATCCTTGGGTCACCTACTTCCAGTACGTCGCCCTTTCTGATAAGCCGACCCCGAACCCCTCCTAATGCTCCCGTGAGATAGGTAGATTTTGAGCCGAGGACGACGGGGACGTCAATGCCTCCTACAACACAGATGTAGCCACGCCAGCCCATTTTCGGCTCTCCCATGGAGAGAATATCCCCCTTTCGAACGTCGATCGTATGCCAACAAGGAGTGGACCTCCCATTTATCTTTGCGTCAAAATCCCCTCCTGTGAGAGCAATGACAGTGTTCTCAAGGACTCTCAATTTGACGCCCACCGCTGTTACTTCAACGCCAGCCTCCTCCAGCGGATTCTTCACCAACAGATTTCCCATGCGCAGTGCGAAACGGTCCATGGCACCAGAGGGTGGAATTCCCACGGCGAAATATCCTCTTCTGCCCAAGTCTTGAATGGAGGCAAAGACACCCTGCTGAATTACCTCGAAGGTCGGACGTCCCATTTGATTCTCCTATAGCGAAAAGGTCTCAGACTTTATCGAAAATTTGTAGCTGCACTCCCATACCTGTTGACGAATCTGGTCAAACTCCTCGTCACCAACACGGGTAAACTTGACTCGGTCACCTATTCGGAGAAGAGCGGGTGACTCTTCAAATATGTCGAAGCTCTGGAAACGATCATAGATGGGAACCGGTGTCAAACCAATCATCTGGTATCCCCCCGGGCTCGGAACAGGGTAAATTGCGGTTAAACTCCCACCCAGGCCGATGGTTCCTTTCGGTGTATAGAGTCGAGGCGAAACATACTTTGGGACGATTAAGAGCTGACGAGGGTTTAGCTGCATGAGTTGAGGTGATCCCGGAGTAAATCCAACCATTCCTACCCAATGAACCGTCTCCGTATGAATCGTGATGACATCTTCCGCAGATACATTGTTTTCTTGGGCTACAAAGCCTAGATCTTTTCCCCATTTTCCTCCATAATGAACGGGTAATTCGATCAGTCTCGAAGCGACTTCCGTTACTTCGGGAATTCGTCCCGCGATGTTCTTTAGTTCTGAAATCAATTCTTCTGTGCCAATGACTAATTGATCATAGGATAATAGCATCGACCGCCATCCAGGCAATGTTTCGATAACGCCTCTGATCGCGGCCTCGTTGATAGCTTTATCGAGCCCGATGACTCTGAAATTGGCATTCAGAGTCATTTCATCTCCGATTTCAATCGTCAAGTATTGGTCGCCCGAATAAAGGAATCTTGGACTTTCATAAATCATCGAGATGCTCCTTTCTCAATCCAGAATGGCCCTGCGTCAGTACTGTTGGCTGAGAGGAACAATTTTAACACCTTTTTTCTCCAAAGCGCCTTTGACCGATTCAACGATTTCCGGCCCCCTCGGGTTATCGCCATGGAAACAGATTGTGTTCCCTTTGACCTCAATTTCTTTCCCGTTCGTCGCCATCACTTTCCCTTCCACGACCATTTTAACAACTTTTTCCACCGTGGCCTTCACGTCAATTTCTCCGTGGGTCTTCTTGATCACCGTTGTTCCCTCTGGGGTATAATCCAGATCCGCGTAGAGTTCTCCGGCCACTTTCATCCCCATAGATTCGGCAAGTTGATAGGGAAGGGTGTTATAGAGGGCTAAGAAAATAGGCTCTGGCTTGATTTCCCGAATCGCATCAAGTATTGCGCGTGCCAAGGGTTCGTTTGTCCAGGCCATGTTGTAAAACTGCCCATGAGGTTTTGCATGTTGCAACTTAACCCCTGCAGCTTCACAGAATTGTTTCAAGGCACCCACTTGATATAAAATGTAGTCCTTTGCCTCTTCTGGTGTGACTTCGAGTCTCCTTCTTCCGAACCCGATTAGATCTGGATATCCTGGGTGGGCTCCAACGCCTACACCATACTTCTTGGCCAGATTTACTGTTTTTCGCATAACATGAGGATCCCCCCCATGAAATCCGCACCCGATGCTAATTGAGGTGACGTGTTTCATCATTTCTTCGTCATTTCCGATTTTGAAAATCCCAAAGCTTTCTCCTCCATCGCAGTTTAGATCAATTCGCTTCGCCATGGCGTTTTCCTCCCTACCCTATCTTTTGCAGTTCGAATTAGAATATCGAATGGCTCTATATTGAAACAATTTTTTGGAGTTTTTCCTTTTGCCTCTTTTTTCAAGTTTCTAGTATTTATCGACGCACATATCTGTCGGAAATAATGGCAAACATAAGTAAACAACCCATAACCATCAATTGTACGTAAGAACCAATATTTGCCAAATTCATCGCGTTGCCAACGAGTGTTATAAAGAGAGCTCCCAAGACTGCCCCGGGAATATTTCCCACTCCTCCACCCACCTTTGTCCCACCAATCACTGCTGCTGCCATTGCTTGCAACATTAGCCCTCCCCCCAGTACGGGTTCCCCCGCACCCACTCGAGCGGTAAGCAAAACCCCGGTAAAACCGGAAAAAAAACCGCACAGGGTGTAAGCCAGAACGGTGTATTTCCTCGTATTGATTCCAGAGAGTAGGGCTGCATTCTCGTTCCCACCAATTGCCCAGAAGTACCTTCCAAGATAAGTCATATTTAGCAACAGGTGCATAATTATTAAAATAATCACAGCAATCAAAACGACATTTGGGACCCCATATAATGAACCACTTCCAAAGATCTCGACAAAAGGCTTGGTTATTCCCCAGACTGGCGTCCCTCCGGCCAACTGCAATGCTAATCCGGAAGATATTCCCATCGTAGCCACTGTCACAATAAACGGGGCTACTCTAATAACTGCTACTGTTAGTCCGTTCACCAATCCTACCAACGTGGAGACGGCGAGACCCCCTAGAATTCCAAGTATGGTGAGAACAACAGAACTCTCGCTTATGCCACTTGTCATGGTAAGGGCAGCAACGATGCTTGTTAAAGCAACGACAGCTCCAATTGCCAAATCGAAGCCGCCTACCAAAAAAACCAACATTTCTCCTACGGTAATAATTGCCAGATATGTTGTCTGCCTCAAAACATTCATACCATTTTGGAACGTAAAAAAGTTGGGTATGAAACTTCCAGAGATTAACAACAATAATACGAGGAGAGGAAGAAACCCTGACCTACGGATCAATTTTTCCACAGTTTTCTGCATCCCGAGTTCTCCTACAGTGCATTGAATATAATGGTATTTGAGTATTAATTCTTTTCTTCGTCCTTTTTTAATCCGAGAATGCAATGGAGCAATTTTTCCTTTGAGATATGGTTGTGGTCAATAACACTGATGATCTTTTTATCGTACAGGATGACCACCCGATGACAGAGATTCAAAAGTTCGCTCGCTTCCGAGGAGATGTAAATAACTGCTCCTCCTTTCTCTGCGAGCTGATTCACCAATCTGTAGAACTCAATCTTTGACGCAATATCGATTCCTCGTGTAATATCATCAAAAACGAATATTTCTGCTTCTTTCAACAATCCACGTGAAAACAGTACCTTCTGCTGGTTCCCGCCACTCAAGAATCGCATGCTTCTTTCCAGATCATTTGGTTTAATACTCAATCTTTCAACCTGTTCAAAGCAGTTTTTGACTTCTTCACCTTTCTTGATAAAACCCATTCGAGAGAATTTCTCTTTTATCACTGGAAGGGTCTGATTCTCCTTGATGCTTCTGCACAATGCGATTGCGTCGAGCTTCTCGGGAGGAAAGTAAACGATGCCGTTACGGAGGGCCTTAGACGGGCTAAATTTGTTCGCAACATTCTTGCCGTTGACCAATATCTCGCCGTTCTTGATTTCCTCCAATCCGTACAAAGCCCTCCCAACCAGCGATTTCCCGGAGTCCGGCAGCCCGGCGATTCCCAGGATCTCCCCTTTCTTGAGATGAAAACTGATATTC
>Ga0335081_10006322_pt1 | contig 18857 bp, 7 predicted proteins | sample Lox_Sample_35_FD_206713 | JGI IMG/M metagenome (GOLD analysis project Ga0335081, IMG submission 206713) | Soil microbial communities from Loxahatchee National Wildlife Refuge, Florida, United States - Lox_Sample_3.5 | ecosystem: Environmental > Terrestrial > Soil > Wetlands | place: USA: Florida...
TGAGATTGAGCTGCGACAACCCCCAATCCAGGCTCTTGGTTCCCGGCAGCGGAGAGTAGATCGCGCCAGGATTACTGCCTAGACCGTCCGGCATGCCGGAATCGAAGGTGCGGGACCAGGTGTAGCCGAGCAGTGCATAAATGCCGTGGCGCGCGCTCTTGGTTTCCCCTTTAATTTGGAGAGAATCGTAGCGGGCTGTGCCTGTGCTGTTATTACTGTTCACCGCCTGAAAAAAGCCGCCGTAAGGGAAGAGTGGGAAGCCGCACCCCAGGGTGTAACCCGGTACAGGATTCGGATCTAGGCCGCCCGAAGGGCATGCATTGGGAGAGCTCAGGTTTTGGTTCACCTGGCTCACCAGAATATGCGTGCTGTGGGAGCCGGCGTAGCCTGCGGTCAGAACAATGTCTCCTGGCAACTGGCGCTCAATGTTTAAGTTGTACTGCTGGATCATGCCCTGCACGAAATTGCGGTTCATCGATTGGATGGTGCCCGTGTAAGCCGTGGGATTGACGGGGGCGCTGTAAATGTAACCGCCCGGAACGGCTGTGGTAGAACTCCCCTGAGGAGCGCCCAACAGGAACCCATTCGAGAGTCCTATGGGGAAACCCGGATATTGCGTGCAACTCGTGCTCCCGACTGGTAGGCAAAAGCCGGCGAGGCCGGTTGGGAAGGCATCGACCTCGGCATAATATGGCGGGTTTTGCCACAAGCCTTGCCCGCCCTGATTCCAGGCAGAATCATGGAAAATGGCGTATCCGGCACGAACCGCGGTCTTGTCGCTTCCCATCGGTTTCCAGGCGAACCCGATGCGCGGTTCAAACGCCGACTTCTGAAACTGGATACCCACGTCAGAACCGGAAATGATGCAGCTCGTGCAGCCAGTCAACCCCGGACTGCCCCCGGGCACGTACCACTTGAGGTTCTGAATATTGAAGTTCGACTGACGGTTTTGCACCTCAGTTTCGGGCGTAGCCAAGGCCCAGGCAAGTCCCAGGTTTAACGTCAGATTATTGGTTATCCGCCAGTCGTCCTGCACGAAGGGACGGAACAGCTTCCAGCGACGGCCGACCGTGCCTCCCAAGAATGTCTGGTCGTGAGCCGCAAAAGCCCCAGTGGTGCCCAGCAGTAAATCTCCCATGTTGTCGCCGGTGCCGATGAATGCGCCGACTTGGGTGATAAAGCCGTCCTGGAATGCATTGTTGCGTATGTTCATTTGGTTCCAGCGGAAAACCCCGCCGAACTTGACGTTGTGCTTGCCACGGATCAAATCGAGCGTATCGGAAATGGAATAGACATTGGTCCCACCCTGATAAGGTGCGTATCCGCGGTCTCCGAGCGACATATAGGTCGACATCTGAAACGAAGTCAGACCGCAACTGATGCAGTCTTTGCTTGATTGGTTCAGACTGGGGGGATAACCCGTAATACTCGAGCACTGGCTTCCCAAGTTAGCGCCGGGAATGCCGATAACTGCGGCTTCGCAGGTGCCGGTACCGTAGGACAGAATATGGTTAAAAATCCGGCTGAACCCGAAGCTGGCCTGGTTGATTGTTCTATCCGAGAAAAGGTGGGTTTCCGATACCATGGCATTTCGCCCATGGTTGTTGATGTGCTGGGTGCTGCCAAAGGCATTGACTTCGGCCCACGTGGGTGAGCCGCCGGGAACGAAGTTGGTTGCCTGATCGTAGCTGAAGCGGGCAAACGCCGTGTCCTTGCTCGAAAAATTGCGATCGACACGGATGTCCCCCGTGCCTTCGTTGAGTTTCCTCACCGGCTGGTTCACATAGTTGTAATTGGAAGCTGGGTTGTTGGCGTTAGCCGTTGGATAAAGCTGAATCAGCTTGGCCGCCAGCGGATTGATCATGGCCGCTGGAATTACGCTGCAATCGGCGCCCGCCGGTTGGAGTCCCGTGGCCAGATTCACCGGTATGGGGATCGCGGTACCGGGGACGCACTGGAAGGGCGTGCCTGAATAAGGATTATTCAGGATTGGGAACTTGGAGTTCGCCGATCCCCGTGGGTTGCCGAACGGATCCAGGTTAAAGTTGTAGTTACCTAATACGTCAGGAGTCATCATGCTGGTGGTCGGAACCAGGCCGGTGAAGGGAACACCGAGACGCTGCATCTTGGCCTGATAGTCCACAAAGAAGTAGGTTTTGTCCTTCTGAATGGGGCCGCCGAAGGACCCGCCGAACTGGTTCAGATTGAACTGGTTTCTGGTGGGAGCAAAATAGTTGCGGGCATCGAGCACGGTGTTGCGAAAGTATTCAAACACGCTGCCGTGATATTGATTGGTCCCCGACTTGGTGGTCACCAGAACGGTCGGTCCAGCGCGCTCCCCCCACTCGGCGGAATAGTTGTAGGTGAGGACCTTAAACTCCTGTACGGCATCGATATTAGGGAAGATGGCGATGCCGCCTTCGTCCAGCTGATTATTGTCGTTGCCGTCGAGCATCCAGTCGGTTGACTGCGCGCGCGATCCGCCCACGGAAAGGGAAAACGACCCGCGGGTGGACGCTTCACTGCTGGCCGCGCCGTTGAAAAAACTGTTGGGGTTGGTCTCTGCCGTAGTACCCGGGGTAAGGGTTGCCAGTTGCACGAAGTTCCGCCCGTTGAGGGGGAGCTGAGATACCTGCTCGGAGGTGATCACCTGCCCCAGGGTGGGATTCGTGGTTTCAACCGCTACTTGCGTGGCGCTCACCTCAACGTTTTCGGTGACGGAAGCAGGGACCAGGGTGAAATTCAGTTCGCGATGCTCGTCCACCTGCAGGCGAACATCCTTTTGTTCGACCGTTTGGAACCCAGAAAAGTCCACGCGAAGCGTGTAGTTCGCCGCCGCCAACAAGGGAACGACGTAATGGCCGCCGTCGTCGGTCTGAGCTTCGCGGGTGAGGCCGGTCGCCTGCGAGACAACTCGCACGGTTGCCCCGGAGATCGCCGCACCGCTCTTGTCGGTGACGGTGCCGGAAAAGGTTCCCGTTGCCTGCCCGTACAGGAGTGGGCAAATGGAGAAAACTACGGACAAGAACACAGCCGCCAACAGCGTTCTTTTCGTTAGCATACGATTCCCCTCTCCTGAAACGTCGTTATCTAACGATTGCAATAAACAGCCGGGTCGTGATCCCGGTAATATGAAAGTATTAACCTCCTAACTGTCAAGATCTTTTGTGGCAGTACCGGATCGGCGCCATGACTTCGAGGACGATTCGAAATCCTCGACCCTAAGCAAGTGCTGAAGCAAATGAGAACGCCACTCGTTGGCTCACGTACCTGAAGCTCGCGCCTTTCTCAACTTGAGTCAAAATTCATCGCGCGCAAAGCTTGTGGCACTCTCGCTCGTGATACTGTCTAGGGAAAACGCAGCGGCACCGAAGCGAACTGTCGAGGGAGATGCGATGTTCACACCGCATAGTCTGGCAGTTGCCTTTCTCATGATGATCACGAGCGCCATTTGCTGGGGCTCCTGGGCAAACACCTATAAAGGCGTCAAAAACTATCGTTTCGAGTTGTTCTACTGGGACTACGCGGTCGGGATCTTCCTCATCTCGCTTGTATTGGCCCTGACCATGGGGAGCACTGCCCAAGATGGCTCGAGCTTCCTCGAGAACGTCCGCGCTGCCGATCGTGAAAACATTATCTCCACGATGGTTGGGGGTGCGATCTTCAATCTCGCGAATCTGCTGCTAGTAGCAGCCATCGATATGGCCGGATTGGCAATCGCCTTCCCGGTTTCAATCGGGATTGCCTTGGTGGTAGGTGTGGTCTTGAGTTACGCGCTGCAGCCGAAAGGAAATGCCGGCTTGCTCGCGCTCGGGGTCGCCTGTGCCCTCATCGCCGTGGTGTTAGACGGCAAAGCCTACGGCAGCCTGGCGAGCGCGGCGCACTCGGTTTCACGAAAGAGCATCGGAGTGGCCATCGTGTCGGGCATTCTGATGGGGCTGTGGGCTCCTTTCGTGACCCGAGCCATGACCCACGGCAACCCGCTCGGTCCCTATAGCGTCGCCGTTTTCTTGACGCTCGGCGCTTTGTTGTCCTGCTGGATTTGGAACATTTACTTGATGAAACGACCCTTAGTCGGTCAGCCGGTTGACTTTTCCGGCTTCTTCCGAGCGCCAGCTTCGGCTCATGCCCTGGGAATTTTGGGAGGCGTGATTTGGGGTATTGGCATGGTGTTCAATCTGGTGGCCGCCAACTTCACCGGCGTGGCCATCTCCTATGCCATTGGCCAGTCCGCTCCCATGGTGGCGGCGCTCTGGGGAGTGTTTGCCTGGGGAGAGTTCGCCGGTGCGTCTCGCAAAGCGAAGACCTTTCTGTTCTTAATGTTTATCTTCTACTGCTTTGCGATTCTGCTGGTCGCGCTAGCCCATGGCTGAGTCCGGCTCCTAAATTGTCGTCGCTCCAGTCGACGAACCCCTTGAGGGCCCAAAAACCTCGCCAGCGGATCGAGGCCCTCGCAGAACTAACAGTTGTCCTCAGCCTCAGTCGCAAGGTACCACACTAGGATGGGTGTACCACTTTCCCCTAACTTCTGGTCCGCCCCGAACAATGTTGATGGCTGGGTTTTGGGCAGGGGCGATTGGCAGAGGCGCGCTTGGTTTCTCAACCTATGAAAACAATTTCTCCTTGGCCAGATGGCTGCAGACGAGGTCCACCATTGATCGGTGACCGGGTGATTTGTCTAAGGCAAATGGCTCGCGAGAGATAGGCGCCTCACTCCAGAACGTCCCCCGCTAGGGGCTGAGGAAAAAGCCGTGGCAGCTAGCCAGATTCGCCTAAAGCTAAAGAGAAGATGGAAGTAGAAAGACCCCTTGGCATGGAGCCAGGGATGCGGTATCTTGGCCGACGCGAGAATAACGAAGGGCAGACAACCCCAGAAGGGTTCAAGGCATAATTAGGCAGGCTACGGAGTAGGCCAGGGACTTCCGGGCGCAGCCGGAACGCTGGGCTGTCGATCAACGGCCCGGGTGTCACGAGGGCTCAGAAAGAGCATCCGCCATGAAATCTCCTCTTCTCCGTTACAGTGTGCTTGCGGTTGTTTGTTTGGCCGCCGGTTCGGTGTTTGCCCAAAATGCCCCCAATTCAGCCCCGGCGTCCACCCCAGCCGACTCGGGCGCGATGGTCTCGGCTCAAGGCGAAGCTGGGGCTTCCGGCTCCGATGTCCTCATTCCCGGTCCGCTGCGCTCCTTGTTTCGCATGGCCGGCATTAGCCAGAAAATCTCGACCCAAGAGATCCTGCCTTTGCTGGCTCGCAACGTGTTCGCGCAAGGCTATGAAGGCTCTCCCACCAAAGGCCGTCAGACCGAGTTTCTGATCCTGCTGATACGGTACGTCGATCAGGCGAGGGAACTGGCGACGCTCGCCGGACCGGAAGCTGTGATTCGGGTCTCGCGTTGCGAAGAAGCCCGCCCGTTGCTGCACATTCTTGGATACCGCGTCCGTCAGGAGTGCGGGCGAAAGACGACTTCGCTCGTAACCTCCGATCCGGACCGGGCATTCCTGACCGTGGACTCGGGTTTCCCGCTGCCCGAGCTCGAGGAAACGCTCGAAGGAGGGGAACCGTTCTCCTATCCATTTCCCTCCACCCGTTTGCCGGTGCCTTTTGGTGCCAGCGAATGGTTGGCGGCCAGCCGAGAGGCCGGGAAAGACGACAAAGACCTGCTCGATGCGCTTCTTCAGGATCCGGTCTTGGCACATCTCTACTGGTCTATGTCGCGGATGGATGGTGAAACCGGCGCGGCTCTGCGGCAAAACCCCGGGCTTGAGAAGCTGCTGCCCTATGCGGCGGTTCTCGATTTCTATGGAGATCAGATTCGAGTTCGCTCGGGCCACGTGATCGTTCCCGGCGGGGCACCTGCGCAGTCCAGCTGGAAGGACCTGGCAGGGGCGAGCCCGACAGTGCCGGGGGACTTTGTTCTTCATTTACTGTCCAAAGATAGAGGTTGGCTGGCGGCCTATTTTGATGCTCTGTCACGGGTCAATCCCGGCCAGCAGGCACACTTGACCGAGCCCCGCCGCCTGCGCCGGCTTTATCAGGCGCTGCGAGAGCCGGATGTTTCCGTCGATGCCGCGCGCCCGGTATTTCGGCCGGCGCCGAGTCTTCTCATGCTGTTTACCCGCCTGCAGTGGGATCCCGACGGCAAGCCTCATGTCCCGGGAAATCTGGAAGTTTGGAAGCAGATTCTCAACCAAAAGTCGGACTCCAAAATCATTCGTGAATGGGCCAAACGCGCCAATCACTGGAACGACCCCGAGCAACTGCTCGAAGGAATGGTCGCTCTTTCCCGGGTGGAGACCGAGTCGGGACCGGTGCAAATCTATCTCATGCTCAGCGAACTGGATAGCCGACGAGCGCCGGGCGAGCGGTTGAGTCCGCAAACCGCGCGCCTGATGGCCAGTAAGTTCGCGCAGTACAGCAATCAGTATTTGATCTTCTCTGAATTCCCCGAGCTCAACGACCAGTCGATTGTGCACTTCTTGAACGCCGCCGAGGGGCTGGACAAGATCTCCAATCACACGCTGCGCGGCAATGCTCTGGGGATATTCCAGGCCAACATCGGGATTTGGCAGATTTTGGCGCGCCAAGAGCAGATACCGCGCGCCGCATTGAACGATTCCTGGCAACGGGCCATTCAACCTTTGACCAACATTCACTCTGCCACCCAGCTCTTCGATGGAGGTTGGGAATCGCTGCGGCAAGTGCTCCTGGCCTCAACCGGAAAGCAGAACATTTCCCAGGACGAGATCATCGAGTTGCTGGCGGGTCCGCGGCAAGCCACCCCCGAAGGCCAACAGATGCACGAGGAACTGGCCACGCGGATTCGCACCGCCATGGAAGCTCAACGTCTGGTTTCCCTCGACACCATCTGGACTCTGGGCGAGGGTTTGAAAGAGATGGCCCAGGGAAAAGCCGAGGGCAAGACGTTTCTCCCCCAGGCTCGCGAGCTGGGAGAATTTGAGATGCCGCGACCGATCTTCACGAGCGGCGAGAGAACGGAATGGGCGGCGGGCATTTACAACAACCGTCACACGGACCTGGAGATGCGGACCGACTTTACCAAGCTGATCAAGTCTCAGGCTTCGCCCGAACAGCTGGAGCAAGCGCGCGGCCAGCTGACTCCCTTCTTCCGCGACACTCTGGTGGGTCTTAACTACGCCTATTACGAGCCTCCCGGGGCCCAGGTCATGCATCACAATCCGTTATTCGTGCGCTCCCATGACTTTTCCGGCGACACGGTGGCGGGAGTCGAGCGTGTTTGGCAGGCACCCTTGTTGTTCGGAGAAGGCTCCCCGGCAGGCGGCGGGGCCCATTTGGTCGGCTCCTTGGCCGATTTGCCCTACGTACTGGCCAATGCGGAACAAGACTTCATTACCCCGGAAAACGTGCAAGCCCTGATCTGGAGGGAACTGGTCCCGGGACTGTTGATGAATTCCACGCTGCCACGTTGGTGGGGTGTCAGCCCGTATGAACTGCATGCCATCACCCTCTATCAGCGATCGGGAGAAGAACTGCTGCAGTCGGCGCAAAAACAGCCCGAACTCGAGAGCCAAACCAGGGAGATTCTTGCCGAGCGCATCACCCCGCAGATGCTCGAACGGGTGGAGCAGAGTATGCGAACGGGACACATGGAGGAAGTGTCGGTGGAAGTTGCGCCGGCGGACTCGTTTTACCTGGCGGCGGAATTTCGCCGCCGCTATCCGCAAAGCGCGGCGTCGGTAGGTCCCGCCAATCAGGAACTGGACGCCCTTTGCCGCGCCCATCCTCAGGAAGTGAGTTGGGAGCGGTTGTCGGAAGACTTTGGCGTGCCTCATCCAATCCTGGCCCAGACCTACGCACGAGAATTGTTGAATGTGAGACCTTTTCCGGCTTTTGAGGGCTATTCCAGCCGTCTGTTGGCGGAGACCTGGGATTCCAATAATCTCTATTGGGCGCGTTTGGTCGATGAGTCCGGGTATTCCCCGGTGATGTTGAACCGTCTGGCTCCGGAGCTGACTCGCCGCATGGTGGAGAAGATTTTCGCCACCGACTTTGAGGACTGGCAGGCTATTCTTCGCGCCTTGCGCGAAACCGGAGAAGAGTTTCGCCAGGGAAAGATCGCCGTGCTACCCAAGGGCGGCTTTTGAGCGGAAGGTTCGATGGTGGGATCGGTAGGAACAGCGGCAACGCAAGGTTGGGGGAACGGCTTTATGTCAAGGACCTATTTTCTAGTTCTGGGGTCTCTTATCGTACTAGGCGGGAGCTTTCGAACCCAGGCACAGGAAAGCGAGACGCATATCCACGTCATCGTGGACATGGTGCAGTTGAATGTGGCTGTGACGGATAACAAAGGGGATTACGTCACCGGGCTTCGGCCGCAAGATTTCTCGGTCACCGAAGATGGCATCGTACAGAAAATCGCAACCTTCGCCGAGGGCAACGAGGCAACTCGCAGGGTCGTGGACATAGCTCCGACCGCGGGCAAAGCTTCCTCGACGCCCGGGGAGGGGGAGGCCTCGGGGCTCGGCTCGCTCGTCGCCGGGGCGGACGTCTTCATCCTTTTCGATACCAGCAACTACATGTATCGCGGCTTTGTGTTTGCCCAGGACGCAATCGCCGACTTTGTACGTTCGCTAGAGACCGCGGATAAGGTTGCATTCTATTCCTACAGCCGCAATCTCTTGCGCGCGACTCCCCTCACCGCCGATCGCTCGCAGTTGTTACGCGGGGTGCGGACGACCGTGGCCGGGGACGATGCCGCGCTCTACAACTGCTTGTTGTTGACCCTGAAGGACGCGGCGAAATTTACCGGTCGCAAAGTGGTGGTTGTATTTTCCAACGGTCCCGACAATGCCAGCATGGTACCCCCCGAAGACGTAGCCGAGTTGGCCCAGTCGACGGGAATCCCCGTGTATATGATCAGCACCCAGCAAGCCAAGCTAGAGCCGGTCTCAACTACGGTGTTTGAGCGGATGACGGCGGCGACCGGAGGCAAAGCTTATTTTGCCAAGTCCTGGCGCGACGAACGGCGAGCCTTTGCTTCCATCCGCGATGACTTGGCGCATCTTTATTCTTTGAGCTACTATCCCCAACCCAATCCCAATGGAGGCTGGCGGGCCATCACGGTGAAACTCATGGGCGAGCGCACGAAAAACTATCACATCCGCACCCGAGATGGTTATCGTCCCCAGCCCACCCGAATCTCCGCCAATGGCGCCTCCGGCTCGGTTTCGGAGTCGGATCCCAACTGATCGGCGGCGACTCGATCCGCCGGATTTCCATTCGAGAACCTCGGGCAGCAGACAAGCCCAACCGGCCACGCCGCCGGTAGACAGGGCTCCGCGCGGAAGCGCGCTCGGGCTCGCGGGTGGAAATCCGGTGCCGGCAGCAGACGCGCGGTTAGGGCACGATCGGCAGCACGAGATGTGACGGCAAACGTCGGGAGCAGTAGATCCGCTGGGTAGCCGCCACAAAATCCGAGGCCGCGGCTTGGTAGATGCTGGGCACGAACTTCTGCGGATTGCGATCGATCACCGGGAACCAGGTCGATTGAATCTGCACCATGAGGCGATGTCCCGGCAGGAAGACGTGATCGTGATCGCGCAGGGGGATGTTCCACTCGACGGGCTGATTGGGCGTGAGCGGATGCGGCTTCTCGTAGCTCGCTAGATAGCGGCCGCGGCGCACTTCCATGGCGATCGGTAGTTCGTAACCATTGAGTGATTGAGCATATTGGCCGGGCTTCGGACCGCTCTCGGGTTTCCAGTCGTTCTTCTGTGCGCTCTGCGGATAGACGTCGATCAGCTTAACCACGAAATCGCTGTCGGTACCGGAGGTAGAAGCGAAGAGATCGGCCGCGAGCGGACCGCTGACGGTGAGTGCGTGATCGAGCGGCGCGCTGACGAAAGAGAGCACGTCGGACCGGTGATCGACGAAGCGCTGGTCGGCCACTTCCCAGGTACGCCAGTCGCCTCCAGGATAGGTAGGAGAGATGGGGCGCTGGCGATACGGCACCGGATTGGCGGGATCGGAAACGTATTCCCGGTATGGGGTTTCGGTGGTGGGCAGATCCGGCGCGGAGAAGGAAAGGGTGCCGTCGGGGTGCAAGTAGAGCTTGGTGGGCTTGGCTTCGGGCGGAGGCCAGAGAGCGTAGGTGCGCCAGGTATTCGATCCGCTTTGAAACGTGCTCGCCTGCCACGCCGGCTTACTGCCCTGACCGTGGAGATAATAGCGGAAGAACGGCGCTTCGATGGTTTCGCGGAACTCGCGTGCGGTTTCATGGCCACCGAAGGGAAGAACGCCGATGGCATCGCCCTTGGGGCTTTGCCACTCGCCGTGATACCAGGGACCAGCCACCATGAAATTGGTGTGATCAGGATCGTTCTCTTGGGCATGGCGAAAAATCTGCCAGGGTCCCCAGGGATCTTCCTGATCCGCGAAGCCAGCGACGTTAAGATTCGGTACGGTCGAGGCGTGCAGTTGGTTTATCCACGCTTCTTTCTTCCAGAACTCGTCGTAGTCGGGGTGGTCGACGGTCGCATTCCAGTAGGGAATGGAGCCGTGAAGATATTTCGCGTTGATATTGGAGAGCGGCCCCAGTTCGAGATACCACTCATAGGTGTCGTAGGTGTCAAAAGGAAAATGGGTATTTTTGTCTTTGTCGGCCTGCTCCATCACGGAGTATTCGAAGGTATAACTCTCGCGCAAGGCTCCATAGCGGTGATCGTCGTCATTCATCCACTGATCCACCGGCGAGGCCTGCTCGCTGATGGCCTTGAGGGCGGGGTGGGGGTGAAGAAGTGTCAGGGCTGTGGTCAGTCCCTCATAAGAGACGCCAAACATGCCGACTTTCCCATTGTTATTCGGGACGTTCTTCAATAGCCAGTCGATGGAGTCGTAGGCATCGGTGGTCTCGTTGCTGGCCTTGGGGTCGCTTAGGTCGACCCAGGAGGAGAGATGAAACACACCCTCCGATTTGAAACGTCCACGCAGGTTTTGCAGGACGAAAATATAGCCGTCTTGCGCAAGTTCCTTCAGGGACGAGGGGATCGGTGCCGGCGGTTGATCGGGAACGCCATAGGGCGTGCGCTGAAACAGGATGGGGAGTGCATCCTGCTGATCTACGGGCGTGAGAATGACGGTTTCGAGACGAACCCCGTCGCGCACGGGCACCATGACTTCCCACCGATGAAAGACCGCCTTCGGAGGTCCCGCTTGCGGAGGAGCCTCCTGCGCCGCCGGCGGAGCGACGGCAGAGACCACCAGAAGCAAGAGCGGCACCAAATGCAGGTTCGATCGACGCACGGGCCTTCCTCGAGACAGCTTCTCCTTGCGATGACCCGAGGCGCGCAGTATATCAATCGAACACCAGCTAAGGAAACTGCCGGGGGAGGATTCTGAACGGCGAAGCGTGATCGCTAGGGAAGGAAAGCCCGGCGAGTCCGACGGTTCCGCCGCTTGGCGGGAAGATGGTACCATCGCTCGGACATGGTCATCCGGCTCCGTCGTTCTCTTGTCACCGTCACGTTTTTCCTTGGTCTTAGTTCCGCGCTAGGCACAGCTCAGCCTCAGGGGCGTCCCCCAACTTCGATAATTCTCCGTGCCGCGCGCTTGCTGGATATTGAGGACGGCAAGATCATGATGCCCGGTGAGGTGCTGGTCGAAGGCGACCGCATTCGGGAAGTGGGTCGCTCCCTGTCCCACCCGGCGAGCGCACAGATAATCGACCTTGGCGACGCTACCCTCATGCCGGGCCTGATTGACGCGCACGTTCACTTGTTTCTGCACCCCGGTGCAGAAGACCTGCAGACGGTAGAAGAATCTGTTCCCCAGCGCACTATCACCGCGGTTCTTCAAGCTCGCGACGACTTAATGGCGGGCTTTACCGCCGAGCGCGATATGGGAACCGAAGGTGCCGGCTCCGCCGACACGGCGGTGCGCAACGCCATCGATCAGGGAGCGGTCCCCGGGCCGCGACTGCGAATCAGCGGGAATGCCGTAGACATTCTCGGCGGCCACGAAGATGCGATTCACTACAATCCCGCCCAGCATGTGCTTTCGAACGCTACCTATGCCAACGGCATTCCCGAACTGATCGCCGTGATCCGCGAGCAGCTAAAAGAAGGCGCAGATTTCATCAAGATTTATGAAACCGGGCCCGATTCGGTTCGTGACAAGCGGCTCATCACCCCCTACCAGTACAGCGAGGTCGAACTGGCGGCCGCCGTCGGGGAGACGGCGCGGGTGGGCAAGAGAGTCGCGGTCCATGCGACGGGCGAGCCGGGAGCCTTATACGCGGCCGAAGCGGGAGTAGCCTCGATCGATCATGCGGTCCAGCTGAGCGAAGAGACCATGAGGTTGATGCGCGAAAAGCAGATCTTTGCGGTTCCTACGCTCACCATCTTCGAGTATTTCGCCAACCATGCCGCCTCCCCGGCAGCCGCCGCTCGTGAGCATGAGTTCTTCGATCTGCATATCGAGGAGTTGCGCAAGCAGGTGTTGGCCGGAGTTCCCATGGCCGTCGGCTCCGACGTCGGGCCTTTTCCGCACGGCACCCAAGCCCGGGAATTTGTGCTCATGGTCGAAGCCGGCATGACCCCGCTCGCCGCCTTGCGCGCCGATCTCGTCAACGGCGCAAAATTACTGGGATGGCACGACGAGATCGGGGTTTTGAAGCCGGGTTACTTCGCCGACGTGATCGCCGTTCCGGGCGATCCACTCGAAGATATCAGCGTGTTACAGAGGGTAAAGTTCGTGATGAAGAGCGGGGTGATCTATCGCAAGTAGGATTCTGCCCCTGCCATTTTCGAGCCTCCATCGATCGTTCACCCAGCCATCGATTCTCGTCCTCTGGGCTGTCCGAGCGGCCCCGAGGGGCAATCTGGGGAATACCACTCGTCGAATCTCAGCATTCTAGGAGGTCAGTTTTGAATTCAGCCCGTTCTCTCCTGGCGTCTCTCCTAATTCTGACGACGGCTTCGTTCACTCTGGCTCAGTCGATGCCTGCCGCCGAGCCTCTGCTCGCCGGTTACAGCAAGCAAGCTTCGGCCGTGGAGCGCTCCTGGGAAAAGAAATTCCAGGATGGAATCGTCGCCGACAACCTGCACGCGAGCATGCAACGGCTGACCGCCCGCCCGCACCATGTCGGCTCCCCCTACGATAAGGAAAATGCCGACTGGATCCTCTCCCAGTTCCAACAATGGGGATTCGACGCTCACATCGAGACCTTCCAGGTGTTGTTTCCCACTCCGAAGGAACGGGTCGTCGAACTGGTGGAGCCCACCAAGTTCCGTGCCAAGTTGCAGGAGCCTGCGCTGGCCATCGACCCGACCTCCGGTCAGACGGCCGAGCAGTTACCCACCTATAACGCTTACTCGATCGACGGCGACGTGACTGCGCCGCTGGTATACGTGAACTACGGAAATCGCGAAGACTATGAGCAACTGGACCGCCTGGGCATTTCGGTCCGCGGCGCCATCGTCATTGCGCGCTACGGTCAGGGCTGGCGAGGTGTCAAGCCGAAGGTGGCCGCCGAGCATGGAGCGGTCGGGTGCATCATTTATTCGGACCCCCAGGACGACGGCTACGTCCAGGGCGATGAGTATCCGAAAGGCGGGTGGAGGCCCCGCGAGGGCGTACAACGTGGCAGTGTCATGGACACGGATTATCCCGGCGACCCGCTGACTCCCGGAGTGGGCGCGACCTCCGATGCAAAGCGGTTGGCGATCCGAGATGCGAAGACCATTACTCGGATTCCGGTGCTTCCCGTTTCCTGGGGAGACGCGCTGCCGTTGCTTTCCGCCTTGCAAGGGCCGGTTGTTCCCGAGCCCTGGCGGGGAGGATTGTCGGTCACCTACCACGTTGGTCCCGGCCCGGCCAAAGTGCATTTGAAGGTGAGTTCGAACTGGGACCTGAAGCCGGTGAATGATGTCATTGCGACCCTGCGCGGTTCCGAGGTGCCGGAGGAGTGGGTGATTCGCGGCAATCACTACGACGCCTGGGTAAACGGGGCCGACGATCCCATCTCCGGAATGGTCACGGTTTTGGAGGAAGCTCGCATGCTGGGGGAGTTGCACAAGCAGGGATGGAATCCAAAGCGCACCATCGTATATTGCGCCTGGGACGGGGAAGAGCCCGGATTGCTCGGGTCGACCGAGTGGGTGGAAACACACCTCGCCGAACTCGAAAAACGTGCCGTAGCCTATATCAACTCCGATAGCAACGGCCGCGGCTATTTCAACGCCGGCGGCACCCACGATCTCGAACACTTCATCAACGATGTGGCGCGCGAAATTCAGGATCCGGAAAAGCGCATTTCGGTCCAAGAACGGGCTCGCCTGCGGCGCATCGCCAGAGCCAGCAATGCCGAAGAACGGAATGAGATCCGCAAGAGCCACGACCTCAAGATCAATGCCCTGGGCGACGGCTCCGACTATACCGCCTTCCAGGATCACGCCGGAATTTCCTCGCTGAACATCGGTTATGGCGGAGAAAACGACGCTGACGCTTACCACTCGATCTATGACGATTTCTATTGGTATACACACTTCGTCGACACCGATTTCTCCTACGGCCGCGCTTTGGCCCAGACTGGGGGAACCGCCATCCTGCGTCTGGCGGATGCCGAGGTGATTCCGTTCGAGTACAAAGCTCAAGCGGAGACGATTGGGAAATACGTGCAAGACTTGCAAAAGCTGCTCAAAGAAAAGCAGGACGAGAGCACGGAGCGCAATTTGCAGCTCGAGGAAGGGGTGTTCACGGCGACGGCAGACCCGCGCAAGACGTATGTTCCTCCGCCGGTAAAACCGGTTCCGCCCTTTCTGAACTTTGCACCCCTCGAAAACGGCGTCGTGTCGCTCAAACGGAGCGCGGAGCGCTATCAGGCGGCCTTGGCCAAATGGCAAGCCCAGGCCACGGACTTGCCGTCCCAGACTGCGGGCACCTTGAACACGGACCTGATCGAGGTGCAGCGGACGTTTCTAAACGAACGGGGATTGCCCGAGCGCCCCTGGTTCAAGAATCAGGTTTATGCTCCCGGCGCTTATTCAGGGTACAGCGCCCGACCGATCGCCGCGGTGCGCGAATACATGGACCAGGAAAAATGGAACGAAGCCGGTGACCAAGTCCCCATGGTAGGTCAGGTTCTTGAAAATGTCGCTCGAGCTATCGCCAAAGCCGCCGATGATCTTGAGAAAGGAGTAACGGAGGGACACTAGCCACAGCCTGGCGCCTGCCCTCCGACTGTGGGCAGACACGACTGCAGCCCTGTAGTTTTCTTGGCAAGGCCGTGACGGCGTGGAGATTACTCTTCGTCGCCGAGCTCGAGTTCCGCTGAGGAATTTGCGTCCAAGCGCAGTTCCGGCAAACCAGCGCTGCGGAGCGCGCCGTTCAGGCCGGGAAGCGCGTTCTTCTTGAGCTCCTCCCACTGCTTCATCGCCGAGCTCGTATCCTGTTCCACTTTCTTCGCAGCTTCCACTTGCGCCGCTGTGGGAGTTGCATCGGCGGCTCCCACGGCCCCGTAGAGGGTGCTCACCGCGCTGTTCACCCGGCGAAGTGTCGGCGCCGGGGATTCCTCAGTTGCCGGCTCCGCTTCGGTGAGCGCTTGGAGTTTCTTGCGAAAGGCCTCGATCGAGTCTCGGTTGGTTCCGCTGGCCTGTCCCGACAGCTTGTTGAGCTGGTCTCGCAAGGAGTGTGCCTCGAGCAGCGCTTGCGAACTGCCGGTCAGCAATGCCGCCAGCCGCATCTCAAGATCAAACATCTGCCGGATGCCGGTAGGCGGCGTGGTCACGCGTGGATCCATTTTGACTACCAGGGAAGACTCATACGTCCGTCCGTTGACCGTTAGCCGCAAGGAATAGTTGCCGGGCAACGCGATTGGGCCGAGGGGGAGTCGGGGTGTCCTCCCAGGCACGGCCGAAATCGGATACTCGTGATGCGCGGCGGTAGGCGCCGGGTAGTGTAAGTCCCACACCCAGCGGCGTGCACCGGGGGCCGTCGAGAGCGTTTGCGGCATTTGCACCCAATAGAGGGGCACCACTTGCTTCTCGAGTTCAGCCGGAGTTGGTACTGGTTGGTCGGCGCTCGAATAGCGGCGCACCAGCTGGCCTTGGGAGTCGAGAATCTCTAGGGTAAGCGGCTCGGAAGCGGCCTGGGACAGAAAGTAGTCAATCACCGCGCCGTCGGGCGGATTCTCCGCCATGGGCTCATCCGGCGGAATGGGTGTGTCAGGATAGGTGCTGCGCCGGACACGGTAGGCGACGCCCGGCTGGAAGAGCACGGCAGCAGACGTTTGGGTAGCGGCGCTGATCTGTCGCAGGCAAGCGATGTCGTCAAGAATCCAGAACCCGCGCCCGTGGGTGCCGACGATCAGGTCGTCCTCGTGAATCCACAAATCTCGCATCGAAGTGCGCGGCAGATTGAGTTCGAGAGACTGCCAATCGTTCCCGTCATCAAACGACACCCACACCGCATTCTCGGTTCCGCAAAACAGCAAACCCTTGCGCACTGGATCTTCGCGCACCGTATCGGCAGGACCGTCGGGAAGCCCGCGAACGATCGCTTGCCAGCTCTTGCCGCCGTCGTGGGTGCGAAAGACATAGGGGCGAAGGTCGCCGATGCGAAAGCGGCTCACCGTGGCATAGGCGGTCTGATCATCGAAATGCGAGGCTTCGATCTGGGTCACTTTGCTCCAGGGAGTCAATTCCGGAGGGGTAATATTCGTCCAATTCTTGCCCCCGTCCCGAGTAATCCAAAGCAAGCCGTCGTCGGTGCCCGCCCAGAGCGTATCGACATTCTGGAAGGATGGCGCGAGCGAGTAAATCACGCCCCGTTGCTTGGCCGCATCGGGATTTTGGGAGAGAAGGGAACCGACACTGGAAGGCGCGCCGGGATTCGGCCGCGTGAGGTCCGAGCTGATCGTCTGCCAGGTATTGCCCCCGTCGCTGGTCTTGAACAGCACGTTGGTTGCGTAGTAGAGGATGTGGGGATCGATGGGCGAGAAGCGGACCGGCTCGGTGCGATCCGCACGGTACTTGCCGCTGCGGACGGGAATGGGGGTCACGTTTTGAATCTGACCCGTCGACCAGTGGAGCTTCGAAACTTCACTCCTTCCGCCGCCATAGATGAGATCCGGATCGAGCGGGTCCGGAGCCGCATAGCCGTATTCAATCACTCCCACCGGATGCCAATCGCGATTGGTGATGGATCCGTCGTTGCCGCGGCTGGCAATACAAACCGAACCGCTCTCCTGCTGTCCGCTGCAAACTTTATAGGGGAAGGTGGCGGTGACGGCAACGTGATAGATTTGCGCGGTAGGCTGGTTGTACCAGGAACCCCAGGTCTCGCCACCGTTGACCGTGATAATCCCGCCTTGATCGGCGACCAGAAGAATGATCTTCGGATGGTTGGGATTGATCCAAAGATTCTGATAATCATCCCCGCCCGGCGCGCCGCGAATGCTCGTCCAGTTCTTGCCTCCGTCGGTCGAACGCAAGGTGACGATGCTGGCGCTATAGAGAACGTCCGGGTCCTCGGGATCGACCCTCAACACCGACAGATCGCCACCCCCAATGCGCATCGCGGGTCGCGGATCCTCGGTGACCCGGTACCAAGTTTCTCCCGCATCATCGGATCGGTATATGCCAAGTCCCGCGCCGGATTCATAATCACCTTTCTCGGTGGTTCCCACGCTAGCGTAAATCCGGCTTGGCCGGCTGGGTGCCAGGGCCAAATTGATCTGCGCAAGATTCGCGGGCAATCCGTTGGTCAGGTGCTTCCAGGTGTCGCCGCCATCGGTGGATTTGAAAAGGCCTCCGCCCTTTCCCTGGAAAAGGTTATTGTCTTCCCAGGGGCCTTCCCGCGCCTCCCAAAGCGCGGCATAGACCACCTCGGGATGGGAAGGGTCGAGGGCGAGGTCGGACCCGCCGGTATTTTCGTCCTTGTACAGAACCTTTTGCCAACTTACCCCTCCGTCGAGGGAACGAAAGATACCGCGTTCGGCGCTTGGCCCATACGGGTTGCCGAGCACCGCGGCAAACAACCGGTTGGGATCGCGTGGGTCCACCACCAGAGCGGGAATTTGTTGGCCGGCTTCGAGGCCAAGATGCTTCCAGGTTTTTCCCTCATCCGTCGAGCGATAGATCCCGTTCCCCACCGAAAGATCGGGTCGATGCAAGCCTTCGCCGCTGGCGACATAAACGATGTTGGGATCCGAAGGAGCCACGGCGATGGCCCCGATCGATTGCGTGGGCTGGGAGTCGAAAATCGGGTTCCAGGTGCGCCCGTAGTCATTGCTTTTCCACACCCCTCCATTAACCGCACCCAGGTAGAAGACGTTGGGCTGACTGGGTACGCCGGCCACGGCCCGGGTTCGACCGCCGCGAAAGGGTCCGATCATCCGCCAATGCAGCTGTTGGTAGGTGCTCTCCGGATACGGCTGGGCGGAGCTGAAACTGGTCGTCGAAACCACCAGACCCAACCAGGCCACCAGCATCGCGAGATGTTGAGCACCCATTACGATGAAGTCCTCCGGGTCGAAAGAATAAATCAAATCCGCACAAAAAACGAATGCCGGCGAAGCCGAGGCCGAAACTCGATCCCCGGATGTGATTGGGCTTCCGGGTAGGCGGTTGGCACTGTTCGGCTAAGGCGATGGCACAGTCGTGCCCTTTACGTCCTCTGCTGGTCGGTTTACTTTCATCACTGAGCAGTTCTGGGGGAGGGCTGTTCAGGCGTCCTGTGACTTTAGAGTCCGGGGCGCCTTTTGTGTTTTTTCCCAAAGCGGATCCGGCTGGCGGGGCCTCAGGGAACGATCACCGCCGCACCGTCAATCGCGTCGTTCTTCACCGCCGCCAGCGCTTCGTTCGCCTGGGCAAGCGAGAACACC
>Ga0335081_10006323_pt1 | contig 18856 bp, 12 predicted proteins | sample Lox_Sample_35_FD_206713 | JGI IMG/M metagenome (GOLD analysis project Ga0335081, IMG submission 206713) | Soil microbial communities from Loxahatchee National Wildlife Refuge, Florida, United States - Lox_Sample_3.5 | ecosystem: Environmental > Terrestrial > Soil > Wetlands | place: USA...
ACGAAGCGGGCGCCGGTGTGAGATGAAAGACCTTGAACTTCTCAATCCTTCGTCCTGAAGTGTTCCCGCAGCCTACCACCTGTGCTGCCAACTCCACGGTCGGGATGTTAATCACGCATTCTCTGGTCGATTTCAAAGCACTGAACGAGTAGTTGCGATCGCTGATCACGCAGCCAACGATTGGTGGCTCAAAATCGATCATCGTGTGCCATGACATGGTCATAATGTTCGCTCGTCCCTTAAGGACAGTCGTGACCAATACGACCGGTCCCGGCTCAAGCAGGCCATAAACCCCGGACAAAGGAAGACTTTTCTTCGCCATCTGAATACTCCACTCTTGTTACGGGCACCCCGGAGCGTGGGCCCGATGCGGCCTGCCTCCAGCTCAACTGAAGCCGAGGACGGGATGTTGCACGTACGGCTCTTCGAGAGAAGCAATCTCGTCCTGAGTCAGGTGCAGAGAAAGCGCCGCTGCAGCATCTGGCAGGTGATCCGGTTTGGTGGCTCCAACAATGGGGGCAGTCACTCCTGGCTTGCTGAGGAGCCAGGCCAATGCAACCTGGGCACGCGAAACACCACGCTGTGTTGCAACTTCACCCAAGCGTTCCACAACCTTGCGATCGGCCTCTTCCGTTCGGGAGTACAACGTTTTTCCAAACTGGTCGGTTTCGTAGCGCTTGGTCGTTTCGCTTTGCCACGGGCGAGCAAGGCGCCCGCGCGCCAGCGGGCTCCAGGGAATGACCCCAATGCTTTCTGCTCGGCAAAGTCCCATCATCTCGCGCTCCTCTTCGCGATAGAGCAGATTGTAATGATTCTGCATGGACACGAAACGGGTCCATCGGTGAAGGTCGGCAAGATAAAGAGCCTTCGTGAATCGCCATGCAAACATGGACGAAGCGCCGATGTAACGCACCTTACCCGACTTCACCAGGTCGTGCAGCGCCTCCAGAGTTTCCTCGATGGGCGTTTCGTAATCCCAGCGATGGATCTGGTAGAGATCCACGTAGTCAGTCCCCAGCCGGCCCAGGCTTTGGTCCAGATCGAAGAAGATCGCTTTCCGCGAAAGACCGCGCCCATTGGGCTCGTCGCGCATCACGCCGTGAACCTTGGTGGCGATGACGACGGCTTCGCGCCGCGTATTTGCTTTCAGAAATTTGCCTAGCACTTCCTCGCTTGCTCCGGCAGAGTAGACGTTTGCCGTGTCAAAGAAGTTGATTCCCAGTTCCAGCGCCTGCCGTAGAAAGGGTTGGCTTTCCTCCGCATTTAACGCCCACGCATGGCTCCCAGGCTTTGCAACCCCACTCGCCGGAGCTCCGTAACTCATGCAACCCAGACAGATGCGCGAAACCTTGAGGCCAGTTTTGCCGAGGTTGACGTAGTCCATTGACTCTCCTCATGAGGCGGAAACGTTCAGTGGTGCCCGAAACGCTATGAAGTTAGATGTTTCCTTAGGAACTCCAAAGAACGCTCTCGCGCCTGTTTGGCCGCGGCGCCATCAAAGCTGGCGCGAGCGTCACAATTGAAACCGTGGTCCGCCTCGTACCAATAAATCTGCACGTCGGGGTGAGCGATGCCTACCCGATCCACGTCTGCCTTTGGAATGTGCTTGTCCAGCGTGCCGAAGTGCAACATCACCGGACAAGAGGGATTCTCGTGAGCAAAATGCGCGATGTGTCCGCCGTAGTACCCCACGGTGGCACTGGGATCTAAGCGTGCGGCTGCGAGCCACGCCATGGTTCCGCCAAAGCAGTATCCGATGACCCCACACTTCCTCGCCGTTTGTTTCCGCAAGTATTCGAGAGCAGCTGCCACGTCCGTTACGGCGTCTGCGGTGTTGCTCTGCCTCGCCAGCGCAATCCCCTTTTGTAGGTCGGCGGGGTCGTAGCCCAATTCCACGCCCGGCTGAATCCGATCAAAGAGGGCAGGTGCCACGGCGAGAAAACCGTCCTTGGCAAATCCGTCGGCCACCGAACGAATGTGACGATTTACTCCAAACGCCTCCTGAATGACCACTAACCCCGCGATGGGTGGGTCGCTCGGCCACGACACGTACGTGTCGAGCTCGTGACCATCGTTTGCCTTTAGTCTGACAGTCTCGCTCACGCACCATCTCCTGAAAAGATGTTTTACAAACCCTCATGCGGAAACTGCAAGCTCTCGCATACAAAGCAAAATCCTACCATTCCCTGAGGCATGCTTGGTGCCGTGATTGCGACCTATAAGCTGATGAGTGTCTTTTAACTCTTAGTTAGCACGCCTATGCCGCTCGACCAGAGATTTCAAGCGTCGCCACAAAGCCACCTGCGCACCAAAATCCTTGCACTCCCCTCAGGTACTTCCAGTTTTGGAGGAACCATGCCAAGGCCTTAGCCAATTTGGAGACATTGTCCCCGGTGCGTTCACTCCTGTGCTGGCGAAGCACTCGAAGTAACAGACCGACTGTCTCGTTAAATGTTGACAGCGATCTCTATCCCAAACAGCCCAGGTGCGACACGTGTGCAGACCAGTCGGAGTGTATGTTGTATACGGCTGAGTCGCCAGTGCGCCGAGCACAGGTTTCACCTGCATATTCAGGGTGCCGAGGGCGAGGGTGGGCGTACCCGCTTCAGCAACTCGTCAATCGCTTCCCGGATCGCACTCTCAGCGGCGCTGCCAGTCACTTCCCCCAGGGCGCGGTAGTTCTCAAAATGCGCTTCGTCAAACCACTGGTTCGCTGTGGTGTCGTCAGGGAAACTTGGATTCGTCGCGGTGTAGCCCAGGACATCGGCGGGGTCGCCGGCCACCAGGGTGGGCTTCAAATAAACAATCGTTCCGTCGTCCGCGTGCGAACTGGAGTAATGGACCTTGCCCACGGCAAAGTGGCTCTGTGCCACACCGTTTTGCCGCCTCGTTTCACTGGGGTCGAGCTCAATTTCGACGCCGAAATCCGTGCGGCAGCGCTCGATCGCGTTGTGCAGGTCGCCAAAGCCTGAGGCGGGGTCGCAAGAGGCGTCGCCGACTACAATCAACTTGCAACCGCGGCGAACCAGTTCGTAAATCGCGAGGTTTTCAAAGTGCCCGCCATCGGAAAGATAGACAAACCCGCTTTCGTCGTCGGTTGAACCAAGCAGTTCGCGCAACAGCCAGAAAAAACCAACGCGAGGGCCGCCCACGGGCCAGTTTTCCGGGTGGGCAGGGTTGGCAATCCACCAGCCCAGGCGGACGTCAAACAGAGTCATCAGAAAAGCCAGCGCCGGCTGGGAATAGAAGCCCATGTTGGGGCTGGCGGCGGCGCCGGAGATAGCTACGGCGGTTCCCAGGCTGATACCGCCTTCACATCCCCGTTGCCTCGAACCGGAATCCTTCGTCGCCGCGTACGCGGACTGCCATTCCGTTCCACCAATGATCTCGCGGGTGAATCCGGCGTAAAGCGGAGTGAACGCGAAGGAGCGGGCTTTGCGGGTTTGCAGTGCCAGTTCCTTGCCGCGCACCACGTTCAGGCTGGTGTTCAGGATGGGCAAAGGGCGCGCATCTTTCGGCTCGTTTGAGCCAGCAGGGATCTGCAGCTCTCCCAGCGGCAAATCGTCGGCCGCGGAAAAGCCGGTGAAGGGCTGTGCATTTCGACCGGGCACCGATGCTCCCAGGTAGCAGCGTACCAAGCGGTTACGGTAGGCGTGGTGAATGGAGAACTCGTTGATGTTGATGCGCCAGGAAAGAAGGAAGGCGGCAGCGAACAGCGCCAGGCACGTGATGAGTATGGCAGGTCCGCTGAAGGCAAACGGCAGCTGGCTCATGGGATTTGAATCGCCTGTGAGGACGAGGGCGACCTTGGCAGCGAGAACCGAGAGTGCCACAAGGAGTCCAATAATGAAGATATAGGGGGTCAGCCGGGCCACGTACCCCAGCAGCTTTCTCGGGATGGGCGCCGCCGGATTTCTCACGCCTGTATCCGGGCTTTTTCCAAACAGGACGCCATACGCGGTCGAAACCAGCCATAACAACGTGCCGGTCGTGAAGATCTTCGGGACATGCGCAGCCCAGAGCCTGGCAAGGGCGACCGGGATATAGACCGCCATCAGGAAAAGCGTGAGCCAGCAGATACTGTAGATCGTCAGCCAGCCCCCCAGGCGCGCCCACCACTCGCGGTGGCCGTCGCTCATGCCGCGGCCCATCAACCCGATATGCAAGGTACCAGCAAACAACATGATTAACACGAAGCAGGGGGTACCGAAGGCAAAGATGCGCCAATTGAAGTAGTCATCGAGAGGAGGTGGTGGCGGAGTCAGAAACTTCCCGAAGGGAATAAAAAAATAGCCAACCAGAGCGCCGGTCACGGCAGCCGTGGTCAGGACCAGCACTGTGCTGGGCGCAGATGTCCCGGAAATACCGTGTTTTGCCCGAACCATCCTGCGCATCAGGAAAGCGCCCGCCCATAAGCCGAGATAAAGGATCATGCCCAGAGCCGGGGGATCCCACAGGGGATCGTCGAGGATTCCATAGTCCATGTAATAGCCGATGCCATAGCTGACCAGTGCGGCGGACACGATCAGGGGGACAACGATCACCAACTGAACCGCCCATTGCTTCGCATACCAGGGGCAGTTCTTGGTTGTCCGCGGGTCGACCCAGAGCAGGTTCATACCCATAAAGGTCACAGCCGAAGCGACAAGGAGAAATGCCAGGACAAGGGCAGTGCTCTGTGCCGGAAGGGCATGCTGGGTGAAGTTTTCCAGGGCTTCGAGCCGGTTGGGGACGTACACAAGCGCACGCGGCAGCAGGAGAAGACAAAGAAGCAGGAGCACCAGAATGATCTGGTTGAGAATGGTGTTGCGCAGGTAGGTGGCGGTGAACGCCCAGAAGTCGGCGCCCAGCAACCCTTTTCGCGGCGTGAGATAGTTGCTGTAGTTGCGCAGGAAGTGCAGTTCGGCGGGATCGGCTGCGTTGGCCGGCGAATACCTACGAGAGGAAAGACGATCCTCTACCTCCTGGACGCCGATCTTTTGATGGTGCATCCAGCCCATCAGCCAACCGCCGATGTAACCGCCTCCCGAGACAGTAGAAACGTAGTCGAAGGTGCGCAGGAGTTGGGCTTGCGCCAGAGCCTGCAAAACGCCGAGATTAAAGGTCGCGCTGCGGATACCGCCGCCCGAGAAAGCGAGGCCAATCAGACTTTTCTGCGCGGCAGGCCGGTCGGGATCTTTTCCCAGGCGCAGGTTGCGGGCAGATTCAATTTGCGCAAGTTCTTGTTCGAGAACTTCTTCAACCGCGACGGAGCTCATGTTTGCCTCCCCAAGACTGAGAGACGGTTGAAAGGACGGGTGCGAGTTTACCGAACCGACAGGACTTTATCATCGTCCGGTTCTCGTTCTCGAAGCGAACTCTCAACCGCAACCAGGTGGCCAAGACTATAATTTGGACACGCTTCCGGTAAATCCTGACCTTTATTCGGTTCCTAATATGGCGGAGCAAGTTCTTGTGTTTTGGAAACATGGCCGGCTTCTCCGGTGCGTTCAGTCCAGTAGTGGTCGTGCTGATCCCCCGAGCAGCGACGAATTCATGTTGAAAATGTTGTGATGTCCTTCGGGTCCGCCCCAGGCAAACATGATTGAGACCATGGGAAAAGCACCAGCCCGCAGAGTCAACCCCGCCGCAAAGCTGTGCTTCATGTGATTGAATCCGACGTCGCTGCGAGTGAGCGCGACCTGTCCTTCATCGGCCATGAACTTCGCGCCAAAGGGTCCCCAGATCGAGTGTTCCACACTTCCCTGAAACAGCAACAGATTCGGCGCTCGAAACCCGTAGTCCTGATAGCTCCCGAGGGCGAGATTGCTGTTGATGTCCTGGCCACCCAGAGTCTGCTGAAAATAAAACGGCACCGCGCTAGTGGCCGAGTTAATCGACTCCGAGAGGAGCACTCGCGCCGTCACAAACCCATTCCGGTTCACCGAATGCGAAATCGGCGGACATCCCTGGTCGCCATGCGCGCACGTGTCCGGGCCATTACCAGACGTGTCTGGCTTCGCCGGTCCGGACTTCGTGTAGCCATACAGGTAGAACGTGTGGTTCAAATCCGCCGTCCAACGCAAAAACGAATTCGTGGAACTCGACGGCGCAAAGAACTGCTCAAATCGTCCCGTGTAGTTCAGTTCCAGCCGGTCGGCAATCACCGGACCGATCCGGAATCCCTCTCCCAATTGCACAAACCCGGGCTGGCTGCTCAATCCCGGCGCAGTCGGATTTGTGTACACCGTCTCGATCGAAGGTGCGGACTGCCCGCTCTCACCTCGTACGTCCACGAATCTTCCATTCACTTCGCCCAGGAGCGCCAGGTTCCACTTCCTGATCGCCGGTAACTCGAAGACCGGTTTGACCACGCTGCCGCCAACAATCGTCTGCGTCTCGCCGAATACCGACGCATCGGCCAGCGTTGTTTCGCCGCCCAGTCCAAAGTAATTCAACTTGTTTAGCGAAATAGCCTGCGCATACAAGTTAGAGGCTTACCTAAAAGGCAAGAACGACATCTCCGACCAACTGGTTTTCCCGTCACCCCAGGGGACGATTCTTGACCCTGACAACCTCTACCATCGCGTATTTCTTCCCGTGCTGGCCAAGGCTGGCATTCGCAGGATTCGCCTGCATGATCTCCGGCATACTTCGGATCGCTTCTTCTCCAAAACGGAGCGTCGATTGTCTACGTGAAAGAACAGATGGGACACAGCTCGATCCAGGTAACAATCGATATTTACGGCCACCTGATTCCCGACGCCGACGTTTGCTTCGTTGACAGGCTTGACGCGGTCCCAGCTGAAAAGGCGGAAACAGTTCCGCAACAATCCGCACGTCCCGCGCAACCAGGCGAAATGGAGATCCCCTCAGATCTCCTGCAAGTTGTTGAAGAGATTGGTGGCGGCGGTTGGACTCGAACCAACGACCTACGGATTATGAGACCGTCGCTCTAACCACCTGAGCTACACCGCCACGGTATTGTCAACCACTGACATGCGAACCGATGCCGGCGTGGACGCTGCCATCTTGCTACCCAACTACACTTTTGAGTGGAAGAAAATGACTCGCCGTGGGAGTTTTATCTTCCCAGGCCCACCGCGCGACGCAGGTCGGTTCTTGATTCACGTAATTGTAAACGGTCAGCGGACACGGGTGCAACGCTCGGACTGAGCACCGGCGTGCAGGCCAGGAAGAACGGAGGTGGCAGGGGCGACGCAGCGAAGAGCCGGCAGCTACCCAGCCGAGGCTGTTTTCGCATTACGGCTCAAGGTTTCGAGATCCGGGATCGACTGGGCTTGCGTCAGAGTGGAGGGCGGAGGCATGGTTCCTTGCTGCAGGAAACGCGTGATCAGGTCGATGGCAATCGGCGCCGTTGGCGGGCTGAGAACCGTGGCTGTCAAAAGACCGCGACGAACCCATTCCTGCCCAGTCTTGGGCATGCCGTCGCAGCCGAGATAAGGAACCTGCCGCCAGGATTGGCCGAGCTCGTGGGTGGACTGCTCGATTGCCTTGCGCGCACCCATCGCCATGGAATCATCCTGGGCGCAAACGGCTGCAACAGCGGTTCCGCGCGAAGTAGAAAGATCCAGCCAGGATTGCACGGCTTTGTGCGCGCTGGCCTCCGTCCAGTGTCCCTTCACCGAGCGCAGTTGGATATTGTCGGGTTTTGTTTCCAGCAAACCGTTGTGGCGGAGGTTCGCGGCCTTGCTGTGAGCGGGACCCTGAATCAACAGGACGATTCCACCTCGCGGCAGCAGCGCAGCCAGTTGACGTCCCTGGATGCGACCAATTTCCGTGTGGTCGGAAGCGACCACAAAGGCTGGAATTGAGAAGGCCGAGCGCAGTTCTCCGATGTACTCGGCGTCGCGGCTGAGGACGACCCAGCCGATCTTGGCGGCGGCAGCGGCACGCGCTACATGAGGAAGCGTAGTCGAGCCGGCCGGCTCGAAGATGATCACATCAGGCCGCGCTTCGATCGTTGACTGAATGCGCTGGAGCAGTTGCTGACTCTGCAGAATGCCGTCATCCTGCGCAAAGACAATCTCGAGATCGGCTCCGGCGCGTGCAGCGGCTTGCCGGGCACCCTTCACTTGTTCGATCTGGTAATCGTTGGTGTCGTTCGTTACCGAGAGCAGGAGCCGAGGCCTGGACACAGTTGCCCCCAAGGGTTCAAGAGAATGATAGTCCATGAAAATCTGGTTGTCGGGTAACTCAAGTAACGTCGCGCAGCGGACGGCTGGGACGCATTGTTCAAGTTAAGAGCGGTCTCAGAATTGTGGTCAGACGTCGGCCTTACTCGAGGGCGATGACGTCGATTTCGACGAGCACATCCTTGGGCAGGCGGGCGACCTCGACCGTGGAGCGAGCCGGAGGTACAGAGCTGAAGTATTTCCCGTAGACCTCGTTCATGGCCGTGAAATCGCTCATGCTCTTGAGGAACACGGTTGCGCGGACGACTTTTCCCAAGCCGCTGCCGGCGGCTTCGAGAATCTCCGAAAGATTCCGCAGGACGCGGTCGGTTTGGGCGGCTACGTCTGCGGTGATGACCTGCTGCGTCGCGGGATCAATGGCGATCTGGCCGGACGTGAACACAAATCCGTTGGCTTTGATGGCCTGGGAATACGGGCCGATGGCTTGGGGAGCGTCTTTGGTAGAGATGATTTCGCGCATAGAAAATCAGTTGTCAGTAGTTAGCAGTCAGTTCTCAGCAAGAGCAAAACCACAGAGGGCACAGGGTAACACAGAACAAGCCCCAGAATGATCGGCCAGCGAGACGGAGCACCTCCTTGCGGAGCCGTAGCCGAAGGGCCTACGATGTTGCTGTCATGACACCCGAGCGGGCATTTCGGAAAGGATTCGCGGCTGCGTGCATCATCACCGTCATTCTTTGGGGTGTTCTCTTTTTCGGCGTCAGAGGATATGTGCCATTCAGCCAGTGGGTATTCTGGCTGTTGTTCTTCCTGCTTCCGGTTTTCCTTCTGCTTAGCGTCTACGGCTACGGCCGCTATAGGTACGCCCTAAAACCCAAGACGCGACGCTATCATATAGCGAACGCCGCCCTGCTGACGGCCGTTTCCGTGCTGTTCGCAATAGATGCGCTCGGACACGGGCTGAACGTGTACTCGGCAATAAGCTTGGTTTTGGCGATAATGGGGCTTGCCTTCGCCGCGAATCAGGTCCGTCTTGCAATGAGAGCGGACAAAACAGCGTCAAGTTCCAAATTCAGCCCTGACGCTGGCCATCCTCTTAGAACTGACCACTGACCACTGGCCACTGCTTTTCAGATTTTCTGCAGCCTCTGCACTTCGTGCACGCCGGGAATTTTCCGCAGGCCGGCGATGATCTGCTCCAGATGCTTCAGGTCGGCGATGTCGAGCACAACTTCTACGCTGGCCTGGCTGTTGGCGGTGCGGGCGGCGATGTTGCGGATGTTCGATTGCGCGTCCCCGATCACTCCGGTGATGCTCTTCAGCATGCCGAAGCGGTCGTCGCAGAAGACGGTGAGCTTGACGGGATAGGCCGTCGGGGTGCTTTCGTCGCGCGCCCATTCGACTTCGATCTTCCTCTCGGGTTCATAGAGGAGATTCGTCACGTTCGGACAGTTGACTGAGTGCACGGCCACGCCTTTGCCGCGCGTAATGTAGCCGACGATGCCCTCGCCGCGGATGGGGTTGCAACATCGTGCGCGGTAGACCAGCATGTCTCCCTGGCCGCGGACGGTGATGGCGTTGTGATCGCCGAAAACGCGGCGCACGACGCTGGCGATGCCGCCCGGCTGCGAGGTCAGGCCTTCGGCTTCGATGTCACCCGAGATCGAGGGCGTGGCGCCCGCGGGCAGCAGCTTGGCCAGCACCTGGCGCGCGGAATACTTTCCATAGCCGATCCCCGACATCAGATCGTCAGCCTTGCCCAGGCCATAGCTGTTGGCCACTTTCTGCAAGTCTTCGTCTTTGATCTCCTTCAGCGCAATGCGGTATTTGCGCGCTTCTTTTTCGATCAGCTTGCGGCCGATTTCGATGGCGCGCTCGCGCTGGTGGAGGTTGAGCCAGTGCTTGATCTTGTTGCGCGAACGCGACGAGCGGACCAGCCCGAGCCAATCGCGGCTGGGCTTGTGCCCGGGCTGAGTCAGGATTTCGACAATGTCGCCCGAGTGCAACTTGTAGCGCAGCGGCACCATACGTCCGTTGACCTTGGCGCCGACGCAGGTGTGGCCGACTTCGGTGTGAATGGTGTACGCGAAATCAATGGGCGTGGCGTCGCGCGGCAGCACCACGACTTTGCCTTTGGGCGTGAAGGTGTAGACCTCCTCAGGATATAGGTCGACTTTCAGCGTCGAAAGAAATTCGTTGGGATCGCTCACATCCTGCTGCCACTCGACCACCTGACGCAGCCAGGCGAGGCGTTGTTCGTCCTGAGCGGAGACGGGGCCGTCTTTGTATTTCCAGTGGGCGGCGATGCCTTCCTCCGCCATCTTGTGCATGTCTTCGGTGCGAATCTGGATTTCAAACGGCGTGCCGTCTTCGGTGATCACGGAGGTGTGCAGCGACTGGTAAAAGTTCGGCCGGGGCATGGCGATGAAATCCTTGATGCGCCCCGGAACCGGCCGCCACAGGTTGTGAATGATGCCGAGAACGGCGTAGCAATCCTGCAGCGAGCGGGTGATGACGCGCATGGCGCAGAGGTCGTAGACCTGGTCCACGGAGATGTGCTGCCGCTGCAATTTCTTGTGAATGCTGAACAGGCGCTTGATGCGGCTTTCGACGCGGGCCTGGATGCCCGCCTCTTTCAGCTTGTGACTGATAATCTGCTGCATCTTGGCGAGAAACGCCTCGCCTTCCTTGCGCCGCGCGTTGACCGATTTTTCGACCTGCTCATAGCCCACGGGATCGAGGAAGCGGAAGCCGAGGTCTTCGAGCTCGCCGCGAATCTTGCCCATGCCGAGGCGATGCGCTATGGGCGCGTAGATTTCGAGCGTCTCCTCGGCGATCTTGTGTTGTCGCTCGGGCGGGAGATGCTCGAGCGTGCGCATGTTATGCAGGCGGTCGGCGAGTTTGATGAGGACGACGCGGATGTCGTCCACCATGGCCAGCATCATCTTGCGCAGGTTCTCGGCCTGCTGCTCTTCGCGGGTGGCGAAATCAATCTTGCTGATCTTGGTGACGCCTTCCACGATGTGGGCGACCTGTTCGCCGAATTCCTTGCGGATGTCAACGATGGTGACCGAAGTGTCTTCGACCGAATCGTGCAGCAACCCGGCCGCGATGGCGACCGGGTCCATTTTCATTTCGGCGAGGACCAGCGCGACTTCCAGGGGATGGATGAGGTAGGGGTCGCCCGAGGCCCGGGTCTGTCCCTCGTGGTTTTTCAGGGAGTAATCGTAGGCTTTCTTGACAATGGTCAGATCGTCCTGCGGGCGGTTCTCCTGCATCCGCTTCATCAACTCACGGAACTTGGTGAGCGTGAGAGCGGTGGTAGCGATCTGTTCGCGCAAGCTCGCCATGCAGGATTATATCCCGCGGACAGCCCAGGAAACGCTGCGGACAGGCGTGAGGACGGGGCTCCTGAGTTGATTATAGCGGGTGGAGCGAGGGGCCACGGGCGGGTCTAGCTTCGCTCGACCGGCCAGCCAAGGGCGGCTGTCCCTGCATAGTCACCTCTGGTTCAAAATCTGTGGCGCTAATTTTCCGGCTGAGGAATTCGACGAGGTGGAATTACGGAGAATGCGATCGCCGGGCTCGGAACTCTGCTACAGTACGCACGATGGAGAGCCTGCAGAACGCACGGATTCTGGTCAGCGGAGTATCGGGGCCGATCGGGGCCGCGCTCGTGCCCTCACTTGAGTCGAGCGGAGCCTCGATCGCGCGACTGATGCGAGCGCAATCGGCCGTCGGCTCAGCGAAACCTGCGGAGATCATTCCCTGGGATCCTGGAAAGCCAATTGCTCCCGATGCAGTTTCCGGCTTCGATGCGGTGATCCATCTGGCCGGCGAGAGCATTGTCGGACGCTGGAGCCCCGCGAAGAAAGCGAAAATCCGCGACAGCCGTGTCGTAGGCACGCGCAACCTGGCGGAGGCGCTGGCGCAGGCTCCAAGTAAGCCGCAGGTCTTCGTATGCAGTTCGGCCATCGGATATTACGGCGACCGGCGCGACGAAGTCCTGAACGAGAATAGCTCAGCTGGCAGTGGCTTCCTCGCCGATGTCTGCCGCGAATGGGAAGCGGCAACAGACCCTGCCGCGAATGCCGGCATCCGCACCGTGCAGATTCGCACCGGCGTCGTACTCAGCCCCAAAGGCGGCGCACTGGGGAAAATGCTCACTCCGTTCAAAATGGGCCTGGGTGGCCGGGTTGGCAACGGCAAGCAGTGGATGAGCTGGATTGACATCGCAGACATGGTGGGCGCGATTCATCACATCTTGAAGACGGGCCACATGCACGGGGCCGTGAACATGGTGGCTCCCAATCCAGTGACGAACGCCGAGTTCACCAGAACTCTGGCGAGCGTGCTGTCGCGCCCGGCGATGTTTCCCGTGCCTGCGTTCGTGGTGAAGCTGGCTTTCGGGGAAATGGGAACGGATGTCTTGCTGGCGGGCCAGCGGGTGGAACCGTCGCGGCTCCTGAGCAGTGGATATTCCTTTCGATTCAGTGAGTTAAGAACATCGCTCCAGAACTTGGTGAAGCGCTAGGGCGACGCACATTCCGCTGTGACTGCAATCACAGATCACCAATTGGACCCGTGCGAGTCTATACCCCAGGCTTGCAAGTATGTCGAGGAAACTGATCGCCGCCGTCGCTCTGGCCTCGATCCTGGGATCGAGTGTTGGAATAGCTCAAGGCTGGACCCTTCCGTTTCCCAAGGCAGTTACGTCCTCCGCTTCCCACGGGTCTCAGCACTCCTGCTGCCCTGAACTCCACTCGCGTTTCGCGGTGTCCCTGTTTGTCGGGAACACACCGGTCGGCATGCCTTGCGGAGACGAACACCCCTGCTGCGCGAAACCGACTCCGGATAGTCCCGCGTCTCTTCCCGCAATAACCCGGGTCCGTCGTCCTGACGCGGCTGGATTTCAGGTGACGCTCCACTTCACGGGCGACCAGGATCGGGCACAGATCCCGACCGAGATTTTGGGAAGTCCTCCCTTTCAAACCCCTTTCTTACGAAGTACGGTTCTTCGGATCTGAGAACTCCGCCCGCGCCAGAGGCGCATCCCCTCTGTAGCAGGCCAGGTGATTGATTGCCTCTGCCTGCTTCCATCCAGTCGAAGCCCAGAAAACACTTTATAGAAATCACGGAGAACTCGAATTATGAAACCCAAGATGCTCGCATTGATCCTGGCCCTGACGGTTGTGTCGTGGGCCCAAACCTCAACGCAAAACACGCCCACAGGACCGCAGCAAAGCACGGCGCCGGCCGGGAAAGCCAAGTGCGCGTGCTGCGACAAAATGGCGTCGACCGACATGAATGACATGAAGGGATGCTGCGCGCATCACGACATGCAATCCAAGGACAGCAAGGAGACGGCCTCCTGCTGCTCGGGCAAGGATGCGAAGTCGTGCTGCGGCGGTGACGGCAAATCCTGCGCCAGGAGCGACAAGGACGCAAAGGCTGCCTCCTGCAAGGATTGCTGCAGCAAAGACAAGATGGCCACCGGCTGCGGAGACTGCGGCAAGACTGGCGACAAATGCTGCTGCTCAAAGACGAATACCGAGAAAACAGCTTCGTAGAGAAACAGTCACGAAGTCAGCACCAGGCCAGAAAGAACCAGCCCCAGCCGTTCAGGCCGGGGCTTTTCATTGCTCATGGAATTTGTGCCGTCTCACTGCGGGTTGGGATGATCCATCTCTTTCAGGAGCTTTTCGAGAAGCTGGGCGCGCTGCTCGGTGCTGAGTTCACGCTGCAGTTCTTCCAGGGCGAGAGCCACGATGTGGTAGTGGTGCGCGCCGGCGTATTTGGGATCGGAGGTGATGTCGCGCCAGAGCTTGTGCATAAGTTCGACGTCCTGCGGGCGCATGCGGGGCGCATGGGGACCAAGTGCGTATTCGCGCACCGTGGCGTCGGGGGCGCACACCTCCAGTACAAGGCGGGGACGCGGCTCGGGCAGCCGCTCCCAGGCGTCGCCGGTGAGTTTGGCCTGCTCGTCGGCGGTGAGCTTGTTCGAAAGCCCGCAGACTACGCGGCTCGCATCCAGCCGCTGCGCCGTCACCATAATGGCTTCAAAAACACTGGTCGCGGGCACCACCAGCAGCGAAATCGGCTTGCCTTCCTTTTCGGCAACGGCAACGGCAGCAGTGAAAAGTTCCTGTTCGTAGTGGTCGAATACCTGCGTCGCATCGAACACGGCGCTCCCGCTGAAGGCGTGCTCGCGATGGTAGAGGCGTGCGCTCATCACCACGACGTCCTGCTTGAGCGTGTTGGTGTGCCTGAGGATGTGACGCAGGTAGTACAGATTGCGGGGATCGCGCACGGCAACGAGGATGTTGCCCGGCCGCACGCCCATGGCGCCTGAGCCCAATTCCTGATTGCCGTAGACGCGGAACTGGTCGAGTTGTTCCGGCTTGCCCACCCGCTCTTTGGCGACGCGGCGCTCGGACAGTGTGAAGATTGTGAAGAATGCCGCACTGAAAATCAATCCGGCGATGGTGGCTTCGTACTTCGTGAACAGGTTCACGATCGCGGTAATGAAGAGCACGGCGGAGATGGCAATCAGGCCGATGGGCAGCTCGGTCTCGCCAATTCGCAGGTTGCCGGGAACTTTCCACTCCCGGTTCCCCGGCTCGGTGAAGCGCAGCACGAGGACCGCCAGCGACTTCATGGCGAAGCTCCAGATCACTCCGAACGCATACAGCGCGGCCAGCACATACACGTTGCCCAGGCTCAGAAGGATCGTGAGCAGTTGCATCCCGACGATGAGGTTGATGATGCGATAGCTGGTTCCGAAACGGTGGTGCGGCTTCTGGAACCAACCGGTGAGCACGCCATCCTCGGCAACGCGGTTCAAGACGCCGTTCGCGCCCACGATCGAGGTATTCTGCGCCCCTGCCAGAATCAGCACTCCTACCAGCACCACGAAGCCGTGAAACAGCAGTTTCAAGCTCATCGGCCCGTGGAGATACATTGCGATACCGCCAATGAGGTTGGCAAAAAAGTTGGGCCGCACGTTGTCGGGAATGATCATCGCGGCGAAGAACGAAACTAACCCCGTGAACAGCAGGCTGTAGATGAAGATCACGAGCCCGGTCTTTTCCAGGTTCTTCAGCTTGGGATGTTCGATTTCGCGGTTGACCTGGGCCAGCGTCTCCTCGCCGCTCATGGCCAGCACGGAATGCCCGAAGCCGACAAAAAGGAGAATCCAGGTCAGATGAGCGAACCAGGTCCCGTTCAGCCATCCCAGTGATTCCTTGTTCAGCGGAATCGCGCCTGCGGGACTGAGTGGACTGGGAGGCAACTGCACCGGCGTGCGTAGAATCGTGATCGTGCACCAGACGATCAGGATCACGACCATCACCGTCGTGATCACCATAATCTGCAGGGCGCGGCCGCTCGATTCATGGATGCCCTGAGTGTTTTGCCACCAGAAATAAATCACTACGACGACGGCTAGACCAGCGGCGAAGTAGTCATCGTTGAAGTTCAGAGGGCGGTGGAGGTAGATGCCGATGTCCTTCACGAATCCGGCCATGTACTGCCCCGCTGACACGGCGCTGATTGGGCCGGTCAAGACGTAGTCGAAAAGCAGAGCAGAAACCGAGAACTTCGCGAGCTTACCGCCCATGGCCTCCTTGACGACCCTGTACACGCCGCCCCGCACGAACATGCTGCTCGATTCGATGTAGAGCGCACGGACGGCATAGCTGAACAGCATGACCGACAGGATGAACCAGGGAGCGCTCTTGCCGATGACCTTCTCGGCGTCGCCCCCGGCGTAGTAGGCAGAGGAAGCCAGATCAGAAAGGACAATCGCCGAGGCGCGCCAGAAGGAGATGAAGGTCAGCATCACCGTGGTGGCGACGAAGACCTTTACCGCAGGCTTTGAGCTCTCAACCGATGGGGCCATTCTTCAGAATGAATGCGCGCCGAAACAGGATGAAGTAAACCTATTGAAGATAGCACAGGGATGAGTTTCAGAGCAGGCTGGTTTGCGCGCTCAGTCGCCGTCTCCACCAGAAGTCGCGGATGGCTGCCGATTTGCAGGCGTCAGGCAGGTACGCGTGATTCTATCGTGCCAGCAGAGCGCATCTTCATCGAGGAGCGCCCAGGCGAAGCCCATGCCCAGGGACGCGGCGGAAAGGTAGGAAGCCAGCACGCGCCAGCGGCGCAGGGAGCGGATGGTCGGGGTGCCATCGAAGCGAGCCAGCTTGAGTCCAGCCACGAGCAGTCCGGGAGTCTTGGCACCGTAGACGATGAGCAGATATTGATAGGCCGCCCAAAGCACAGAAGGGATACCAGCCGCCAGCAAGAGCAACTGAACCAGCGACGGACGCACCGCCGCCACTTTCCAGAAGATCGCGCCGAACAGGGCGCACGCGAGCATGACGATGAGCCCGTCGATGAGACCGGCGAAGATGCGCCGGGCCAGCGATGCAGTTTGGAGCGGGAGGTCAATGTCCGGCTGCTTCGCAGGATCCTTGCCTGTGGATGCTTCCATGGTGATTCCGCCCAGGGCTGGCGGTTCCGGCGGAACTTCAGGAACCTCCAGGATGCGGGGCCGGGCAACCACCGGCTCCGCCAGTTGGTCGGACGGAGGAGCAGGCGGCGCCCAAGTGGGCCTTGGAAATTCCAGAATCTTCGCGCCGGCATACGAAGAACTCGCAGGCTGTGGCTCAGCCTCGCTGATAGGTTCCTTCGGAGCCGGCGCTCCATTCTCCGCGGCCGATTGCGTCTGACACATTCCGTCCAGCGCCAAGGCCTGGTTTGAAACCACATCAAACGCAGAGGGCGAGGCAGGGGCGCGGGGAACTTCTCCCGTGCCGAATGGCAGTCGAAGCGACGGATAGCGCGGAGGGCGCGTCTTCCGCCGAGCGCGATACCGGCTCAAGCGCGCCGCAATTTCGTCGCGCCAACCCGGCCCGTCGCGTTGCGTCTGGCCGGCTTGATGCGGGAATATTTCCTGGGGAGGCGACGCTTCCATACCTCGCGCGTCGGGTGTCGGCCCCAACGGTGCGGGGGGAGGGGGCTCCGAATGGCAGTGGCAAATCTCGCCACACAGCGAGCAATTCATGCAATCCTGTCTTCAACGATCCCGGGGAACTTCACGACGCGGACAACCGGAAGCGGACCAAGCGGAATCCTAGCCTTGTTCGCCACTTTGCCTCGCGGCCAGCGCCGTGCTAAGTTCACGATGCCGCGATAATCCAGCCAATAAGGACAGGTTCGCCGCGATGAGCGATCTTCTTCCGCTGATTTCCTCCAATGACCCGTCGCACTAAATTCCTTATCACGGTGCTATTTCTTTGTCACCAGCTTCCCGCATCCGCGGTAGTAACCAGAGAGTTGCTTGTGCAAGATTCCAGCCAAGCCAAGCCGACCGGGGCTCAGACCGAAACACAAAAAGTCACGCCGCCTCAACAGACCACATCTTCGACATCGAACACGGCCTGCGCGACTCAGGCGGCGACCGAAGACACATACGAGACGACGATTTGCGCGATCGAACAGGAAAAAGACGGTGACGTCTATAAGCTTCGCGGCGACGTCGAGATCCACTATCGCGGGTATGTCCTGCGGGCTGACGAAGTCACCTACGACGCTGACAGCGGCGAGGCCTCCGGTTCGGGGCATTTCCGGCTTGATGGCGGCTCCAACGACGACCACATCAAAGCCAGTCATGGAACCTACAATCTGGTCACCGAGACCGGCCGCTTCTACAACGTCACGGCCACCACCGGCTTACGTTTTCAGGGCAGAGAAGTGGTCCTCACCTCAACCGCACCGTTCGCCTTCTCCGGCAAGTTGGTCGAGAAGACCAGCTCCGATCATTACCTCGTCTACGACGGCTCCATCACCACCTGTGAACTGCCTCATCCCGCCTGGCGTTTCAAGGCGCATCAAGTCGTCGTGGACGTCGGAGGCAACGCCAGCATCTACCACAGCTGGTTCACGCTGCATGGCATCCCGGTTTTCTACTTCCCCTATGCGACCCATCCAGTCGAGCGCGAAGCGCGACACACCGGGTTTCTGATTCCGACGGCAGGCCAGTCCTCGATCAAAGGCACCATCCTCGGCGAAGGCGTGTATTGGGACATCAATCGAACCATGGACGCCAGTGCAGGGGCCGAGTACTTTTCCAAGCGCGGATGGTCGCAAAAAGGAGAATTCCGCGTCCGCCCCAGCGACACGTCGTATGTGGACCTGAACTATTTCGGCGTCATCGATCGAGGAACCCCAACCAGTGTGCCGATCACGACTGCAAATCCCTCCGGCCGCACCCTGTTGCGCGAGGGCGGCGAGGAGGCCCGCCTGGCCGGGGAAGGCAGCTTTTACGGATTCCGCAGTGTGGCTAACATCGACTACCTCAGCTCGTTTCTGTTCCGGCTCGCCTTTAACGAGATTTTCACGCAAGCGGTGAACTCCGAGGTGAAGTCGCAGGCCTTCCTGTCCCGGCCCATGAATGGCTATTTTCTGAGCGGCATGGTCGAGCGTTATCAGGATTTTTTCCAGACTACGGCCAACGGCGTACTTTCGAATCCGCCGAGTTTCGATTCGGTGCGCATCCTGCATGTTCCCAGCTTTGATGCTTCGAGCGTAGACCGACCTCTCGGCCAGTCGCCGTTCAGCTGGTCGTTCGACGCCTCAGTGGGCGGTCTGACCCGCGGCGAACCTGGCTTTGGCACGGGCACAATCCTGGGGCGTTTCGATCTCAGTCCCGAGCTTTCCTT
>Ga0335081_10006324_pt1 | contig 18853 bp, 19 predicted proteins | sample Lox_Sample_35_FD_206713 | JGI IMG/M metagenome (GOLD analysis project Ga0335081, IMG submission 206713) | Soil microbial communities from Loxahatchee National Wildlife Refuge, Florida, United States - Lox_Sample_3.5 | ecosystem: Environmental > Terrestrial > Soil > Wetlands | place: USA...
TCTCTCGGAGTACCGCCACTCGCAGCGTAAAGAAGCGGAACAAGAGCGAGACCGCAAAGCTGCACGCCAGCGGGCTGAAGAGATACAAGGCGAGATTCACCGTCGTGCACAAGACCTGCAAAAGCTTTCGGATCGCCTTACCGAGCTGTCCAAGGAGTTGGGCAAACAACAGTCTGGCTACGATTTTCAGAAGTGGTTCTACGACGTCGCCGACTACTTTGAGGTAGTCAACCGCAGGCCGTACGTGACTAGTGGCAGGCAGATCGACGGCTCGATAACCGTGGATGGTACGACGTACCTCGTTGAGCTGAAGTTCACTCGCGAACAATCTGACTCGCCCGACATTGACTCACTTCATAAGAAGGTAACGAGTAAAGCTGACAATACGATGGGGATCATGCTTTCGATCTCAGGCTACTCATCTACGGCAATCAAGGAAGCATCGGGGCCTAGGACGCCCTTGCTTCTTCTCGACCACAATCACATTTACCTGCTGCTGAGCGGTTCCGTGACACTAGACGAATTGGTGTCCCGCGTTCGACGCCACTCGTCCCAAACAGGCGAGGCGTACCTTCCAACCAATGCGTTCAGCGGCTAAATGATCGGCGAAAAGACCTTTATGGACTCAAAACCATGGATTGCCGTCCTTTCGCTGACCGTCGCGATTGCCTCCGCAGTCGTGTCATGGCTATCCTTCCGCAGCTCCAGACGGGCCCTCGCAATCAGTGAGCGTCAGGAGAAACGTCACGAGCCTTCGCTGGGAATATACTATGCGCATGGCTATCGGCAAGTCGTTCCCCAACGGCAGCTCTTCGGCTTCTTCGTGTCAGTTAGCAACCCTACAGACATAGACAATTCAATCGTGCGCGCCGAGATACAGATCACGTGCTTGCTGCAAGGTGGCGCGAAGACGATTCTTAAACTCGAGCATAATCCGGCAGTGGGGCAGGGTACAGGGACCCATGGGGCGGGCACGGCCCACGTCTTTTCATTGCCGGCACGAATTGATGCACACCAGACGCTGTCGGGGTGGCTTCTCTACGCTGTGGATAATGAGGTGATCCGCGAGGGAACCATTGACAGCCACCGCCTTATTCTGGAAGACACTCACGGGCTTTCCACGAGCACCGACCCGATCATGGCAAGGGCGTGGACAGATGAAATCCAAAAAGGTTGAAATCGACCTTCGAGACCCACGCGAGCGCCACCCCGTTAGAATTGTCGCCGACGCCGTCGTCAGCACGCGCGGGGTGCACGGGGGACGGCTGCTTCCCCTAGTTCTGCTGGATACCTCAGATCGGCCCGACATGGCCGAGTTCATCCGCGTTCATCAGTACTCCGGGCCTGGCGATGTGAGAGTGCAGTGGGGTCAAGTCCTAGACCACGCAGGGACCGTTGCGCTTTTTCTGACGTTTGTCCGGCCAGTTGAGCTTTTCGTGGTTCTGGAGTTCGATATCGTTAAGCAGGGCATTCTCGTTGAGCAAGCTCTGATTGGACAGGGAATGTACCTCGCCAAGGGCGAGCACACTGACGACCGTTTTGTGAAGGCCCTGGATCGCCCTAAGGTCATCGTGGAATTGCCCGACACAGGTTTTCAACAAGAATGGGACAAACTCTTTCATAAGCATTTAGCGAAGCACTTTCGGACGAAAGGGCTAAGCCGCTCTGACTCGCGCAGAGCAGCAACCTCAGCCATAGAGGAATTACGGCAGTTCGCGACGATGCGAATGCGAGATGTGGTCTCGTGACCTCCAGGCGTCGCTCTGTGCCTTTCCCGTACGGCGTATCATCGCCCAGTCGGAAGTCACCTACCAGCACCCAAAACTATGCACGCTACTCTGCGGGCCGCGGTCTCCGCCCTTTGACAAGAAAGCCGCCCGGCAACGGGCTTAGGAACTCCCGGCGCGGATTCTCAAAGAAACTTCAATTTTTCTCTTGACGCCAGTTCGTCCTATGTGCTATATTAGTTTAGCAAGTGTATCTTATTGATATAGTAAGCAGAGGTTGGAAGCGGCCTCGAATCGTCTTGGCGGCATCGCCGCAGCCGCGAAGAGGGGTAAGTCCTTGCGGCTGAAGATTATAACTTTAACCCCTTTGAGCTCTAGGGATTGCGGCGGGGATATCCCGTAAATTGATGATTCCACAAGGGCGCACCCCCGGGGGTAGGGGTAACCTACGGGTTAACAGTAGGCAGATACTGGGGCCGAATAGCCCAGATTCAGGAGAAGTGCAGCCGGTGGAGGCGCGGGCCTTCAGACGAAACCGACAGGCCGTGCCGGCCAGCCATCGCCGCCACCCTGGGATTACAATACCCGCATGGACTCATTAATCATTGCCGGTCGTCCCTTCCGTTCCCGGCTGATCGTGGGGACGGGCAAGTACAAATCCGGGCAGGAGACGGCGCGGGCCATTGAGGCCAGCGGCGCGGAGATGGTGACCGTCGCGGTGCGGCGCGTGAACCTCGACCGCAGCAAAGAATCTTTGCTCGACTTCATTGATCCGCAGAAATATTTTCTGCTTCCCAACACCGCGGGCTGTTACACGGCCGACGAAGCCATCCGCACCGCGCGCCTGTCGCGCGAGGTTGGGCTCTCGGATTGGGTGAAGGTGGAGGTCATCGGCGACCAGGCCACGCTCTATCCCGATGTGGCCGCGACCGTCGAGGCGACGCGCGTTCTGGTGAAGGAAGGCTTCACGGTTCTGCCGTACACGTCCGATGACGTGGTAGTTGCCAAGCGGCTGGTGGATGCGGGCGCGAGCGCGGTGATGCCGCTGGGAGCGCCCATCGGCAGCGGCATGGGCATCCAGAACCAGGCCAACCTGCGAATCTTGCGGGAGATCTTCACGGGAATCCCGCTGATCGTGGATGCGGGCGTGGGCACGGCTTCCGACGCGGCGATTGCCATGGAACTCGGCTACGACGGCGTGCTGATGAATACCGGCATCGCCGCGGCGCAGGACCCGGTGCTGATGGCCGACGCCATGAAGCACGCGGTCCTGGCCGGACGCAATGCTTATCTTGCCGGCCGCATGCCCAAGAAGCTCTACGCGACGGCCAGCTCGCCGCTCGAAGGCGTGGTGCGCTGAAGAAAAAAAAGAAGGGCGGCCGCGCGCGCCGCCCTCTTTCTTTGCTCGACAAGCGAAGCCTAAGGCTTCATCTCGCCGCCTCGGCCATCATCTTGACGCTGTCCACGTGGATGGTTTTCTTGCCTCTGTCCGTGCTTCCCATGATGGTGACGTGCTGGCCTATATGGTCTTTAAGGCTGTCGGGGTTGTCGACGATCAGCACGTCCTTGGTGCCATCGGGGACGAAGGCCACCTTGGCTCCCTCGGCAATACATTTCTTCGCGCACGCGGCGTGTGCGGCGCTGGTTCCCTTAAGGCCGCACCTGGAATCGGTTACCCAGCCATTCACCGCCGCACCCTGTGTCGCCACCGCTGCCGTCACCAACATCAAGGTGAGCACCGGCAGAACCACAAGCAACTTCTTCATCACAGAATCTCCTCACTGCTGGCGGCGCATGCCGCAAGCTGGCTTCGCATGCGAGTCTGAATCCCCACATGAAAGGGACTAACTTTTACCTTCCCACCCAGGCATTTTCAAGGAAAAACTGTACCTGCTTGTCATCAATTTGTAACGGGAGCCAAACTCAGCGCTTCCGGGCACTGGCCGTAGAGTTGGCCGCGGGCGGCTCGGGAGCGACATAAACCACTTCGCCCGGACGCGCATACTTGAGTTGCTCGCGGGCTTCGCGCTCGATGGCTTTGGGGTCGGTCTTCAGCTCGCGCACCTGCCGCGAGACGCGCTCGTTCTCCTGCTGCAGGCGGAGGATGTCCTGCTGGAGCTTCTGATTTTCCACGCGTTTGTGCTGGTAGGCCACCATGCCGTTGGCGCCAAACACGACGTGATAGGCCAGCATCACCACCAGCAGCGACATGGCGACGGTCGCCAGCTTGCGCCGCGCGCCGTAGAGCCACGCGCCTGCGTGCAGCAGGACTTTGCGTCGCACGATGAAGTCTGCCAGGTGCTCCCAGTCCAGCATCAGTGAAAGATCCAGTCCTTGGCCTGACCGCTGAGTTTCGCAAGATCATCGCGCGTACGCGCTTCCGAGTAGACGCGCACCGCCGGTTCCGTGCCCGAGAGCCGATAGCAAACCCACGAGCCGTCCTCGAACAGCAGCTTCAGCCCGTCGGTGCGCACTACGCTGGCGATCTTGCGTCCGAAGAACTCGCGTGGTTCCAACGTCAACTTGCTAGTGAACGTCTCTTTCACTTCCGGCGTCAAGCGGAAGTTCTCGCGCAGGGGGTAAAAGGAACCAACTTTGCCAAACAGGATCTGCAATTGTTCGCGCAGCGGCTTGTGGCGGCGCGCCACCATCTCGGCCGCCAGCAGCCCCGCAAGAATGCCGTCCTTCTCCGGGACATGGCCGCGGATGGAGAGGCCGGCGCTCTCTTCGCCACCGATGGCGATCTTGTCCTGCTTGATGAGGTCCCCGATGTACTTGAATCCCACCGGCGTCTCGTGCAGCTCGACGCCGTAGTGGCGGGCCAGGGCATTGATGAGGTTCGTCGTGGCCACCGACTTGGCCACTCCGTTCCTCCATCCGCGGGTCTCGACCAGGTAGTCGAACAGCAGGGCGATGAGATAGTTGGGCTGCAGGAAGAAGCCGTCTTCGTCGAGGACGCCGAAGCGGTCGGCATCGCCATCGGTGGCCATGCCGATCTGAGAATTGCTTTCCGCCATCTTGCGGCGAAGATCGGAGAGCATATGATCGTCGGGTTCAGGCGCATGTCCGCCGAAGAGCACGTCGCGACAGTCGTGGACCGTCGACACCTGCACGCCCGCGTCGCGCAAGAGCGCATCGGGATAGCCGCGGGCCGCTCCCCACAGCGGATCGAAACAGACCCGCAAGCCGGCCTTGCGGATGATCTCCAGATCCACCAGTTCTCGAAGACGCGCGAAGTAAGCGCTCTTCACTTCGATGTTGACCGGCGGGATGGCCGCGGCGCCAGATGGCGGCTGCCCGTCGAGCCGCGCGATCTCGGCCTCGATCTGGTTCGTCACTTCGGGCAGTGCCGGCGCGCCGTCGGGAGTCGAGAACTTGATGCCATTGTATTCGGGAGGATTGTGCGAAGCCGTAAAGTTGATGGCGCCATCCGCCTGCCCGCGGATCACCTCGTAGGCGATGGCCGGCGTGGGCGCGGGCTCGGCGATTACCAGCGGCGTGATGCCGTACGCGGACAAGGTATCCGCCGCCGCCGCCACCAGGGTCTCTCCCAAAAAGCGCGGATCACGGCCCACCACCACGTGCGCCCCGCGCGGCTTCTCGGAGACCACGTAACGCGCAATGCCGGTCACCGCGCGATGCACATTGGCAAAGGTAAATTCTTCGGCGATCACCGCCCGCCAGCCCGAAGTGCCGAACTTGATGGCCGTTGTCATTTAAAATTCCAGCGCGTTGCAGCCACGGCATTGTATATGACCGATAAGCGAATCGTCCTAAGCACCGCCGGATCGGAAGAAGAAGCACAGAAGATCGCGCACGCGCTGGTGGAGCGCCGCCTGGCCGCCTGCGTCAACATCGTGGGGCCGATGCAGTCTGTCTATCGCTGGAAGGGGGCGGTGGAGAGCGCGCCCGAGCGCCTGCTGATCATCAAGACCACCGTGGCGGCGTTTCCCCGTGTACTCGACGCCATCCGCGAATTGCATTCCTACGAACTGCCGGAGTGCGTCATGCTCACCATCGAGGCGGGAAGTGAGGACTACCTGAAATGGATTGCGGAGTCGGTGGATTGAGTCATTGATTCATTGATTCATTGAGTCATTGGTTCCCTAGCTTCCCTCTGCGTTCTCCGTGGTTAGTTCTTGGGCTTCCGTCCGCTCAGGTTCAGCCGCCAGTAGTCCAGGGTGAACGGCGGATCATCGGCGGCGGCTTGCCGCCGGAGTTCATCCAGGAAGCGCCCGCTCAGGGTGGGGTCAGAAATTCGCGCGAGGTGCCGGTGAAGGGTCACTGTCGCAAGGAACTCCATGTACTCTTGTGCATCCGACAGAGTTGCCGGCGCCGGCTCGAGCCAGGTCTTGACCTCACTGAACCCGGCGCGGCGCATGCGTTCCGCGGTGGTGACGTCATCGGGATACTGCCAAGTCGGCGCCCATCCGGCGAAAAACGGGGCGTAATCGGCCCGCGACATCAGCGCGAGGGTGCGCTCCCTGACGCGCGCCAGGTTGGGACCGCCGCCGCACTGCGCCTCCACCCGGCCGCCCTGCTTGAGCGCCCGGAACAGGCTACGGAAGAGCCGTTCGTGATCCGGCACCCAGTGGAAAGCAGCGTTACTGAAGATGCCGTCAAGTACACCGTCGAGAGGAATATCTTGCAGATCGGCAGTGATGAAGATTGCCTGGCCGGGAAAGTCGCGCTCAAGGTGCTCACGCGCGGTCTGCAGCATGTTCTCGGAAAGATCCATCGCGACCACGCGTCCGCGCGGCAAGCGCTCAAGCAGCTTCGCCGTAACTTTGCCGCTGCCGCAGCCGGCGTCGGCCACGGTCTCATCGCCGCGCAGTGGCAGACGATCGAGGACCTTCAACCCCCACTCGAACTGCGGGCGCGAGAGCCGGTGGTAGGCCTGGGAGTTCCATTCGCGATCCCGAGTTTGCTGCGCCATGGTGATTGGCTCTTAGCTCTTGGCTCTTGGCATTTGGGTCTTGGCCAAGAGCCAAGAGCTAACAGCCAAGAGCATCTTTTCAGATTGCCGCCAGCGCCTGCTCGAGGTCGCGGATGATGTCGTCCGCGTCCTCGATGCCGACCGAGATGCGCACCATGCCGTCGGTGATGCCGATGGCGCGTCTTCCCTTCTCGCCCAGCGCGGCGTGGGTCATGGTGGCGGGATGTGAAATCAGGGTCTCCACGCCGCCCAGCGATTCTCCCAGTGAACAAACGCGCACTTTGCGCAGCATTCTCTGCGCATTCTTCAGCGAGCCGGTCTCAAAGGCGATCATCGAACCGAAACCAGTCATCTGCCGCTTGGCCAGCTCATGCTGCGGATGGTCGGGCAGTCCCGGATAAAAGATTTTCTTCACGTTCTTGTGCCTGCTGAGGAATGCGGCCACGGCGCGGCCGTTGGCATCGTGCTTTTCCATGCGGACGGCCAGTGTCTTCACCCCGCGCAGCACCAGCCAGCACTCGAACGGCGACAGAATCGCGCCCGCCGCCTTCTGGATAAACGCGAACTTCCCGGCGTGCTCCGGCTTCGTGCAGACGACGACTCCGCCCAGGCCGTCGCTGTGCCCATTGAGGAACTTGGTGGTTGAGTGAATGACCATGTCCGCGCCCAGCGTGATGGGCTTCTGGAAGTACGGCGACATGAAGGTATTGTCCACCACCAGCTCAGCCCCGCGGCGGTGCGCAATCTGGCTGATGGCCTTCAGGTCGCTCAGGGTCATCAGCGGATTGGTCGGCGTTTCCACGAAGACGAACCGCGTGTTGCGGCGAATCGCTTGCTCCACGGCCCGCAAGTCGGAGGTGTCGACGTAGGTAAACTCCAGTCCATAGTTGGTCAGGATCTGGTTGAACAGGCGGGGCGTGCCGCCATAGACGTTGTTGGTGCAAACGACGTGATCGCCGGACTTGAGCAGCGTGCACATGGCGTTGATGGCGGCCATGCCGCTGGCAAAGACGTGCGCGGTCCGTCCGCCCTCGAGCGACGCCAAGTTTTTCTCCAGGCAAGTCCGCGTGGGATTGGAGACACGCGAATATTCATAGCCCTTGTGTTTGCCGATCTCCTCCTGCACATAAGTGGAGGTGGCGAAGATGGGGACGACGACCGCGCCGGTGGAGGGATCAGGCTCCTGGCCGACGTGAATGGCGCGGGTGGCAAAACCGAGCTCTTTGTTGTTCATAGAAGATCCGAAGTGTCCTAATATACGCGCCAGGGAAGGTGAGCAATGAACCCGATCGTAGAATTTTGGGCGAGATGTCCTCTCAGCAAACCCCCGTTCGTGCATCCTGACGATCGACCTGCTCTGCAGCAGTACTCGCGAAGCAAACCTGATCTGGCGACGTATGACGACTTTCAGAGCTTCGTCACCAGCCCGCGATTTGGCGCTTTCTCAGATTCGCACCTGGAATTTTCGCTGATTCCGGTGCCGTACGCCGGAGACCTGGCACGCGCGGATATTTTCGTATTGCAGTTGAATCCGGGGCTCGACTTCATCGACTACTGGGCGGAGTGTTGTAGACCCGAGTTCAAGATGCGATTGGAATCCAACCTGCGGCAGCGCTTCAGCGATGTCGAGTTCCCCTTCTTATACTTCGATCCCCAATTCTGCTGGCACGGCGGTTTTACCTGGTGGGAGAGGAAATTCCGCGAGGTGGCATCGGAGATCGCGAAGCTAAAATTCCGTGGGTGTTACTTCGACGCTCTTCGCGATCTTTCAAGGAGGGTGGCTATGCTGGAGCTGATCCCGTACCACTCCATCTCTTTTAGCGATCACAGGGTGCTGCCTCACCTCCCCTCGGCCAAGCAGGCTCAGATGTTCGCACGCGGCGAACTTTCGACGAGGCCAGAGACGGAAAAGCGGTGATTATTATCACTCGCCGACCTGCCGACTGGGCCGTGCCCGAAGGCGGGAACATTTGCCAGTACCCTCGTGGTCTCCGGCGAGGGGCCAGTTTGGGGATCAAAACGCCGGGGGGGAAGGCAATACTGGCCAGGTACAAGAATGAGGTCCCTCAGCGGCTGAAGCCGAAAGCGGTTGAAGCCGCCGTTCTGCAGGGCTGAAGCCCTGCTCCACCCAACTTCCTGATACCGTCAATGTCTCAACATCCGTCGAAAATTCCCTTCGACAAATAACGTTCCGCCGAGTCGGGGATGATGGTGACCACGCGCTTGCCGGCGCCTAACCGCCGGGCAATCTGGAGGGCGGCATAGACGTTGGCGCCCCCACTGGAGCCGGAAAAAACTCCTTCCTTGCGCGCCAGTTCACCGACCGTGGCGAACGCTTCCGAATCGTGCACCATAAAAATCTCGTCGGCCAGCGCCCCGTCGAACGTCTTGGGGATGAAGCTGGCGCCGATGCCCTCGATCTTGTGCTCGCCCTTCGCGCCCCCGCCCAGGATTGAGCCTTGCGGTTCCACGGCGATGGCGAGCGCGCCCGGAAGGCGCTCTTTGATGAAGCGCGCCACGCCCGTGAAGGTCCCGCCGGTACCGGCGCCGATCACCACCGCATCGATGCGGCCCTCCATCTGCTCGAAAGTTTCACGGCCGGTGGTCTGGTAGTGGTAATCAGGATTGGCGAGGTTTTCGAATTGCCCCGCCACGAATGAATTGGGAATACTGGCGGCGAGTTCGCGCGCTCGGCGGATGGCGCCTTCCATGCCCTCGGCATCCGGGGTGCGTGTGACCTCGGCGCCGAGGGCGCGCATGAGCATGACTTTTTCCTGGGAAAACTTCTCGGGGACGAACAGCCTCACGTGATAGCCGCGGCTGACCCCGATCAACGCCAGCCCCACTCCCGTGTTTCCTGCCGTGGCTTCGATGATGGTCGAACCCTGGCGCAACAGGCCCTGCTCTTCCGCGCGGCTGATGATGCCGATGGCGGCGCGGTCTTTGATGCTGCCTCCAGGGTTGAGATATTCCAGCTTGGCGAACAGGTCGGCAGCCCCGGGGGGCACCATCCGGTGGAGATGCAGCAGTGGAGTGTGTCCCACCAGATCGGTGATGTCTTCGGCGACATGCAGGCGGGCAGCTTCGGTAGCGTTCATCTGCGGCTAGGGTAAGGGAGGATGCGCGGCGGGTCAATCGGATGCAACGGCCCGAATATTGTCACTGCAAGCGCAGCAAGGACCGCACTTCGGCGCAAACTGCGCCTCCCTCGGCCTGAAGGGCGTTTGGAACAACAATTCCAAAAAAATTAATTCGACGCTCTCTCCTGCCCAGCGTAGTAGCCGCTGCGGGTGCGCACCACCAGATGCTTATAGGCCGGGGAGTGGGCTTCGACGCGCACAGTCCGGTACCCTGGGCGGTTGGGATCGACGGGCTTGTAGCCGATGGTGTACTGGTTGCGGATGTCGTGCGCCACCTGGCGGGTGATGTCGTCCACCTCGTTCAGGTTCTTGGGGAAGAAAGCCACGCCGCCGGTCTGCAGGGCCAGGGCGGTGAGCGCGCGCTTAGCGCGGTGAGCCTCGCGGTCGTCGCCAAGAAGGCCGATGCTGTACACGGTTGGGCCGTTCAAGTCCTGCAGGCGGCGCACGCATTGCTCCAGAGATTCGCGGCTGGCGTTGTCCTCGCCGTCGGTCACGATCAGCAGGACCTTCTTCTCCAGACGCGCCCCCTTGGCCAGATGGTCGGCGGAGGCCACCACCGCGTCGTAGAGGGCGGTGCCGCCGCGCGACTCGATGTGATCCAGGCCTTCGCGCAGGCGGCTGAGGTCAGAGGTGAAATCCTGGTCGAGGTAGTATTCGTCGTTGAAGTTGACGACGAAGACCTCATCCTGAGGATTGCTCGCCCGCACCAGGTTAATGGCCGCCTGATTCACTTTCTGGCGCTTATCGCGCATGGAGCCGGAGTTGTCGATCACGATTCCGAGCGCCACCGGAATGTCTTCCTGGTGGAAGGAAGTGATGGGCATGGGCTGGCCGTCTTCAAACACAACAAAATCGTTTTGCCGCAAGCCGGTAACCAGGCGTTGTTTCTGGTCCACCACCGTGGCATGCAACACCACTTCTTCCACTTTCTTCTTGAAAGTGAAGGTGCCGTTGTTGCCCTGCTCGACGCCATCCTGCCCAGGCTGGCCTGGCGGCACCTGCACGGTGTCGCCGGGTTGGTTGGGCGGCGGCGGATTGGGGACATTCTCGTCTTCGTCGCGAGCCGGCGGGTTGTTGGAACCGGCAGCGGGCGGGTTCTGGGCGGCAACCACCAGGGTCAGGCCCAAACTCAGCAGTAAAACCAGGGAAAACAGCTTATTGAGAAGGTGCATAGTATCCCGACTTGGCGTACACAGTGAGCGGCGGCAGTCCTTTCGGCGGTAAGAGCTTCACTTTGATCTTATGCCAGTGTCCATTGCGCACTGGATTCTTTGGACGGTAACCGAGCACGTATTGGTTGCGTAGCTCGATGCCGATTTTGGTGGCTACGTCGGCCAGTTCGTTGGGGTTGTCGATGACAAAGGTCCGCCCCCCGGTGATGTCGGTAATCTCTCTCAGCAAATGTGGACCGCGCACCTCTTCCGGCGTTGGCGGAGCGGCCTCAAAGATGCCGATGGCGTAGACCTGCACGTCGGCCTCTTTCACGATCGATTTGATCTCACTGTCGCTGTAGCGGCTATGATTGTCGCCCCCATCGGAGATGATCAGCAACGCCTTCCTGCTGTTCCGCGCATCCCGCATCTTGTTCATGCCCAGGTAGATGGCATCCAGCAGTGCGGTGCGGCCGCGGGGCACGGTATAGAGCAGCTTTCCCTGGATGTCCTCGACGGAGCGGGTAAAGTCCGCCAACAGCTCGGGCCTGTCGTTGAAGGCGATCATGAAGAATTCGTCCTGCGGGTTGGCCGTCTTGAAGAACTCCACCACCGCCTCGCGGGCCTTCTCGATCTTGTTGGACATCGAGCCGCTCATGTCGAAGATCACCCCCAGCGAGATGGGAGCGTCCTCGCTGGAAAAATGGCGGATCTCCTGCGGCTGCTTGTCTTCGTACACCTGGAAATTGTCCTTTTCCAAGCCGGTGACCAGGCGATTCATGGGATCGGTGATGGTCACTGATACCAGCACTAGATCCACGTCCACTTTGAGAGGTTTGGTGTGCGTCTTCAGCGCCGGATCGATGGTGTCGCGGGGATCTTGGGCGGTGTCGGGAAGCTTGCGCGGTGCGACGTGAACTTCATCCTCCGGACCTTGTGCCGCGGCCTCAGGGACCACGAAAGCCAGTGCCGCCACTATGGCCACCAGCACCAACAGCGCGACGCGGCGCCAGCTCAGTTGGCTGTTGGCCAAGCGAGACGCCCCTGCATGCGCAAACACGACCGCTGTCATGCTGCCGGACCTTCGGGGGGATGGGGTGATCAGTCGAGGCTCGGTTCGAAACCGGGCCTTGCCAACCCTCTGTGCAGCCGATGGTATCACAGCCTGACCGCCTGTTCCCACTTCCCGGGCCGGCTGTAAGCCTGCCCCGCGCCAGCCGCGCGGATCGGGAATCTCCGGCTACCGGCCCCGGCACGCTTGATGAGATGGTGGATCGCACCCGGCAGGTTTTCTCCTCGCTCTTGTTACAATTGAACTGCTTTCATTTTTCATCATGGCCAGGATCCTCCCCTTCTGCGCCTTGCGCTACAACCCCGCCCGCGTCTGCGTGGCGGAGGTTGTTACCCAGCCCTACGACAAGATCACCGCCGAGATGCAGGAGCGCTATTACGCCGCCAGTCCCTACAATCTGGTGCGCATCATTCTGGGGAAGGGCGAACCGGGGGATAACGGCCAGAACGTTTATACCCGCGCGGCGGCGACGTTTTGCGACTGGCGCAAGAACGGCATTTTCGTCCAGGACCCCGAGCCCACTCTGTACGCCTACGCGCAGGAGTTTGCCGTCGCGGGCTCTGAGGAGCGCCAGGAGCGGCGCGGCTTCATTGCTCTGGGACAACTGGAGCCTTACGACGCGGGCACGGTGTTCCGGCACGAGCAGACGCACTCCGGGCCGAAGACCGACCGGCTGCAGCTGCTGCGCGCCACGCAAGCACATTTCGGGCAGATCTTCATGCTGTACAACGAACCGCCCGGCGAGATCGACGATGCCCTGGCCAAGGTGGTGCGCTATCCCGCCGACCTCGAGGTATGCGACGAATATGATGTCCGCCACCGCCTCTGGCCCATTCCGGGGCTGGTCGAGTTCATCCGCACCCGCATGGAGAAGGCCAAGCTGATCATTGCCGACGGCCATCATCGTTACGAAACCGCGCTCAACTACCGGCGCGAACTCCGAGATCGGGATCCGGCGGCCCCGCCTCCCGGCGAAGCGCCGTACGACTGGGTCATGATGACCTTCATCAACATGTACGGTGAAGGCTTGGTGATCCTGCCCACGCATCGTGTGATCGCCGGCCTGGAGAGTTTCCGCAAAAAGCAATTCCTGGAATCGGCGCGGGCGTTCTTCGACGTCGAACCGGTGCAGGTGAAGGATGCGGCGCAGGCCGCAACCGTCTTGCAGCAGGCCGCAGCCGATGGCCGCACCGCGCTCCTCGCCGTGACCCGTGGCGGAAGCCATCTGCTGCGCGCACGGCCGGCGGAGGTCGAGCGCGCCCTGACCCAGCTCTCACCGCATCAGCGTGGACTGGACGTGGTGATCCTTCACCAGCTGGTTCTGGAACGGGCGCTAGGCATCTCCGAGGAAGCCATCCGCGAGCAATGCTACATTTCCTATCTGCGCGACGCCGGCGAGGCTATGGCGCGCGTGCGCGAAGGAGCTAATGTCGCTTTTCTCATGAACCCGGTGCGCATGGAGCAGGTACGCGACGCCGCCTTCGCGGGCGAAGTGCTGCCGCAAAAGTCCACCGATTTCTATCCCAAGCTGCTGAGCGGGCTGACCATCTATGCGCTCGAGTGAAGTGAGCAGGAAGCTTCTGGTTTCTCGTTTCTTGTTTCTCGGCAGAGGCCTTCAGACTCTGCTGGTGTGGAGGAACGGGAAACGAAAAACGAGAAACCGCACGGTGGTGCGAGCGCTGGTCGTAGCCAGCCTTGTATTCTTACTCATAGCAACCGCTCCTTCCGCCGAAGAGAAGCAGCTCTCCGTCTACGGTCCGCAGGTCAGCTATTCCCTGCCGGTCTCCGAGCACAACAGCCAGGATTACGTCGCCCTGCTGGAAGCGCTGGAGCCGTTCGGCAACGTCAGCGCCAGTACCCTCGGCCGAAAGTGGAAGCTGCGCTTCAACAATCTTGAAATCGAGTTCCGGCAGAACGCAACCGTCGGCAAAGTGGCGAAAAAAAAGTTCAGCCTGCCCGCGCCTTTCGTGCTGGAAGGCAACCGAGGGTTGGTGCCGTTGCGCGCACTGCCGGGGCTCCTCACGCTGGTGCTGGACACCAGGACGGAATACCACGAGGCCGCCCGCCGCCTCTTCCTCGGCGGGGCGGCCATTCACTTCGGCGCCGCCGCGCGCGAGGGCGGGCTAAGCGTGAACTTCAGCGCTCCGGTCAATCCCTTGATCAGCACGGAACCGGGCAAGCTGAAGATGACCTTCACCCGCGACCCGGTGGTCTCCGGCGCCGGAATTCTCAAGCTGGAGAGTCCGCTGGTCTCATCCATCGCGTTTTCGGAGAACAATGGCCAGGCGGAGCTGGTGGTGCAAGGACGCGTGCCGCTGCTGGCGCAGTTTGCCGCCAACCGCCGGACCATCATTCTCGTAGCCGCGCCCGGCGAGGCCCAGAGCGCAGCGCCGCCTGCGCCGGCAACCACGCCTCCGCCGGTCGCCACCCCGGCTGCTGTTGTCCCGCCTGCGCCGGTCGCCGCGCCGGCGGCGGTGGCCGTACCTCCGCCTCCCACTTTGCAATCGCTGACCGCCAAGCCGCCGTTCGTGGTGATGCTCGATGCCGGCCACGGCGGCGATGACCGCGGGGCGCTGCTGGGCGACAAACTCGAAGAGAAGGCAGTGACCTTGGCCTTCGCCCGCCGTTTGCGGAGCGAACTCCAGAGCCACGGGATCAGCGCGGTGATGGTGCGCGACGCCGATGTCAGCGTGCCGGTCGAGCAGCGCGCCGCCATGGCCGACGCCGCGCGCGTCGCCGTTTACCTCAGCCTGCACGCTACCTCGCAGGGGCACGGCGTGCGGGTGTACACGGCCATGCTCAACTCCGCCAGCAGCCCGCCGGGCGCCTTCTTGCCCTGGGACACGGCGCAGAGCCGGTACGTGCTGGGCAGCCGCGCCCTGGCTGACATCGTCAAAGCCGAACTGGGCAAGCACGAGATCCCCAGCTCGGAGTTCTCCGCGCCGGTCGAGCCGCTGAATCATGTAGCGGCGGCCGCCCTGGCCGTCGAGGTCGCGCCTTCGGGTAGCGATGTCACCAGCGTCACCTTGGCGGCGTACCAGCAGCGCATTGCGGCTGCCCTGGCCGAGGGCATCGTGGTGGGCCGGTCGCGCGTGGAGGCGGACCGATGACCCGCGCCCTCACCATCGCTACCGCGCTGCTGCTGGCCGCCGTGGTGGCCATGGGCGCCTACCTTTATTACTTGCGCCGCAACGAGCAGGCGCGCGCGCGTGACCTGCCGGACACCCGCCCCATTTCCGCACCGGTGGTGGGTCCGGCCTCGCCGGTGACGCTTTACCTGGCCTACGATGATCCGGGCGTACTGCGGCCGCAGCAAGTATCCATTCCGCTGCCCGCTGATCCCGCCCAGCGCGGCCGGGAAATTCTGCATGCCCTGGTGGGGGAATACGTGAAACGTCCCTCGTCCCACGAACTCGGCGCCGGCGCCGACGTAAAAGATGTCTTCCTGGTGAACGGCAACACTGCGGTGGTGGATACTACTCCGGCTTTTGCCGAGGAACATCCCTCCGGGATCCTGGTGGAGACGCTCACCGTCGCCTCGCTGGTCAAGACCCTCACCGCGAACCTTTCCGGCGTCACGCGCGTCAAGATCCTGGTGGACGGCGAGGAACGTGAGACCCTGGCGGGCCACGCCGATCTCGAGGACTTTTATGATGTAACCGCGGTGGAGCAGATGCTCCAACAACTGCAATGAGGCGAGCGACCATCGGGGTGTTCGATTCCGGCGTGGGCGGCCTGACCGTGCTGCGCGAGCTGGTGGCGCGTATCCCCGACGCCGATTACATCTATTTTGGCGACACCGCCCGCCTGCCTTACGGATCGAAATCCCCAGAAACGATCGCCAAATACGCGGTCTCCGCCACGAAGTTTCTCGAGGCGCAGGGGGCAGAGGTGCTCGTGATTGCCTGCAACACCGCCAGCGCGCTGGCCCTGGACGCGATCACGGATGCCGCCAATGTCGGGGTGGTCGGCGTGGTCGAGCCTGGAGCAGAATCGGCGGCGGCGGCCACTCGCCGCAACAAAGTGCTGGTGATCGGCACCGAAGCTACCATCCGCAGCCACGCCTACCGGCGCGCTTTGGAGAAACGCGGCGTCGAGGTCTGTGAGAAGGCCTGCCCGCTGTTCGTGCCGCTGATCGAGGAGGGCTGGGTGGAGCATCCCGTCACCCAGCAGGTTGCCCACGTTTATCTCGACGACGTCTTCCATGATTTCGAGACTGGTCCCGACGTGCTGGTGCTGGGCTGCACCCATTACCCGCTGATCAAGCCCCTGCTGCGCAGCGTCGCGCCCTGGCGGGTGGAAATTGTAGACTCGGCGGAAGCTACGGCCCGCTGTGTCGCCGAGAGCCTGCAGGTCGCCCCGCCTAAGACCGCCGAAGGAGTTGAGCGCCGCCACCCTACCCGTATGAAGTTCTTCGCTACCGACTCAGTGGAAAAGTTCCGCACCCTGGGCGAGCGCTTCATGGGGCGGGCGCTGGAAGATGTCCATCACGTGGACATCGGAGGATAGTCGTCGGTCGTCGGCCGTCGGCCATACGGGTGAGTTGGACACCAGCGCAGGATTGATTTACCTTCGATTGCTGTCTTAGGCCTCGGGCATTCACGATTGGCGTATGCAGGTGAAGGGGCACGCCTTCAGGCGTGCCATAAAGGACAATCAAGATTTCGGCTTTAGCCGCTGAGCAAAAGCGCCTCAGGGCCTAAAGGCCGGTTCATGTATACGGCTTCGGCGGCACGGCTGGAAGCCGTGCCCCTTCACCTTTCCAAACTAACAGGAGACTGACCTCCTAGTACCTCCGACCCAGGACCGACAACCGACGACCCTCATGTTCTTTCGCTCCGACAATCGCGCCCCCGACCAGTTGCGGCCGGTGAATATTGTCCCGGAATACATCTCGACCGCTGAAGGCTCGGTGTTGATCGAGGTGGGGAACACGCGCGTGATCTGCACCGCGTCGATAGAGGAAGCGGTCCCTGCCTGGCTGCGCAACTCGGGCAAGGGCTGGATCACCGGCGAGTACGGCATGCTGCCGCGCTCGACGCTTACGCGCACCCCGCGCGAAGCCGCACGCGGACGCATCGGCGGCCGCACTCACGAGATCCAGCGGCTCATCGGGCGGGCGCTGCGGGCCGTGACCGACCTCAGCCGCTTGGGCGAGCGCACCATCTGGATGGATTGCGACGTGATCCAGGCCGACGGGGGCACGCGCACCGCTTCCATCACCGGGTCATTCGTCGCCTTGGGCATCGCCATGCAGAAGCTGGTGGAGGCCGGCACGCTGACCGCCCCGCCAATCCGCGATTACGTCGCAGCTACCAGCGTCGGTATCGTCGATGGAGAAATCCTGCTCGACCTCAACTACGAGGAAGACTCGCGCGCCGAGGTCGATCTGAATTTCGTCATGACCGGCGGAAAGAAGATCGTCGAGATCCAGGCCACCGCCGAGCAGCGGGCATTCGATGAAGAACAGCTTCACCGCATGACCGAGCTCGCCAAGCGGGGCGTCGAGTCGCTGATCGCCCGCCAGCGTGCCATCCTGGGAACCCTGCTTCTGCGGCAATAACGCGCGGTCTTCTTCGCCGCAGGCCGGTGTTAAAATAACCGGCGGTTTGCCCGGCTCTTGCCACCCGTCATTGCGCTGCGCGAAATCATAGAGGAGGAAATCCCGTGAAGCTTACCCCCGGAAAACTGAAAGGACTGAAGGCCGTTTCCACGTCCAAGGGCGTGATCGGCGCCGCCGCCATGGACCAGCGCGGATCGCTGAAGAAGGCGCTCGGCCAGCACGCCACCGACGCCGGTTTGGAAGAGTTTAAGTCGCTGGTGACGGAAGTGCTTACCCCGCACGCCAGCGCCATCCTGCTCGATCCCGAGTGGGGCTTGCCCGCGTCCAAACGGCGCGCCAAAAACGCCGGCTTGCTGCTCGCCTACGAGAAGACCGGCTACGACAAGACGGGCCCGGGCCGCCTGCCCGACCTGCTCGATCACTGGTCGGTCCGCCGCCTGAAGGAAGCCGGCGCCGACTGCGTGAAGATCCTGCTCTACTACACGCCCTTCGACCCCAAGGAAATCAACGACCAGAAGCACGCCTGGGTGGAGCGCATCGGCGACGAGTGCCGCGCCAACGATATTCCGTTCTTCCTCGAATTTGTCGGTTACGAAGAAGGTCTAGACGAAAAGGGCTTCGACTACGCCAAGAAGAAGCCGCAGATCGTCAAAGCCAGCATGACCGAGTTCACCAAGGACCGCTACGGGGTGGACGTGATGAAGGTCGAGGTGCCGGTGAACATGAAGTTCGTCGAAGGTGCGAAGACCTACGCCGGCCCCACCGCTTATAGCAAGAAGGACGCCATGCAGCACTTCCGCGACGCCGCCGCCGTGGCCACCAAGCCGTTTATCTATTTGTCGGCAGGTGTGTCAAATGCTGAATTCACCGAGTCGCTCGAAGTCGCCGCCGAAGCGGGCGTGAAGTTCAACGGCGTCCTCTGCGGCCGCGCCACCTGGAAAGACGGCATCCCGCTGTTCGCCAAAGATGGTCCCCCGGCATTCCGCAAGTGGCTGGAGAGCGAGGGCGTGAAGAACATCAACAACGTCAACGAGCGGCTGAAGGGCGCCACCTCATGGTTCCCGATGTATGAAGTGGAACCTGCGCTAGTCGGGGCTGGGCGATAATCATTTTCTAGAGACGCAGCATGCTGCGTCTCTACTAGAGCCCATCTCAAAAACCCTTCCGCAGCAGGATGAGGATGCAGGCGAGCTGTAGCATGCCGAGGAAGTTGCTTGCCTTATATTCCCAACGAGTCACCAAGCGGCGGAAGTTGTGAAGCCAG
>Ga0335081_10006325_pt1 | contig 18851 bp, 15 predicted proteins | sample Lox_Sample_35_FD_206713 | JGI IMG/M metagenome (GOLD analysis project Ga0335081, IMG submission 206713) | Soil microbial communities from Loxahatchee National Wildlife Refuge, Florida, United States - Lox_Sample_3.5 | ecosystem: Environmental > Terrestrial > Soil > Wetlands | place: USA...
AACATCTCGACTGGCATGCTGAAGCCGTGGCTCTTTCCCGCACGCCGTTCAGCTGCGCGCAAGACATTACCCAAGCGCGTAGGGAGCAAATCCTTTATGTCTGGAGGGTACAGGCGGTCAAACAGGGCACGACTTCGCTTACTAAGCTGTATTTCCATCCGCCTGCGCCGGTTGATCTCTACCCCGATGAACCGGAGACTCCGGAGAATAGGAATCTGGTCCCAGTACCCTTCGAGGACCCGGACCAGCAGTTGCTGGAACGGATGAATAACTAGTGCGGAGCTAAGTACGGCAAGGAGTATAACTGAGCCGAGAAAAACGTTAACACTCGCTAGACGCTCAACCAGCAGGTGAATGCTTGGAACACCAGAGAAAGCGCCGCTCAGAATCAAAAAGCCAATGCCGGATGCCAGCAATGCAGACGGTATCAAGCCAACAAGGTTGAACCGAGCGGAAACGGACTTCGCAGCCTCGCCCAGCGGGGCCATACCACTCACTGGCTACCCTCACGCGGGCGGTGATACCCATGTTTTCTGGCACACTTCGGACAAAGTTCCAGTGATATGCGCGGGCGATGCTTATTGCACATGTCTACGGACGGCTCATAGTTTGGTACCCAATCATCCGCACCGCAACCCGCACGGGGGCATATGACGTGAATCAGGAACTCCTCGTCTTCTCCCGGTGGCCCGAAGTAATGGTGCGAGTCCCGCAAGAGCAGCCAACGGACGAACCACGGAGCCACGGCGGCAGCTAGAAGGTGCTTGGAACCACCCTCGCACTCGTCCACCTCCTGCACCTCCCAGAGGCACGTGAAGGTCCGCGGCGACTGGCTGACCTCACTGGTGGCTGTGTGAGCCCGATTATCCGCCTCTCGCAGTTGCGCGTAAACAGCGGGTACCGTTTGCTACCTGGTACGCTACCGCTCGCCTCGGCGATGATCAACCGGCATGGTCTATGTGGCTCGCTCGGCTAGCCTCCTGCAGCCAGTCGGTCATTGTACTCAGACCGCTGGAAACGAGGCGCCAGGTCGATCTTCCCGGCGTCTTCCAGCAAGATCCTCATGGAAGGTACTGGTTTGTCCGTTCGTAGTGCCTGGTAATACACGTAACGTCCCCCGCGAAGGGTATAGCCCTCCGGGCTCGTGATGTCGCGTGCCACGGCGCAGCAGTCCCGGCCCAGGACTTCCTCCCGGTCGGTCCAGAAAACCGTGTCCGGAGTCCCGGCTATGAGAGCGCTAAGAGAGACAATGCTGCCAGCCCAGTAGTAACTCCAGAACCAGGGCCCGAGAAGGGACTCACCGGTAAACGGCGGCCAGTTCTTCGCCGGGATACCTGCAAGTGGCATCACCTTCCAGGAGGGTTCCGGGCAGGCAGGAGTGTAGTTCGCGTGAATGGCGACGAGTGCAGTAACGGCATCGCCGGATCTCCAACCGAGCAAAGACCCGTGCCTGGGGATAGGAACAGGGACACCATAGATCATGGCTTTCACGTCAACTTTTGTGAAGTCATCGATACTGCCCTCCTCGATATCCACCCTTTCGCACCCGTACCAAGGGCGTAGCGAGTAAACAGGCGAGCCTTCGCCGCAGTCTTGCGAAAGTACGAAGAATCTGATGTCCGGATCATCAGGCAGCATTAGAACCATCGAACGGACAGTTCGCCTGTGATTGACAGCCCTAATCGCCAGCGGATAATCAGCAAAAAGCTGCTGGCATCTCTCGTACAGGGAACTGGTCATGTCCCAGATCACCACCTGCGCTCGTGTCATAGACCGGGGCGGCGCGGGGCAGTCGATGCCACAAGAGAAGCTTTCCTGATCACGACGCTACACCTCACCACTAGTCCTGCCCGGATGGTCCACGATCATCGGCCGACGCACCCGGCCTTCGGCGAACACAGCGAACACAGAGTCAGCCGATCGGGGCGGGCCGATCGGAACCTGGCCAACCGGTCCCGACGGCAAGAGCCGCCAGACGCGCGGCGTGGCACGGTATGGTGCGTACCGCGTCGGCTCAGCGTCGGCTGACCTGACTCGCTAATTCGTTGCTCATAGTTCGAATGTAGTAGCGATACTACGTCAAAGTCAACCGTTACTGCCGAGTGTTTGCTCTACTCTCTGAGTAGGCTCCGAACGAGAAGTCGTATCTATTTTCGGTTCTACACTGGACCGGCCGGGGGTCAAGCCTAGTGGACGCTGAAGGCCCAGTTCAGGATGCGGGTGGCGTCGGCGGAGTTCACGGTGTCGATGGAGCCGGGGCTGTGCAGGGTGACGCCGATGACGGAGTAGCCGTTCCTGGCGGCCTCGAACAGCAGGCACTGCCCGGCGGCCGCGGTGTAGCCGGGCTTGATGCCGGTCGCGCCCGGGTAGTGGCCGATCAGCGGGTTGAGGTTCCGCCAGAGGTAGCCGTGATGCCCGGATCCGGCGGCGATCCGGTAGCTGGCGGTGTCCACGACCGAGCGGAAGACCGGGTACCGCATCGCGGCACGGCCCAGGGTGAGCAGGTTCGCGGCGGTGGAGTAGTTCGAGTACGGGGTCGGGTAGGGCAGCCCGTCGAAGTTGCTGAAGTGGGTCCGGGTCATGCCCAGCAGCCGGGCGGTCGCGTTCATCTTGGCGATGAACGCCGACAGGCCCGGACCGTAGACCTGGGCGAGGGCGTAGGCGGCGTCGGCGCCGGACGGCAGCAGCAGCGCGTACAGAAGCTGGCCGGTGGTGAGCTTGTCCCCCGGGCGCAGGGCGGCGTTGCTGGCGTCGTGCTCGCGCACGTAGGCGACCACCGCGGACGGGATGGTGATCTTCCGGTCCAGGTTGCCCGCCCTGACGACGATGTAGGCGGTCATCACCTTGGTGATGCTGGCCATCGGGCGCTCGGTGTTCAGGCCGCGGCTCCACAGCAGCGCGCCGGTGGCCGCGTTCTCCACCGCGGCCGAGCGGGCGCCCACGCCACTCGGCCCGCTGGCTGCGAAGGCGGGCGCCGCGGTCGCCAGTATCGCGCCCAGGGCCAGGACCGCTGCGGCCAGCAGGGAGGTCGCGCGAACCGTCAGGCGGGGCACAGGGGCAAGCCTGTCAGTTGCGGCAGGCCATGGCAAACGCCCCGGGCTAATCCACCGGCCACGCGAACACCGGGCCGCGGGCCGCCAGGGTCACCGCCGAGCCGACCGGGCGACGGGGCCCGCCGGGGACCCGCACCACCAGCGGCGGGGCGGCGGCGTCGCTGGCGGGCTGGACGTCCAGGACGGCATCGTGACCGTGGTAACGGCAGGACATTACGCGGGCCGGTATACCTGCTTCGTTCGGTCCGATGTCGATCTGCTCCGGCCGGATCAGGACGGTCACCTGGCCCGCGGGGCCCGGCGAGGTCACGGCGGGGTCCAGCGGCAGGCTGCCGAGCAGCGTCTTCACGACGCCGCCGTCGAGCACCCCGTCGAGCAGGTTCGCGTCGCCGACGAAGCGGGCCAGCCCGGGGTCGGCGGGCCGGCGGTAGAGGTCCTCGGGCGTCGCGCACTGCGCGATTGTCCCGTCGCGCAGGGCGGCGACCCGGTCGGCGGTGGACAGGGCCTCGTCCTGGTCGTGGGTCACCAGCACGGCCGTGGTCCCGGCGCGGCGGAAGATCTCCTGGACGTCGGCGCGGACGCTGGCCCGCAGGTGGGCGTCCAGCGAGGCGAACGGCTCGTCGAGCAGCACCACGGCCGGCTCGATGGCCAGCGCCCGGGCCAGGGCGACCCGCTGCTGCTGCCCGCCGGAGAGCTGATGCGGGTACCGCCGGCCGAATCCGCCCAGGCCCACCGTCTCGAGCATGGCGCCGACCTTGCCCTGTTTGCCGCCCTGGCCGCGGCGCTGGCGGGCCCCGCGCTGGCGAGCAGGGAGCCCGAAGCCGACGTTGGCCGCCACCGTCAGGTGCGGGAACAGGCTGCCTTCCTGCGGGACGTAGCCGATGCGGCGGCGCTCCGGCGCGACGTAGCCGCCGGGACCGTCGACGGTCACCTCGCCGATGCCGATGGTGCCCGCGTCGGCGCGCTCGAACCCGGCCAGCAGCCGCAGCAGGGTGGTCTTCCCGCTGCCGGACGGGCCGAGGATGGCCGTCAGGGAGCCCGCGGGCACCTCCAGGTCCACCCCGGTCAGCACCCGGTGGGCGCCGAAGGCCTTGTGCAGGCCAGTTACCGCGACTTGCCGCATGCCGTCATCCTCCCCTGTGCCCGGGGCGCTGGAAGAACCGGCCGAGCACGTAGCTGGGCACGGCCGCGACCACGATCATGACCAGGGCGAACGGCGCGGCCTGGCGGTAGGAAAGGTTGGACTCGTAGGCCCAGAATTGCGTGGCCAGGGTCTGCGTGCCGGTGGGGATGAGGAGCAGGGTGGCGGTCAGTTCGGTGACCGCGGACAGGAAGACCAGGCAGAAGGCGGCGGCCAGGCCGGGCGCGGCGAGCCTGACGGTCACCCTCGTGAGCACGGCCAGCCTGCGCTGGCCCAGGGACCTGGCCACCTCGTCGAGGCTGGCCGGCGCCCGGGCCAGGGAGGCCTTGACCCCGACCAGGGCCAGCGGGAAGAACATGATGGCGTAGCAGGCGACGAGCAGCAGCGCCGTCCCGTAGCCGAACCCGGCCAGGTAGCGCTCGGTGAAATAGGACAGGGCGAACGCGACCACCACGCCGGGCATGCCCAGCACCAGGTAGGTGCTGCGCTCCAGGACCAGCCGCATCCGCCCGCGGTGCCGGATGGCCAGCAGGGCCACCGGAAGCGCCAGGACCGTGGCCAGGGCCGCCGCCGATCCGCCGTACAGGGCCGTGTGCCCGGCCGCGGCGGGCAGCGAGACGTTGGCGCCGCCGGACAGCGCCGGGGGCAGGCCGTCGGCCATCCAGTACAGCGCCAAGGCTACGGGGACGCCGAGAGCGAGCAGGACGAGCGCAGCGAACAGGGCGAGCACCGGCCAGCGCAGCCAGCCGAGCCGCCGCGGCGGGCTGACCCGCGGGGCCATCGGGCCGGGCCTGGTGGTGCGGGCCGGGTGGCTGCGGGTGTTGATCAGGCCCTCGCCGGCCAGCACGAGCAGGCCGAGCAGGACCAGCACCAGGGAGAGCGCGCAGGAGGCGGCGAAGCTGTAGCTGCTGAACTCGGTGAAGATCTCGGTGGTGAAGGTCTGGTAGCCGAGGATCTCGAACGCGCCGTACTCGGCCAGCAGAACGAGCGCGACCAGCAGGCAGCCGCCGAGGATGGCGCCCCTGGCCTGGCCGAGCGTGATCCTGGCGAAGGTCCTGAGGCGGCTGACGCCCAGGCTGCGGGCGACCTCCTCCTGGCCGGGGTCGGCCATCCGCAGGCTGGCCGCGACGGGCAGGTAGACCAGCGGGTAGACGGCCAGGGTCATCACGATGACCGCGCCGCGGAAGCCGTGCGCCCAGGTCCACAGCGAGTGCCAGCCGAAGCTCACCACGAAGTCGGGGATCGCGAGCGGCACGACCACGAGCACGGCCCAGATCCGGCGGCCGGGCAGGTCGGTGCGCTCCACGCACCAGGCGGCCGCGGTCCCGAGCACCGCGCACGCCGCCGTGACCACCGCGGTGAGCCGGACCGTGTTCCACAGCAGGGACCAGGTCAGCGGGCGGAAGATCAGGCTGGCCAGCCCGGCGGCTCCCGCCCCGCTGGCCTCGATCAGCAGGAAGACCAGCGGCAGCGCCAGGAGCGCGGCCACCAGGGCGGCGGCGGTGAGCAGAGCCAGGGGGCGGGGCGTTGTCCGCCTGGGGCCCGGGTCGCGGACGGGCTCGGTGGGGCCGGGCCGGGTGGCCGGCGCGACCGTCACAGCAGGCCGGCCTGGCGGAGCAGTCCGATCGCCGCCGCGCCGTCGCCGAGCTGGGCGATCGTGATGGGGTTGGGCTGCAGCTGGCCGAACGGCGTCTGGCTGGCCGAGGTGGTCACCCCGGAGCCGAGCGGGTACTCGTAGCTCTGCTCGTTGCCCGCCGCGCGGCCGATGATCTCCTCGCCCTGCCTGCTGACCAGGAAGGCGAGGAACTTCTGCGCCGCCGCCTGGTGCTTGCCGTACTTCAGCACGGCCGCGCCGGAGACGTCGATCACGTATCCCGGATCACGCGGGGCGAAGTACGTGATCGTGGAGTGCATCGCCGGCTTGCCGATCTCGGCCTGCAGCCGGTACCAGTAGTACTCATTGACGACGCCGAAGGCGACCTGGCCGCGGTTGACCTCGTCGACGATCGTCTCGTTGTCCGGCACGATGTGGCTGGCCGCGTTGGCCTTGACCTTCTCCAGCCAGGCCAAGGCAGCGGCCTGACCGTGGGCCCTGATCACGGAGGTGACGATCGGCTGGAAGTCGGTCTCGCTGGGGGCGAGGGCGAGCTTGCCCTGGTACTTCGGGTCGGCGAGCTGCATGACGCTGGCCGGGAGCTGGCTGGCGGGGATCAGGGACGGGTTGCAGACGATCACGCTGACCCGCGCGGAAACGCCCACCCATTCGCCCATCGGTGAGTTGTACTGCCTGGGCGTCTTGGCCAGCGTGGCCGCGTCCACCGGGGTCAGCAGGCCCTTTTCCTGCAGGAACTCAAGGGCGGGCGAGTTTTCGGTGTAGAAGACGTCGGCTGGGGTGTGCGACCCTTGCACCGCGATCAGGTTGGCCAGCGTGTCCTCGTCGTCGTTGCGGACGTTGACGGTGATCCCGGTCTGCTTCTCGAACGCGGTCACCAGCCCGTCGGTGGTCTGCTCGTGCTGGCCGCTGTAGAGGGTGATCGACTGTGCCGGGCCCGCCGGGTTCGCTGAGCCGCTGGCTGAGGCGCAGCCGGCCAGGAGCCCGCAGGCGGCGAGCGAGCCTGCGACGATGAGGGCTCGGCGGCGCATCATGCGGCGGCGCCCGGGCGGATGGGGTTGCGCTTGGTGCTAGCGTTCGGGTTAATCATCAGCCTTCCCTGGGCTCACTTCCGCATCGTCCGACTCCGACCTCAGGCAGCTTAGCTTAGGCTAACCTAACTTGCTACGGCCGGGCGGGGGGTTGCGGGCCGGGAAGGTGCCGAGAGACTGTTTGCTTCAGGTGATCTTGCACACATGGCGTCGGAGGGACTCGGTCCTGCCGGCCGCGCCGCTTGCTTCGCTCGGCGCCGGCCAGGGCGGGAACGTGCCGCTGCTGATCGGGTCGAACCGGGACGAGGCGCGGCTGTTCCTGGTCGCGGCGGCCACCGGCGGGCGACGAGCGCGTCCTGTGGGACGGCATCCGTTAGCCGCGGAGCGGGAAGAAATACGGTAGAAACTCGCGGCACTCTGTACCCACGGTTGACGAGGTGTCGGCGGGAGAAGGGGTATGCCCTGGTCCTTCGCGCGAGCGCGGCGTGCTGCCGCCGACGTCCGCGCGGCTCCGCTCGGCTCCGAGGCGGTCGCGACGCTGCGGCCCCGCAGCGTTCACGGCGTGGTCCGGGCGCGGGCGCCGCTGTCGCTGCTGCTGTACATCGCGGCTCGCGACGGCCTGGTGATAGAGCAGGACAACGGCGGCTATGCCGTCCTGCAGCGCCCGGCGGGCGACCCGCCGATCCGGTCCGGCGGATACGTGCTGCGCCTGCTGCGCTGGCTGGACCGGCACTGGGGCTTCGTCTGGTTCAGCGGGCCGCCCGCCCTGGGCATGCTGATCGCGCTGCTGGCGGCGCTGGCCGCCGCGACGCGCATCTTCGGGCTGCTGGTGCTGACGACCAGCGTCCTGTGGCTGTGCGTTTTCATGATCGGCATGGTGACCGTCCAGCTGTGGTGGGTGGCCCGGCTGGGCGCGCCGTCGGCCCGCGGGCGGGGCCGGGGCGCCGAGTCGCTGCCCTTCACCCACTGGTCGGTGCGGCTGGTGCACCAGCCGGAGGCGGACCGGATCGAGGAGCTGATGGGGCTGCTGACCGAGCGCCTGGTCAACCTGGTACGCGCCGACCTGCAGGCCTCGGCGGGCGACCGGGCGCGGCTGGATCACGCCGAGGTCACCGCCACGCTCGTCGTGCTGACCCGCGGGATCTCGACCGCGGGGGCCAGGACCGCCATCGCGGAGTCGCTGCGGGCGGTGGAGGATCACCGGACCGAGCCGGACGTGATCGTGCTGGCCTCGCCGGCCCGGCTGGACCGGGCGCCGCGAGAGCCGGTCATGGCGGCCGGCAAGTTCGTCCTGCTGTACGCCGCCGCGCTGGCGATCGTGGTCGTGGTCGACGCGATGTTCGTGGCCAGCGCCGAGCGGGCCGCGTGCGCGCCGGCGGCCTGCGCGGGCCGGCCCGCCACGTACCGGACGGCGCTGACCTACCTGCTGTACCGGCTGCTGCCGTTCTTCGGCGCTTCGGGCCCCGAACCGGGCACCACCCGCGGCGTCGTGCTGGGCTGGCTGGTGAGCGTGGCCGCGGTCATGTTCGTCGTGGTGGTGGTGGTGGCCGGGCGCGTGGAGATCACCCGCAACCGGCAGATGAAGGCCGATTACGACGAGACGGTAACCAGCGTCACGGAGAAGGCCAGGGTCTTGATCCTGGTGGTCACCGACGGGGAGCGCCAGGCGGTCCTGGAGGCGGTGCGCAGGCGCGTCGGGCAGGCGGCGGTCCTGGACCAGGGCGGCGAGCGGACGATCTACACCCTCGGCTCGGTGGCGAACACCGAGCTCATGCTGGCCCAGGCGGCCGAGCAGGGCACCGCGGCGGCGGCCGGGATGCTCGTGACCGCGAGCGAGGCCATCATCCGGTGCCGCCCGGACTACGTGATCCTCACCGGCATCTGCTACGGGCTGCGCCCGGAGGAGCAGCAGACGGGCGACATCATGGTGGCCCGGCGGATGCAGAACGCCGACCACGTCAAGGTGACCGACGGCCAGCCGGTCATCTACCGCGGGGTCAACGTCGGCTGCTCGACCGCCCTGCTCGACCGGTTCCAGGCGGGCGTGCCGGCCTGGGCCGGGGCCCCGGTGCAGTTCGGCACGATGCTGTGCTCGAACATGCTGGTCAACTCCAGGCGGGAGGTCGGCAGGCTGCGCCGGGAATTCCCGGACGCGATCGCGGGCGAGATGGAAGGAGCCGGGGTCTACGAGGCGGCCTCGCGGTACAACAAGCCGGACTGGATCATCGTCAAGGCCATTTCCGACTGGGGATACGGCAAGAACAACGACGCGCAGGCGCTCGCGGCGCGGAACGCGGCCGAGTTCGTGGTCCACGTGATCGCCGGAAGCGCGCTCCGCCGCCGGCGGTACGACCCGGCCGGGTAGCCGGGTATTTGAAAACGGAAGTATGAGGTAGCGTCGGGAGGGTGAGCGCTGCGGGAGAGTTCGTACGGGATACCAGGTACCTGAACACGCGGATCACGGCGGACGGGCGGGACGGCTCCCTCCCGGCCGAGGCGGGACGGTACCGGCTGGTGGTGGCGCGGGCATGCCCGTGGGCCAACCGGACCATGATCGTGCGGCGGCTGCTCGGGCTCGAGCCCGCGCTGTCGATAGGCATCTGCGGGCCGGAGCACGACTGGCGGAGCTGGACGTTCGACCTGGACCCTGGTGGCGTCGACCCGGTGCTCGGCATCCACTGGCTGCGGGACGCCTACGAGAAGGCGGTGCCCGGCTACGACCGGGGCGTCACCGTCCCGGCCATCGTGGAGGCCGCCGGAGGCGAGGTGGTGACCGCCGACTACCGGCAGATCACCCTGGACCTGGAGCAGGAGTGGACGGCGTTCCACCGGCCGGGCGCGCCCGACCTGTACCCGGACAAGCTGCGCGACGAGATCGAGGAGATCAGCGCCGGGGTCTACGAGGACCTGAACAACGGCGTGTACAAGTGCGGGTTCGCCAGCACGCAGGCCGCCTACGAGGACGCCTACGGCAGGCTGTTCGCCCGGCTCGACTGGCTGTCGCAGCGGCTCGCCGACCGCCGCTACCTGGCCGGGGACACGATCACCGAGGCGGACGTCCGGCTGTGGCCCACGCTGGTCAGGTTCGACGCCGTCTACCACGGCCACCTCAAGTGCAACCGGAACAAGCTCACCGAGATGCCGGTGCTGTGGGCCTACGCGCGCGACCTGTACCAGACGCCGGGCTTCGGCGACACGATCGACTTCACCCAGACCAAGGAGCACTACTACCGGGTGCACACCAGCCTGAACCCGTCCAAGATCGTCCCGGCGGGCCCCGACCTGTCCGGCTGGCTCACCCCGCACCATCGTGAGGAACTCGGCGGGCAGCCGTTCGGCGACGGAACACCGCCGGGTCCGCCGCCGCCCGCGGAGCGGGTGACGGACGGACCCGGCAGTTAGGCCGCGCGGGCCGGCAGGGTTCGGCCCGCGCCAGGCTGGGTCAACTGCGAGCCCGGGCCGGGGCCCGGTCGGCTAAGAGCCCGCGGAGCGCGAGCAGGCGGCGGGCGGCGTGAGGGTGGCCACGCCGGACTGCTGCGCCGCCTGGTTCTGGTACAGGGCGTAGGCGCGGCCGCTGCCCGGGACGGTGACGCTGCCGAAGTACTCCGGGATGCCGTTGCTGGCGGCGGGAATGGTGGTCTTGGCGATCACCTGGCCGGTGGCGGGGTCGGCGCAGGCCAGGGTGTGCGAGCCGCCGAGCCAGACGGTGCCGCCGCTATAGGTGGGCGCCGAATACAGGCCCGCCCCCGCGCCCTGGCTGACCATGACGACCTGGGTCAGGTCCCCGTTGGGGGCGAACCAGACCCGCTGGGTCATGCCGATCCCGACCGTGCCCCAGACCCCGCCCGAGGTTGCGATCAGGTTCCCGCCGGAACTGCCGATGTCTGCCATGGCGGACCCTCCCAGCTGCGCACCGGTGGCAGGGTTATAGGCCAGCAGCTGGAAGGCGCCGCTGCTGACATAGAGCTTGTTCCCGGCGGGAGCGACGGCCAGCGAATTGACCTGCCCGGACACGCTGATCCGCTGGGTCACCTGCCGGGTGTCCGGGTTCACGACCGCGACGCTGCTGCCCGCGGCCACGTACAGGTCACCGCTGGACCCGCTGGTGAGCACGCCCTGGGGCTGGCTCGGCAGCTGGCCGCTGACCGGCACGGTGACCGTCCCGGCCCGGGCGAGCGTGCTGGTGTCGTAGCCGGTCAGCACCGCGCTGGTGCCGCTGTAGGAGGTCAGCACCCAGACCGTGGTCCCGGCCACGACCGGCCGGTCGGGGAAGCCCGGGATCGGCGAGGTGTAAGGTACCGCGTCCACGACCTCGCCGGTGACCGCGTTGATCCGGTCCAGGTAGCCCTGGGAGATGGCGTAGAGCGAACCCCCGCCCGGGGCCGCGGCCAGCGAGCCCGCGGTGAACGCCTGGCGGTTGATCAGCTCCGCGCCCCACATCCCGGCGGCGACCTGCTCCGGCGGCCAGGTCGGCCCGGTCGACGCCGACGGCTGGGACGGCGTGGTGGCGGACGGCGAGTTCGACACCGAGGCCGACGAGGTCGGTACCCCGTCCGCCGACGTGGCGGGGCCGTGGTGCGAGGTCGCCAGGGTCGCGATGCCCGCGCTGGCCCCGGCGATCACGAACACGCTGGCCGCGGCGAGCGCCGGGGCCCAGCCGCGGCTCCAGGGGCTCCGGGACCGGCCCGGGCCGCGGCTGCCGCCCGGCTCCCGGCGGTGCCCCCGCGGCTCCTTGTACTCCCGGCGGTACTCCCGGGTCCCGGCCTCGTTGGCCAGCCGGAACGCGATGTCCTCCACGGTCACCCGGCGCGGCGGCTCGGGGGTGACCCGGTGCAGCATCTCCGCTAGCTGCCGTTCCTCGGTGTTCACGACGCCACACCTCCGGTCATGAGCTCGGCCAGCCCGGGCGCGTCTCGCAGCCGGGCCAGCGCCTTGGACGCATGCGCCTTCACCGCGCCGACCGAGCAGCCCATCGCCTCGGCGGTCTGCGCCTCGGTCTGGTCGGCGAAGTAGCGGAGCACGACCACGGCCCGCTGCCTGGCCGGCAGCCGGTCCAGCGCCGCGAGCAGCGCCTGGCGGGCGTCGATCTGCGCGAACGCGTCCCCGTAGGCCTGCAGTTCCGGCAGCCGCCCGGTGGCGATCTCGCCGTTCCAGCGCCGCTGCCGCCAGCGCAGGAACGTGTTGACCATGATCTTCCGCACGTAGAGCTCGGGAGCGTCCTGCCTGGTCAAGGTGGCCCACCGGGGCCAGGCCGCGGCGAGCGCGGTCTGCACGAGGTCCTCGGCGCTCGGCCAGTCGCCGGTCAGCAGCCAGCCGGACCGCAGCAGCGCGTTCGACCGGGCCTCGACGAAGTCACGGAACCCGTCTGGTTCAGACGGACGACCTTCCACGGGCAACACCTCCCACACCGCGCAAACCCGCCAACCCTCGCACGTGGGCCGGGACCGGGATTACACGGGGATCCCGGCCCCGGCCCGGCGGCCTCACGTGTAATAGAGACGTCAGAGGGGCGGGATGGTTTACTCGCGGAGCCGGCTGAGTTGCTGGGCCGCCCGCTGCTGCCTGGACTCGGCCCGGTACGACTGCCGCCGCGCCTGCGCCAGGCGCTGACGCGCGTCGGCGAGTTCGGCTTCCAGGCGGCGGACGGCGTCTTCCAGGTCGCGTTCGGCCGCCGCGGCCGCTTGGACGTCCTGGCCGGCTTGAGCCAGTCCTCGTTCGGCCTCCATGATCTTCTCCCGGCGGCGGGCCTCACGCTCGGCCGCGGCCTGCGCCGGCGCCGGGGCCTTGCTTTTCGGGGCAGGAGCGGCCGCGGCGGCGAGATTCAGGCCGGGGCCGAAGCCGGCGTACTGCGCGGCGCGGACCAGGGTGCCCAGGCGGGCGGCCACCTCCGGGTCGGCGATGGCCGCATCGAGGGTCGCGGTCACCTCCTCGCGCAGCGCCGCGGGCGGCGCAGGCAGCCCGCGCAGGGCGGCGCGGGTGAGCTCGTCGACCAGGCTGGCCCGGGCCGCGGTCAGCTCGCGGAGCCGGGCGCCGTCGCTGGCCTCGCGGAGGCCGGCGGCCAGGACGTCGATGCGGGACCGTACCCCGGGGTCCGACCGGACCAGGCGGTTGACGACCCAGGCCGAACGAGTGGGTTTACGCAGGGCCGTGACCTGCCTGGCCACGGCCGGCTCGCCCGCCTCGCGGGCGCTGGCGGCCAGTTCGGCGCGGCGCCCGGTGAACTCGTCCGGGTCGGCCGCATAAAGCTCGGCCTCCGCATCGGCCAGCAGGTCTGCCATCTTGGCAGAATAGGGGCCATGACCGGCATCGTGCCATCGGGGCAAGGGCACCTGCTGACCGCGCGGGGGAACGTGATGGCGTTCAAGGCGGTCGCGGACCAGACCGGCGGCGACTTCTCGCTCATGGAGCGCACCGTGCCGCCGGGCGCCCGCACCCCGCCGCCGCACCGGCACGTCACCTGCTCCGAGGCGTTCTTCGTGCTCTCCGGGACGATCACGTTCCGGCTGGACGACGCCGAGCTGACCGGCGGCGCCGGGGACTTCCTGCTGGTGCCGCGCGGGGCGGCGCACACCTTCGGGAACCAGGGCGACGGGCCGGCCCGGCTGCTGGTGCTGCACGCCCCGGCCATGGATGCCTATTTCGAGGACCTGCACCAGCTCTGGGCTTGCGGCCAGGCGCCGTCGCGGGAGGCCGAGGTCGAGCTGATGAGCAGGTACGGGATGGAGCCCGGCTGACGGGCTGGCTGACGCCGGCCGGAACGGCTCTGTCAAAAATGGCTCTGTCAATAATGTCAGGGGGCCGACGTAGGGTGAGGAACCATGGCACCTACTGCTTCCGTTGACGTCAGTCCGGACACCCTGGAGCAGTACCGCCGGGAGCTGACCGGCTACTGCTATCGCATGCTGGGCTCGGGTTTCGAAGCCGACGACGCCGTGCAGGAGACGATGCTGCGGGCCTGGCGCGCGGCCGGCGGGTTCGAGGGCCGGTCGAGCGTGCGGTCCTGGCTGTACCGGATCGCCACCAACATCTGCCTGGACATGCTGCGCGGACGGCAGCGGCGGGCGCTGCCGATGGACCTGGGGCCGGCCTCGCCGCCGGTCGAGTCGCTGCTCGGCGGCTTCCACCCAGACGACATCTGGATCTCCCCCATCGCCGACGACAAGGTAGTGCCCGAGCACGGCGACCCGGCCGACGTCGCGGTGGCGCGCGACACGATCAGGCTGGCGTTCGTGACCGCGCTGCAGCACCTGCCGGCCCGGCAGCGGGCCACGCTGATCCTGTGCGAGGTGCTGAAGATGCCCGCGGCCGAGGCGGCGGGCACCCTGGGCACCACCGTGGCCGCGGTGAACAGCGCGCTGCAGCGGGCCCGGGCCACGCTGGCCGCGCTGCCCGAGGAGCAGCGGCCGACGTCGGTCGACGCGGACCAGAGCGAGCTGCTGGCCAGGTACGTCGACGCGTTCCAGCGGTACGACATGGAAGAACTGGTCGCGCTGCTGCAGGACGACGCGCTGATGACGATGCCGCCGTTCGCCATGTGGATCAGGGGCGCGGAGAACGTCTGCCGATGGATGACCCAGCCCACGCCGAGCCAGTGCGCGGGCTCGATCATGGTGCCGGCCGGCCAGGTCAACGGCGTCCAGGCGTGGGCGCAGTACAAGCCGGACCCGGACGGCGGCCACCAGCCGTGGGCGCTGCAGGTGCACGAGGCGTCCGGCGGGAAGATCAGCCGCCTGACCTTCTTCCTGGACACCGGGCGGATCTTCCCCGCGTTCGGGCTGCCGCCGCATCTAGGCTAGGCGGGTGAGCAAAGACCTAACCAGCACCGGCCTTTCCGGGGTGGGCCAGCCGGGGTTCGTGGCCCGTTACGAGCTGGCCAGTCCCGAGCGGGAATACGCGGCCGAAGAGGTGGCGGGGCAGATCCGCTCGCTCGGCCTGCGGACGGTCCGGCTGGCGGTCGTCGACCAGCACGGGATCCCGCGCGGCAAGATGCTGTCCCCCGAGGCCGCCATCGCGGCGATGTCCGACGGGCTCGACTTCTCCGGCGCCATCTACAGCCTGGACACCGGCAACCAGGTGTTCGTGCCCGCGTTCGCCCGCGGCGGCGGGTTCGGCATCGCCGAGTTCACCGGGTTCCCCGACGTGATGGTGGTGCCCGACCCGGCCACCTTCCGGGTGCTGCCGTGGGCCGACAGCACCGGCTGGATGCTGTGCGACGTCTACTTCGGCAACGGCCAGCCGATGCCGCTGGACGGCCGCGGCCTGCTCCGCCGGATGCTCGCCTCGCTCGGCGAGGCGGGATACGACTTCCTGGCCGGGATCGAGGTCGAGTTCAGCATCGTCATCCGCTCGCCGGAGGAACTGGCCCCGCAGAACGCCGGGTTCACGCCGCCACCGCCGCCGGTCAGCGTGTTCGAGCGGGGCTATCAGTTCCTGTCCGAGGTGCGGCTGGACAGCATGGGGCCCACGCTCGAGGCGCTGCGTGACGCGCTGACCGATGTCGGGCTGCCGCCGCGGTCGATGGAGGACGAGTGGGGACCCGGCCAGCTCGAGTTCAGCTTCGCGCCCATCGCCGGGCTGGCCGCGGCCGACGCCGCGGTGCTGTTCCGGTCCGCGGTCAAGCAGGTCTGCCAGCGGCGCGGGCTGCTGGCCACGTTCATGTGCCGCCCCGCGCTGCCGAACTTCTTCTCCTCCGGCTGGCACCTGCACCAGTCGCTGCTGTCCCGCGCGGACGGCTCGAACGCGTTCGCTTCCGGGTCGGATTCCCTGTCGGAAACCGGCCGGCAGTACGTCGCCGGGCTGCTCGAGCACACCGTGCCGATGGCGGTGTTCGCCGCCCCGACGGTCAACGGCTACAAGCGGTTCCGGCCCTACTCGTTCGCCCCCGACCGGGTGTGCTGGGCGATCGAGAATCGCGGCGCGCTGGTCCGGGTCCAGGGCTCCCCCGGTGACGCCAGCAGCCACGTGGAGATGCGGCTCGGCGAGCCCGCCGCGAACCCGTACTTCTACCTGGCGTCCAGCATCGCGGCGGGCCTGGACGGCATCCAGCGCGGCGCCGAGCCCCCGCCGCCCGCCGACGCGGACCCGTACGCGATCGAGGCGCCCCCGCTGCCCGCGTCGCTGGCCGAGGCGGTGGACGCGCTGGACGCGGACGCGTTCTACCGGAAGACGTTCGGCGACACGCTGGTCTCTTACCTGGTCATGATGAAGCGCTTCGAGCTCGCGCGCTACCAGGCCGCGCTGGCCGAGCTGCCGGCGCACCCGCCGGAGGGCGAGTTCGTCAGCGAATGGGAGATGCGCGAGTACTTCGAGTTCTTCTAGGTGGCCTGTGTTACCGGCACGGAGTACCAGGTCGTCGGGTCGGGCGGGGTCTTCGGGTCCGGCTGGAAGTCGTAGCGGAAGCGGCCGTCCCGGGCCAGGGCGACCAGGGTGACCGACGTGCTTCCCCACACCCGGCCGTCGGGCAGCTCACGGCGGACGATGATCGCGCCAGGCTCGTCGGCGGGCAGGCCGTCGCCGTCGGCCAGGGCGAGCCAGTCGCCCCAGGCGTCCGGCAGGGTGGCGGCCGGGTCGCCGGACGGCCTGCGGGCGGCGAACTTCGGGCCGAACCGGGCGGCCTTCTCGTCCGGCGGCTCCTGCTGGCCGCCGGGGGCCTGCGGGTACATGTGCCCGGCGTTGGTGAGCATATGGGTGGCCGGCCCGAGTTCGGTGAGCGCGGCGCCCCGGCCGTCCCAGCCGAGCAGCAGCACCGCGGTCCGGTCGGCGCAGACCAGGTAGAACGGGTCGTAGAGGGCCAGGGCCTCCGGGTCGTCGCGCAGCTTCCTCAGGGCATCGAGGCCCTCGGCCGCCGCGCGCAGCGGGAGCTCGCCGCGGGACCGGCGGCGGTCCGGCGGGGCGGGCTCGCCCCGGGCGTTCAGGATGCAGCCGACCCGGGGCACGTCCGGGTGTACCGCGAGCCAGGTCCCGCCGGCCTGCTCGTCGCGCCCGCCGATCAGCGGCGACCAGTCCGGGGCCGGCCAGTGCCGGGCCGGCGGCTGCCACGAGCGCCCGGTGAACTCGTCACGGACGCCGAGCAGCAGCAACGGCACCTGGTCTTCCGGTGCCAGGCTGACCACGACCGTACACATCTCTCCGAGTCTTTCACGCGATGATCTTGGGGGTGATGCTGAGGCTGGCTCCGTCCGGATGAAAAATAGGCAAGAGGCAGGAGGAGCGAAGCGATGAGCGACGAGCCGGACCTGGTCGGCCTGCTGTACCGCGCGGACTGGACGCGGCTGAGCCTGACCGCCGAGGTGAGCACCCGCCTGGACCTCGACCTGTTCCACAGCCAGTTCGAGGACGAGGCGCCGCCCGTACCGCCGCGCTGGCCGTGGCCGTGGCCCGGGCCACGGAAGCCTCGGCCGACCGGGGACGAGTGGGAGGTGGCCACGGAACAGCAAGGCATCCAGTCGGACCGCGCCACGCTGCTCATCGCGCCCGGCCGACGCTACCGCGAGCAAAGCGAGCGCTTCCTCAGCGGCGGTGACGGGGACCGGAGCTGGCACGCGGTCCGGGACGACGACGGCTGGACCGTCGACGAGACGGGCGGGCCCGAGCCGCCGCTCGAGGAGCTGCTCCGGCCGTCGTGGCTGCTCAGCTGCTACACCCTGGAACCCGGCGAGCAGGTGACCGTGGGCGGGCGGGACGCCTTGCGGGTGGTGGCGACGCCGCGGCCGGGCATCTTGCACCGGCCCATGGCGCGCCGCCGCCCGCGGGACCGGGTGGAGGCCGTCGTCGACATCGAACTCGGTGTCCTGCTGCGCCTGGAGGAATTCCTCGACGGCCGGACGCTTCGGGTGTCCGAGCTCACGGACGTCCTCATCGACCCTGCTCCGGCCGCTGACGGCGAATGGTTCCGGCCACCGGGCGGCTGGGACTCCGTCGAGGACAGCGTGCCGCAGGCCACGCCGGACGGGCCCGGCTGGGAGGTGGCCAAGCTCGTGGCCGGCCTGGCCGCGGGCGGCGTCGGCGCGCTGATCAGATCCTCCCGGTTCCGGCCCTTCGAGCAGGCCACCCAGGAGGAGGCCGAGGCGGAGATGCCGCAGGACCTGGAGCCCTGGCCGCCGGACGTCCCGCCGGTCAGCGACGCGGTGCTGCACCTGTTGCACGCCAGCCGGGACCGCTGGGCGCCGGGGATCACGGCCACGCTGCACCAGTGGCACGACATCGCCGCGATGCTGTCGCAGGTCCCGGACAGCGCACGGCGCACGGGATTCGGCGGGCTGGGCTTTCTCATCGACACGGCCGGGGAGCGGATCGCCACCGTGCACACGGTCTGGAGGCTGAGCCTCGCGGGATCCGGCCAGTACCGGATCGAGCCGGTGGCTGGGGCCGGCCAGGGCCGGCCGGGGCGGCATCAGCCCGAGACGGTCGTCTGCGACGGGGAACGGCGGTGGCGGATCGGCGACGACGAGGTGACCGCCGGGCCGGCCGGGCCGCCGCCGCGCGAGACCGCGAGCCTGTTCGACACGTCCTGGCTGCTGGAACACCGGCTGACCGGCGGCACCGAGATCATGGCCGACGGCCGCCGCGGTTACCGGGTCCGGGTCGGGCCCGGCGACCAGCCCGGGAGCTGGCTGCTGTTCCCCGAGGAGGTCGTGGTGGACGCCGAGCTGGGCATCCTGCTGCGCTGGATCTCCGTCTCCGGCTCCCAGCCGATGATGCGGTACGAGCTCCGCGACGTCACGACCGGGCCGCTGGAGCCCGGCGAATTCCAGCCCGACATCCCGCCGGGCGTGCGTGTCGTCGATGAACCCGAGGGCCCGCCGGGGCCGGTCAACCCTGCCAGTGTCATCGCCCGGCAGGCGGCCAAGGAGGCCCGGTCAGCCGTCAGGAACTTCCTGGGCCTCATCCGGGGCGACGACGCGCGCTGAGCATCAGGCCAGGAAGACCGGTCAGCGCAGGACGATGCTGGCGATCTTGCCGGGGACGATGACCAGGCGGGCTACCTCGTCGCGGGGATAGGCTGGGTGGGCGGC
>Ga0335081_10006326_pt1 | contig 18850 bp, 15 predicted proteins | sample Lox_Sample_35_FD_206713 | JGI IMG/M metagenome (GOLD analysis project Ga0335081, IMG submission 206713) | Soil microbial communities from Loxahatchee National Wildlife Refuge, Florida, United States - Lox_Sample_3.5 | ecosystem: Environmental > Terrestrial > Soil > Wetlands | place: USA...
CCGTCTGATCCATGAGATCAGCGGCCTGAACGTTGTGCTCGATCCGAACGTTCACGGAACGCTGACCATCGTTCTCGATGACGTGCCGTGGGATCAGGCGCTCGACATCGTGCTCAAGAACAACGAACTGGCGCGCGAACTGGAAGGCAACGTTCTGCGCATCGCCACGGTTGAGACTCTGAAGCACGAAGCCGACGCCCGCCGCGCCCAGATCGAATCAGAAGCTCTGGCCGTCGAGAAAGTTTCGGTGACCCGCTTCCTCAGCTACGCGAAGGCAAAGGACGTCATCGTCACTGTGAAGAAGTTCCTCTCGCAGCGTGGCGATGTAGTGGCCGATGATCGCACGAATGCCGTCATCGTTAGCGACATTCCGAAAGTGATTCCGGTTATCGACCGTCTGCTGACGCAGTTGGATCGTAAGACGCAGGAAGTCGAAATCGAAGCCCGGGTTGTGGCGGCGACGCGGCAGTTTGCGCGCGATATCGGCACGCAGCTTGGTTTCGGTTGGGGCAATGGGCACAGCGCGATCGGCGGCAATGCGGCTGCAGGTTCCTCACCGACCACGGTGGGCGGCTTGACGCCTGGTTACGTCACGGTTCCCGGAGCGTCGGGTGGATCCTCAACGGGCTCTTCGATTCCGTTGTTCTCGAACCTCGGATCGACCTCGCCCACGAGCGGCTTCACCTTCATCAACGCGAGCAACACGGTTCGAATTGACGCCATCCTGTCGATGGCGGAATCGCGCGGCTTGCTGAAGGTGCTGTCGCGTCCGCGAGTTGTCACCCAGAACAATATTCAGGCTCTGGTAAAACAGGGCGTGCGCGTGCCGATCGTGACGCAGGCGCAGTTGGGCGGTCCTCCGACCGTTACCTACGTCGATGCGTTCCTGCGGTTGACGGTGACTCCGCAGATCACTTCGGAGAACACGATCTTCCTGAACGTAGACGTGGAAAACACCACGCCGAACTTCGGACAGGAAGTGCAGGGCAACCCCGAACTGATTACGCAGCAGGCGACGACGCAAGTCCTCGTCACCGATGGCGGCACGGTGGTGATCGGCGGCGTTATCCAGACGCAGAACTCGATCAACATCACGCAGGTGCCGTTGCTCGGCAGCGTTCCGATACTCGGAAATCTGTTCAAGCACACGGTCGTCAACACCTCGAACCAGGAGCTGATTTTCTTCATCACTCCGCGCATCATTCAGACATAGCGAGTCGTGAGTCCCGAGTCCTAAGTCGCAAGTAAGACTTAATCCGCCGGCCTGATGAAACTGTCAGGTCGGCGGAAGTGTTTTAGCGAGCAACAAGCAATGCTGTGAGCAATGAGCCACAAAAACTGTGATCGGTCGGTGTTGAGCTGGCCGTTTGCTCACAGCTCAGTGCTCACTGCTCACCGCTCACCGCTGCTCCTGTTACACTCTCCCCAATGAATTTCCGAGCGCGGCAAGCCAAGCTTCGGGAGCATCTCACCACGACCCGCTTCGACGGTGTGCTGATCAGCCATCTTCCTAACATCCGCTACCTTTGCGGCTTTACCGGCAGCGCTGGATTGCTTTTGGTCGAAGACGCCGGCAGCGTCTTTTTCACCGACAACCGCTACGACACACAGGCGAACGAAGAGGTCAAGGCGGCGAAGGTGGTGATCGCGCCGAAATCCGTGCTGCTTGCGTTGACCGATTTCCTCGGAGGGCGGCGCCGTCGGGCACGAACCTGGACGATCGGCATCGAGGCCGAGCATTTTACCGTCGCTGAGAAGAAGCGCCTGAGCAAGCTGAGCCCGGCTGGCGTGAGCTTTAAAGACGCTCCTAGCTTTGTCGAGCGGGCACGAATGGTAAAGGACGACGACGAACTCAACCGGATCCGTGCCGCCGTTGCTCTGGGAGCCAAGCTTTTCGACCGGGTTGTCGAGGTTCTGCGCCCGGGAATTAAAGAAGTTGAGGTTGCCGCAGAGATGGAGCTGACCGCGCGCCGGTCCGGAGCGGAAGAGATGTCATTCCCGACGATCATCGCCTCCGGAGGACGGTCCGCTTTGCCCCATGGACGCGCTTCCGACAAGGCCATCCCGCGTGGCGCGTTCGTGGTCTGTGACTTCGGTGTTATACTCTCAGGTTATTGTTCGGACCAGACTCGTACTGTCTGGGTCGGGAAATGCACGGACGAAGCCCGGCGCTCCTATGAAGCAGTACGGGAGGCGCAGCAGGCCGCAACTGATGCCGTGCGGCCGGGGATACCGGCAGGCGACGTGGATGCCGCGGCCCGGAAAGTCCTGACCAAAGCGGGTCTGGGAAAGTACTTCACGCACTCCACCGGTCACGGAGTCGGGCTTGAGATTCACGAAAGCCCGCGGGTTGCCGACGGACAGCGGGAGATCCTGCAGCCCGGGATGGTGATCACGATCGAGCCGGGAGTATACTTCCCCGGCAAATGGGGCGTGAGGATCGAGGATATGGTAGTGGTCACGGCCGGCGGTTGTGAGGTTTTAACGCCAACCAGCAAGGAATTCTTGGCAGTCTAGTCTTCCTAGCTTCAGTAGCTGAATTGAGCCGGGCAGTCTACGCCCGGCTTCTTCGCGCGCCGGACAAGCGCGCGGCGGGACAGAGAACGGTCCCACCTTACGTCTGTCGAAGATCAGCATGAACCAAAAAGAGCTGAAAGAACTAATCGAGTTCCTCATCGAGAAGGATATCGCCGAGTTCGAACTCGAACGCGGCGACGTGAAAGTCCGGATCAAGCGCGCCGGAGAACATACGGTCGTTCATTCGCATGGCGAGCCTCGCTTTTACGCCGTGCCTCCAGCGCCTGCACCAGCCATGGAGCCGGGGACGGCTGCGGCGGTTCCTGCAAGTGCGCCTCCAGCGGGAGCAGCTCCACCGGCCGCTGAAGAGGGCTTGCACACCGTGAAGTCTCCCATTGTCGGCACCTTCTATGAAGCGCCATCGCCGGGAGCTCCTCCATTCGTCAAGCCAGGCGACAACGTCGAAGTTGGCCAGGTGTTGTGCATTGTTGAAGCAATGAAGCTGCTGAACGAGATCGAATCGGATTTTGCCGGAGAGATCGTCAAGAAGCTTGCGAGCAACGGCCAGCCCATCGAGTATGGGCAGGAACTGTTTGTGATTAGGCCGAAGAAGTGAGTGGGGAACTGCGCCTGCAGGTTAATTGTTGATTGTTGATTTTTGATTGTTGAATCAGGGTGCTGCACCGGACAGTTTTTCATTCAACAATCATCAATCAACAATCAACAATTTTTTATGAAAGTCAAAATCTGAGTTCATGTTCAAAAAGATCCTGATTGCCAATCGCGGGGAGATTGCACTGCGCGTGATCTGCGCATGCAAGGAGCTGGATGTGCGCACGGTCGCAATCTACAGCGAGGCGGACCGCAACTCGCTGCACGTGCGCTTCGCGGACGAAGCGATCTGCATCGGACCTCCGCAGCTGGCGCACAGTTACCTGAATATCCCCGCGGTCATCAGCGCGGCTGAAATCGCGAACGTGGAAGCGGTTCATCCCGGATACGGGTTGCTGGCCGAGAACGCCAACTTTGCCGAAGTCTGCGAGATGAGCGGGATCAAGTTCATCGGGCCGAGGCCGGAAGTCACCCGCCTGATGGGCGAGAAGGAAAAGGCGCGGGCGGCCATGAAAAAAGCGGGAGTGCCGATTCTGCCCGGCTCCGATGGAATCATCGCATCCGAGGGCGAGGCGCTGGAGTGGGCAAAGCAAGTCGGGTTTCCCGTGATCTTGAAAGCTTCCGCGGGCGGCGGCGGACGCGGCATGCGCATCGTGCGCAATGAAGAAGAGCTGCCGGGATTGTTCAAGGCTGCGTCATCCGAAGCTGCTGGAGCATTCGGCAACGGCGACTTGTACATGGAGAAGTACGTCGAGCATCCGCGGCATATTGAATTTCAGGTGCTCGCGGACGAGCACGGGAGCGTAGTGAGCCTCGGCGAACGCGAGTGCTCGATTCAGCGCCGCCATCAGAAGCTGCTCGAAGAGTCTCCTTCAACCCAAGTCACGCCGGAACTGCGTAAGGAGATCGGCGACGTTCTCTGCAAGTCGCTCGCGGCCATCGGATATTGGAATGCCGGCACGATCGAGTTTCTGATGGACAAGGACAAGCGCCTCCACTTCATAGAGATGAATACGCGGATTCAGGTGGAGCATCCGGTGACCGAGATGGTCACCGACGTCGATCTGGTGAAGAGTCAGATATTGATTGCCGCGGGCGCGAAGATGAGCGACGTGCTAATGGGCCCGATCGTTCACCGGGGGCACTCCATCGAATGCCGCATCAACGCAGAGCATCCGGAGAAGTTCACGCCGTCGGCAGGGAAGATCACGGCGTTTCATCCGGCGGGCGGGACCGGCGTTCGCGTGGATACGGCCGCTTATGCGGAGGGAGTGATTCCGCCCTATTACGACTCGCTGATCGCGAAACTGATTGTGCGCGCCAAAGACCGCAACGAAGCCTGTTCGCGGATGTCGCGGGCGCTAGAAATGTTCATCGTCGAAGGCATCTACACGACGATTCCGCTGCACCAGAAGATTCTGGCCGATGCGGATTTCCGGGCAGGAAACTTCGACACAGGATTCATCGAGAGATTTATGAAGAAGAACGGCGGTCATTGACGCCTCTTTTGCCAATGGAGTGCCGAGGACTTTGGTCCAGTGAACCATGATTCGCCTGCCACGTCTCTACTGCATTATTGATTCAGCGTTTTTTCCCGGCACATCCGAAGTTTTGGCATTCGCTGATGCACTTTTCGCAGGCGGATGCACGCTGCTGCAATACAGAAATAAGTCCGGCAGTGCACGGGTTATGCTCGAGCAGGCGCGGGCGTTGAGGAGACCGTTTGCGACTGGCTCTCAATTCGATAATCAAAATGCCGACCTCTGGCAAAATCGGCCGGAAATGGGGTACCTCCAAACTGATAGCGCCGTAGGGTTGATCATGAACGACCGGGCCGATCTGTGCCTTGCGGCCGAATTCGACGGAGTCCATGTTGGCCAGGACGATCTCTCGTCCGAATCGGTTCGCAAGATCATCGGGCCAGACCGCTGGCTCGGAGTCTCCACGCACAATCCCGAACAGCTACGCGAGGGAGATCTGACTTCGGCGGATTATCTGGCCATAGGTCCCGTGTTTGCCACGTCGAGCAAAGAGAACCCGGATCCGGTCATTGGGCTAGAGGGCGTGCGCCGTGCGAGGGAGTTGACACGAAAACCGCTCGTCGCCATCGGGGGGATTACCCGAGCCAACGCCGCCTCAGTGATCGAAGCCGGGGCCGATTCGGTGGCCGTGATCTCCGATCTAATAAGAGAGCCTCGCAAATCAGCAGAGGAATTTTTGCGGATATTAAGGTAAAGTTCTGAGCGTCTGGAACGCCGTTAGTCCTTGGTCGTTAGTCGTTAGCTGGAATCTGCGAACGGCCAATGACCAACGACTAACGATTGATCCACCAAGGAGCGAGTCCCTGAGTACTCCGACAACCAAGCCAGCCGCGCGCAGCGATTGGGAAGTTCATAGCCATCAGGACCAGGAACTCGTCAAAGGCCTGGGCCTTACCAGTTCCACTATGCTGGTGATGGGCTCGATGATCGGCTCGGGTATTTTCATCGTCTCAGCCGAAATCGCCCGCGAGGTCGACTCTCCGGCGCTTCTGATCGGCGCCTGGGCTGTTGCTGGATTCATGACCATCGTGGCCGCACTCAGTTATGGCGAGCTTGCCGCCATGATGCCTCGGGCCGGCGGCCAATACGTCTATTTGCGCGAAGCGCTGGGTCCCCTTTGGGGTTTCCTTTACGGCTGGACATTATTTCTGGTCATCCAGACCGGAACGATTGCCGCGGTGGGAGTCGCTTTCGGGAAATTTCTCGGGGTCTTCCTTCCGTCGGTTTCTTCGACCCATTGGCTGCTGCATCTCTGGAAAGTTCCTCCGATCCATGTCGGTCCCATGGTGCTGGGCAACATGGAAGTCGGCATCAACACCCAGAATCTGGTGGCGATCGTCCTGGTGATCTTTCTTTCGGTCGTCAATATCTTCGGGCTGAAGACAGGGGCGGCGATCCAGAACATCTTTACCGCGGCCAAGGTTTCAGCGTTGCTGGGCCTGGTCTTTCTGGGCATCGCGATCGGCCGCAATCCCTACGCTTTGCGGGCGAACTTCGGGGGGCACGATTTCTTGAGAAATGCCATCCATGGCGCCTTGCATGCCGTTCAGGTGGGCGTGGGTGGGCCTACGGTCATGGTCAGCACGCTGACGATTCTGGCCGTGGCTCAGGTGGGATCGCTCTTCTCGTCCGACGCGTGGAATAACGTAACTTTCACCGCAGGGGAAGTGAAGAATCCCAGCCGAAACCTGCCGCTATCCCTAGCGCTTGGGACGGGCGTTGTCATCGCGCTCTACATCGCATGCAATTTCATCTATCTCAGCGTCTTACCATTGAATGGAGTCGCAGGCGGCGCAACGGTCATGGAGCGCGGCATCAAGTTCGCCTCCGAGGATCGAGTCGGAACGGCCGTCATGACGCAGATGCTTGGACCCGCGGGCGGCCTGCTGATGGCGGCGGCCATCATGATCTCCAGCTTTGGCTGCGCCAATGGCCTGGTCCTCTCCGGTGCGCGTGTCTATTACGCCATGGCGAAGGATGGCCTCTTCTTCCGGAACGTCGCCCGATTGCATCCTACCTATAAAACGCCGGCGATTTCGCTGATGGTGCAGATGGTCTGGACGTGCGTTCTGTGCGTCTCGGGCAGCTACAGTCAACTTTTGGACTACATCATCTTCGCCGTGCTGGTCTTCTACGTGCTGACGATTGTCGGCCTCTTCGTGCTGCGGAAGACCCATCCAGAGGCCAACCGGCCGTACCGTGCGGTGGGCTACCCGGTTCTACCGATCATTTATATTGTGATGGCTTTGTTTATCGATGTCGTACTATTGCGCTATAAACCGCAGTACACTTGGCCGGGGCTGATCGTGGTGCTGCTGGGGATTCCGGTCTATTATGCGTGGTCGAGAAGCGCGACGAAAACCTCTACGTAAGTTGAAGGAGAGTCAACACGGATGCCAAACCTGCTGGCCAAGAAACCTCTTCACACCATCTTGTCCGAAGCCCAGGAGACGGGCGAACATAGCTTACGACGCGCACTCGGACCCACCAATCTCATTTCCCTCGGCATCGGCGCCATCATCGGAACCGGCATTTTCGTTCTGACCGGTACCGCGGCGGCCAATCACGCTGGACCCGCGATCATTCTTTCCTTTTCGCTCGCAGCTGTGGCCTGCGTGTTTGCCGGCCTTTGTTATGCCGAGTTTGCCTCGATGATTCCAGTGGCGGGATCGGCCTACACCTACGGTTACGCCACACTCGGCGAGTTCATCGCCTGGATCATCGGCTGGGACCTCATTCTGGAATACGCTCTCGGCGCGGCGACCGTGGCCAGCGGCTGGAGCGGCTATGTGTTGAGCTTCCTCGCGGACTTCGGCGTCCACCTTTCGCCGAAATGGGCAGGTTGTCCGGGCACGGTATTCCTCTTCTATAACGGACACTGGGAGCGGCTTACGGCACAGCTCCAGAAAGCGCTGGCGTCGCACCACATCGACATCGCCAGCTTGCCGCATCAGTATTCTTCGTTCAATTTGTTCGGATTCCTGGGCATCATCATGGTGACGGCGATCCTGGTCATCGGCATCAAGGAGTCGGCGGACTTCAACTCATTCATCGTGATCGTGAAGGTCGCAGTGCTGCTGGTATTCATCGGGCTCGGCATCAATTTCATCATGGGCCATCGCGCCGATGCGACGGCCAACTGGACTCCGTTCCTTCCTCCCAACACCGGCCACTACGGTGATTTCGGATGGTCCGGAATAGCGACCGCCGCGGGAGTAATCTTCTTCGCCTACATCGGATTCGACGCTGTGTCGACGGCGGCGCAGGAGGCGAAGAATCCCAAGCGCGACATGCCGATCGGAATTCTCGGATCGCTCGTGATTTGTACGGTTCTCTATATCCTCGTCGCCGCGGTTCTGACGGGACTCGTGAAGTACACGAGCCTTGACGTACCCGACCCGATCGCCATCGGAATCGACATGACTGGCGTGGCTTGGGGCAGCAAGCTGGTCAAGTTGGGCGCGATCTGCGGTCTGAGCTCAACGATGGTCGTGATGTTGCTCGGGCAATCGCGCGTGTTTTTCTCGATGTCGAAAGATGGCCTGCTACCGAAGTGGGCGAGCGCCATTCATCCAAAGTTCCGAACGCCGTACATTTCGACGATTCTGGTCGGCATCTGCGTGGCAACGGTGGCGGCGCTTACTCCCATCAATGTTCTCGGCAACCTGGTTTCGATCGGAACTCTACTGGCCTTCATCATCGTCTGCGGCGGGGTTTGGGTTCTGCGGGTACGCGGAACCGACGTGCCACGCGCCTTCGTGACGCCATGGATCCCGTTTACTCCGATTATGGGCATCGCCGTTTCGCTTCTGATGATGGTCAGCCTCGGGAAGGAAACCTGGGCTCGGCTGATCATCTGGCTCGTAATCGGCCTGTGCATCTACTTCTTCTACAGCCGCAAGCACAGCAAAGTGCAGATCGATCTCGCGAATGGCGTTAATTCCCCACCGCCGGCGCGCACCATGGCGGATTAATTCGGTTCTTTCACTCGGGCCCTCCGCACAGCGCGGAGGGCCGTTTTGTTTTATAGTCAAGCAGTCGTTGGCCGCTAGTCGTTGGTCGTTAGGGCATTTTGAAGAGTGAGGGTTACGGATGCATTGCAAACGACCAAGGACTAACGACTAACGACCGATTTCATGAAAGCCTTCCGCAACCTTCGCAACATTGGCGTGCTGCTACTGCTGGTGATGGCCATCGGCACGGCCGGATATCACTACATCGAAGGCTGGCCGTGGTTCGATGGCTTCTACATGGTAGTCACGACGCTGACGACGATCGGCTATCAGGAAGTGCATCCGCTCTCGCACGCAGGACGCGTATTCAACATCTTTGTCATCTTCGCGGGAGTTTCGCTGTTATTGCTGGGCGTCGGAGCGCTGAGCCAGGCTTTGCTAGAATTCGAGCTGCAAAGTTTCTTCGGCAGGCGTCGTATGGAACGCGAAATCGGACGTCTCGACGATCATTACATCATCTGCGGCATGGGACGCGTGGGACGCAGCGTGGCCCGCGAACTGGCGCGCAAGCCGGTTCCGTTTGTCATTGTTGAGAATGCTGAAACGAAGCGTCAGCGGTTTGCATCCGAGAATTGGCTCGTTCTGGCCGGAGACGCTACGCAGGAACAGACGTTGCGCGAAGGCCAGATCGATCGCGCCCGCGGCCTGATTGCGGCAACCACCACCGATGCGACGAATCTCTATATTGTGCTGACGGCGCGCAGCTTGAATCCGCGGCTGAAGATCATCGCGCGCGCGAGTGAAGATGGTGCGGAGAAGCACCTGCTGACCGCCGGGGCCGACTCCGTCGTTTCTCCCTATTTGTTTGCCGGGCAGCGAATCGCGCAATCACTGCTGCGCCCTCATGTCGTGACCTTCCTCGATACGGCGACAACGCATCTTGGGATGGATCTTGAAATTGGCGAGATCCATATCACTTCGGCTTCCCGCTTCGCCGGGAAGACTCTGGAGGGTTCGCGCATCCGCCAGGAGCGCGGCGTCATTGTGCTGGCCATAAAGCGCCGGGAATCGATGCGCTTCAATCCCGCGCCCGACGAGCGAATTGAGGCTGACGATTGCCTGATCGCCATGGGTGAACCTTCGCAATTGCGGCAACTCGAGCAAACCGCCGCCTCCTCATGAGAATCCAAACGGCATGAAGATCGTCACGGCAGAGGAAATGCGCGCGATCGACCGCACGACCAGCGAGCGCTTCGGTGTCCCGTCGCTCACATTGATGGAGAATGCTGGCACAGCGATCGCCGATTTTGTTCTCGCCCACCACAGCTCGGCTCGGCGCATCGTCGTCTTCTGCGGAAAAGGCAACAACGGCGGCGACGGATTCGTAGCCGCCCGCCGCCTGCATCAAAAAGGCAGGACGGTGCAGGTGATCCTGCTGGCCGATCCAGTCGATCTGCGCGGAGACGCGGCCGTCATGTACGCGAAGCTGCCGGTCGCGGCGATCGTTGCTCACTCGACGGATGAGTTGAAGTCCGACCGCGTGCGTCACGCGCTTCCTGCCGATCTCTATATCGACGCGATTCTGGGTACTGGATTCAAGCCTCCAGTGACAGGCCTTTACGCTGATGCCATCGCGATTCTGAATCAGAATCCGGCGCCGGTGATCGCCGTTGATATTCCTTCAGGCGCCGATGCAGACGCGATGACGCCGCAGACAGGAACGATTGCGCGCGCTGATGCCATCGTGACGTTCACAGCGCCGCGTCCGGCGCATGTATTCAGCTTGCTCACCGATGGTGCGACTCACGTTGCGGAGATCGGATCGCCACCCGAAGCCATCGTTTCGTCGCTGCATCTCAACGTCATCACCGCGCACGATCTTGCACCGTCAGTTGCGGCGCGCAAGCCTGACTCGAACAAAGGGCTGTACGGCCACGTGCTGGTAATCGGAGGCTCGCTCGGCAAGGCCGGAGCAGCAGCTATGGCGGGAATGTCGGCTCTGCGCGCGGGAGCTGGACTCGCGACCGTGGCCACTGGGAAATCCGTTCTGCCTACTGTCGCCGGATTCCACCCCGAGATTATGACCGAGTCCTTGCCGGAAACTGATGCTGGAACGATTGCCCGCAACGCATTGGAGCGCATCAACGAGTTGGCGAAAGGGAAGAGCGTTCTCGCGATTGGTCCCGGGGTGTCGCATTTTGCGGAAACGTCGGAGTTGATCCGGGCGCTCGTCAGCAAGAGCGAAGTGCCCATTGTTCTCGACGCCGATGGTCTGAACGCGTTTCAGGGCAAGACCGCCGAATTAAATGGCAAGCGACGATTGCTGGTGATTACGCCGCATCCGGGGGAGATGGCGCGGCTGGCCGATTGTACGGTCGCTGACGTGCAGAAAAACCGACTTGAGGTAGCCCGTAAATTCGCGCGCGAGCACGAGTTGATCGTCGTCCTCAAGGGCCACCGGACTCTTGTCGTCCAGCCGGACGGCGAGGCCTGGGTCAACACGACCGGAAATCCCGGAATGTCGACCGGGGGCACGGGAGACATTCTCACCGGCATGGTTTCGGCTCTGATCGCGCAGAATCCGAACAATCCCATGCTGGCCGTTTGCGCGGCGGTTCATCTTCACGGTCTCGCCGGAGACGTGATGCTGGACAGTGTGGGCGAACATTCGATGGTCGCAACGGATCTCTTGCGCGGACTGCCCGAAGCGTTCTGGAGCGTGCAGCGCACCGCCCGCGAGAAACTTGTGCGATGGGACGGATAAGAATGCGCTCAGCGATGCTCGGGCAGATGGATCGTTCTTCCTTCGGAGGCAGCACGCCGAGCTGCATCCAGAATTTCCGTCACTGTCACATTTGTATCCAGCGATGACAGCGGATCCTCCTTCGCACCGTCGAGAATCACGGCTCGCAGATAGGAGAGTTCGTCATCGTAGGGCGGTGCGATCGGCTTGGCCGTGAGTTGCTCTTCCTGCTTATCATCAGCACGGCGCAGACGGATATCGTCGCGCTTCACTGTTATCACATATCCTGTCTGGCCGTAGACTTCCATATCTTTGCGGTCGAATGGCCAATTCCACGAGGCCTGAATGATCGCCTGTGCTTTCGGATACGTCAGAACGATCGTCGCTTCATCATCTACGCGCGAATATATCTGCGGCTTGATCTGCTGTGTCACTGCCGTAACCGTTTGCGGACGTTCTCCCTCCATCAGCCACGTCATAAGATCGGCGCCGTAGCATCCGAAATCAAAAAGCGCTCCGGCGCCGTTTAGTTTGGGATCGGTCAGCCACGCCAAAAATTCCGGCTGCACGCCAATTTCTTTCGGCCCCTTGTGACCGTCATGCACGACGACCTTGCGAATCTCGCCCAGTGAGCCGTTATGCACGAGGTCGTACGCGGCATGATTGCTGCCATACCACGACGTCTCGTAATTGACCAGGACGTGAATCTTGGCAGTGCGAGCTGCCTTCTGAATGGCGAGGGCATCCTCCAGGCTCACGGCCAGAGGCTTTTCCATGATCACGTGCACGCCGTGCCGGGCACAGACATCGACCACGCGACGGTGGTCGTAAGTGTTCGTGTAGACGAGCACCGCCTGCGGATGAACCTTCGTAAGCATGTCCTCTATGGTTGTGAACAATATGCCTTGGTCGAAGCCATATTTCGCGGCAGCTTCCGTCAGCAATTTCCTGTCCGGTTCGGCAATTCCTACGATCTCTATCTCGGAACTATGCCGCGACTGATCGAGGAATCCGTAGACGTGGCCGTGAACGAGTCCCACAATGCCGACTCGCAGCGGGGCAGCCGACCCTTGGGCGAAAGCGGCAGTGATGATTAGCAGCGAAGAAAGCAGGAAGACGAGTTTCAGCATGGAAGAATTCCTCAAGGCAGCTGAACGAGAAGATATCAAATCCGTCAGCGTATTTTTTCGCAGCGGCTTTTTCGGCACGAATCCTTTGACCTGTAGGTCATTAACCGTTCAGTAAACATCCTCGTAAACCCCTGTAGAGACGAGCTCTTGACGCCCTCGGAGCCAGCGTCCAGAGCGGAATCCGGACGACGGGCTTCAGTAATCTGTTACTCAACACACCATGGTGCCATAGTGAATTTGCCTATGACCCACTTCCCCCAACCGCACCCCTCGCGGCGTGCCGCCCGGGTTCAGCTAGGAGATTCCGTACTGGCTGCGATCCGGTTAGAAGATGGCCGCCGCACGAAAGCAAAACTCCAAACCATCTCCGCCACCGGAGGCCTTTTGCGTATGCCGCAATCGCTTTCGCAAGGAGACTTCGTCGAAGTCGCCTTCCAGACGCAGGCCGGCCCGGTTCACGGCATGGCGGAAATCTTGAGCCCGACGCGAAGCTTCTCCGACGGAGTGCTGCAGCCGTTCCGTTTCGTGGCCATCGAGGATGACGACCACCGCCGCCTGCGCACGTCTCTCGATCACGTCGCGTCGCGGAATTCACTCGGAATCAAGTCGAGCGCCTTCTCGACCTACTAGGTTTGGAGAGGCAGCCGCCTCGGCTGTCTGACCACTGCTGACGCTATACTGATCGTGTGTCCGGACAGACCAAAGTCCCCAATTTCATCAAAGAAATCGTTACGCATTCCGCGGACGAAACCATCGCGTTCGGGCGAATGCTTGCCGATCTGCTGACTCCTCCGAAACTCGTCTTGCTCCGTGGCGACCTGGGCGCAGGAAAAACCACGCTGGTAAAGGGAATCGCCGCGGCGTTCAATGCCGTCTCCGAAGAAGACGTGACCAGCCCGACCTTCACGTTGATCCATGAATATCGCGGAGCTGACGTGACCCTGTACCATATCGATCTCTACCGCATTGACACACCCCGGGAACTCGACACGCTGGCACTGGATGATTTGAGGGATTCCAAGAACATTCTTCTGATCGAATGGGGAGAAAAGTTCCCTAACTTAGTCCGCGAACGCGATCTGGAGATCTCCCTGGAACGCGAAAGTGAAACCAGCCGAAGAATCAGAATCACCGGTAAGCCACTCTACTAAGATGGATGCCCGATCATTTGAACCTTGACGGCCAAAGACCAACGACTAACGACCCCTCTTAAAACCCCATGATGTTGTAACCGCAGTCGACGAAAATGACTTCGCCGGTAATTCCGCTGCTGGCGTCGGACGCAAGAAAAACTCCCGTCGATCCGACCTCGGCAACCTCAACGTTCCGGCCAAGGGGCGCCCGTTCTTCGTGGCTCTTGAGCATCTCACCCAGGCCTGAGATGCCGCGGGCGGCAAGGGTTTTGATCGGACCGGCGGAAATGGCGTTCACGCGAATCTTCTTCTTTCCAAGTTCATAAGCGAGATATCGCACGGAACACTCCAGCCCTGCCTTGGCGACGGCCATCACGTTGTATCGCGGGACGACCTTCTCCGATGCGTAATACGTCATCGTCATGATCGAACCGCCATCTTCCATTAGCGGCGCCGCTGCGCGAGCAACGGCGATCAGGGAATACACGCTTACATCGAGTGCAACGCGGAATCCTTCGCGAGATGTGTTGACGAAATCGCCCTTGAGTTCTTCGGGAGGAGCAAACGCTACCGAGTGGACGAGCGTGTGCAGCTTGCCGTAGCGCTCTTTCAGCGTGGCGAACAGACGGTCGATCTCGCCATCTTTCGAAACGTCGCACATGAACCCTTCGGCGCCGGGCAGAGACTCAATCAAGTCCTGCGCTTCCTGCTGCAGGCGCTCGTTCTGATACGTAATGGCCAGCTTCATTCCGGCCGCATGCAGTCCTTGCGCGATCGACCACGCGATCGAGCGCTTGTTGGCGACTCCGAACACCACGGCATTGCGGCCGCTCAAATCAACGGACATGTGTGCTCCTTACGAATGGGAAAGAATAGCAACTGAGACAGAAAATGACCACAGACCTGCGTGAATCGATGCAAGCCTGTTTGAAAAGAAATCAATCCGCCGCCACTTCCTTGGCGACGTTGGCCCCCACAGGCCAGCTCGAAGCGATGAACGACAAGGCGTATACACAACCCAGAATCCCAAATGCAACGACCAGGCTGACCTTCTGGGCCACCGCACCTACGACGATTGCGAGCACTAGCTGGAGAAAAGTTCCTGCGAAATAGAACGCATTCTGCACGCGTCCCATCAGGTGCTGCGGCACCATCTCCATCAGGCTCGTGTTCATCGCGATTCCACCCACGCCTCGTGCGGATCCCATTACGAAATAAGTGGACATCGCAAGGAACAGGAATCCGGAAATCGGCGCGAATGCGACGCACACTGATAGCAACGCCATGGAGAACGCAACCGACCTCCGGCCGCCGAGCCACGCGATCACCTGCGGCGCGTACATTGCGCTGACGAACGCCCCAGTGCCCCATCCGGCATTGAGCCAGCCGTAACCTTTCGCTCCGGCGTGAAACACGCGGTCGCTCAGCGAAGGCGTCACGACGACGCCCGTAATCATGGCTCCCAAAAACAGCGCCCAGCTGATCCCAAGCAGGACGACCGGGCGATGGTCGCGCAGGAAATGAATCCCTTCGCGCATCTCGCGCCAGAAACGCTCAAACTGGCTCTCGGCGGCGACGATGTCTGCGCGAATCTCCTGCGGCCGCAGAACGATGTGCTTGCCCTTGCGCACCGCGAAATAGCATAGGAAGGAGACGACGTATGTCGATACGTCGAGTATCAGAACGCCCCCGAGTCCGATGTTGTCGTAGATGAATCCGACAATAGCTCCGGCGATCAGAAATCCACCCTGCACGCCAGCCAGCAGGAACGTATTCGACTGGACGAATTGGCCTTCCGGCGTGAGTTCCTGGATCAGGGCGGTGATGGTCGGCCAGAACATCCAGAAACCAGCGGCCACCAGCGTATTCATCAGGTAAAGCTGCCAGACCTGCACGCGATGCTGGAACGCCAGAATCGCCACCGTGACAATAATTAATGCGCGGATTGCGTCGAGCCACATAACAAGCACACGCCGATCCTCGCGGTCGATGACCACGCCCGTGAACGGCAGCATCAGCATGGCCGGGACGGTTTGCAAGACGGCAAACGTGCCCAGCGCCATCTCGGAATGCGTCGCCTTCAGGATGTACCAGGCCACAGCGGCGGAGTTCATCCCGCTGCCAACCATCGAAATCAGGTTGGCGGCAAAGACGAACCGTAACGGGCGCTGGCTGAAACTGGCACGCATCTATTTACTTTATCCGAGCAGGGAAGAATTCACCACGTGATCGCGACTCTTGCGCGGCGGCCCCATTCGGCGATACGATTCGCGTGCTGCTCGAAAGTCGAGACATCTCTTGTACGCCGGAGGCGGACGATGAGACCCTGCAAAGCGACCTTGCAACTTGCTGTTCTTTTCTGTTTCTCACTCTCAATTCTTCAGGCACGCGCGCAGGTCGATCACATCGTGATCGCCGCCGGATCTGACGAAGACCACGCTCTGCAAGCGATCACGAACGAGCAGGATGCACAGAAAAAATTGGCGATGTACCAGGACTTCGTCCAGAAGTTCTCGTCGAATCCGCAGGCGGTCGCGTATGGCGATTGGCAACTCGCTCAGGCGTATCAGGCTAGCGGCGATCTCGACAAGGCCCTCGACTTCGGGGATAAGGCGCTCGCCAGCTCGCCGCACGACCTCGACATCCTGGTCTCGCAGGTGAATATTGCGCAGCAGGCAAAGAACAATGCCAAGCTGATGGATTACGTCGGCAAGGGCGGACAGGTCTGTCACTCGATCGCGAAGCAGCCGAAGCCGGAGGGCATGAACGATGATGATTTCACGCGGAAAGTAGCGGAAGATAAAGCTGCCTCGCAGAGCAGCTGCGATTTCCTCGAAACCACTGGCGTGAACGTCATCTCGAGCGAAAGTGATGCAAAGGCGCGGATGGCCTACATCGACAGCTTCACAGAAGGATTCCCGGACTCGAAATATCAGGACACGGTTTCAAGCCTGGCGCTCGAATCGCTTAGTCAGCTGAAAGACAACGCCCGGCTCGTGGCCTACGGCGAGAAAATCCTGGCGGCGAATCCGAATTCTCTTCCTGCGCTGCTTCTGCTCGCCAATTATTACGGCGACGACACGAAACCGGGAAGCGCTGCGAAGGCTATCAGTTATTCCCAGAAGGCGATCGAGGTGGCGAAGGCGGACGCTCCCGATGCCGACAAGTCCCGCAAGGTTTCCGGCGGAGTGGCGCACTGCACGATCGGCTGGGCTTATCTGAAGCAGGAGAAGACCGCGGCTGCAATTCCCGAACTCAAGGCGGCGGCCGAATTGCTGAAAGGAGAAGAAGAGCAGCAATACGCGCGCGCACTCTACGGGCTGGGTTTCGCTTACGGAAAGCTGAACAAATTGACGGAGGCGCGAGCTGTTCTTACCGAAGCAGTCAAAATCCCGGGGCCTCTGCAGTCCATGTCGCAGGAATTGCTGACGAAAGTGAACAGCGCGCGGGCGAAGGGAAGATGATCGCGCAGACTCACCGGTAAGGCTCAAGCGGAAGCTTCAATGGCTATTGCTTCGGATTGGCCAAATCATCCGACAGCGTCTGTGCTTTCCAGGCCAGAGTACGCGCGCGTTCCAGATCATTCGAAGTTATCGCAGATTTTGACTGCTCCACGTATTCGCGAATTTGCGTGACAGTCGCCCGCTCCGACGCGCTGAGTTGCCGGGCTTCGAGCTTCTTCAGATTTTCCTCGGTCGATGCCAGCATCTGATTCGCGGTGGCCTTTTCCTGTGTCGCCTGGCCTCCGGTTGCGCCCCCGGCAAGTTGAATGCTGGGATCGGTCGATCCGCCGTGGCGCACCACGACTTTCTCCGGAGGGCAATTTTTCACCACTTTCGTCCCTGCGGATGTTTGCGCATCCGTGCTTCCGGCAGATGATTTTTTCGCCGAGGAGGCGCTTGCTGCGGTTGAGTTGGGCGCAGGCAGAGTTCCGCAACCCGCAGTGGTCTTCTTTTTGCGGCGATGTGGCTTGATTGCCGTGGTTTGCCCGGCCTGCGCTTTAGCCGGAGCCGACGCCGCATTCTGCTTATTTTCTCCTTGGCTCTCGGTCGGCGCCGATGTGCTCTGTGCGTCCTGCGTATTTGGAAGAAACACGTCTGGTCGCAGCTCCGCACCCGGCATTAAGGTCGCCGAGGGAGTTAGAAAAAGCCCGAGGAGGAAGATAGCGGCCAGAGTCATGCCCGGATTCCGAGTAGTCCAAATACCGCGGCTTTTTAGATTCTACGCTTCACAACAGGTCTCAGCTATCAATCCGGAGCTGTGGTTGCAACACCTAAGTTCCGCTTTGCAATGCCGGTTCGTCGGCTGCGTAGGCGGAAGCTGGGTCATTGGCTGCCCGGACGAGAGGAATTTGAAATCTGAAAATCGTGCCCGTTGTCTCGGCTGATTCAAAATCCACCGTGCCGTAATGCCACTGCAAGATTTGATAAGTCTGGGCAAGCCCGATGCCACTGCCTTCTTTCTTCGTCGTGAAGTAGAGCTCGAAAACCTTGTCGTGCATGTCCTTCGGGATTCCAGAGCCTTGGTCTTGAATCTCGGCAACCGCGACGCCGTTTTCTCCGCGAGCCGAAATCGTAAGCGTGCCTCCCTCCGGCATTGATTGAACACCATTGATGACCACATTGAGGAAGGCCTGCTTGATCAGGTCAACATCAACCTTGATAGGCAGCTTCTGCTCCGGCATATGGCGCTCGATAGTTACTCCGTGTTGTTCAGCATCGGGAGCGGCCAGCTGGCAGACGTCTTCCAGAAGCCGCCGGAGATCGATTTCTTCCAGATGCAGGTCGCGTGGACGCGTGAAATCCACGAGCGTTTGGACCACCCGGTCTAAGCGGCGAATCTCGCTGTCAATGATGTCCATGTGGCGGCGCGTGTCGGGCTCCTGCTGGGCAAGTTTGTTCTGGAGAAGCTGCAAGTGAAGTACGATCGCGTTGATCGGATTCTTCACTTCGTGAGCCACGCCGCGAGTCAGGCGTCCGCTGGCAGAAAGTCTGCGGGACATTTCAATCTCGTCACCGATTCTTCGAACGGGCTCGGTGTCACGCATGACGACTAGCGCGCCGATCTGTGAATTCTTCTCCTGCACGAAGTCCAGCGAGACCTGAACCCGCTTGCCGCCCGCGACTTCAAATTCACGCTCCGTCAGCGGACGCCGGCGTTCAAAAGCATCCAGCAGCCCGGTACCAAGCAACGTGGTGCGGTCAAACAGTTGCTGCACCGT
>Ga0335081_10006329_pt1 | contig 18847 bp, 14 predicted proteins | sample Lox_Sample_35_FD_206713 | JGI IMG/M metagenome (GOLD analysis project Ga0335081, IMG submission 206713) | Soil microbial communities from Loxahatchee National Wildlife Refuge, Florida, United States - Lox_Sample_3.5 | ecosystem: Environmental > Terrestrial > Soil > Wetlands | place: USA...
GTACGGGTTGAAGACCGATCCGATTCTTACCCCAACCACCGACACGCTGCAGGACGCGCAGGTGAGTTCATCCCTGGACCGCCTGTACACCCTGAAAGATACGGCTTTAAGCGGCGCGGCGGCTACCGGCATCTCTCTCGGACTCACGCGTGATGCCACGACGGCGGACTGGCAGCGGGCCAACTCGGCGCCCAGCTTGTGGCCGGTGGAAGGACCGGTGACGGGCTCGTTTGGCGAGCGCACGGACCCGTTCAACGGTGAAGGAGCGTTCCACAGCGGGGTGGATATTTCGGCGTCCTACGGGCAGCCGGTAATCGCACCGGCTGACGGCGTGATCCTGTTTGCCGATTTCCTGGGTGGCTATGGCAAAGCGATTGTGATGGACCACGGCCACGGGATCACCACCCGCTACGGACACCTGGCCAATTTCGCGGTGGCAATTGGGCAGTACGTGCACCGCGGCGATACCATCGGCTACGTCGGCCTGAGCGGCCGCAGCACGGGACCCCATCTGCATTACGAAGTCCGCATCAACGACACTCCAGTCAATCCTCATAAGTATCTTCGAATGACCTTTGCGCATAGCGGCGGGTTTGCGGCGGGAAGCTAAGCTGTCAGAACACTGCCGCTCGGCAACTGCCCTTCAGGCCTTGGAAGTCCAGAGTGCATCGCCCGGTCAACGAGTGTAATCGCGAAGTATCGCCAACTATCTTTTGCGAACACTGCCTGCCGCTTGCTGGCAATGGAAGCAACTCCTACAGCGTTTGCAAGAAATTGATGAGGTCCCGGACTTGCTGCGCCGAAAGACCCATCTGGAAGCGCTGATTGTAAAAGTTCACGACCTGCGACAGATTGGCCGCAGCTCCATTGTGAAAGTAAGGAGCACGGGATGCCAGACCTCTCAGGATTAGGCCCTTGCCACGGCCGATGTCACTGCATTGCCCGCTGATCAGGGCTTTGCCCGGATCGGCCGTATAGAACGTTTGCCCCGCCAGTGGGCCCGCGGTGCACACTAGCTGAAAAACCGGTAGCAGCGGCTGTTGCAACTGCTTCAACCCGGCAATGATATTGGGATCGGTCTCGTAAGCTAGCGAGCGGCTATTGCCAATGTCGAGAGGCAGTGGAAAGGAATGATCTCCAACGTTAGGTGTGTCGTGGCAGGTAGTGCAGGTTCCAGAAATCTGCTGATCGCCGGTAGTCAATCCGGGCACGTCGCTGATGGTCAATGGCTGAGTATTGAAGATCTGCTCCCCTCGCGCAATGGAAGCCTGCTGCCGGTTCCTGGAATTCTGCCAAGTCGTGTAAATGGTGAATACGTTCGGATCGAATTGGTTCCCGTGGGGATCACCGCCCAAAGAATCGTTGATTCCAGGATAGTACGGCTGGGTGGGAAGGAACTGCGGCCCGCCCTGCGACCCATTTTGCCCGTAAAGATCCCCGGCGAAGAAATCAAGAAGCTGTGCTGAGTTGAGCTCCATCTCTAACCCAACGATGTCAGCGAGTTGAGCAGGGGTGGGAGGCTGATTGGCCTGGGCGTGACCCAAGGTAGCATCGATTGCCTGCTGCGTCAGATCAGCGTTCAGGTTCGCGGAAAAGGTCTGCTCATTGTTGAGCGGATAGGTAGTGGATTCCCGGCCGTCGAACATCACGGCGCTCAAGAAGCCTAGGTTCGTGGCCGGTAGGGGTCTGCGGTACATAGATACAGTCTGCTGACCCTGAGGGTTCGTGGTCAAGGCGCAACCGTAGGGGTCTTGCACAGCGGTGATGGTGTATTGCGGTGGGTCGGGATCGAAGTTATTTGGTGGAACCTGGATACCAACACGAATGAGTCCGTTGTTGACGACCAGGCTATTGTTCACCGGACCAGTCGGGCAGGTCGAACCGTCCACCTGCGCGAACAGCGGATCTCTGCCATGACTGGCGAAATAACGGAACTTTGCATCAACGACGCTTAGCCCAAAGCCATCGCTGGGTGCGTGACAGGTTCCACAGGACCTGCCATTGGTCCCGAGGCTCTGAAAAAATGCGCTGCTAAGATCGATGGAGTTAGTCGTGCTATTGGTGGCGGAAAAGCCATTTGCGTCAATAAAAGGCAACAGATTGCGGATATACACATCCGCAAGCATGACGCCGATGGCAGAGAACAGCAGCACCGCCAGGCACAGGATGAGCGAAGCCTTTGGAACCCATCTTCTTGTCTCTTTATTTTGGAGCATAGACCACTTATCTCCTTACGAAATCGGAAGCCGCTAGGAAATCCCGTTCCCGTCAAAACAGAGCGCGCCGCGCATAGTGCTTCCACGGCGATTGCCCTGGCAATAGGCGGCGTCTTATTCGTTTGTGTTATTTACCTTATCGGGCAAACCTCAGATAATGCGGTACTTGCAGCAAAACGATGGAATTAGGGTAGAATTCGGTTCCCAGCCGTTTGGGGCAAGTTGCTGTGGTATCCAGGTCAATATCGGTTCGATGTTGCTTTCGGTTCGGAGACGATTTCGAACTGGATACGCTCGCCTACGAACTACGATCCGCGGGAGTTCCGTTAAAGCTCAAGCCCATTTCCATGGAGCTGTTGCTCTTCTTAGTGGAGCACCGCGGGGAACTGGTGACGCGGGAACAGATCGTCGAGCGAATCTGGGGAAAAGGTGTTTTCCTGGATACCGACAACAGTATAAACGCCGCCATCAGTAAAATTCGCCAACTGTTGCGAGACGATCCCGAGCAGCCACAGTTCATTCAAACCGTAACCGGGCGGGGGTATCGTTTTATTGCGCCAGTCACCGAAGTTCATGGGGATGATCTGGCAGCTGCTCCGATCACTCCACCACTTGCGACTTCGGTTCCGGCATCCCAGCCCGCCCGGGCAATTCCGCGGCGGTGGCTGATCCCTGTAGTGTCAGCGGTTATTTTTGCTACGGCCATCGGTGGCTGGTTTCTATGGACGCGCTCCCGTGTTCGCCCACAACCCGCCACAGCAAGGTTAATGATCGCCGTCCTTCCCTTTGAAAACCTCACTGGGGACGCCACGCAGGACTACTTCAGCGACGGCATGACGGAAGAAATGATTACCCAGCTGGGCAGGCTTGATCCCGATCGCCTGGGAGTGATAGCCCGCACTTCCGTGATGCACTACAAGCATAGCCAGGAATCTCTGGATCAGATCGGTCGGAGCCTGGGAGTCCAATATGTGCTGGAGGGAAGCCTTCGGCGTGACGGAGAACGGGTACGAATCGCGGCGCAGCTCATTCAAGTGAAAGACCAGACTCATCTCTGGGCGAGGGAATATGATCGTCAGATTAATGGCCTATTAGCCCTGCAAAGCGAAATTGCGGGGGGAATCTCGGACGAGATCCAGATTGCTCTTGGTAATCGCAAGCCGGTCGCTCCCACGCAATCGCAGCTGTCTCCCCCCGAATCTGAAGCGTACGACCTCTACCTTAAGGGTCTTTACTGCTGGAACAAGAGAGATGCCGACGGCCTTCGGGAGGCGACCAGTTATTTTCAACAGGCTACCCTCAAAGACCCCAACTATGCGCGAGCCTATGCTGGTTTGGCCAACTCTTACTCTTTGGTGGGTGGCTATACCGGGGCCCCACCGGGAGAGTTCATGTCCAGAGCGCGCGCGGCAGCCCAGCGGGCCCTGGAGCTCGACGACAGCCTGCCGGAAGCCCACACCGCGCTGGCACTGGTGGTTCAAAACTATGACTTCGACTGGCAGACCTCAGAGGAGGAGTTCAAGCGGGCCATTGCGATAAACGCAAACTACGCCACCGCCCATCAGTGGTATGCCGAACATTTGATGTGGCAAGGCCGGTTCGACGAGGCGCTGCGCGAGAGCGAACGCGCCCGTCAACTGGATCCGCTGTCACTGATCATCGCCTCCGATAACGGCGTCATTCTGCTCTACTCCCGGCAGTATGACCGGGCTATTGAGCAATTCCGCGGTGTCCTCGATCTGGACCCCCACTTTTCGCGCGCCCAAATGATTACCCACGCGTATCTAGAGAAGGGAATGTACGATGAGGTGTTGAAGATCCTCGAAACGGTGTCCTCGCCAACTGCACCTTGGTATTGGAAGGAGTTGGCCACTGTCTACGGCCGTGCCGGGCGAAACACGGAGGCACAACACGCACTCGGCAAACTCCTCGCGTTGCGCCGCGAACGATCAGTCGATCCCATGGAGTTTGCCACCGCGTATGTTTGCATGGGTAACAAAAGCCGGGCTTTGTCGTTCCTGGAACAGGCTTACGCCCAGCACTCCAGCGGCTTGGCCTCACTCAAAGTGGATCCCCTCTTCGATCCGCTGCGCAATGAGCGGCGCTTTCGGGACCTTCTCCGCCGTGTCGGATTGTCGCAGTGACCCACCAACTGGATGATTTGATGGCGAGCCTGCCTTTGTCACAGAGTTCAGTCCAGATTCGGCCGCAGTGACGGGCAATCCGGAAGTCAACGGTTGCAATCAGGCGATTGCACTCATTGAGAATGGCCGGGCGCGGGTCAATTAGTGTAATCGCGATTTTTCGACGGCTATAGTCCAGAAACCACAGCCAACTCTCCTGCCGTCATTGACTTACACTCGCGTCCCGCATACCATGGCGTCGCGCCAGAATCGTCTGAAATGATCGGCCAAACGATCTCTCACTACCGCGTCGTGGAGATGCTAGGTGGCGGTGGGATGGGTGTCGTTTACAAGGCCGAGGACATCAAACTCCATCGCTTCGTAGCGCTCAAGTTTCTGCCCGATGATGTAGCGAAAGACCCGCAGGCTCTTGCCCGCTTCGAGCGCGAAGCGCAGTCCGCGTCAGCTCTGAACCATCCCAACATCTGCACCATCTACGAAATCGGCGATCACAATGGCCAGCCGTTCATCGCCATGGAATTTTTGGACGGGCTGACCTTGAAGCATAAGATCGCCGGTCGCCCGCTGGAGACGGAAGAAATTCTTTCCCTCGCCATCGGAATCGCCGATGCGCTCGATGCCGCGCATTCCGCCGGCATCGTTCACCGCGACATCAAGCCGGCGAACATCTTCGTGACCAAGCGCGGACACGCCAAGGTTCTGGATTTCGGACTGGCTAAGGTCATGGCCACAACCAGTTCTTCGAGCAAAATTGGGTCTCTCAACACGCAAACGGGTTCGGTGGACGCGGATCATCTCACCAGTCCCGGTAGTGCGCTGGGCACGGTCGCGTATATGTCGCCGGAACAGGTTCGTGCGAAAGAGTTGGATGCGCGGAGTGATCTGTTCTCTTTCGGTGCCGTGCTCTACGAGATGGCGACCGGAGTCCTGCCGTTTCGTGGCGAGAGTTCGGGGATGATCTTCAAGGCCATCATTGACTCGGTTCCGACGCCCGCGATTCGTTTCAACCCCGACCTGCCTCCAAAACTGGAAGACATCATCAACAAGGCGCTGGAAAAGGATCGTAATCTGCGCTATCAGGGCGCGGCAGAAATGCGAGCTGACTTGCAACGGCTGAAGCGCGACACCGAGACCGGGCGCTCGCCGTCGGCCAGTTCTGGAACCGTGCCAACCATACAGGATAGTGGGACCCAAGCTGCTGAACCAGCGCAAGGGACTGCCGCATCGAGTTCGAGGGGCGCTGCCGCCGTATCGTCATCATCCGGCACGATCAGACCGGCCGAAGTTCCCGTCGTCAAAACCAGAATCCTTTGGAAGGTTGTGGCGCCTTCGGTGATCATTCTGGCAGCGCTGACTTCTGGCCTTTTCTACTACCGTTCCCACCGGGCCAAGCCTCTAACCGACAAGGACATGGTCGTACTTACCGATTTCACCAACACCACCGGGGACACCATCTTCGATGATGCGCTCAAGCAGGCGCTGGCCGTAGAACTCGGGCAGTCTCCTTTTCTCAACGTGCTCTCCGATCGAAAGGTCAGCGAGACCTTGCGCATGATGGGCCGTCCTGCGAACGACCGCATCACCATGGACGTGGGACGTGAGCTTTGCCTGCGCACTGGCAGCAAGGCTTTGCTGGGCGGAGAAATATCGAGCCTGGGCAGCCACTACCTGATTGACCTGACTGCCGTCGCCTGCAACAGCGGCGATACCCTGGCCAAGGAACAGGGAGAAGCTAACAGTAAAGAGGACGTTCTGAAGGCGCTGAGCCGAACTTCGTCCAGCCTGCGTGCCAAGCTGGGAGAGTCGCTGCCTTCGGTACAGAGGTTTGACGTTCCGGTGGAGGCGACGACATCGTCCCTTGAAGCCCTGAAAAACTACAGCATGGGGATTACGGCAAGCCGCACGCAGGGTGATAGCGCGGCCATCCCGTTTTATAGACGGGCGATTGAACTCGACCAGAATTTCCCCATGGCCTATGCTGGGTTGGCGGTAGCGTACCGCAATCTTCAGCAGCGGTCCCTGGCGTTGGAATACGCCACGAAAGCCTACCAACTGCGCGACCGGGTCTCCGAAAGGGAGAAGCTGCGCATTACTTCGACCTACTTTAATGCCACGGGAGAAGTGGAAAAGGAAGCCCAGAACGCCGAGGTGTGGATAGCCAGTTATCCCCGCGATGCTGTCCCTGTCGTCAACTTGGGCAACGACTACTCCAGCATGGGGCAATATGACAAAGCCCTGGAGAAATATCAGGAAGGGTTGCGGCTCGCGCCCTCACTCGCCATCTACGCAAATCTGGGAGCGACGTACGCTAACGTGAACCGGCTGGATGAAGCCAAGGCTACCTACGATCAGGCCTTCGCACACAAACTGGACGGCAGCATTCTGCGTCAGAACATGTACCTTCTTGCCTTTCAGCGGGGAGATGCCGCGCAGATGGAACAGCAGTTGGCTTGGTGTGCGGGGAGGTCGGGAGATGAAGACCCGATACTGTCGATGCAGTCGGATACGGAGGCTTACTACGGAAGGATGACTAAGGCACGGGAGTTCACCCGCCGAGCTGTCGACTCGGCGGTCCGCGCCGATTCGAAGGAAACAGCGGCTTTGTGGCAGGTCAATGCGGCGCTGCGGGAGGCGGAGTTGGACAACTTTGCCACGGCGAGACAAGGAGTGGCGGCAGCTTTAGCGTTGTCCCCGGGGCGGGATGTGAAGATCGCGGCAGCTCTGACGTTGGCTCGGACGGGCGATGCTCCACGTGCCAAAGCAGTGGTTGAGGAACTGGAGAAGACCTATCCGACCGCTACCATGATAAAGCTCTACTGGCTGCCGGTGATCAATGGCTCTATCGAAGTCGCCACGAATAACTCATCTCAGGCATTAGTGGACTTGGAACCGGCTACTCCTTACGAACTGGGCGACGCAGGAGCTTTCATCAACTACGTGTACCCTGCGTATGTCCGTGGCCAAGCTTACCTGTTGGCACACCAAGGCGCTGCAGCCACCGCAGAGTTCCAGAAGCTACTGGATTACAGGGGCGTGGTTGTGAACTTTGTGACGGGAGCACTGGTCCATCTACAAATCGGACGGGCCTATGCGATGACCGGAGACACTGCGAAAGCCAAAGCTGCGTATCAGGACTTCCTCACCCTCTGGAAAGACGCCGACCCGGACGTTCCCATCCTCAAAGAAGCCAAGGCAGAATACGCGAAGCTGCAGTAGCAGTATAGCGACCTTGCGGCTACGCCCGGCTCGTCCACCCAGAAATTGTCAATTGACACCCACAGGCGTTAGCGCTCAAAACCCCGGTGGTATTCCAAAGGCTCGGACATCATCGGCGAAAGTCATTGCCTGAGTCCCATCCATCGTTCTGAAACTACGATTGAATTGCCGGGATTTTGAGGGTCGTAGCGGACGGAGGTGGGCAGGCCGAGGCGGCAGGAATGAAGGTTGATGAACTGGCGCAGGTAGGTAACGTCCTGCGAGGCTTCGTAGGAGACGCCGGCGACATCGTACTGGAAGATCAATAGAACCGATTGTTTGTGTTGCTCGCGCGGGAGTTCCTGGACGTCAATGACGGTGCCGTCGGTGATGCGGCCGACGCGGTCGAGCCACTCGCGGCGCTGGCGTTCGAGATCTTCGGGGCCCGGGGGCTTGCGGCGCAGAAGAAGATAAGCGGCAAAAATCATGCCGCAGCCGCCCACCGCCAGTGCATAGAGACGAAATGGATTCATGACTTGCGAAAGGAACCGCCGCTAGATCGCTACGGCCTCCGTTTTAAGAATAAGGCCTAGGGGCGAATCGCGGAAGGGGCGAACTGTTTCCGGGGGAAGTTTGCGTTCCAGATACTCGATCAGCTAGGCTGGGCTTTTCTTGGCCGCGGCCGCGAGCGGTACCCCAGCTTTTTCCCAGGGGCGTTTGGGGCGCTCGGGAGCGGGCTTGTCACGGTTCTCGATGCGATCGTAATGGTAGGACTCGCTGACGGTGCCGAGCGATTCGTTGTACAGGCTGGGCAGTCCGAGGCCTTCTTTCAATTCTTCGGTGAATTGTTGCAGGGCTTTCAAGTGGTCGGCGGTGGCAGCGATTTCGGTCTTGGAGGTTTTCAGAAACTGCTGGTAGCCGCGGTTGACGAGTTTCGAGATTTCGCTGCCAATCATGTACCCAGGGTAGGCGAAAATCTTTACGCCGTCGACGCCGTCTTTCTGGATGGCGGCAGAAACGTTGTACTTCTTCAGGAATACGCGGCCCTGCGTGCCGGGAGCTTCAATCAGGTCAAAACCGTGCTCGCGCAGCCAGTTCAAGGCTTCATCATAGGTCCGATGTTCTGTCTTGGTTGCCATTTCTTCCTTTGCTCTTTCTGTCTTTAGATGCGGATTCCCGGTAAAGGGAGCCCGCGCGCATCTTCTGTGGAACCAACCCTTCTTCCTTATAATCTAATTCAGCAGGCTTCGACCGCGATTTCCCGACTCGCTGAGGTTACGTAGGTCACGAAGGCAAAGTTCGGATTCCCATGCAAAAAGCGCAACCCAAGCTGGCACAAGTCCCGCTCTCACGTGAGCTTACGGCTCTCGGTCAAACCAGTTTGCAGCGGATCGGGAACACTCCGTTGTTGCGGCTGGGGCACATTGTCCGGGACTTGCCCGGGGTCGAAATTCTCGGCAAGGCGGAATGGCTGAATCCCGGCGGCTCGGTCAAAGACCGCGCCGCCGCCAACATCGTGTCCCAAGCCCGCGCAGCTGGCAAGTTAACCTCCGGTAAAATTCTGCTGGATTCGACCAGCGGAAATACCGGGATTGCGTATGCCATGATCGGCGCCGCACAGGGTTTTCCGGTGACCTTGTGCATGCCGGAAAACGTCTCGGTGGAGCGCAAACGCATTCTGCAAGCCTACGGCGCCAACATTATTTATACCGACCCGGGCGATGGATCCGACGGGGCGATTCGCAAAGCCCGCGAGCTGGCGGCGGGGCATCCCGATTTATATTTCTACGCCGACCAATACTCCAACGACGCCAACTGGCAGGCACACTACCATGGCACGGCCAATGAAATCTGGCAACAAACGGAAGGACGTATCACGCACTTTGTGTCCATGCTGGGCACCAGCGGGACCTTTGTGGGCACGGCGCGCCGGCTGAAAGAATTGAACCCACGGGTGCGTTGTGTCTCGCTGCAGCCGGATTCCGCGTTCCATGGAATTGAAGGGGCCAAGCACATGGCCAGCGCGATGGTGCCCAAGATTTATGATCCGTCGCTGGCCGATGAGGACCTGGAGATCTCGACTGAGGACGCCTACGCCATGGCGCGGCGCCTGGCGCGGGAAGAGGGCTGGCTGGTGGGAGTTTCATCGGCGGCGGCGATCGTGGGCTGCCTGCAGGTGGCGCGCCGCTTGAAGAAGGATGTCTCGGCGGTGATGGTTGCCGTTCTGCCGGATTCGGGGGACAAGTATTTGAGCGAGAGATTTTGGGAGGAAGGGCAAAACCCTTAACCACGGAGGACACAGAGGTTCACAGAGGAACCGTTCTGTGATCCTCTGTGCTCCCTGTGGTGAAGACTTTAGAAATGCTGAAGATTAAGCGCAGCGATTACGATGCGCTCCGGGGGCATGGCGAGGAAACGTATCCGCAGGAGTGTTGCGGCGTGCTGCTCGGGCAAGTGGACGGTGAGGCACGCGTGGTTACCACCGTCGTGCGTTGCGGAAATACGCGGCAGGATTCGCCGCACAATCGCTATCACATCGACCCGGCGGAACTGGTTCGCATCCAGCGGGAAGGACGGGAACGCGGCGGGGACATTCTTGGGTTCTATCACTCGCATCCCGACCATCCGGCGCAATGGTCGGAGACTGATTTGGCAGAAGCTCACTGGATCGGGTGCTCGTATGTGATCACGAGCGTAGAAAAAGGGAAGGCCCTTGATACCAATTCGTTTGAACTGATGGGAACATCCGAGGACGACAAGGCGCTTACGAACGAGGCGATCTGCTTTATTGAGCCAGAATGTGCGGCCCCTGGCGCTTCACAGGAACGCTTAAATTAGTTCCCCCACGGTCTTGGGACCGGCCAGGAAACCGCCGTCAATGACCAGCGATTGTCCGGTCATATAGGAAGCGCCCTCGGAGCACATCCACAAGACCGCGGAGGAGACTTCTTTGGGCTCGCCGTAGCGTCCCATGGGATGCTGGCCGTTCATGTGTTTTCGGACTTCGGCCTCGCCGAACAGGCGCTCGCCCATTGGCGTTTCGATGACTGCCGGGCAGACAACATTGACGCGGATGCCGTGCCCGGCGTTTTCGAGGGCCGCGGATTTGGTGAGGCCGATGACCCCGTGCTTGCTGGCGCAGTAAGTCGCGAAGCCGGCAGCGCCCATGAGTCCGGCGATCGAAGCCATGTTTACGATGGCTCCGCCGCGGCCCTGTTTGAGCATCTGCTGGATCTCATATTTCAGGCACAGCCACACGCCTTTCAGGTTGATGGCGATGGTGCGGTCCCACTCGGCTTCTGGTTGTTCAGCAATGAACGCGATGGCGCCCTCGATGCCGGCGTTGTTGAAGGCGACATCGACGCGGCCGAATTTCTGCACGGTCTGCTGCACCAGCGACTCGACCTGCGCGGCCTGCGAGACATCGGTTTTCACGAACATGCCGTCGCCGCCAGCGGCGCGGACCATTTCGAGCGTTTCCTTGCCTTCGGATTCTCTGCGACCCGCCAGCACAACCTTGGCTCCGGCTTTGGCAAACAGAACAGATGTATCGCGTCCAATGCCGGAGGTTCCGCCGGTAACTAAAGCGACTTTGCCTTGCAGTTCATTGGCCATGGTCAAAAAGCTCCTACTTTCGGGTTGCATTGTACGCATTTTGGGCCATGAGCGTCCAACAGAAGACGTTCTCGCAGGTCAGATGGCCGGCTGCCGCAAACGCTGAATCTTATCCATGCGGAAGGCATCTGCTAAATATGACCAAAATCCTGATTCCGACGCCGCTGCGGCAGTACACGGGAAAACAGCCGACGGTGGATGTGGAGGCTGGTACTGTGGCCGAAGCTTTGTCTGGCCTGACGGCCAGGCATCCCGAGCTGCGCCGGCACCTTTACACTGAGGAAGGTAAACTGCGGTCGTTTGTGAATGTTTACCTGAACGACGAAGACGTGCGCTACCTGCAAAAGGAAGCGACGGCGATCAAGGACGGTGATAGCATTTCGATCGTGCCTTCGATCGCTGGAGGCCGTGAGTAAATGGAACGCTGTCCCATGACCTGCCGTTGCCGAATCCGGCGCTGTTGTTGGTGATCCCCGCAGCCTTAATTTCCAGGAATCCCCCAAAAAGAGGCCTTTATGGCAACCACCACTCCGGAAGCAAAACCCGAAGCCGCTGCACTTAGTAACGAGGAAATCCTGCGCTATTCGCGTCACCTGATCATGCCCGAAGTGGGGATGGAAGGGCAGCAGAAGCTGAAAGCGGCGCGGGTGCTGTGCATTGGGGCGGGTGGGCTGGGATCGCCGCTGGCGCTGTACCTGGCGGCGGCAGGAGTGGGAACACTGGGAATCGTGGATTTCGATGTCGTGGACTACACCAACCTGCAGCGACAGATCATTCATGCCACCGCAGATGTGGGCCGCAAGAAGCTGGAGTCGGCGGCAGAAAAACTGACGGCGATCAATCCGTTTGTGAATGTGCGGGCGTTCGAGACCCGGCTGAGCAGCGCGAATGCGCTCGAGCTGTTTCGTGAGTTCGACATCGTTGCCGATGGCACCGACAACTTCCCCACGCGCTATCTGGTGAACGACGCTTGTGTGCTCACCGGCAAACCCAACGTGTATGGATCGATTTTTCGCTTTGAAGGTCAGGCCAGCGTTTTCGCGACCGAAGAAGGGCCGTGTTACCGCTGCCTGTATCCGGAGCCGCCACCGCCGGGACTGGTTCCCTCCTGCGCGGAGGGCGGCGTGCTGGGGATTCTGCCGGGCCTGGTGGGCGTGATTCAGGCGACGGAAGTCATCAAATTGATCCTGGGGAAAGGCGATTCGCTGATCGGGCGGCTGCTGTTGGTGGACGCGCTGAGCATGAAATTTCGCGAACTCAAACTTCGCAAGAATCCCGATTGCCCGGCCTGCGGGGGCCACCGCACCATCACAAAGCTGATAGACTACAACGAGTTTTGTGGAATTCGGGGCGAGGAGAAGCCTGTGGCCGGTGGAATTTCTGAAATCCAGGTAGAAGAACTGAAACGGCGGCTGGACGCGAAGGAAGACTTGTTTGTGCTGGACGTGCGCGAACCGCACGAATATCAGATATGCAATATCGGGGGACATTTAATTCCGCTGGGCGATCTGCCGCGGCGGGTGAACGAGCTCGATTCCAGCCGGGAGATTGTGGCGCATTGCCGCTCCGGCGTGCGCAGCGCCAAGGCGGTGGATTTCTTGCAGCAGGCGGGATTTAAGAAAGTGCATAACCTGGCGGGCGGGATCCTGGCGTGGGCGGACCGGATCGACCCGAAGATGCCGAAGTACTAGAACGACTGGGGCCACAGATTTTCACGGATTCGCACGGATCAAAACCCAAGCTCCAATCAAACCCCGATGTGGGCGCGGGCCTGATGACGTGAGGAAGTTCTTGTTTTTTCCCGCAGGGCATGGATAATGACAGGTTCTTCTTCCCCCGGGGCTCCATAAAAACTCAGCCAGGAGGCTCCATGCCACCTTCGTCGCGCGGTTTGTACTTTGGCGTTGCCGTATTGCTTTTCGCCAGCGCTGTGTTTGGGCAAAACCCGGCTCCCGCGGCACCCAACTCTGATCCCACATATCAACTGCTGCGGAACATCGGACTGGGCGGTGAAGTTGTTTCCGTGAAAGAATTCACGCTAAAGCGCGATGCGGCCACGTTTCACTTGCACTCGGGCAACGTATGTTTCGTATCTGCGGTGCAAGGCAAGATCACGGGTGCGGTGTTTGTCGGGGACGGGAACATGGTTCTGGATCCGCCGCTGGGCATTGAACGCAGCACCTTGAAACTGCTGACCAAGGAAGATGAGTTCAGCGAGAGGTTCGGCCAGTTGGTGATGCGGTTCACCGACAACACTTATGACGAAATCAAGAAAAGCGGCGGCGCGGCCACTGGCTCCTGCGATCCTGGGCTGCTGCGCGACAGTCAGAACGCGCTCCATCACAACCGCGCCTTGAGGTTCAATCTGGACGCGCGCATTCTGCAAGACATAGGCGCGACCGCGCCAGGCGGCCTGTTCGTGGCCTTCATTCACGGCCAGCGCTATAACGACAAGGAAGTGTATGCGGTTGATCCTCACGGCGCACCCCCGTTTCTGTTCAATGTGGCGCCGGAAGAGGTGGAACTCCTTACCTACGACGACAGCAAGATGGGGGTGTGGGCCGCTTTTCATCTTTCCAGCGAATACCGGCAGGGTACGGCCTCGGGCTCGCAGAACAATGCGTTGACTCACATCGAGGGCCAGCAGCTCGATACCACCATCGAAAAGAACGGCAACCTGATTGGCAAGGCGACCACGACTTTTGTTGCCCAGGTAAACGGTTTGAAGGTGGCGGCCTTTGACCTTTTTCCGACATTGAGGGTACAGAGCGTAACTGCCGAGGGCGGGCAGCCGCTTTCCTTCATCCAGGAAGGCAAGGAAGAAGACGCCCAGTTTTTCTCGGTGATTTTGCCCAAGCCACTTGCGGCCGGCGACAAATTCACGATTGTGACCACGTACAGCGGGAAGGATGCGGTCTCGAACGAAGGCAACGGCAACTACTTTCCGATGGCGCGAACCAATTGGTATCCCAGTAGCACCGGGGAAGGGTTCGGCGGGTTCAGCAATTATGATCTGACATTCCGCATCCCGAAAGGCATGAAGATCACGGCGACCGGAACGCTGGTGAGCGAGACCACGGAAGGCGACCGGAACATCACGGTGTGGAAAAGCGAGGTACCGCAAACCGTGGCTGGCTTCAACTTCGGCAACTTCAACGTGCAGGAAGCGAAGATCACAAAACCCGATTACGTGGTGCAGTCTTATGCCAACAAGGAACCGCCGATATGGGTGAAGAATTTGCAACAAGCCGCGGATCACGGCGTTATGGGGATACCGTCCGGTCAACCTGGGGGGAAGCCCGAGCTAACCTTAGGCAACATGAATACCACGCTGATGCAGAAAAAGGCCCTGGCGGACGGGGAAATTTCGATGGAGCTTTACACCGACTATTTCGGTCCCATTGCGTTCAAGCGGCTGGCCATGACGCAGCAAACCGCGTGCACCTTCGGACAATCCTGGCCGACGCTGGTGTGGTTGCCGATTTGCGCATTCTTTGATAATACCGTCCGCCATCAGCTTGGCCTGGATTTCGGCGATCGCGGCTATTGGAAGACCGTAGCTCCCCACGAGGTCGCTCACCAGTGGTGGGGGCATACGGTGGGATTCAATTCCTATCGCGATCAGTGGATGAGCGAAGGCTTCGCAGATATGTCGGCCTCTCTGTATCTGCAAGTCGTGGACAAAAACCCCAAGCGGTTCATTGATTTCTGGAACGATGAGCGCGAGTTGCTGACCATGAAGGACCGGCAGGGCTATCGTGCCATCGACGCCGGCCCGGTCACTCTGGGATACAGGCTGAGCAATTCACGCACGGGAATGAATCTCACTCGCGACCTGATCTATCCCAAGGGTGCCTACATCCTGCACATGGTGCGCATGATGATGTGGGACAAGCATACGGGCGATCAAAACTTCAAAGCCACCATGCAGGACTTCGTCAAGACTTACGCCGGGCGCTCGGCGACTACGGAAGATTTCAAGGCCACGGTGGAGAAACACATGACCCCGGAGATGGCGGGGTTCGGCGGGGGCAGGATGGATTGGTTCTTCGATGAGTACGTCTACGGCACGCAACTGCCCAGCTACACCATGCAAAGTGCAATCGGGAACAATGCGGCCGGAGATCTGGAGTTTTCATTCAAGTTGACGCAAAGCAACGTGAATGAGAATTTCCGCATGCTGGTTCCGCTCTATATCGAACTGGCGGATGGCAACGTGCGTTTCCTCGGCCGCGCGCCTTTGACCGGGAACACCAGCCTGGAGCAGAAGATCCCGTTGAAAGGACTAAAGGACAAGCCGCACCGCCTACTGGTGAACTATTACGACGACGTGCTGGCATCCGCGAACTGATTCTCACGAGTAGGCAAATAGAAAAATGGGGAGCTTGCGCTCCCCTTTTTTCTCTCTCAGCAGGACGCTACTTCGAGCTGCCGCTCATTTCCGCGCTCGGCGACCCTTCGTCGATGGCAAGCGCGTACTTCTTGCCGTCAAAACGGATCTCGGCGAGCGATTTGCTGCCGTCACCATTACTCTTGAGCACGGTGGAGTTTGAGCCGCTGGATTGGTCCAGGTCAACGACCCGGGCCGGAGTGGAAGCAACCACTGTGCTGCCCTTGAGAATGTTCAACTGCACGTTGGAGCCCGTGCCTTCCCACTTCACCGAGTAGTCGCCCGCGGGAACGGTCTTTCCGCTCACGGTCACGGAATCCGACAGTTGAAGCGATCCCTTGTGGTTGTGGAGGTTGGCTGCGAACCCGCTGGTTGCCAGCAGCAAACTCAAGCCCAGCAGCAAGCCCTTGGAAACATTTGCGAACTTCATGCAATTCTCCTTTTTCTTTCCCGAACGTCGGGAACCGGTTCTGGGCGGCTTGGACCTGCCTTCCGTGAAAAAACTTGCGTTTCTCCACCAAAGGCCTACAATGCTGCGGCGGGGTTAAGGAGAAAGCAACCGGCCGCAAGGACCTGCTGCTCTCTGCTACAGGGATTGCGCTCACCTGGGCCGCCAAACCGAGTGTGAGCCAGTCCCTCAACCCCTGAAACTTCTCTCGAGCCGGGCGGGCTGGTTGGTCTGCCCGGCTTTCATCTTGAGTTGATACGCTTCTAGATGCTCAAAAGTTCCTTCCCGATTTAAATTGCATTACTCACTTGGACGGGCTGCCCCGCGCAGCGTTAGCAGTTTTGCGGCTGCATACAACAGCCGCTTGTTTAGTCTATTGGAAAAAATTTCAACGGCGACAAATCGCGACAATTTTTTACTCTCCTTTAACACGGCAGTATTCCTGCACGCGAGATGCCACGAACTATGGAACGCGCCGTCGTTGATTCCTTGCGAGCAAGTCGGAAGCAGGGAGCCAGGGAGCCGCAAATGTGACCGCTAACGAAATGGTGCGTTCGCAAACGGACAGTAACCGGGGGCGGGACGCCCCCGGGACGGCGAGGACGCTTCGACTTCGCTCAGGGCGGGCTGCCGGCGCTACAGGGCGGAGTCCGGCGCTACGGCTGCGCGATCTGCAAAACCACTTTGCCGAAGTTCTTTCCTTCGCCGAGCAAGCGATAGGCGTCACTCGCTTTCTCCATGGGAAAGAGGCTGCCGATCACGGGACGCAGGTGCCCTTGCGAGGTCCACAGTGAAAGCTGCTTCCAGGCATCGTTCATCAACTCGCGATTGGCGGAGAGATAGGTGAGCCACAGTCCGTGCACGCTCGAGCCTTTGGCATACAGCAGACGAGTATCGAGCAACGACTTCTCTCCCGTGGCGCTGCCATAGACGATCACACGACCGAAATCGCGCAGGCAACGCGCGCTTTTGTTGGTGTGCTCGCCGCCCAGCATTTCAAACACGGCGTCGACGCCTTCACCATGGGTGAGATCGCGGATGGCTTCCTCGTAGTCGTGCTGCTTGTAATTGATGCGGTGCTGCAGGCCGAGTTCTGCGACGCGCGCGAGCTTCTCGTCAGAAGACGAAGTGCCATACATTTCCGCGCCGAGCAGGTTTCCGATCTGCACGGCCGCCGTGCCGACGCCGCCGGCGACGGCGTGGATCAGAACGCGAGGCACTTTCTTTGCTGGAGTCAGCAGGGCGGCCTTCCAATAGGCAAAGTATGCGGTGAAGTAATTAACGGGGAAGGCGGCGCCTTCTTCCGCGCTCCATCCCGGTGGCACCGGCCATAGCAATTGGGCCGGAGCCGCGACACGTTCGGCGAAGGCTGCCCATTGCAAATAGCCCATGACGCGCTGGCCGTCGCTAAGTCTCGTGCCGCAGAATTCACGTCCGGCGATCAGCGGCGGTTTGGGAGTCCCAGGGTAACCGCCGCTGGCGGTCATGAAATCGGCAAAATTCAGGCCGCCGGCCTCGACCCGCACCAGTGCTTGACCGGCATTGGCCGTGGGCTCGGGCATGTCGCGAATCTCAACCGTTTCGGGGCCGCCCAAGCGGGCGATGACGATCGCCTTCATGGAGAAAAGTCTAACAGCAAGGCGGCTTCAGATTGCGCCTGCCAGGTGATCACAGGCATTTGTGACCAGCGTAATCGTGACAACTTTGTTCCGGGTATATACTTCAGGTGAATAATGTGTTTCCTGCCGGATGTAGAGGCGGGCGGAGCGCGGTTTCATAGCAGGGTTCCTCATATATGCTCCGCGAATAGATCACTGGTTGGCCTATAGATCTTCGGTAGCGGCGGCCGGTGCGGGATCGGGTTTACCTTGGCCTTACGGTCCCGGGAGGAAGTTCACGTGGACTTAATATTGGTTCGTCTTCTATTTGTTATTTTCGTTGCGGTCACTTGCTTTCTGATTCGCCCCTTCGGTCTGGATGCCTGGAAGGACGCGGGGGTAGGGACGGCGCTCGGACTGGCCATCGTGGTCTTCGAGTGGCGGCTGCGGCTGATGAGCCTGAAACGGCTGATCGGGGCGGCCATCGGCAGCATCCTGGGCATCCTTGGCGCCTATCTCTTTGCCCTGGTAATTCGCAGCAGCGTTCCCGCGGGCAACACCCAGAGCTTCCTGCAAATCATGGTGATGTTGCTGATGGCCTATGTCGGGCTGATTGTCGGAGCCAACAAGGGAGACTTGCTTAACCTGGCGGCATTGGGCGGGATTTTTGGCGGGGAGAAGCAATCGAAAAAGAGCTACAAGATTCTGGACACCAGCGTCATCATTGACGGGCGCATCGCCGACATAGCTGAAACCGGTTTCCTGGATGGAACCATTGTGATCCCGCAGTTCGTGCTGCGCGAGTTGCAACTGGTGGCGGACTCGGCGGATTCGCTGAAGCGCAATCGTGGGCGACGAGGGCTGGATATCCTGCAGCGGCTGCAGAAGGTCGCTTCGGTCCAGATCCAGATCGTGGAAGATGATTTTCCCGCGGTGCGCGAGGTGGATCTTAAGCTGATCGAACTGGCCAAGCTGTATGAAGGCAAGATCATCACCAACGATTTCAACCTCAACAAGGTGGCGCAACTGCAAGGCGTGGACGTTCTGAACATCAATGAACTGGCCAACTCGCTCAAGCCGATCGTGCTGCCGGGCGAGATCATGAAAGTGTTCGTGCTGAAGGAAGGCAAGGAATACAACCAGGGCGTGGCTTATTTGGACGACGGGACGATGGTGGTGGTGGACAATGCCCGCAAGATGATTGGCAAGACCATCGATATTTCCGTGACCTCAGTGCTGCA
>Ga0335081_10006330_pt1 | contig 18846 bp, 18 predicted proteins | sample Lox_Sample_35_FD_206713 | JGI IMG/M metagenome (GOLD analysis project Ga0335081, IMG submission 206713) | Soil microbial communities from Loxahatchee National Wildlife Refuge, Florida, United States - Lox_Sample_3.5 | ecosystem: Environmental > Terrestrial > Soil > Wetlands | place: USA...
CCCGAACTATCATCTGGTCTATCCTTTGGTGCAGTGATTTTCTTGGCATCGTAGTTCCCCGGATCGCAGCATGACATAGTTTGTCGAGGTGGTGGAGAGAGGAATTATGGCGGTCGAGTTGGGGAGTGTGATGATGACTTAAGGGCCTCTGGAAATCCATATTTACCTCTAGAATGCGTTTCATTTGATATGAGCTAACTCCCTTGATAGCATGATATTGATTTTATTCTTCGTGAGTGCAGACTCAAGGCTGCATCATACAAGTTTATGATACCACTAAGGGACAAAAACCCAACACGATTGATACCCTATGTCAATGTCGCGATAATTGCGGTCAACATCGTTGTGTTTGTATACGAGGTGTCCCTAGGAGGTGGTTTGGAAGGGTTCATTGGCAGGTTCGCTGTGGTGCCAAATGATCTCTCGGCGGTCCTCGCTGGTCAGAGGTTGTCTCTGAAACCCATTGAAAGTCTCTTCACATGCATGTTTCTTCACGCTGGATGGTTACATTTAGGCGGCAACATGCTTTATTTATGGGTCTTTGGAGACAACATCGAAGATAAACTGGGCCACGGGAGATATATATTTTTTTATATTGTGTGCGGCTTGATTTCAACGGCCCTGTATGTCTATGTTGACCCGCATTCGATTGTCCCAACGATAGGGGCCAGTGGTGCGATATCAGGAGTGCTGGGAGCATATCTTCTGCTGTTTCCGAAAGCGCGAGTGTTGACCGTGATTCCAATATTCATCTTTCTACAGTTTGTAGAACTCCCCGCTCTCGTCGTTCTCGGGCTTTGGTTCGTTCTTCAGTTCTTCAGCGGGCTTGCGTCCCTTGGATACCAGACGGCAGAGTCGGGAGGGATTGCTTGGTGGGCACATATCGGAGGATTTGCAGCCGGACTGGTGCTGATCTTGCCTATGAGGAAATTCCGATAGCTAACATAATTATTAAAGATTTGCCAAATTCGCCTAATGTCATAGAAATGCCCAGCGAAGACTTGCTGGTCAAGTGCATGCACTGCGGTCTGTGTTTGCCGACGTGTCCAACCTATGCGCTCACCGGACTCGAAAAATCGTCACCAAGAGGGCGAATTCGGCTGATGAAGGCGGTTGCCGAAGGGGATCTTGAAATCACACAAGGATTTATCGAAGAGATGAATTTTTGTTTAGACTGCCAGGCGTGCGAAACAGCTTGTCCCGCGGGCGTAAAGTATGGGGCACTCGTCGAATCTGCGCGAGCACAAATCTCACAGGAAGGTCGGGAAAACTGGCAAACAAAGATAGTCAAGTGGATATTTCTTAGGAAGACCTTCGAAAACAGGAAGTGGCTGGCTATTGCGGCACAGTTGATGCGCTATTATCAACGATCAGGACTGGATTGGTTCCTCAAAAAGACGAAGCTGTTGCGCATATTCTCGAAACGGTTACACGAAATTCAATACCTCGCCCCACGGATCGCTTCCATACCCTCAAGGAAAAAGTTAGCGGAAAGGAGCGTATTATCTAGAAAACAGAGATTTAGGGTTGGATTTCTGACTGGTTGCATAATGGATGTAGCATTCTCTGACGTGAACGTTGACACAGTGGAATTGCTCCTCCAGCATGACTGCGAAGTCCTGATTCCTCCATTGCAGTGCTGCTGCGGCTCTCTGCACGCACACAACGGCGATATGGAGACGGCTCGACGACTTGCCCGGCAAAATGTCGAGTGCTTCGGAGATTTGGAGCTTGATGCAATCGTGATGAATTCAGCCGGCTGCGGCGCGTTTATGAAGGAATACGCGTCGGTGTTGAGCGATGATGCGAAATATGCCGCCCCGGCTGCCCATATGAGCAAAAAAGTGAAAGACATTTCGGAATTCCTTTTCGAAATAGGTCTGAAGCTCAATGCAAGTTCTGGAGCACAGATTAAATCCCAGCGCGTGACTTATCACGATCCTTGCCATTTAGCGCACAGTCAGAAGGTTAGCGAGCAGCCACGACAACTCATCAAAATGATTCCCACCATAGAATACGTGGAGCTCCCTGAGGCAAATTGGTGTTGTGGAAGTGCGGGTGTGTACAATATCACCCATTACGAGGCCGCGACTGAGTTGCTCGATCGGAAAATGAAGAACATCAGGAAAGTCAACCCCGACATTATCGTGACCGGGAACCCTGGTTGCCTCCTTCAGCTCCAATACGGTCTGAGCAGGGAAGGAATGGACGTTGAGATCCTGCATCTCGCGACCTTTCTGCGGAGGATTTGTTGTGAGTAGGAGGACTCGGGCCTATTTGTCCGGAGGAATGGAGTACGCGAAAAATGAAGGGATGGACTGGAGACAGACGATGCAGGAATGGATCGTCCGCGAACTCGGCCATTCCGTGTACAATCCAAACAATGAAAGCGAACGGTATCTTCGAAAGAAACTACCGAAAGCCAGCTTCCGAGACTTGAAATTCACCAATGTCAACCGATTCCAATCGATTGTCAGGGGGATCGTGCATCTTGATTCCAACGAGATCGCCAAGCGAACAGACTATGTGATTTGCTATTGGGATAAAAGCGCGCAACGTGGGGCGGGCACAAAAGGGGAGCTAACTGTAGCGCGTTACTTCAGGAAGCCCGTATACATGGTCACTCGCATGCGACACGAGAACATTCCAGGATGGATCCTGGGCTGCACATCGAAGATATTCTGTTCATTCGGCCAGTTGAAAGCTTTCCTCAAACGGAGATATTTTAAATGCACTTGAAGCATCTTGGGATACATCAGGGCTATTTGGCCACCGTGAGTGCACGGAATGGATGAAACGTCAGACAAATTTTATGTCGACTTTTCTGACAGGGCGCTCCTGAGACTCGATGGTGCGGACGGATTGGATTTGCTGCAACGGATTTCGACGAACGATTTGTCCGGCCTAAAGGTTGGGGAGCACGTCAGGACCGTTCTAACAACTGAGAAAGGCCGAGTCGTGGATATCCTCCTGGTCCTTCGGAGATCAACCAACTCGTTGATTCTTGCTGGACAGTCCAGGGCGGTTGGAGATTTGGCCAATTGGATTCGTCGATTCATTGTCATGGAAGATGCGAGGCTGACATTACTGAATGATGACCTAATTCATATCCTCATGGTTAACTTGAATGACAATGAACTAATTAACCATTTGACAAATCACAATTTCATTGCAATTCAAACAAAGTATTCGGAAGTGAATGCGGTCCATTGCATAGCTAATCTCCAAGCCAGAAGTCACCTTGAATCATTCCAAGATGAGCATGGGTTCTTGCAGGCAGATGATCGGTACTATGAAGCATTTCGCATTCAAAAAGGCACTCCTGAATATCCAAATGAAGTATCGCAGCAATTCAATCCGCTGGAACTTGGCCTGAGATCCATTGTCAGCTTCACAAAGGGTTGCTACGTCGGCCAAGAAGTGATCGCGAGGCTTGATACGTACGATAAAACTCTTAGGACGCTGAGGCGGCTGCGTCTGTCGATGCTCCCTTACAGGGTGCCGTCCGAGTTGCTTGCCCCAACAGGGGAGAAAGCCGGAATCTTGACAAGCTGTGTCACGTCCGCCAACCCAAACGAGCATATCCTGGGTATTGGCATTGTCTTTCCAATCTACGACGGAATAAAACTAACGTACTCCCACGCGGGAGAAGATTTAAGTGGAGTGGCAGAGGTTATTGCAGGTCAATAGACTATGTCACGGTGACTGAAACATTTGCGCGAATCTAATATGGCTTCTATACAAGAAGAGGGAAAGTGTGAAAATATTAATGCGACGGGTACCGATGAAGGCTTACAAGAATCTTGATTTTCTGAGCAGTCCTGATGCGCGTGCAATACGGATGCTGGCTGAGTTCCTGGAGCCCTCAGGTAGACTCAGAAGAGCGGGGATCAGGGATACGATAGTTTTTTTTGGATCTGCACGCCTGAAGTCTCGCAAAGCTGCTTTGAACGAATTTAAGAAGGCTGAAGATGCTTTCTCCAAGAAATCAAAGAATTCTGCCGATGCAATCAAGCGGCTTCAAGGTGCTCGCACGGATCTGGAAATGTCGCAATATTACGAGGACGCCGTAGAACTGGCGAGATTGCTGACCGAATGGTCGAAGAGGCTCTTTCATCTCAGCAGGTTCGTCGTTTGCTCAGGAGGAGGGCCGGGGATCATGGAAGCAGCCAACAAGGGAGCACACAGCGCAGGAGGCAGGTCGATTGGACTTAACATCAGCCTTCCATTCGAGCAAAATCCGAACAAATACATATCAAAGGAGCTGAATTTTGAATTCCATTATTTCTTCATGAGAAAATTCTGGTTTGTCTATTTGTCGAAGGCTCTCGTCGTCTTCCCGGGCGGATTCGGTACTTTCGATGAGCTCATGGAAGTGTTGACCCTTCTGCAGACGCGAAAGCTCAGAAAGAAGATTACCGTTCTGCTTTACGGCAAGGAATTCTGGGATAAGGTGATCGACATCGATGCGCTTATTCGAATGAGACTTATCAGTCCAAGTGACGTTGAATTATTTGCTTATGCTGATTCACCTGACGAAGCATTTAAGTATCTGGTGAAGGAATTGAGAAGAAACTACCCCGACGAAACAAAGGAGGCGCGCAGAAGGACGCGAATTGTAAAGTGATCAGGAATTCATTATATTGTTCCAGTGTCGGAAAGACACTGGCTCGTTCTCGCTTTTTCCGGGGGTGACTTGGATTCGACGGGGATGAGGACGCTCTTGACTGCATATCGTGGTCTCCGTGTCCACGTTAAAGAAGCGGTAAAACTTAAGTGCTGAAAACAACTACGCACTGGCAGCTTAATTAATTAGGCTACCCGTTCTCATCGTTTCTCTCCCATTGGAGATGATGCGAACGTCGACTCAGATGGGATAGTCTGCTCGTGTTCTCAAGGCGCGCAGACGAATCCACTTTGTGGATACACTTGAGATAGCACCTGGTTAATCTCGCTTGCCGGAGTTCCCAGGCGCAAATCAAAAAGGCAGGATACGTATGTAGAAGTCTTGAGGATCTTCTCTTCGGACCGGGGTTCGACTCCCCGCACCTCCACTAGTCGTGGCCTTCGGGTTCAGCCGAAGGCTTTTTTTTGAAGTCAGATTCCGATCAAGATGTGGAAGCTCCTTCGGCCGTCGATGTAATGGGTTCAGTATGAAAGTTCAATTCACAAAGATGTCAGGTGCTGGCAACGACTTTGTCGTGATCGACAACAGAAAAGGCGTGGTCCACGACGGTGTTGCCATGGCGAAAAAACTATGCGACCGACGATGGGGAATAGGAGCCGACGGGCTTCTTCTCCTTCAATCATCAAACAGCGCGGATTACCGGATGATGTATTACAATGCGGATGGTAGCTATGGGGGCATGTGCGGCAACGGTGGTCGTTGCATGGCTCGTTTTGCCGTCGAGAACGGGATCGCCGGCACCACGCATGTTTTCGAAGCCTTGGGTTACTTATACAAGTCGGCCGTAGGAACCGAGGATGTTGAGCTCGCGATGAAAGATCCTTCGGACATCAAAATGAACATCGTGCTCCGGCTAGGTTCGTTGGTCGTAAGGGGACATTTCATAGATACGGGGTCTCCGCATTTTGTCATTCCTGTTTCGCAATTGTTGCGAAAGTACAAAACGCTTTCCGAAATCCCCGTGGAACAGCTTGGCAGCAGAATACGCCGCCATCCAGTCTTCAAGCCAAATGGAACGAATGTGAATTTTATAGAGAAGAAGTGGGGTAATGCTATTAGAATGCGCACTTATGAACGTGGCGTCGAGGCTGAAACTTTAGCATGCGGCACAGGTTCCATTGCCTCAGCCATCGTTGCTTCGAAGCTCTGGAGGATTTCCCCTCCGGTGAAAATAGAGCCATCGAGCGGGGTCCCGTTGGAAGTTGGTTTTGAGAAGGCAGGGTCGAGTATTTCGGGCGTGACGCTTAAAGGTCAAGCGGTCGCAACTTTCCGGGGTGAAGTTGATGTCGACTGACAAGCGGTATAGTTTTATTGTGAATCCAGAGGCAGGCCGCGGCAAATCAAGGCGTGTGGATTCGGCGCTTCATTCGATTCTGAAGTCGAAGAAGGTCGAGTTTGTAATTGAAAAAACGAAGAAGGCCTTCGACGCGATTGAGTTTGCTAAAGAGTCTTCGAAATCATTCGACGTGGTAATTGCAGTTGGCGGAGACGGAACGGCAAATGAGGTAGCAAACGGAGTGATCGGATCACGGGCCTCGATGGGTGTGATCCCTTCCGGATCGGGGAATGATTTTGCCAAGATGTTGGGTATGAGCGGGAACCTTGAGCGATCGGTGGACGATATCCTCAATGGTCAAACCCGGCGTATTGACAGCGGGACTGTCCGGCTGAGAGATAACCAAAGTCGCGTGAGTATTCGAAGGTTCGTGAACAGTATTGGGATAGGATTCGATGCAATAGTGGCTTATGAAGCGCAACGTATAAAACGTCTGAAGGGTGTGCCACTCTATTTTATATCGGTCTTGAGGTCTTTGAGGAGCCTGACGCCTCACACATTTGAGATGACGTTCGATGGGAAAAAGACGAGCGAGAACTACTATCTGGTGTGCGTCGGTAATGGGAACCGGGAAGGTGGCGGTTTCTATGTGACACCGAAAGCAAATCCGACCGATGGTGTGTTCGAAGTCTGCACAGTGAAGGAGGTTTCGTTGCTCCGCGCTTTACGTATCCTGCCGACGATACTTCAGGGGCGTCATGGACAATTCTCTGAAGTGAAATTCTTCGATACAAATCAGATCAGTGTTGGGTCGAAGAGCCCATTTGTGGTCCATTGTGACGGAGAGATACTGGGAATCAACAATGAGAGAGCTGAAGTGGAACTGAATCCACAGTCACTGGAAGTGGTGATAGGGTCGAACGGGATTCAAATGGCATTGTAGCTATAATGTGTGTTATGTAAAATACAGCCAATCTTAGTTTTAACCCAATATCAACGGGATAGCTTCCTCAAATGCTCGTTCTGCTTCCTCCCTCCTTATCGTAATTCTTCCAGCTAGTTCAATGTGCCCGCGATTGTGCACTTCGCCGATTGCTACTGCAGGAACCGAATATGAGTGGGCGATCGATAGAATTTCGGGCACATTTCGTGGCGCGGACGAAGCCACGATGCGCGTTTGGTGCTCGCCAAAAAGGTCGAAGTCCGGCCTCGAAGCTGTTAGCACATTAGTCCCTATGGTGACACCGAGCTCCTTGTTTGCTGCAAACGATGATTCGCATAGAGCCACGGCCAAGCCACCCTCTGAAACATCGTGTGCGGAGTTTAGAAGCCGCTGATTGATCAGAGCATACACGCAACTTTGGAGCCTTTTTTCCGCATTGAGGTCCAATGAGGGCGCATCTCCCGCAATTTGACCAGTTTGAAGGAAAAGATACTCCGACCCGCCGATCTGAGGTGCGCTGCCGCCTAGCAGAATGACAATGTCACCGTTTGAAGAGAACTTACTCCCAATTATCATCTCCTGGCCGTCTATGAGGCCGAGCATTCCAATCACAGGCGTCGGATACACTGCTCCTGCGGGATCCTCATTGTAAAAACTTACATTGCCCCCAGTCACTGGGGTTTCCAAGACCTTGCAAGCCTCACTTATCCCACCAACTGCCTCCTGGAATTGCCAGTAGATTTCCGGATCGTAAGGGTTCCCAAAGTTAAGGCAATTTGTTATCGCAATGGGCTTAGCTCCAACACATACAACATTCCGCGCCGCCTCAGCTACAGCAATCTGGGCACCCCGCCTCGGATTCAGATATACGTATCGCGAATTGCAGTCCGTCTTCATAGCCAGGGCCTTTTGTGTTCCTTTGATTCGAACAACGCCAGCATCGCCTGCGTCACAGACCACTGAGTTGGTTCTCACCATGGAATCATATTGTTCGTAGATCCATCGTTTGCTGGCTATGCTTGGGCTGTGCAAGAGGCTCAGTAAGGTATCGTTGAAATCTCTTGGTAGTGGCACTGAAGTGACATTAAAATTGCGCACCTTCGCGAGGTATTGTGGCTTCTTTGCTTCTCGTACATACACGGGAGCGTCGCCGCCCAACACCAACGCTCTTGCAGGGACGTCGGCCACTGTTGTCCCATCGACACGAATCTGGACTGATGTCGACTCTATGACAGTACCAATGACGACAGCATGTAAGTCCCATTTTTCAAAGATTTTGCCAACTTCTTGTTCATGTCCTTTCTGGACGACGAAGAGCATCCGCTCCTGAGATTCAGACAACATGATTTCGTAACTGGTCATCTCAGATTCCCGCAGCGGGACGTGTTCAAGATTGATCAGCATTCCGCTTCCACCCTTGGCACTCATTTCGGTTGTTGAACACGTTATTCCGGCTGCTCCCATGTCTTGGACGCCAACGACGTGTCCGGATGCAATTGCTTCCAGTGTGGCTTCCAGCAACAGTTTCTCCACGAACGGGTCGCCAACCTGAACTGCAGGTCGCTTCGCTTCTGATCTCTCTGAGATTTCTTCAGAAGCGAACGTAGCCCCGTGGATTCCGTCCCTTCCTGTGGAAGAGCCAACGATCATGACAGAGTTGCCGACGCCTTTGGATGATGCAAGTGCGACTTTTTCGTGTTCCACTATCCCGACCGCCATGGCATTTACGAGCGGATTCCCCTGATAGCATTTGTCAAAGTAGATCTCGCCGGCGACGTCTGGTACTCCAAAGCTGTTTCCATAGTCAGCAATACCTTTTACCACGTTCTTGAGCAAGTACTGAGCCCGCTTATCCGTCAGGTTCCCGAATCTCAGCGAATTCAGCACCGCAATTGGTCGTGCTCCCATGGAAAAAATATCTCTGAGTATGCCTCCCACCCCTGTCGCAGCGCCTTGATAAGGCTCGACCGCAGATGGATGATTGTGACTCTCAATCTTGAAGGCAACGGCAAGTCCGTCACCGATGTCCACCAGACCGGCGTTTTCCTCGCCTGCGCTTACAAGAAGGCCTTTGCCACTTCTTGGCAGAGTTTTCAGCAAAGCGATGGAGTTCTTGTAGCTACAATGCTCACTCCACATTACGCTGAAAATCCCGAGTTCTGTGTAGGTCGGCGTTCTTCCGAGACTTGCGATCATCTTAAGGTATTCTTCTTCTGTCAAGCCGTGTTGGCGTGCCAGATCGAGCGTCACAGGAGCCTCCTCTTTGATTGTTGGCTTATATTCCATCTCTATGATTTTTCACGTGTATTATGAGGACTTTATCGAAAGAAGGACTTCTCCCTTCTCTACGGCTTTGCCTGCTTCAACAAGCACGTTCTCCACAGATCCCTCTGATGTGGATTTTAGTTCATTCTCCATCTTCATTGCTTCCAGAACCAAAAGTCCCGTTCCCTTGCTCACGGTATCCCCTGGCTTGACTTCCACGCGAACAACCTTGCCCGGCATAGGTGCCCTTATTTCCTGCAGACCTGAAGTCAGCGTGAAATCCCGTGATACTTTCTTTCGCAACAAGGAACGATGGTCTTCAATGGTAACGTTGTATGAAATGCCTTTGACCATCATCTGCAAAGACTTATCGTCCCCATTGCCAGTAGAGTCAAGGAGAAATATTTCGAATGCCGAGTCGTCCAGTAGTAGTGAAAAAGATCCGAGCTGCGTGCGTGCAAGGCTGAAGCTATAAGTTCGATCGTCGACTTTGATCTCTCTTTCTCCCAAAACTCTGATCCTGCGGACAGTGCTGCCAACTCTTGCAAGATAGTCGTTGGCTCCTAGCGATATGATTCCAGCCGCAATGTCTTCCACGTCGAATGGTTTTCAGATTGATGGTCCATGAATACGGTTTGTTTTGTTTGTGCTCCCGATTGGAGCAACGCAGCTGTGACCGCAGCGGCAATTTGGTCTTGCGTTGATACCGGGTCAACCTGCTTTGGATTGAAGACGGTCTTGACAAAGTCAGTGTTGAAGTCGCCGTCACAGAATTGCTTGTTGTTCATTGCGAAGACGCAAAACGGGATAGTCGACTTGACCCCCTGGATCATGAATTCTGCCAACGCGCGCTTCATGGTCTCGATTGCCTGGGAGCGATTGCTTCCCCACGTAATGACTTTTGCCATCAGCGGATCATAAAACGTCGATATACTATCTCCTTCACTGAACCCGTTGTCAACGCGTACATTGGGACCTTGCGGCGTAGAATACTTCAAGAGTAAGCCGGTTGACGGAAAAAAGCTGTCCTGGGGGTCTTCGGCACATATTCGGCACTCAATGGAATGACCTTTGGGACTGATCTTGGCTTGAGTGACGGACAGTCGTTCGCCTGCTGAAACGAGGATCTGTTGGTGCACGAGATCGATTCCGGTGACCATCTCGGTGACGGGATGTTCGACCTGCAGCCTCGTGTTCACTTCCAGGAAAAAAAAGTGCCCGTGTTCATCAACAAGGTATTCGACCGTTCCCGCACCTCCATAGTCAACGGCTTGAACGAGACGTACCGCCGATTCCCCCATCGCTTTCCTCATCTCATTGTCCACGATAGTTGATGGAGTCTCTTCGATCAGCTTTTGATGTCGGCGCTGAATCGAACATTCTCTCTCCCCCAGGTAAACCGCATTGCCCTGCGAGTCGGACAAAATCTGTATTTCAACGTGCCGTGGATGTGCGATGTACTTTTCGATATACACGTGATCATCGCCAAACGCATTTTCTGCTTCCGATTTGGCAGTCCGAAATGAATTCGCGAGTTCTGCCTCCGCTCGAACGATCCTCATCCCTTTTCCGCCACCTCCTGCAGCTGCTTTGAGCAAAACTGGATACCCGACCTTTGATGCTATGCTATAGGCCTGTCGTTCATTCGAGACTGACTCACTGGTTCCCGGAACGGTGGGAATCTGAAGTCGGTCAGCCACTTTTCGAGCGGCAGTTTTGTCACCTAGTGCTCGGATTGCCCTTGCGGAAGGGCCTATGAATTTGATTCCCTCAGACTCGACGCGTTCGGCAAATTCCGGATTTTCAGATAGGAATCCATATCCGGGGTGGACAGCGTCTGCGGCCGATCGCTTGGCAATTTCTATTATACGATCCTGTCGAAGATAGCTTTCGGCCGGAGTGTTTCCAGGAAGAGAATATGCTTCGTCCGCCATGCGAACGTGCATCGCTGTCCGGTCGGCCTCTGAAAACATTACGGCTGTGCGGATTCCCAGATCACGACAAGCGCGGATAATCCGGACCGCGATTTCACCGCGATTGACTATGAGGATTTTCCTGAACATGCGAGTATTCACAAGAGTTCGACCACCGTGACGCCCGTCCCGCCCTCATTCCATTCACCAAGCCTAAATGACTTCACGTGTGGACAGGTTTTGAGAAACTCTGTCACGCGCTTTCGCAAGGCACCTGTTCCCTTCCCGTGGATGATGTCAACCCGGTGGAGTCCGCTGACGATTGCGTTATCGAGAAACTGTTCCACTTGATTCACCGCCTCATCACCGAGCAAACCTCTGAGGTCGATTTCGTTCTTGGCCTCGATGTGAGGAAGGTCAGAACGTGGCATGGGATATCCGACGTTCTGTGACGCATCCTGTTTGACAAGATTCGAAAGGCGCACACGCATTTTAGCATTTCCCCAGGAAACTGTGGCGTGTTCCTTCTGGATGTGAGTTATTTCGCCAATCTGCGTACCGTCGCGTAGTCGGACTTTGTCGCCAACCTCGAGGTCTTCGGTCGCTACATCTTCCGGATGTTCAGTTTCTTCGTGGCGGTACAAGCTTTCGGTCATTTCCTGAAGACTGTGCCGCGCCACCCGAACGACCTCAGGCCGAGCCTGACTCTCGCGAATCTCTTTGATCGACTGTTCAATCGTAGCCTTTGCTGAGCGCACCAAATCGCGTGCTTCGGAAATGGCTTTTCTCTTAAGCTCCGCAGCATCTTTTTTCCATTGGACTGTTTTGGATTCGTATTCTTGAACGAGGTTCGCCAGTCGCTCACGTTCTGTCCTGCTTTCGAAGAGTTGATTGGATAGCGCTTGCGATTGGCGTTCCAATTCCAGGATAAGGGTCTCAAGTGTCGTCTTTTCAACACCAACGTGGACCTTTGCATTGTCGAGCACGTTCCTCGCAATGCCAATTCGTTCCGCAAGCTCGAACGCGAAGCTGCTTCCCGGGACGCCGGTCCTGAACCGATACGTCGGACGAAGAGAGTGTTGGTCAAACTCCATCGAAGCATTATTCATTCCGTCGGATTCGTGCGCGAACGCCTTCAAGAAACCATCGTGTGTCGTTGCAATCGTAATAGCCATCCGGTCGTGCAAGACCGTGAGCACGGCTGCGGCCAGAGCTGCCCCTTCCGCAGGATCGGTCCCCGCTCCTATCTCATCAATGAGGACCAATGAACGGTCATTAACCTGTTCCATGGTTTCTTTCATGTTGATCAGATGGGAAGAAAATGTGCTGAGGTCGGTTTCGATCGATTGGTCATCGCCAATGTCCACGAACATTCGATCGAACGCAAACACTTCTGATTCGGAAGCGGCAGGAATATGGAGTCCCGCCATGGTGCAGGCGGTGAGAAGCCCTACTGTCTTTAACGTGACAGTCTTTCCCCCTGCATTCGGTCCGGTGATCAGAAGTGTGGTTGTGCTGTCCCCAATCGTGAGGTCTAACGGTACTACTTCTTCCCGTTTGTGACGCTGCAAGAGGACCGGATGGCGAGCTTGGACGAGTTTTATGAAGGGCTTTTCCGCCAGTCGGGGGGGATTTCCAGCGATCTCAATGGAATATTTCGCTTTCGCAACCAAAACGTCAATTTCCACGAGGGTCTTCAGGCTCGTTTCCATCGGTTCACGGATTTCCTGCACCTGCTTTGTGAGTTCCAGGAGGATCCTGTGTATCTCGCGCTGTTCACCCAACTGCAATTCTCTGAGCGCGTTGTTCAGGTCCAGAGTCTCCGCGGGTTCGATATATACCGTCTGACCGCTTGCAGAACTTGAATGGATAAATCCGGCAACGTGCGTCTTGTGCTCCACCCTGACCGGAATCACCATACGACCATCCCGTGTCGTCAGGATTTCGTCCTGTAAGAAATTCTGCTTCGATACTTTTCGCAAGATGGCCTCAAGCCTGGTTCTTAGTGCATCACTCGCAGCAGTGAGATCACGGCGAATCTGCCTGAGTTCCTTACTGGCCGAATCTTTTACAAATCCCTGGTCATCGAGCGCCTGCTCGATGTTGAATTCAGCCACTTTGTCAATGAAGAGCAGGTCCACAAAACCTGCTAGGTCGGGATATTGCTGTTTTCGCTTGGACAGAAATGCGTGGACCGTGTGTGAGGTGCGCAGCGTTGATCCAATATCGAGGAGCTCCTGGATGGTCAGGACTTGGTTTTCGACTGCGATCTTCCGCAGAGACGCCAAAACATTCTTTGTTCCATCGAGTGGCACACTTCCTTCGGCGATCAGGAGTTCCTTCATTTCGCTGACGCGTCGAAGCTCCTGGCGTATCATTGCGCGATCGGTCGTAGGAAGTATCTTAAGCACCTGTCCCCGACCGAGGTCCGTCACGGCCAGCTGGCTGACGCGTTCGATAACCTTGTCGAATTCAAGTTTCTTTATCGAAGATTGGTACTGGAGGGGCAGTGCTTGCACAGAAGTGGCCAACCTAATTCGAGACCTGGAGAAAGTGTCGAGATCGTTTCGTGCGTTCCTGGATTCTTCGCTTCAATGCGTGGTACTCTGCAATCCACATTGTTGAGCAATGTCTATTTCTTATCGTCAGGTTTCGTAAGGCGCTCGATATTCTTGACGGCTCCAGGACCTACTTCAGCTCCGAGGTCGAGAATTTGAGGAGCAATATTGACGAGCGGCTTGTACAATCTGGAATCGCGGACCGTCGTTCTCGATGGCATTCCTTGAAACGCCATCATCAGGAGGAGGCTGCTGGCAAGGAGTGTCCCCTGCACAAACCCGAGAACCGCTCCAAGAATCCTGTCTGCCACACCCCCGATTTTGAAGTTCCCGGACGTAATTTTGTACACGACCGAGGCAAGGAGCGTGATGAAACAGAAGATGCAGAAGAAACCCTTCGTCGGAGCGCTGGCCGGCGAGATCCCCACGTTTTCCGTCAGAAACTCGGCAGCGTCATGCATGAACGCCTGCCCGAGGAAAAGGCCCAGGATGATCGCACCAATACTGACGAGCTTTTTCACGAGACCGTCGCGAAGTCCGAGAAGCGTGTAAAGTATGAGCGGTGAGACAAGGAACAGATCGAGAAGCACTTAGGTAGCCCCGAGTTTCTGCTTAACGATCTCCTGCACCGTCTTTCCATCGATCTTACCTTTCAATTCCTTCATCACGAGGGGCATCACCTTGCCGAAATCCTTTGATGAAGACGCGGATGTCTGGGCTATGATTCCGGCGATAATCGCTTCCGCCTCTTCTTTCGGGATTTGCTTCGGCAGGTAACTACTGATAATCTGTAGTTCCTGTTCCTCTTGTCGGGCGAGCTCTTCCCTTCCGGCTTGACGGTACAGTTCAATCGCTTCTTTTCTTTTTTTGGCGGCGGTCAGCAAGGCCGAAATCTCTTCGTCCGGTGTCAGCTCGGTCCCCGTGCCCCGCTTTGTCATTTCGATCATTTGCGCACGCACGGTTCGCAAGGTCTCCAATTTCAGCTTGTCGCCGGACTTCATGGCGAGTCTCAAGTCATCGCTGATTTTCTGGTTTAACGTCATCGCAACTTCTCCATCAGTAACTAAAAAGGCAAGTGAAGTGGCACTTGCCTTGGATTCTCAATTATTTGTAAACGCCTCTGACAGATGCACACGGTTTAGGGTCGATGAGCTTTTGTAGAATTCTATCAAAAGATAAGAAAAAAAACAATGCGATGTTTCAACGATGGCAACGTTTTTTCTGATTCATACTCCGCCGAACGCTTTTATTGTGGTTCCGGTCACATCCGCTGCAGCATCAGAACAAAGGTAACAGATAATATCCGCGATGTTCTCGGGCTTCACCCAACGGCTGAAATCTTCTGTCGGCATGGACTGTCTGTTGGCGGCGGTATCGATGATGCTCGGAGCAACGGCATTGACCGTTATCCCTGACCCTTTTTGTTCTTGACCGACAATTTCGGTGAGAAGCGACACAGAAGATTTTGAAATGGCATACGCCGATCGTCCCGGCGAAGGATTGAGGCCAGCCATCGCGGAAATGTTTATGATCCTGCCATAGTTCTGGTTCTTCATTCGCCTGAGCGCCTCTCGTGAACACAAGAACGTACTCTTGAGGTTCATGCCCATCATGCGGTCCCATTCCTCGACCGTTACATCGGTAACTGGCTTCCGAGGCAAAAAACCGCCTACGGTGTTGACGAGTATATCGACATTGCCAAGAGTCTTGATTGCCTCCTCAAACAACCGCGCAACGTCTGATTCATTTGTGACGTCGCTTCGAATGAACTTCAACGATGATTGAGCGGATTCGAGGACTCCTGCAGGTTTTCTTGCAGCTCGGTGAGTCGCGACCACCCTGATCCCTTCTTCCAGGAATCGATGTACAACTGCCATCCCGAGCGCTCCCGTGCCGCCAGTTACAATGGCTCTCTTCCCTTCCAAGGCCATTCTATAAGTTTCCTTCTTTCATTATCGGGCAATGCCCCATCCGCGTTTGTCCTTCACTTGGATTCTCTCACGATTTGAAGTTCTTGCTCCTTCGATTTTCTCACCGGGAGCGCGAAGGCAACAATCAATGCCAGCAACGCGTGAAAGAACACCAGAGTGTACCCGGTCGGTAAATCGAGGTTATACGAAACGACGATCGAAACAACATTGACTGCTGTACCGACGATCCAGGCCACAAGAAGAATCTTCCATTTGTTTAATCGTATGGCGATAAAAGCTGGAGCAACCAGCAAAGAAAATACGATAAGCACTCCTGCAAGGCGGACTGAACTGGTCACCGTTGCGGCAAATGAAACGAAGAACAACGTGTCTTTCCAAAATCCTTTCAAGCGCGGATACACAAAGACGAGTATTAATCCCAGCAACGTATAGACTACCCCCGTTTCGATGATATCTGACCACGGCGTAAAAAGGATGTCGGAGGCCATCAATCGGTCGAACATCTCCGTCCCATGCGCCGATTTCGAGAGTATGATGAACACTCCCGAAATTCCGAATGCGTACAGCAGTCCAATGAAGGCCTCGTGGGAGGTTGTCCTTTTGGACGCCAGAGAGATGAGCAGACCGGCAATAAGTGCAAATGCCAGCGACAGTGGGTACACGTATTTCCCGTCCAGAAAGAGGATGGAAAGGGCCGCTCCGAGAGCGGACAATTGTCCTATCGCAAGATCCGTAAAAATGATTCCTCTTCTGATGATCTCCAATCCAAAAAATGAGTGAATTCCCAGCAGCACAACGGAAAGAACGAACGCGGAAAGGAGTATATCAGTCATTCGTCAGCCTCCTTACAATCTCGTCGAAAACACTGAACACATTATCGGCCTGTTTTACCGAGCCAACATCGTGAGGCATGATAATGAGTTTTATGTTGAGTTTCTTCGATAAATAAAGTGATGCATCCTGTGGATTGTATACGTCCTGTAAAATGTATTTCACATCTTCGCGTTTTATCAATTGTTCTACCTCTGCAATATGTCGTGTCGTCGGAGGAATTCCCGGCAGCGGCTCGATCGTACCTACGAGCTTGAGGCCGAACCGATTCAGGAAGTAGTCGAAAATTTTGTGATATTCGACGACCTTTTCTCCTCTGAGCGGCTTCATCTTTTCTTCCCATTCTTTCAGCTTCTGTTGGCAAAGGGTGTCCAGTTCATTGTTGTTCGCCTCATAGTACTCCTGACCGTCCGGATCCAGTTCGTTCAGTTGATCGGTTATGGCTCTGGCAATGATCGGGATATTCTCGGGATCCAGGAAGAAGTGAGGATTGCCCTCGGGATGGACATCACCGAGCTCCCTCGAAACACTCGTCGGCACGTCGATTAAATGAACGTGCATCGAAAGGTCAAGAAAGCCGCGTTCACCCGGCTGTACGGCGCCATTGTTGGCCTGCCTGATAATTTGCGGCAGCCATCCAATTTCCAATTGTGCACCGTTGATGATGAGAAGATCAGCGGTGCGTACTTTGGCGATGTACGACGGCTTGGGAATGATGACGTGCGGATCATAATCTCCCCGTGCAAGGGAAACCACTTCCACGCGATCCTTGCCAATCCGCTGAGCGATATCACCAATGTACGCGTACGTCGTTACGATTCGCAGCTGGCCTGTGAGGGCTGTTTGCACACAGAGAAGTAACAGGGGGATTATTTTGAATGTTCTCATACGATACTCCAGCAAAAGTTGAGGATTGATGTTCGTTAGAACGCGTGCGCACCGTGGGCGCCGATTGTCAGATTCGCCTGCAATACGACTTGTGTGTAGGACTGAGGTGACCATCCAGCCGATGACTGGACATAACGGGTCATGTCTTTGTCGAACTGGAGTCGAAGCCGCGAGAATTCCGTAGGACTGTATTCGATCATCGCGGAATACCGTGGAAGGTTGGCGGGCATGTGTTGATCCAACCCTCCCGATGAAACATCGTTTTGCATGAGCAAATCGAGTCGTAAGCCCATTCTCCACAGCTTATCGACTTTTGCTACAACCTGGGCGTACATGCCCGAATTGTGTTTATCGAGGCTTTGAGAGAAAATCGTGTTCGATGAATCGTGCGTATACTCCTTCCCGTTCAGCACGCGGTACATATACTCGCCTTGGAATGAAAGATAGCGGATTGCATCGAGCGAATACTTGACAGTCAAATCCCCACCGATGACGTCGGTGTTTGCATCCACAGCCTCTCCCGTGACGAAGGGAACGGAAAATCCCTGATCGGTCCTTGTTGTTCCGATCGCATTCGAGATACCATACAACACTGATGCATCACCGAGATCAAACGACGAGCGCACGAACCCGATATACAGATTCGGTCCTTGCACTGGAGCCACCAACACGGCGCCGCTGGGATCGCTGATGCCGGAAGTTCCGAAGCTCTGCTCGTTTGCTCCATTGAGCACTTCAGCACCAAATGTAAGGTAGAATGAGGTCGGCGGGACCCAGGTTACCTGCGCCCCAATTTCGTTGAGCCCATCGTCTCCGAATATTGCTGACGCGATGAGCGGGCGGTTTGCAAAATCCCAATAGTGTTCGTGCTGCTCATTCACCCTGCCGAAACTCGCAAGAAATTTTCCGGCTTTCACTTGAAAACCATATGGAAGTCTTCGTGTCGTAAAATACGCCTCTTCGATTCCGGCGCCTTCCGGAGCGAGATCGATGACCGCGAAAAGGTCGAAATACGGGTCGACGACGGAGTAGAGTGATAGTTCACCGTAATTGAAGTTCCATCCGCGGTGCGAGTTCGATCCCGAAGACCCTATTTCGTTGAGGAACGGATAGCTGAACCCGGGAGTGGCAAGCGAAAAATATTTTTCATTCGCGATATCTCTCGCGACCCCGGAAACGTCGAGAATGAAGGCGATATCCGGAACAAATTTGGCCTGATTGAAGGACGAACCTTCTTTCGATTGCGCTGGCAGTGAGCCTCCCGGCCGGAAAACCAACAAGAGCAAAATCATGATACTGGGTTTCTTCAATTTCATATGGACTCCGAAGAATATAGGTGGCGACATTGCAATAGAGTTCAAACGATGACTGTTGTGGCTGCGATGTCAAATGCATATCCGGTGCCGGCATTGCATGGAAGCGAGAGATCTCATAAGGATTCTCTCGATCGAGACGAGCGGCAGCGCGACTTGGGTGAATTCGCCGGAGCTCAGCCAGAACAGTAGACGCTTGGCCTCGCAGGTGGAGAAATCGAAACTTACTTCGTCTCTCATT
>Ga0335081_10006331_pt1 | contig 18844 bp, 16 predicted proteins | sample Lox_Sample_35_FD_206713 | JGI IMG/M metagenome (GOLD analysis project Ga0335081, IMG submission 206713) | Soil microbial communities from Loxahatchee National Wildlife Refuge, Florida, United States - Lox_Sample_3.5 | ecosystem: Environmental > Terrestrial > Soil > Wetlands | place: USA...
GTCCAGCATGAATTTCCGATAACAGATATTATGTAAACTTTCAAATGGCGATCCGCCTGAAGAGCTCCCAAAAAAACGGCCCGGGCCCCACGCTGAATTGGGGACCGGGCCAATGGGAAGAAACTCAAGCTCGAACTCGGTTAGCGGTTGTGGCTGCCCTCCCGATTGCCGCCCCCGGCTCCTCGTGGAGCGGCTCCTGCGGGGCCACGCGATCCGCCGCCCCCCCGCGGAGCGCTGAACCCGCCGCCGCCAGATCGCTGTGCGGGTGGCGGGCTGGCTGAAGGGCCGCGCTGCGGCGCTTGGCGTGTTTCGGGACGAGGCGCGGCGGGCGCCGAGTTCCCGAAACGATTCCATCCCCGGTTGGCAGACGGCGCCAACGATTCCGTTTGCGGCGCAGTTCCTTGAGTGCCGCTTGTGTTGCCGAAGCGCTGCCAGCCTGGCGCCGTACTCTGTCCGCGCAAGCTTTGAGATTCGGCACCAAGCCTTGCACCCGAATCCAGCGCGCGCCTCTGCTCGGCGAATGAAACGCGCGCCGCCGGGCTCGGCTGTTCCCGCGTGAAGAAACGCGTATTCCCGCTGGAACGTGGGATGAACGCCGCCTGCCGCTCGGAAAATTGCAAATGCGCGCGATCCGGCGCGATCGGCATCGGCCCGCGCACCACTCCGGCCTGCCGGATCTGCTCGCTCGACGGGCGCACGAAACTGTTGAACCGCCCTGCCCGGAAATCCCCCTCGCTGACCGCGGTGACGCCATTGGTCACGCGTGCATTTCTATAGACATTTGTGACGTTTATGTTGGTAATGTTCACGGACCGATTGATGTATGCCGCGCCGCCATAATAGCCGCGGCCCCACCAGGGGTGCAGCACTTCGTAGGGCGCCAGAGGCACCCAGCCGACATTGCCGAATCCGAAACCGACGCTCGCGCCGCCTCCGAATCCGAAGAAGGCCACCAACCCGGGGGCCCAATAGTGCCGCACGCCAATCAGCCCGGGATACCAGCACCAGCCAAACGCCGGTTCATAAAACCAGCGCCCGTAGTGGTACGGCGCCCAGCCCCATGGCTCATAGCTCACCCAGGTCCAGCCATACCAATCGACCCATACCCACCGGCCCTGCCGATACGGCGCCCATCCATCCGCCGCCACCGGATGCCAGGAGTATCCATAGCCGGGCACGTCCACCCAGTTTCCGTAGGGATCCAAATCCTCGGCCCCGTACACGCCCGGTCCGACGTATTGTGCGCTCTTGGAGCGTGAAAGCGGCTGATCGCGGCTGTCACTCCACCGGTCCCACTCATCGTCGGGCGCAGCGCGGACAATTTGAAATTCCGGGTCGGCGGCCGGGCCGCGCGCCAGCAGCTTCTGTCCCGATCGGACCCACTGCGAACCGGTTGGCGAGAACACCTCGACTTCCCCGCTCCGGGCGCTGACGTGGGTTTCCCCAGCGTCCGTCACAGAAATTCGATAAGCCCCGATCTTCGAAGGACGTACCGAAACACTCGGAGTATCCACTTCCATATCTGCGTTCGAAGCTCTTAAAACCCGGAAGGTTACGGTTCCGCGACTCACGCCCATCTGAGAGCGGCTGTCTTCCAACTGGGTCATCGTGATTTCGGCACTTCCGTTCAGGCGCACGATAGCAGCCGCGTTGAACTGCACCTCGGCTCTTGCATTCGGCCCGGTCGCAATCCGGTCGTTGGTCAGCACCGGCGCATTCACGGCCGCCGCCACCCAATCGCCGGAATCGCCCCGTTGCACCGAAACATCTCCTTGCACAAAACTCAAACGGGCAACCCCGCGTTTCTGATCATCAGCATCCTGTGCGAAAACCGGAGCGACGCAAATATAGCCGGCCAGAATTATCATTCCGGCCCAGCTCCGGAACCGCCAGCAAGCCGTGCCTCGCATAAACCTTCGTTAATCGTCACCCTAGCGTCGCACGGCTAGGGCCAAATAGTGCCCTCTTGGAATTCAATGATTTAGGGGCAATCAGCCGAGTTTACGGTGGCCGAAAACCACCAGCGCCGGTTCTGTTGAATCACCGGGTGCGATATAAGAATTCAGTGTTATTCTATTCATGCTTCGCGGGTGGAATGGTTCCTTTTCTCGAAGATTTTCGCCATGGCGTGATGCCGCTGGTCAAGCACCGCGGATTTACGATTGCCGCCATTTTGTCGCTGGGCCTCGGCATCGGCCTGAATACGACGATCTTCACATTCATCAATGCGATCTTCCTTCAGCCTCTGCCGGTCAGGGACTCGCCGGCGCTCGCCAGCATCGTGACAGTCGACCCCCGAATTCCCGGTTATTTTGGCTCCTCTTTTCCCAACTACGAGGATTATCGCCGGCGGAACCAGTCGTTCTCTTCCCTGCTCTTGTACGCGAGTTTCAACGGAAGCCTGACGGATCTGGGCGACCCGCAGCCGCTCGCCTACCAAATTGTGTCGGCAGATTATTTTCAGGTGCTGGGCGTGGCTCCGGCGGTGGGCCGCGGGTTCCAGACGAAGGAAGATACGGCCGGGGGAAGCGCGCTGGTCGCGGTGATTAGCGATTCTTTGTGGGTGAGCCGGTTTGGAGGCGATCCTCACATCATTGGCCGAACGGTCGGAGTGAACGGGAATCGGTATCAGGTTGTGGGAGTGGCTCCTCCCGGCTTTCAAGGCCTGAACCTTCTGAATCCGGCCGACCTTTGGACCACCATTTCGGGCTTTCGCCAAGTCTACCCGAACGCTACCTGGGTGGACGAACGCCGGCGTGCCGTGTTCACGGTCGCTGGCCGGCTCAAGCCCGGCGTGACACTCGAGCGAGCGGAGGCCGAAATGCGAGCCTTGGCTCAACAACTGGAGCGCGAGTATCCTCGGGACAACGAAGGGCGCGAGATCCGGCTTATTCCGCTCAACGAGACCGCGACGCCCCACGCGCAACGCACGACCCTGAGCGCTTCCAGCAAAGTACTCATAATTGTCTCCGGTCTCATTCTGCTTATAGCGTGCGCGAATGTGGCGAACCTGCTGCTGGCGCGGGCGGCGGAGCGCAACAAGGAAATCGCGGTGCGGCTCGCACTGGGCGCAGGCCGCTGGAGGCTGGTTCGTCAACTCCTGATGGAAAGCATGGTGCTCTCGCTGGCCGGAGGGGTTGTCGCCGTCCTGCTGGCTCGGTGGGCAAGTGTGCTGTTGTGGGCACTGCGGCCACCGGCTTTCCGCGCCGCCGTCTTTCACATCGCTCTCGACGGGCGGGTGCTGGGCTTCACCCTCGCCGTTTCCGTCTTGACCGGGCTGGTGTTCGGCCTGGTGCCGGCCATCCGCGCCACGAACCCGGATCTCGCCAGCGATCTCAAGGAACGCGCCAGCTATTCCGGCGCCAGTCTTCGAGCCAATCACCCGCGATCGGTTCTGGTGGCTTCGGAAGTGGCGCTATGCGTAGTTTCGTTGATCGGCGCCGGTCTGTTCATTCGCAGTCTGATCAATGCCGACCATGCCGACCCGGGGTTCGACTCTGACCGGTTGGGTACGGTCTCATTCGATCTGGCGGACCGCAGCTACACTCACGAGCGCGGCCGCGAGTTGCAGCGGCAGGTGGTGGAGCGCGCCGCGCACATTCCCGGCATCGTTTCCGTAGCGCTTGCGCGCGATCCGATGTTGACCGTCAAGGTCTCGCGAACCGCCACCACCGACGACGACTCCAACGCCCAGGGCCGTCCCGTGCTGGCCAGTTCGATTTCTCCGGGTTATTTCGCGACTACGGGCATTCCGTTGTTGCGCGGCAGAGACTTCAGCCCGCTCGATTCCGAAAAGGGGCCGCGCGTCGCCATCGTGAACGAAGCGGCCGCGGCTCGCTTCTGGCCCGGTCTGGATCCGATCGGCCGCCGTCTGCGGTTAGCGGGCACCGCGATGCCGCTGGAGGTGATCGGAGTCGCACGAAACGCAAGTTATCTGGCGTTGGGGGAGGAGCCGGCCGCCCTGATCTACACCTCGATGCTGCAGGAGTACGACAGCCCGACCACCCTGATCTATCGCACCGATGGAAGCCCCGAGATACTCGAAGGCCGCATTCGCGCCGAGGTGCAAGCGCTGGATCCCGGCCTGCTGCTGCGCTCTGCTTCAGTGCGCTCGGTGATCCGCGCGTCGCTGTGGGCGCCGCGGCTCTCCGCCGGATTGTTGAGCGTCTTCGGGATGCTCGGCCTGGCTTTGGCAACACTGGGCGTTTATGGAGTTGTCTCTTACTCGGTCAACCAGCGAGTGAGAGAGATCGGCGTGCGCATGGCGATGGGAGCCACCACCGCCGATGTCCAGCGCCTGATCATGCGGCAGGGGCTGGCCGTAGTGACGGTGGGAGTGGTCGCCGGGCTGGTGATTGCGCTAGGCGTCTCCCGGCTGGTCCAGAGCCTTCTCTTTGTGACCAGCGCCCGCGATGCGCTGACCTTCATCCTGGTTCCTTCGATTCTGATTCTGGCCGCCATCGCCGCCTGCTGGGTTCCGGCGTACCGCGCTACCCGCATCGATCCCGCCATCGCGTTGCGCGACCAGTAGATCACGCCAACACGCGCCGCATCCACGGTTCCACGATCTGCCGGCCTTCCGATGGCATCTGATGACCGCCCTCGATCAGGTGAACCTCGACGTCGCTCGCGCGCCGCCGAAGCCGCACGGCATATTGTTCGGTGACCTGGGGCGGGTAGATTTCGTCCTGGCGGCGGGCCAGATGCAGGACGGCGGCGCTGATCTTCTGATAGACGCCGGTGTCCCAATCGCCGGGCAGGCCGCCGCAGATCCCGATCACACCGCCCACGCGACCGGGGTAAGTTGCAACATACCGGTAATTGAGGCCTACCGGTTGCGAGAAACCGACCAGAAGCCGCCGGGAGGGCGGAATTCCGAATTCACGGCCCGTTTCGTCGAGAACATAGGACACCATATCGTGATGCAGCCGGATCGATTCAGCCGGATACCGGTTGGTGATCCAGCCGTATCCCACTTCCCATTTGGACGTTGAAAGGAAGAACGGGTACGGCCCCTGTAGTGAGACAATTACCGGCTCGGTATCGAACAGCTTGGCCGTAAGCCGTAACATGACTTCCGCATTCATGCCGAAGCCGTGCAGGGCCACGACGAGTGGAGTGTCGCTATCCACCCGATCCGCCGCCTGCAGCAGATAATGACAGTCCAGCCGCGACGAAAATGTCCGGTCCACAACTTCTGTCATCACTACATGTCTAACATGGAGCGACTAGAATCAGATTTGGTCCTCGTTCAGAACGTTTCCAAACTCTACCGGTTGTACCCGCGTCCGGTCGACCGGCTGCGCGAGTTGGTCCCCGGCGCAGCGCCACGCCACACGGATTTCTGGGCGTTGCGCGACATCAGCTTTCAATTGGAAAAAGGCGAGACGCTGGGAATCGTGGGGCCGAACGGCTGCGGGAAAAGCACGCTCCTGCAGGTGGTGAGCGGGATTCTGCAACCGACGGCCGGGCGCGTTGTGACCCGCGGGCGGATCGCCGCCCTGCTCGAACTCGGCGCCGGCTTCAACCCAGAATTCACCGGGCGCGAGAATGTCTTCCTGAACGGCGAGATCATGGGGCTGAGCCGGCCGGAGATCGAAAAGGCCATGCCTTCGATCGAGTCCTTTGCCGAGATCGGCGAGTTCATCGAGCGCCCGGTAAAGGAGTATTCGAGCGGCATGTACGTGCGGCTGGCGTTTTCCACCGCGATCCATGTCGACCCGGAGATTCTGATCGTCGACGAGGCCCTCGCGGTCGGCGACGCGGTCTTTGCCAATCGCTGCATCCGCAAGTTTCAAGAGCTACGCGAGCGCCGCATTACGGTTCTCTTTGTCTCTCACGACCTTGGGCTCGTCAAGCAGCTTTCCGACCGTGCCCTTCTATTGCTGCACGGCCGTATAGAGGCCGAAGGCGCGCCGCGCGACGTGATCAATCGATATATCGGGCTGGTGCTCGAGAAACAGACGACACAGATTCAGAAAAGCGATCGCGTGGCCGCCAGCTTTCGCCATGGCGATGGATCGAGCGAGATTCTCGCCATCCAAATCCTGAATGCGCGCGGCGAGCCCGTCAGCGTTGTCGCGAGCGGCGAATGCGTCACCGTGCGGGTGCGGTCGCGGTTCCATGCCGCGAAATCCGAGCCGATGGTGGGGATCCTGATCCGCACCCGCATCGGCATGGAAGTGTATGGAACCAACACGCGGGTGGAGCAGCTTTCGCTCGGCGAATTTCAGGCCGGAGACCAGTTGGAAATCGATTTCCAAATGGAGTGCTGGCTGACGCCGCAATCCTACACCTTGACGGTCGCCACGCAAAACGCCGACGGTACGAGCCACGACTGGCTCGACGACGCGATCGCGTTCGAAGTGGTCGACCGGCGCGTCGCGGCGGGAGTCGCCAACCTGAGAGCGCAAATCCGATGGCGCGTGTCACGGTAAGGGTGCATCCGCGAGCCAAACGGACCGGCATCACGGGCCGATTTGGAGACGCTTACAAGCTCGACTTGACGGCGCCCCCAGCCGATGGAAAAGCCAACGAAGAGTGCCTGCGGTTCTTTGCCGAGCTGGCGAACGTCCCCCGCACGCGCGTACGCATCGTTACAGGTCATACCGGGCGCATGAAGGTGATCGAAGTCGAGGGTGTCAGCGAGCCGGATCTGGAAAGATTACTCGAGCACGATTGACTTTCGCTCCGCTTCCTGGATCAGGCCTTTCAGAGTGCAGCGACGGCAACTGGCACACCACTCCCGCGTTAACCAAATTCAGCGGGAAAAGGCGTTGCACCGCGACTGACGGCTATGTCACTTTGTCAGAGGACTGGACAAACTGTCAGGCGGGCCGTCGAGGTTTCCCCTGATTTCGTCGGGCAAGATATTGAAGTTCCATTACCGTAGTTCGGGTAATTGGGTTGGCCCGGTATTTGCTTGAATTGATTCGATTTGATGACTTCAGGAAAGCTACCCATGAACCGGAGTTTACCGGATGATCCGTATAGCCTGGTGATGCCGCCGCCGAAACCGGCCGAGCAGCGCAAGGAACGCCGCTACATGGTGAATCAACCGGCCGAGATCATTCGGGTGGGCGGGCATTCCTGGTCTGTGCGCATTCGCGATATTTCCACGCGCGGTATGCAGGTGGTGGTCGACCAGCCGGTGACCGCCGGTCCCGACATCCGCATCCGCTGGAATGGCCGCGAGATCCGAGGCACCGTTCGCTACAAGCGCAACTATGACGAGCACTCCTACAGCATCGGTGTGGAATTGCGGGAGGCCTCGCCGTCCCTCGTGATCGACATGCTGAAGAAGCAGACTGAAGAGACGAACCCCGGGTCTTCTCTGGTGGAAGAACAGAAGGCTGTTCTTCAGAACTACCTCGCTCTACAGGAACTCGCCACGGATTGGGAAGGGGTTCTCGCGCAGCCCGTTTTGTCTCCCAAGCGCTATGGCGCGCTTCTCAATCAGGCCTCCGACGCCATGATCGTCACGTCGATTGGCGGCACGATCCTGTTCTGGAACAAGGCCGCCGAGCAATTGTACGGATGGACCATGGACGAGGTCTATTGCGGCCAGGCGCAGCAGATCTATGAAACCGGCCCAGCCGGCGAAGGTGACGTCCGCCACCGCTGCAAAAACGGCTCAGAGATCCGCGTTCGAAGCTGTTCGATCATCCAGCAGGATGCCGCCGGCGAGCCGGAAGCGGTCATCTACATCAATCGGAAAATCGAAGAGTAGCGCCGGCGATCTTTGTCGCCGGCAGCCCTAGTCCGCCGCCGACAAGATCGGCGGCGTTACTTACACACAAAGTTCGCCGCGTCGTCGGTGCTGCCGGTTCCTTTGTACTGCGCCGTCTGCGGATACGGGCACAGCGGCCGCGTACGGTCCACCTTGCCATCTTTGACCCGCGACGCCGGGACCTGCTCCGGCGCCTTTCCCTTCTCGACCCACTGTTCGATTGCGCTGAGCATGTCGAAAGTCGAGGTGCCTTCCCCGCCCCCGCAATGCGCCATTCCGGGCACCATGAACAACCGGTAAAAGCTCTGTACCTGGTTCGTGCCGCCCATGGTCTCGAGCACATCCTTGTAATAGTTGACGCTGCTGCCCGGAGTGATTTGCGGATCCGCCCAGCCGTGGTATTGGATCATCTTCCCGCCGTGCGAGGAAAACGCCTTCAGATCGGGGTTCATGGCGTTCATGCTGGCGCCTGCCTTCTCGGTCTTCGGCACGTCGGTCGAGAAATCGAACGTTTTGTAATCCCAGTTCGGGTCTTGATATACGACGTACTTGAACAGATCGGTGCCGAGTACGAACGGATTCTGTCCCGCCATGGTGGTCCAGCCCAACTCGCTGCCGCGCTCGAAACCCGGGAAGATGTTGCGCTTGTCGCTTTGATTCGGATATGCCGTATAGATTGCGCGCGCGGATTCCACCTGTGCTTTGGTCAGGCAAGCCAGGCCGTCGGCGTCCTTGCATTCCAGCTCTTTCGGATCGAAACTACAGCGCGTCGGATCCTCCAGGACCCCGTCTTTGACGCCGTCGCGTGCGTCGCACGCATCGAGGACTGCCTTGTGAATCGCCGCAAATTTGCTGGCCGGAATGAAGCTGGCGTCGTCCTTGTGAACAGCTTGCGCGATCCAGACGGCCTGAGTGGCGCGACCGGTCCAGTTGAGCCCGGGCGAGCCGGCCACGATGCCGTCGTAGTCGGAAGGATACCGCTCCGCTTCGATGAGCGCCGAGCGGCCGCCGGCCGAGCAGCCGTTCCAGAACGAATATTTGGGTGCGCGGCCGTAATATTTCGTCACGATGGCCTTCGAGATTACGGTCATCTCGTGCGCGGCGCGATAGGCGAAGTCGACGAGCTTTTCCGGATGTCCGAGCGCGAAACTGGCGCTGCCGCCCTCATGGCCGAGGTCGCTCATGGCGGCGGCATAGCCGCGCTCGAGCCCGGCGGCGAGCGTCGCCGGCGCAATCGATCCGGTCCAGCCGCCGTTTCCGTTGCCTTCGAAATTGCCGTTCCATCCCGAGGCCGGCAGCCACAGTTCCATCTTGATTTCCGAATCTCCCGACGGCTTCAAGGTGACCGCCACGCGGCAGAAAGCCGGAACCTTCAGCGGCGCCGCCGCCCTCCCGCCGCGGCCGGCCTGCGCCATTTCTCCCGCGGGCACGGCCTCCGCGCTCGTAACGCTGGTATTCGGCAGGGCCAGCGAAGTCAGCCCCTCGCAAGAACCGGTTTGCGCCGGCGCCGTGCCACAGGCCACGGCCAGCGCGGCCGCGCCCAAGATGGAAGTTCGAATGTTCACGCCCTCACTCCTTTCCGTCTATGCTACCGTAGCGCCGCCGATGTTTGCGGCGCCTCGATCCCGTGTGGCACAATCCCTTGCGGAGGGTCCCCCGGGTGATCAAAATTCTCGGAGCTGTATCGATCGGAATGTTGTTCGCCGCCTCGCTCGCCGCACAAAAGCCGGCCGCGCCCGCGAATGACGCGATCTTCGCCCCGATCCCCAAGGTCACCGGCCCCGCGCCGCATCTGAAGGATGGGACGCCTGACCTCACCGGCGTCTGGATGGGCGGCGGCAGCAACTCGGGCGATATCACCCAGGCGCTCAAAGCCGGCGATTCGGTTTCCATGACGCCATGGGCAGAGCAAATTTACAAAGCCCGCGAGGCTAAAGACGATCCGGAGGCCAATTGCCTGCCCTTCGGCGTGCCGCGCGGCGCGCCGTACCCGTGGCGCATCGTGCAGACGCCCACCCACTATTTCATCCTCTACGAAGGCAACATTCACAGCTTCCGCCAGGTTTTCATGGACGGCCGCAAACATCCCGACGACCTGGACCCCACCTGGTACGGCCACTCCATCGGCCATTGGGAAGGCCAAACGCTGGTGGTCGACACCATCGGGTTCAACGACAAGTTCTGGTTCGATTATCTCGGCCACCCGCACTCCGAGAAGCTCCACACCATCGAGCGCTATACCCGAACCGATCTCGGAGCCATGCGGATTGAAGTGACCATCGACGACCCGGTGGCGTACACCAAGCCGTTTACCACCGTCGGCGCTGCCCGCCTCATGCCGCATGACGACCTGATGGAATACATCTGCCAGGAAAACAACCAGGACCTCGGCCACTATTCGGGACCGCCGCACCTCCCGACTGACGGCCTTATTCCGCAGCGGAAGTAACCGCACCCGCGCGCTTGCGAAGATACTCGACCGCGTCCGCCTCGCTGTGCCGCGGAGCCTGATCGATCACGCCGATGGCGCACCGAAGATCGCCCCCGCAGCTTTGATAGACTTCAAAGACGAGCGGATAATATCGCGTGTAGGTGTAATCAAACGCGAGCCCGGCATTGTTGAAAGCAGACACGCACGCGTTAAATGACCGCGGCGCCGGCTGCATCGCCTTGCATTCGCGGTGCAGGTCCGCGAAGATTCGCTGCTTTTTCGTAGCGCCGGCGATCTTGTCGCCGGTGCGTTGAACCGTGATGTAAAGTGCATGCGCCTCCTCGTAATACCGGTTCACAATCAGCGCCTTCCTCAGAAAGAGCTCCGCTTCGCCACTGAGGCTGCTGCCGAGCCTCTCCGCCGCAGCCGCTCCAGCGATCAGTCCGACCAACGTCGCCGCCGGCTCCGCCACCGCGCGCGGCAGGTCCCGGATCTGCACGTGAAAATCCTCATGCGGCACCACCGTCACAAGCCGTTCGAGGCTTGCTGCCCCCAGCGCCCGCGTCACCGGAACCCGCCCGCTGGCGACCGCCTCCGCGGCATAGAACAACACGTCGTATTTCTTCTCATTTACGTGGCAGCCCGCCGCGCTCCCCTTGCGCAGCTTCAACCCGTCATAGGATTCCGGTAACTCCAGCTTCCCCGTGTAATAGCAGCGGTAATAGGCCACGGTGCCTTTAGCGGAACGCGCGAAGTTGCCGCCCGCTTCGATTCCCGCCGCTTGTTCTTCGGTCCTGATGACCTGAAGCGTACGCTCCACATCCGGACCGGCGGCGCCGGCCTGTGTGCCAATCAGCACCATTAGCAGCCCGCCCGTCCAGCCGCAACGCGTACGAATGGGTGTCATCACGGTAACAGGGTACCGCTTGTCCAGCGATATCCGGCGCACGGTCTGGCCTCGGGTTGCCGCTAGGCGGTCGCACGGCCACCGAAAAGGCAGCCATTTCGCGCTGCGCCTTGCTTCCTGAGGCCTCAAGAAGGCCGCCGAGATCGCGCTCGTAGCGTAGCCGTCTGGCTTCTCAGTCGAGGCTATGCGAATTCCCAAAGACTTCGGATATTTCGCGGGCCAGATCGCCGAGATTGACTTCTCCTGCCGTGTTCACGGTGACTTGGTGTCCAATCGCCGGAGGCGTGAATCGGGCCAAATCGCGAATGCTCGCCAGAATTTGGTCGCTTGATCTCGTGTCGTCCAAATGGCCGCCGTGCCGTTTCCGCTGACTGAAACGTGCCGCCGCAACCTCCGCTGGACACTCGCAATGCAGATTGACGATTCGGTGCGAAAGGCGAGACAACCAATCCGTAGGAGTTCCTGAATCCTCGGCCATTCCCGGCAAACGCCAGAACGAGACAAGCAACGCCCCGTTCGAAGCTTCCGCCTCGCGACGAAAGATGAGATCACTTTCGCGGCTGAGAGACCGCCGCCACGCCGAATCGCCACTTCCCTGAGAATCGAAGAGCCGTTCGAGAATATCGTCTTTGTCGATCACGCTCAGACCGAGCAAAGGAGCGAGCTTCATCGCCAGCCCCGACTTGCCGCTGCCGGGCAATCCCGAGACGAAGACGAATCTTCTGCGTGACGGCGGATCCAATTGTCCTTAGCCGAATTCGATTCTCCCGCAGATCGCCGAGTAACACCCGGCTATTTTGCCGCATGCGAATCGGGCTTACCGTCCCAGGAAAGATAGAACGTGCAGCGCATCTTTGAACTACACGACAGCCGTTGAATTTCATGCGCCGGAAGAAATGCGAAGCCGCCGCTCTTCAGCAGAGTGTCACCGGCATCCCCACGGAGTGTGAGCTGGCCCTCGGCGACGAAGATGCGCTCGTTGGAATCGTGGAAATGCGCTGGAATGACGTGCCCTGCGGGAAACCGTACCAGCAGATCGAGGCCGCCGGTGCCCGAATCGGAGCGAATCACCGTCCCCTCGGACCCGTCTTTCTCCGGCGTCCAATGGGTTGTCTCGAGATTGACGAGAACCGCCCTCGAACTCGGTTGACCGGCTGCGATCGCGATGACTCCCGCAATCAGTAGCGTGCGCCTCCACTTCATTCCTGATCTCCTTCCCCAACTGACCAAGCTATGCGGAATTGCGCCCGGTTGTCTTGGACGAATGCGACATGTCGAAACGCTGGTAGAAATGGCGCGCCAGATCGGCGTCCTCTCCCAGCAGGATGGCCGGCGTGCCGCCGGAGAGACTCTTGCAGTCGCGGATCAGGTGGGCCTGGTCATAGTATCCGCATCGGATGGCGGTTTCCACCCATTCGCGAGAGGGTTCTCCCAGGACGCGAAAGACCTGGGTAAAACGGTGAATGCGGCAAAAGACCTTGGGAGCGAGGCCTACGGCGGCGTGGAAACGCCGCTCAAAATGTCGGGTGCTGAGACCAAGGTCCCGCGCCAGTGAGGCGACATCCGAACAGCCATTGGCCACGGTAATCTTCCGAACGGCCTCGGTGATGAGCCGATCGCCGCCGCGGGATGTCTGGTCAGCCGTCAGAAGCGCCGCTTCGACCGCCTGCATGGGGTCTGGCGAACCGAGCGCGTCCTGCAGGCGGCGCGACAACTGAGTCGAGAGGTCTTCGACCGGCGTAAACCGGCCGCATAGCTCGTGCATGGGTTGAGCGAATATCCGCGCCGCGCCGTCTGGATGGAACCGAATTCCCAGCACTCTGGCACGACCGCGCGGCCTCAAGATCAACGGGCCATCGATCTGTCCCGCGAAAAAGCACCTTGGCTGGCCGTGCCACTGCCGGTCATGCAGAGCCTCGAAGGGTTGGTCCCAGTTCAGAATGAGTTCCGGATGCCCGTCGGGTACGATCCGTTGCGGTGTGACGTCCTCGCCGTCCTGTTCGAGCAGCCATAGGGCGCTGACGAAGGGACGCAACCGCGCAGACGGCTGGATTTCACGGTACCGAACCACCTGGGGATTATAGCCCGGCTCCGTGCAAGGCCAATACCTAGGCTGCCGCCGCCATTCTTCAACCACGCTGCAATTTGCCGCCATTGCCTGCGCGTTATATGCTCTACAAAACGGACTTCATGGAAAACCCTCAGGTCTTGGCTGCCCACGCGAACGAAACTGCCAGCCGACGCTCGCCGGCAGAGCTGCCGCGGCGGCTCTCGCTATTCGATTCCATTGCCATTGTCGTCGGCATCATGATCGGCGGCGGCATCTTTTTGGTCCCAAATCTGGTGGCGCGCAGCGCTCCCACCATGCCGGCGGTCATCGGCGCTTGGGTGCTCGCTGGCGCCATCTCGTTCCTCGGAGCGCTCGCGTGCGCGGAACTTGGCGCGGCTCTTCCCGCGACCGGCGGGCAATATGTCTTTCTGCGGGAGGCGTACGGGCGCGCGGCTGCATTTCTCTGCGGTTGGTCGCTGTTCACGGTAGGGCGTAGCGCCCAGGTGGCGTGGCTGGCAGTGGTCTTTTCGATCTATGTTTCCTATTGGGTGCCGCTCGCGCCGGCGCTCGCGAAGCTGCTCAGCCTCGCCGTGCTCGCTCTCTTCACGCTGGTGAACTACCGCGGGGTCAGGCTGGGGGCGATTGTGCAGAACAGTTTTACCCTGACGAAAGTCGCCGGCATTTTGATCATCGTCTCGGCCGCTCTGCTGTTCGGTTCCCGAGCATCGACTCCCGTCGCGGCAGGCGCGCCCGGTGTTTCACTCAGCAGCTTTGGGGTGGCCTTGATTGCGTGCCTTTTGAGTTACGACGGCTGGGTTCAGTTGAGCTTCGTCGCCGGTGAGATCCGGAATCCGCGGCGCAATATCGTGAGAGCTTTGATGCTGGGCACATTGGCTGTCACGGCGATCTATCTCCTCGCAAACCTGGCTTACTTGCGCGTTTTGACATTTTCTGCGATGGCGGCCAGCGAACGCGTGGGCGCCGACGCCACCGCGCGTGTCTTTGGCGCAGCGGGCGCCAGCGTGATTTCCACTCTGATCGTGTTATCCATCCTGGGCACTCTGAACGGTTGCTTCCTGACGATCCCGCGCGTGTATTTTGCGCAAGCGGTAGACAACCTGTTTTTTCGGAAGTTCGCCGAAATTCATCCCAGGCACGGAACTCCTGGTTTCGCAATCCTGGCGCAAGGCGCCTGGGCGGCCGTGCTGGTGCTGACAGGATCGTATGAATCGCTGACCGACTACGCGCTTTTCGGCATCTGGGTCTTCTACGGGCTCATGATTGCGGCGGTGATCGTCCTGCGGCGCACGCGCCCTGATATGCACCGGCCGTATCGCATGTGGGGCTACCCCGCCACGCCCGTCGTGTTCCTCGCAGTGACGCTCTGGTTCCTGATCAATATGTTGATGACCAGACCCGTGCCCGCATTCGCCGGGCTGGGGTTAATGCTGACCGGTGTACCGGCGTACCTGCTCTGGCGTCGTTACGGGCAGCGGCCCGTACCCGCTTTGGCTGCCGTGCAATCGGCTTCGACCGAGGCTGAGCTGCTGTGACCGAAACCGATCCCCTGCTGAGCTGGCGCAAAGAATTTCCGATTCTCGAGAAGACCACCTACCTCATCAGCCACTCGCTCGGAGCCATGCCGCGCCGCGCTGCGGCTTCGCTCCAACAATTCGCCGAGACCTGGTCCGCGCGCGGAATTCGCGCCTGGGAAGAAGGTTGGTGGGAGATGCCGATCACGATCGGCGATCTGGTCGGTTCGATTATTGGAGCAGGCCCTGGCGAAATCGTGATGCACCAGAATGTCTCGATTTGCCAGTCGATCGTGACTTCCTGCTTCGATTGGACCGGCGCTCGAAACAAACTCCTGACCGACGGCCTGAACTTTCCCTCGAACGACTACATTTATTACGGCCTGGAGCGTCAGGGCGCACGCGTCTGCCCGGTCCCCTCGACCGATGGCATAACTTTGCCAACCGAGCGGATGTTGGACGCGATCGATGACCAGACGCTGCTGGTTTCCGTTTCGCATGTGGCGTTTCGCAGTTCATTCGTCCAGGACCTGGCCGCCATCACGCGGCGCGCTCACGAAATGGGAGCTCTGGTCATTGCGGATCTGTATCAATCGGCGGGCGTGCTGCCCGTCGATGTTCGCGCGCTCGGGGTGGACTTTGCCACTGGCGGCTCCGTGAAGTGGCTGTGCGGAGGACCCGGCGCGGGATATTTGTACGTGCGGCCGGATCTGCGCGCGGAACTCCGCCCGGCGGCGACCGGTTGGATGGCTCACCGGCGTCCTTTCGAGTTCGAGCCCGGCCCCATCGACTTCGTCGACGATGCCTACCGGTTTTTGAACGGAACGCCCAACATTCCCGCGCTGTACTCCGCGCGGTCGGGATATGAGATCGTGAACGAGATTGGCGTTCCGGCGATCCGCGCCAAGTCCTTGCGGCAGACGCAGCGCCTGATCGATCTCGCCGACGAAGCCGGCTTCTGCGTACGATCCTGCCGCGATTCCCGAGTGCGTGGCGGGGTCGTCGTACTCGACGTTCCCAACGGACAAGAAGTCACGCGAGAGCTGGCGCGCCGTGAGGTGCTGGTCGACTACAGGCCGAACGCAGGAATTCGCATCGCGCCGCATTTTTACACCGCGGATGATGAACTCGACCGAGTAATCACGGAGATCGAATCGATCGTAAAGTCTATGGCCCACTCGTGATATCCGGGCCGCCGAATCCGGCGCTACTCTACGCGATAGCGACAACGCGACCCGGCCAGTTCCGGTAATGCCGTTTTTCGTCCACTATCGTCAGAAACACCGTTTGCGGCGGCGGAATAAATGTCGGTTGCTCCGTAACTTTGCTACCTTTCCGCAGGATGATACCAGTAAGGAGAATCGAATCATTGGAGGTGCGATCGTGAGTCCTTGGTTAGGCAAGACAGCGTTTATGATCGGCATCATCGCGATGATGATCATCAGGGGACCACACGGCAGGAGAAGCGGCAAGGTAAGAATCGAAGAGAGCCGGAAGGGCCGTCTGGAAATCGCACTGCTGGCATTTATGTGGATTGCAACGCTGATTCTTCCTCTCCTCTCCATTGCCACTCCGCTCTTATCGTTCGCCGAATATCCGCTTTATCCTGCGGCATTTTTGTTCGGATTCATTTGCCTTGCCGTTGGGCTCTGGCTCTTCTACCGCTCACACGCCGATCTCGGGATCAATTGGTCGATCAGCTTGGAATTGCGCGAGAACCACAGGCTAGTGACGTGTGGCGTGTATCGTCGTATTCGGCACCCCATGTACACGGCAATATTCCTGCAGGCGATCGCACAAGCCCTCCTGCTACCCAACGGGCTTGCGGGTCCTGCCTGCTTGATCGCTTTCCTCGTCATGTTTCCGCTAAGAATCCGTCCAGAAGAAAGCATGATGCTGGGAAAATTTGGCGACGATTACGTTTCATACATCGGGCGGACAAAGAGGCTCATTCCGAGTGTTTGGTGAAACCGACCCGGGGCGATGGCTCGCGTTTCGAGGCTGAGTGTCACTGCTCGCCGACGAGCGCTCGTACAGGCGCCGAGCCGAGTTTCCGCTAACGCCGTTTTTCTGCGCTTGACCCTCAGCACACGTAGTGTGGCGTCAAACCGCGATAGTATAAAGCAGGAAATGTATCGAATGCGCCTGACAATAAGTTTCTGTCTCGCCATTCCGTTTAGTCTCCACACACAGGGTGTAACTGCCGCCTCTGGACGGACTGAGCTCCCACGCGGAACCCCGGTTACCGTTTGCGAGTTGCTCGAAGATCTGGACGGGTATAGAGGCAAGATTGTCGCAGTCATTGGTAGGCTATCCTCGGAGCCGTTCGATGGGGCGTGGCTTTCGGAAAGTGGATGCGATGCCAAGGTGGCACCCAGCAATGCGCACTGGCCCTACGCCGTTTTCCTCGGCTGCTTTGACGATACAAGACCTGATCCAACCGAGGGCGAGCCGGAGATCCATTCCGAAGTACTTAAGGCCAAATTGGAACGCCTCCGCGAAACCACGCAGCTAGGCCATTACACACCGCTTGTTGCACCGCGCGTTGGCGAGGCTCCCCAGAAACCGCGGCTTAAGAAGGAAACTTGGGCCATTGCATTCGGACGCATCAAGCCAGCACCGAAGGGGCAGACCGGCTGGTTTGGCGCAGTTCGCGCAAAGGCCCAGTTGTGTTCGAAGTCCGAGTCAACGTTGATCCTGATTGAACAACCCGACCCGCCGCAGACAGCAAAATGAGTAGAAGCCATAGCCGAAGTGGGCGATAAATGGCGTTACCTTGAAATGACCGCCGCCCACTCCGGAAAATCGCGCTGGAGACTCACACCGGGCTCCGCCAGGTCCCACCCTGCCGGCAACCGGAACCGCCCACTCCTGATATTCTGGGACGCGGAACAGATTCCGGAACCAGGAGGGTTCATGAAACGGACGGGAACGCTTGCCCTCGGGCTTTGTATTTTCGCGACCGCGGCGGCCTTATGCCAGATTCGGCCGCCCGCTGGCCAGCGGACCGGTCCCGGCGTGCAGGCCGGGCAGGATGAGAAGGAGCCCGAGGTATTGAAGGCCTGCAAGACACCTCCGCCCGCTCCTGCCGCCCGCGGTGGAGGGCGGCGCGGCGCTGCCGCCCCGGAGACTTTTCCCCGCCAGTACACCGTCATGGAAATTCCCGGCGTCATTGCCGCCGGCCAGCAGTGGAAAGACGTCTGGCAGGTGGACGGCAACAATGCGGACGGCATCATCGCCACCAAGGATGGCGGCCTCCTCACCGCTCAAAACGACAAGAGCGATGTCGTCAAGCTGGACAAAAGCGGCAACGCCTCGGTCGCCTTCACGGGCACAAACACCGGAGGCTCGCTGGCCATGAATTCCAAGGGCACTCTGTTCGTGTTCAACCGCGGGCTGAACCCGTCCATCGAGCAACTCGCGCCGAAGCGCCAACCGCTTGCGAATCGCTTCAATGACGATCCACTCGATTGCATCGGCGGCGTCGCGAACGATCTCACCGCCGACAGCAAGGGCGGCGTCTACTTCACTGTCAGCGGAGGCCGCGGCGCGCTCTTCTACGCCGATTCGAAAGGCAAGGTCACCCAATACGGCGAGAACCTGACCACCAACGGCATCGTTCTCAGCGCCGACGAGAAACACCTGTGGGTCACGAACGGTCCGGCGGTCGCCGAGTTCGATGTCCAGAAAGACGGCTCATTGAGCAATCAGCGCGAGTTCGCCAAGCTGGAGGGCGGCGGCTTCGGCGGCGACGGCAGTACTTTCGATGCCGCCGGCCACCTCTACGTAACAAGCAATCCCGGCGTGCAGGTCATCTCGCCGGACGGCAAGGTTCTCGGCGTCATTCCCACGCCCCGCGGCGTCATCAGTGTCGCCTTCAGCGGTCCAAACCGCAAGACGCTCTACGCCGTATCGCGCGACAACGCGCAGAATAAGGATTGGATCATCGCCATTCCCATGCTCGCGCAGGGTCCCAAGGGCCGCGGCAAGTAAGCGCGCTGGGGCTATGGATTGGCAAACCGGCTCGGGTTCTAACCTCCTTTTTTCGGAATCCGTTACCTTGACTCGGCACTTTGCGCCAATATACCATCGACAAATCGTGAGGCAGGTCTCCCGGACCGTCCGGCGAAACAGGAGTCTTTAGGATGCGTTCTGTGTATAGAACGAAACGAATCGTCACCAGCGGGCTTGCGGC
>Ga0335081_10006333_pt1 | contig 18840 bp, 14 predicted proteins | sample Lox_Sample_35_FD_206713 | JGI IMG/M metagenome (GOLD analysis project Ga0335081, IMG submission 206713) | Soil microbial communities from Loxahatchee National Wildlife Refuge, Florida, United States - Lox_Sample_3.5 | ecosystem: Environmental > Terrestrial > Soil > Wetlands | place: USA...
GGGGCCGGCGTGGCCTTCCAGCGTGGCGCGGGTGGTGCCGGCGGTCAGGTCCCAGATCCGGGCGGTGCCGTCGCCGGAACCGGTGGCCAGCAGGGTGCCATCGGGGGAGAACGCCACGCCGAGCACGTAGCCGGTGTGGCCTTCCAGGGTGGCGCGGGTTATCGGACTGGTGCCGGCGGTCAGGTCCCAGATCCGGGCGGTGCCGTCGCCAGAGGCGGTGGCCAGCAGGGTGCCGTCGGGGGAGAACGCCACCCCGCTCACGGGGCCGACATGGCTTGCCAAGGCGACAGTGGTCGGGGTGGTGCCGGCGGTCAGGTCCCAGATCTGGGCGGTGCCGTCGAGGGATGCGGTGGCGAGCAGGGTGCCGTCGGGGGAGAACGCCACCCCGCTCACGGGGCCGCCGTGGCCTTCCAGCGTGGCGCGGGTGGTGCCGGCGGTCAGGTCCCAGATCCGGGCGGTGCGATCGTTAGAGGCGGTGGCGAGCAGGGTGCCGTCGGGGGAGAACGCCACTCCGCTCACGGGGCCGGCGTGGCCTTCCAGCGTGGCGCGGGTGGTGCCGGCGGTCAGGTCCCAGATCCGGGCGGTGCCGTCGCCGGAACCGGTGGCCAGCAGGGTGCCGTCAGGTGAGAACGCCACGTCCCCTACGGGGCCGAGATGACCGGACAGAATGCGGATGGCCGTCCCGTCAGCCGTGTCGGCAAGCAGGACGACATTTTGCACGCCGACCGCGAGCAGGGTACCGTCCGGGGAAAACGCCACACAGTTGGCCGAGCCTGTCGGCTGGATCATAGCTTCGGCCGGGTCACGGTCGGCGATCGCGGCGGTCGCGAGCTCTACCGAGGACATGAGCACGCCCGGCACTTCGGTGCCGAGCAGAGCAGCACGGGTCCATCGGGTCCCGGTGAGGACGGCACCCGCCAGCGAGCCCCGGACCAGGCGGGCACCGGTCAGGTCGGCTTCGGTCAGGTCGGCTTCGGTCAGGTCGGTGTCCTGGAGTCGCATGCCGCGCAGGTTGGCCCCACGCAGGTTGGCGCCGCGCAGGTCGCGGCCGGTCAGGTCCTGGCCGCGCAGGTCCACCCCGGCCAGGTTCTGCGGTTCCGGCTCGGACCCGGCTGGGCCCTTGCCCGTCTGGTCCATGATGGCCAGCGCGTTCTGCTTGGCGGCCTCCGACGCCTGGGGGTCGACCAGCGTCCCGGCCGCCCAGCCGCGGGCAGCCGGGTATCCGGCCAGATCGGCGAAGAACTCGGCCATCAGCCTGGACATCCGCCGGGTGGTCAGGATCCGCGCCGCGCCCGGGTTATCCAGGTTGCTGGCGGCGTCGGCGACCAGCCACTCCATGATCGACTGGTGCACGAACGCGAACGCGCCGTCCTCGGTCCGCACCAGCAGGCTGCCCGAACCGATGGAATGGCTGACCTGCTCCTCGGTGTAGCCTCGCTCGGCGAGCCCGCTCAGGGTGGTAGAGACCTCCGCGGATAGGTCGTTCAGCGCAATCGTGGGGTTCCTGGACGTCCACAGCCGCAGGGCGAGCGCGGTACACGCGGACCGCCGCTCGTCCTTGTCCAGCGACGGCAGCCCGCGACGGTGCTCTTGTCTCTTAACCTCTTCAGTAAGCCAGAAGTCGATGATCTCCCTGTACAGACCGGCCGCGCTGACCTGGCCTTCCTCACCCTGGATGGCGCGCAGCCTGCTCTCCTCCAGTTGCGCTACGAAGGCGAGCATCCGCGGGTTGCGGGCCAGTTCGAGCAGGTTCCCGATGCCGCCGAGCAGGTCGAACCGCGTTCGCGCTCGGGCCGCGTCGCCGAACAGGTTGACCAGGAACGTCAGGATCTGCTCCTCGGAGAAGTCCTCGAGGACGACCACCCGGCTGGCGACCAGCGTGCTCACCCGCGCGCCCAGCGCGGTCATGACCTGCCCAGTGGAGCGGAAGTGCTGGCTCCGGCTGGTCAGTACCACCTTGGCGTGCCCGGTCACCGACTCCAGCAGGACCCGCAGGTAGTCGGCCGCGTTGTCGTAGCCGACCCGGAGCTCGAGCTCGTCGAAGCCGTCGAACAGCAGCCCGACCCGGCCGCTGTGGATCATGTATCGCAGCTTGGCTGGGTTGATGTCCTCCACCCCCTGCCGGACCAGGTACTGACTGAGCAGTTCGTCCAGCGTCGGCGCCTTCTCCAGGCCGCGCAGCTCCACCAGGATGGGCAGCAGGCCGGGCAGCTCGGCCGGCAGCGTGCGGGCTAGCTGGCGCAGGAACGAGGTCTTGCCGCGGCCAAAGTCGCCGAGCACGACCACCAGCCGCGCGTCGTCCGCGCTCAGCCAGGTCACCGCCTGGTCGATCAGGCCGCTGCGGATGCCGTCGTCGCGGCCGCTCACCACCCGGTAGCGCTGCGGGACGTACAGCCGCGCCGGGCATATCCGGTCCGCGGCCAGCCGTTCCTGATGCGCGTCAGCTAGCGGCCGCAGGTCAAGCAATCCCTGGTACTCGATCAGGCTGCGTAGCTGGACCCCCCGCCGCCGCGCGTAGGCCACCAGCTGACTGGACGCCGAGGGACCGGCGTAGACCAGTTCCGAGCGTACCGACGGGTCGGCCGCGGCGAACCGGGCGTGCACGTACGTGACGAAGGCATCGACCGCCGCCTCGGTCACGGGTCCTTCGATCACCCCGACAGGCTGCTGGTCTGCGCCTCCGCCGGGCAGCGGGTGCGATACCCGCAGGTAGCCGCCTTCCGGCCGTTCGGTGACGGTGGCTCCCGGGAACCGGACCCGAGTGGCCTCGGCGACGCGCCCGAGGAGTTCCGCGTGCGGGCTGGTCCTCGGCGAACCAGCGGGCCGGATGCCACCGGAGCCCGGCGGCCCGGAAAAGCCGTCTGCGGCACGCTTGGGGCCGCCCGCACCGGTCTCGCCCGCTCCAGTCTCGTCAGCGTGGGCCGCCGACGGCGGGAACGTGGCGTCCACGCCGGTCAGCGGGTGCGGCCGGGTGTCCCGCCAGTCGGACCCGGTGCGGCTGATCCTGGTGTCGCCGATCCAGCGCCGCTGCCCGGGCGCGTACTGGCGGGCATAACGGGTGAAGCCATCCCGGCGCACGGTGACCAGCTGGTACTGGTTCGGCACCTCGGTCGGCCGGGCGGCGGCCTCGACGGCCGCGCTGCCCGTGGACAGCACCGGCAGCCCGGACGGCAGCAGGTGCAGCTTCGCGTCGTGGGTGTGCCCGTGCAGCAGCAGGCTCGCCAGGCCGGTCTCGCCGAGGAGGCGGTCCAGGTCCTCGGCGTCGTGCAGGTTCTCGTCGTCCATCACCGCGCCGCGCAGGGCGTTGTGGTGCACGGCGGCCAGCCGGAGCCAGCCCCGGTCCCGGTAGCCCGCGAGCCGCTCAGCGAACCACCGCAGCTGGTGTTCCCCGGTCCACCCGTAATGGTCGGCGTCGCGGTGGCTTTCGGCCATGGTGGAGTTCAGGCCCGCCACCACCACCGCGAGCTCCGGCATCTCGAACAGCGTCCACGGCTCGTCCGGGGTGAAGGTGGCGGCACCGGCGTAGAAGTCGTCGAAGGCGGCGGCGAACTGGCGCCACTTGGGCCAGTAGGGCGCGGCCGGCTCGGCCTCGTCGCCCTCCTGATCGGCGAAGTACGCCTCGCACGCCTTCCGATTGATGTCGTGGTTGCCCGGCACGACGGCCACGTGCCGCCGGGGGATCTCGGCCGCCTCGGACAGCGCGCCGAGAAACTCGGTGACCCGCCTGAACTCGCTGCGCAGCCCCCACTCGGCCAGGTCGCCGGTGACCACGAGCAGATCGGGCCGCAACCCGTGCTCGCTGGCTAGCTGCGCGAGATCGTGATGGAGTCGGCTGAACAGCGTATCTTCGGCCCGGTCGGCGGGCGTCAGGCCGTTGCCCCCGAACAGGTGATGCGCGCCGAACTGCGTGTCGGAGACGTGCAAGATGGTCAGCTCGGCCCGGTCGCGGCTGCGCGCCGGGCCGCCGGCCCGCTGCCAGCGCCCGGCCAGGACCTCGGGCCAGGCCAGCCGCAGCCGGTCGGCGCCGATGGCGTAGCTGTCCCGCTCCGAGCTGCCCAGCGGCGCCGACGCGACGATCCCGACGATCCGGCCGATGCCGTCGTCGAATACCGGGCTGCCGCTGAAGCCCTGCTGGACCCGCAGCGCCGAGCCGGAATCGAGCTGGAGCCGGCCGCCGCCGACTGGACCCCGGATGGCGGCCTCGACCCACCCGCCGTCCGGCCGCCCGGCCGGATACCCGAACACGCGCACCGCGCGCCCGGGCCGCGGCGTATCGACGGTCAGCCGTGCCGCGGCCGTCCCTTCCGGCGCACGCTCGCCGGCCAGCAGCAGGCCGGCGATGTCGTCACCGGTCGCTCCCTCGCGAGGCGGCGGCAGCCACCGCTCGACCGTCGCTGTTAAGGTCGGCGGGCCGACCAGCGGGAAGTCCAGCGTCACCGGCCCGGCCGGCTGACCCTGCTGCCTGGCGGCCAGCCCGAGCGCCGCGTTCACCACGTGCGCGCAGGTCACCACGTGCCGCTCGGCCACCAGCACGCCGATGCCCACGGGCCGGCCATCCGACCCGAGGATCCGGGCGATGAACGCGTCGGGCGGATCAGCCATCGTTCCCCTCCCCGGCCTGCTCGCCCGGCTCCCGCTTCCAGTGCAGCGTCACGGTGAAGTGCACCTCCGCGGTGCCCTTGGCGACGACTGCCCCGGTCTCCGCGCCGAGCACGATCCCGAACTCGACCTCCACCTCATCCGCGGCCAAGGCCCTGAGCCGTTCGGTCACCGCGTTGAGGGCCGGCTTGATCTGGTCGATGGCCGTCTCCACTGATTCCCGGGCCCGCGCGACCACATCGCCGGGGCGCAGCGACGCCAGCTCGAGCGTCCCCGGCAGGTCGTCCTCATTGGCCTGGACGAGCAGCTGCCCTCCGGCCTCCACCGGGATTTCGATCACGTACGCCATGAACCCGATCCTTACGGTCGAGATGCCAACTGGCCGGACTCTAGCATCAGGCGAAACTTGTCTCGTCCGGTACAAGCCCATGTCAGACTTCCACGGTACTGTGGATGTCATGTCTGCGGCGTATGAGGATGTGCCGTTCAGCGAGTTGCTGCACCACCCGGCGGCGACCACTGAGCGGCTGGGCGCTGTCAGAGCGCTTCGGCTGCGGCGGCGCGACGCCGGAGATCTCGCGCTGATGCGGATCGAGCAGCTCGAACGCGACGAGAGCGTCGTCGAGTTCACCACGCGGCTGCTCGCGGGCCTGGTCAGGTCCGGGAACGTCGAGGTGATCCGCGGGTTGCTGCCGGACGCGGTGCCCTGGGTGACCTTCCTGCCCGAGGCAGACGTCGACGTGTTCGTGACCGAGCTTGTGGCTGTCGCGGAGGGGGTGGCGGCGCTCGGGAACCTGGCTCCGATCGCGGTGCTTCTCACCCAGTGGCGGCACACAGCCGAGGTGCATGCCGATCCGGCGCTACTGGAGATCCTGACCAGGGAGCCCGAGGGTGACCTGGGTCCGGTCCCGGCTCCGCCCGGCACGGAATGAGCCCCCGGCGCGGCGAGCGCGCGGCTCCCCCGCCGGTCGGACAAGAGTACGACCTGCGATTTGCCAGCAACCAGGCCGCCGAGGGATGGGAGCAGCTCGCCCGCCTGGCCGCCGGGAACCTGTGCCGCGCGTTCGACGCTATCCGCGCCGACCCGCGGTCGCGATTCTCTCCCGAACGTCACCACCGGCTGAAGGGCAGCCTAGGCACGACGGACTGGAAGGGCGAGCCCATGGAGCGATGGCAGTACGAGGTGACTGGTGGCGGGCGCATCTGGTACGTGATCGATGACGCACGCCGGACCGCCTGGATCACCTACGCGGGGACCGTACATCCCAAAGCCACGGACTGAAGATCTAAGTGAACTACGGTCGGCCGCCGGCACGTGTGCCGGCCGGTCAGGCGTCGATGTCGAGGGACGCCTCGGCCAGGCCCGGCACCGTGCCGGGGACGGTGATGCCCAGGCGTCCGGCCAGGTTGCGGGCCCGGATCAGCAGCGGATGGGCCTCGCCCAGGGCGGGGCGGCCGTGCGCCAGCAGGGTCCGGTCGAGCACGGGGGCGAGCAGCATCGCCGCCTGCCTGGTGTCTCCGATGGCCGTGCAGCGCTCGGCCTCGTCATAGCGGGCCGTGAGGATCACCGGGTGGCACGGGTCGATCCCCGCGGTGGCCAGATCGCTGACCGAGTGGAAGCACCGGGCGGCGCGCTGGGTGTCGCCGAGCCTGGCCGCCGCCCGGGCGAGCAGGATGAGGGTCCAGCCGTGCGCGGGCAGCGGCGGTCCGGCCTTGCCAGCCTCCGCGGCCCCGGCTTCGGTTTCGGCCAGCCTGGCCAGCCTGGCGGCCGCGTCCGCCGCCTCACCTCGCAGCAGCGCCAGTTCGGCCAGGGACCGGTCGAAGTCCGCGGCCAGCGGGTCGAGCCCGGCGTCCAGCGGCCAGTCGCTGAGCTCTGCCCGGGCGGCCTGCAGGGCGGCCGTCGCCTCGTCGGCCCGGCCGAGTTCGCCGCTGGCCATCGCGAGCAGCCGCCGGGCGGTGTACCCGAGCCGGAACGAAACCTGGTCACGGAACCAGTCACTCTCCGCCGTCTGGCCGGCCAGCAGGTCGAGCACGGTCCGCGGATGCTCGAGCACCAGCGCCGCCTTGGCCAGCCAGATGAGATCTTCCTGGATCCGGTAGGAGGTAGGCAGGAACCGGCTCCGCCGGATGTCCGCCGCCTCCTCCAGGTGACGTCGCGCGGCGGTCGGATGGCCGGCCGCCAGCAGGGTCTGGCCCAGGACGATCTGGGCCTCGGCGGTATCGGCGTGCGCGGGATCGCTCAGCCGGGCCCGCCGGTCCGCCAGCAGGTCCACGGCCAGCCGCACGCTCCCGACCGCCTGGCCGGCCAGCCGTGCCACGTCGGTCCTGGTGCGCTCGGTCACGGTCAGCCGCCGCCACGCCGCCGCGTCCTGCGGCTGGCCCTCCAGCAGGGCCAGCCGGGTCTGGCGGACGCCGGTGATGACGGCTTCTGCCCGCTCGCCGTACCCGGTCTCGGCGGCCAGCGCGGCGAGGTTGTTGTCCGCGCGCGCCACCCGGGACCGGTCGTGGCCCAGGCCCTCGTCAGCGATCCGGCGGGACAGCCGCCACGCGTCCGCCGCCGTCCGCCGGTCCCCGTACCTGGCGGCGGCCAGCCCGAGGTGGCTGGCCGCATCGCTCAGCCGCTGCAGGTCGTGCCCGGTGGCGTCGGCGGCCGGCGGCGCCGGGCCGTCCGGGTCGGCCGCCAGGTCCTGCCAGCGCGAAATCGTCCGCTGCGCTTCGGAGATGCAGCGCCGGTGCAGGGTGCCGGCCTCGAGCAGGACCCGGACCACCACGGCGCTGGCGTTCGCCTCGGCCCGGGGATCGGTCCGTCGGCGCGTCACCGCGTCCAGCGCGGTCTCGGCGCTTTCCAGGTCACGCGGCAGAGTGCTCGCGAGCCTGGTCAGGTCGCGTTCGAACCACAGGGCCGCGAGGCCGCGTGCGAGCAGGTCGACCGGCCCCTCACGGTCAGCCAGGCAGGTCCGGAACGTGATGTCGGACAGCCGTGACGCGCTTTGCGCGATAGCCGGCTCGGCCAGGTGGGTGACCGATTCCGCGCAGTCACACAGCACCGGGCGCAGGAAATCGCTGAAGACGTCGCACCGGCCGTGCCAGGCGGCCGCCGCGACCCGGCCCCACGGGCTGTCCGGCCAGCTGGGCGGGGCCAGGCCGCTGCCCACGGTGAGCTTGCGTTTCTCCGCCGTGGAGATGTCGCCGATGCCGTACCCGACCTGTGTCATCAGCGGCTGTTCGGCCCGGTGGAAGGCGACGATCACGCCGAGCGCGGCGGTCGCGGCCGATCTGGCCGCCGTCACCGAGCCGATGGGCCCGGGCCGGGACCAGTTCGCCCGCCCGGTGAATTCCCGCCAGGCGTGGGCCGCGGCCAGGGCCACCAGCACCCGGCGGTTGTGTACCTCGTTGTACAGCCAGACGGCGGAGCGCCCGGTCTGCCCGGGCAGCCGGACCGCTGCGGCGACGTCCCCGGCGCGGACCACGTGGTAGGGCGTCTGGCGCAGCACGGCCGCTGCGGCCGCCGCGATAGCCGCGAGCCGCTCGTCCTGCGCTGCCACCGCGCCCTCCTCACATCTGGCCGCTCACCTGCGCCAAGACCGTCATCATAGGCGCAAAACCTGAGGATGGGGCCGTCCGGATTTTTCATGACTAAAGGCAATATGCTTCATTTCTGTTGCTTCAAGTATTAGGCTCCGGCCCGCCGGCCTGGTGCGTGTCCGGCTCATCACAGTTGAAGAAGCGCCACCCCAGCTAGCTTCGGAGCCATGTCAATGCCGGATGGGCAGTGAGGCGCGCGGCCCGGGGGCTGAAGCCCCCGGGCCGCCGCATGTCGCGGCGCGTATTGCGCGCGCGTGGGCGATCGCGGCGGCGGCCGCGGCGATGAGGGTACCGGCCGGGGACGCGGAAGCCGACGCGTGGGTGGTTCGAGGCTGGGCTGACGTATCCGTCGGCTGCCTCGCCCTGGATGGCCCGGGATTCACCGGGTCGTCGCGCCGCATGGCCAGCGGGGACGAGCCCGGCGCGTTCAGCGGCCTGGATGAGGTGATCCGCTCCGTGCGCGTCATCTCCGGCGGTCAGCACGCGGTCCGGCTCCGTCAGGTGCGGCGGATGGCCGGCCCGGTACCGCCGTGGTATCCGGATACCCGCCCGGTGGCCGGCCCGATCCGCGGCGTCCGGGAGGAAGCATGGCGTGCGGCCGGCCTGGTCGCGGAGTTCGGCGAGCTGCTCATCGCGACCGCCGCCGGGCTCCCGCACGCCGCGGCGGTCTCGCTGAGCAGCGCGCGGCAGCTGGCCTGGGGCGTCCGCTACCGGCCGTCACCCAGCGACGAGCATCTCACGCTGCGCCTGCCGGTCAACCGGCGGCTGGCCCGGCGCACCTGGATGTGCCTGCCCGGGCTGCCCGCCCCCGGCACCGTGATCGCCGAGGTGCCGTCCACCGCGACTCCGATGGCGCAGCAGATCTGGCGGGGCATCCACGAGGGGGCGCACCTGGACCACCTCAGCTCGCTGGCCAGGCCCGGCCGTCCGCTGGCGCCGAGCCCGGGGGAGTTCGGGACCGGGCTGCTGGCCGCCGAGTCGTACGCGATGGCCGTCGAGATCCTCGCCGCGGTGGAGTGCGTCCTGGCCGGTGAGGGGCACGCGGTGTGGCAGCTTGGCGCCGGCCTGATCGAGCGGGCGACCCGGCTGCCCGGCGGCTCGGACCCGGCGCCGGAGTTCGCCGACCTGCCGACCCTGGCCGAGGTGTACGTGCTCGGGCCGCTCGAAGTACTGGCCGGCAGCCCGGCCTCCACCGCTCTTCCGCCGGAACTTACCAGGTCATTGCGTGACCGCTGGCGCAGCGCGTGCGCCGCTTACCCGCCCGCCGCCGCATTCGCCTCAGCCGCCGCGGAATTGATCAGCCGGCCCGCCGCCCCGCCCGGCCCCTCGCGCTAAAGCCGCAGCCCTCAGGTCACCCGATCGCCTTCCGAGGGTCCGAGGCAGGTGTTCCCTACACGGCGCCCGAATTCGAACAGACATACATATTCGGCCGCGGCCGAACCGATCTCGGCGGCCTCGGCTGGCGCCGTAGCGACGGCTGGCCCGATCCTGGCCGCCCGGGCATGCGCTCTTTATTGACGTAAATCCAGCATGGATAGACATCCTTTATCTAGCTACACTAAGCTCATCCAAGGTGCTCGCGGGATCCGGGGACGGACAACGCCCTGGGTGAGCCGTAAGGGGCGGATGAGGGGAGGACCGCACAGGTCTGGGTGACCGACGTCGCGGGAAGACCGCGCGGCGATCGCTCCGGCCGGCGGAAGGGTCGTGAGGGATTGAACACAACTTAAACAACGCATCACGCGATGCGTGATCGCGTCGCCATCCCATGAACGCTCGCAGGGCCGCCGGGCGGTACTTGAATCGCTCCAGGCCTCCGAGTCGCTGGCATTTATTTCGCTAGCCAAAGGGGTCGCACCTGATTTCGCCGCTTTCGAGCGAGATATCTGCCGCATGTTTGCCGGTCCCGGCAATCGCCCGCCTGGCAGGTACAGCCTGGCAGGTAATTGCCGGTCAAGAATCTAGAGCCTTGGGGGCAGATGATTCCGCCGGTCGGTTTTGAGTACTCCTGCTGCGACTCGTGGCCAGGTCGGCATCGCCGCCGAGCCGCATCCTCTCCAGCCGGTCACGGCCCGTGCCGGCCGTGACATCCAGGACCCCAGGTGACGGCCGACATGACCTGACGGAGCCGGCCGTCACCTGGCAGAACTTATGGAGGGGATCTGCTGTGAACGACGTTGCCGGCCGCCCGCCGCTTGACGGGAAGGACCTGGACGCGGCGGTCGATCACGCGCGAGCAGCGCTGGCCGCGCTGCTGCGCGGACCCGGTGACGGCGGCGAAACCGGCCGCCCGGAGCGGCTCGCCGAAGCCCGTGCCCTGCTCGCGGCCCTGCTCGAGCGCCGGGTGTCCCTCGCGGCGGCGCGGATGGACGAGCGAGACGCCGAGGCGGTCGCCGCCGCCCGGGCCGACCGCGACGAGGCCATCGCGGTGACCGGCGCACTGCTGTACTGGCTGCCGGCCGGCAATGCGGCCTGGCCGGAGGTGGCGCTGACCCTCGGGCGGCTCAGTTACGACCGCTACACCGATCCGTGGCCTGGCGCCGAGGCTCCCGACCCGGACGACCTCGATGCCGCGTGTGACCTGCTGCTGCGCGGGGCGCGGTACGACGACGCCGACGAGCGCACCACGCTGTACCTCTTCCTCGCGCTTCGCGACCGGCAGCGCCTGATGGCCTGCCCGAAGGACGCGACCGCTCTGATGACCTGGGGCGAGCGGCTGCTCACCTTCCCGGACGCCGGCGGCCTCGGCCAGGCTGGCCTGCACGACATGCAGGAACTGGAACTGCTCAACCGCGCGGACTCGATGGCCCGGGCCGGTTCGCGGGGTCCCCGGGGTCCGCGCCCGATGCGGTTAGCTGCCGCGCTTCCCTAGCGTGCTTCAGGCGGATACCGCGGTGGCCGGGGCGGGCACGCCGATGGGGCTGGGGTAGGGAAGCGCGCCGGCGCAGGCCCGCGCCAGCGGGGTGAGCACGGTCACGATCTGCGCCGTGACGTCCGGGCTCAGCCGGGCCCACGGCCGCGCCGCGGCCCGGTCGGTGGCGTTTTCCACGGCAGCGTGCGCCTCCCGGCCCGCGTCGGTCAGTTCGCCGTCCGTGCCGATCCAGCCGCGCGCGGCCAGCCGGGACAGCGCCTCGTCCCACGCCTCGTCGGTCCAGCCCCGAACCGGCTGCAGGTCCTCTCGCCGCAGGTCCAGGCAGCACCGCAGGGCCACGGCCTCGCAGCCGTCGACGTCCGCCGCCGCGAGGGCGGCGCAATGCCCGTCGCCGCGGTGCTCGCGCAGCAGGGTGGCCGCCTGCCAGAGCCGGGCCAGCCCCGAAGATCCCGAAGATCCTGAGGAGCCCGAAGAGCCCGGAGAGCCCGGAGAGCCCTCTCCCGGAACCGGCAGCGCCGCGTTCGCCGCGCCCAGCACCCGGCCGGAGAAGTCGAGTTCGCCGATCGCCTGCCAGAGCAGGTCGGCGGCCGCGGCCGCGTCGGCTTCCCGCCCGGCCAGCAGGCGGCCGAGACTCTCGGTGGCGCCCGCCATCCGGACCCGCAGTGCCTCTTCCGGGGTGATCAGGTCCCAGACGCCGGGGATCGCCCGGGCGACGAAGGCTGGCGCGAAGTTGAAGAACGACGCGGTGACCACCGCCGCGCTCGTGGCGCCGAGCGGTGCCGCCCGGCCGGCGAAGTATCCGCGCCAGAACCCGCGCAGGCCCGCCTGCTCGTAGGCCGAACGGGCCTCGGGTGTGAAATAGATCACCGCGTGGATGGGCTCGAACAAGGTCCACATCGCTCGAGCCGTCGACGCCGCCTCCGCCACGACCGCCCTCCTCCGGGATGCCGGGATGCCGGGGGATACCGGGATACCGTGATCCACAAGGGCAGGATAACCCTGTTACGCATGAGGCGGCGTTCTTGCCTGCCTAGCCGGGTAAGAGGCTTGTTATGCGGACTGATCCGGCGAAAGCCGGACGAAAGCCCGGTGATGACGGTGATGGCACTGCGGGCAGCGAGCGACGGGGCAGGTGGCGAGGCTTTAAGGGCTTTAAAGGCATTGAGCGCTTTGAGGGCCTTAAGGGCGCCAGAGGGTGGTGGCGGCGCTGGCGCAGCTGGCTTCCGTTCGTGGTCAAGCCGTTGCGCCGTGGCATCGTCATCTTCGCCGTGCTGCTGGTCATCGAGTACCTGGTCGTACCCGAACTGGTCGGGGCCAGCAAGGACCTGTACCTGCTCGGCCGGGTCGACGCCGCCTGGCTGGCCGCCGGGCTGCTCCTCGAGGCCTTGTCGCTGTTCTGCTACGGCCTGCTGACGCAGGCCGTGCTGCCGCCGGGTGCGGCCAACCCTGGCCTGTCTCGGCTGTTCCGCATCGACCTGGCCGCCGCGGGGGTCGCGCACGTCATACCGGCCGGGACGCTGGGCAGCGCGGGGCTCGGCTATCGCCTGTTCACCGCCCAGGGCATCAAGGGAAACGACGCCGCGGTGATGATGGCGACCAAGGGCCTGGGCTCGACCGTGGTGCTGAACGTGCTGCTGTGGCTGGCCCTGGTCATCTCCATCCCGCTGGCGGGCTTCCACCCGATCTACGTGACCGTGGCGATCATCGGTGCCGTGGTGCTGCTCGCGGTCGCGGCGCTGGCCTTCGGCATCACCCGGGGAGCCAAGCGCGCCTCCCGCATCCTGCACGCCGTGGGTGACCGGATCCCCGGCCTGTCCGGCGACCGCCTGGAGCAGGTCATGCTCGACACTGCCAAATCCCTGTCCGCGCTCGGCCGCGACCGGGGCACCCTGGTCATGTCGCTGACCTGGGCCTCGCTCAACTGGGTGCTCGACGCCGCGTCACTGTGGTGCTTCGTGGCCGCGTTCGGCCGGTTCGTCAACCCGGTCGAGTTGTTCGCCGCCTACGGGATCGCCAACGTGGCCGGCGTGCTGCCCGTGACGCCCGCCGGGCTGGGTGTCGTGGACTCCGTCGCGCCGCTGCTGCTGGTCAGCTTCGGCATCACCCGCAGCGTGGCAACGCTGGGCGTGCTGGGCTGGCGGCTGGTCAACTTCTGGCTGCCCATCCCGGCTGGCGCCGCCGCCTACGTGTCCCTGAAGGTGCCCCGCGGCGCCGGCCTCAAGGCCATGCGCTCAGCCGTGTCGACCATGATGACGGGCCCCGCCCCGCCACCCGAGCACCCAGCACCCCTAGGGCCAGCACCCCCAGGGCCGGCGCCCCCCGGGCCGGCGCCCCTAGGACCGGTACCTCCCGGGCCGGCACCTCCCGGGCCGGCACCTCCCGGGCCGGCACCTCCCGGGCCGGCAGCAGAACCCCCGCCCGGTTAGTTACACGTGAGCTTGGGATCGCCGCCGAGATAGTTAATCGGCCCGAACAAGATGGTCACCACGATCGTACCCACCCCCGAGCAATTCCCCGACGACGAGTTGTAGTAGTTCCGCTGCCCGGCGGCGAGAGCGCCTATGAGCACCCAGACGAAGAGCACTATCCAGACCCATCGCATGGCCACCTCCGGATTGCACGTGGGATGGCATGACCGGGTCGTCACCCGCCACGTTTCAAGTGATACCAGGCCCCGCCGCCCAGCGGTAGGCCCGCGCCCGCGCCTTCGTCGCGCCGGCCTGCCGTCCGCCAGCGGAAATTCCGGCGCGCGTCGTCCGCCAATACCAGACTGGGGCGAACCAAGTTATTTAAAATTCCGCCATGTTCCCACCCATCCGGTCCGGCGTTGGCTCCGAAGGTGTCATATGAACCCGAACGATTCGGACGCGTCCCGGTTCAAGTCCGCGACTACGGATAGGAGGGGAGAGCGGGACCTGGATGACCTGCTTGTCCACGTGGCGCGTGGCGACACCGAAGCGTTCGAGGCGCTGTACGACCGGCTGGCCGGCCCGGTGTACGGCGTGATCCGCAGGGTTCTGCGGGATCCGTCCCAGTCCGAGGAGGTCGCCCAGGAAGTCCTCCTCGAGGTGTGGCGGACCGCCGCGCGGTTCGACCCGGCCATGGGTGGCGCGGCGACGTGGGTGATGACCATCGCCCACCGTCGCGCTATCGACCGTGTTCGTTCCACCACGGCGGCGGCCGGCCGCGAGCACAAGACAGCCGAAGTCCACACACCACATGACGAGGTCGCCGAGGCGGTGGAAGCAAGCCTGGACCGGGAGCGGGTACGCCGCTGCCTGGACGGGCTGACCGAGGTGCAGCGCGAGTCGATCACCCTGGCCTACTACGGCGGGTACAGCTACCGCCAGGTGGCCGAGCTGCTCAAGGTCACCCTGGGCGCGATCAAGACCAGGATCCGCGACGGGCTCATCCGGATGCGCGACTGCCTGGGGGTGAGCTGAATGCGGCTCCTCCGCCACGACCTGCACGCCCTCTCCGGCCCCTACGCGCTCGACGCGCTCGAGGCAGAATCCGAGCGCGGCCGTTTCGATCGTCACCTGAGCCGCTGCCCCTCGTGCGCCGCCGAGGTGCGCGGGTTCCGCGAGGTGGCGACCGCGCTGGCCTTCGCCGCCGCCACCGAGCCGCCGCCCGGGCTGCGCGACCAGGTGCTGGCCGCCGCCGCGCGCACCAGCCAGCTGCCGCCAGAGGTCAGCCCGCAGGCGCGGCCGCGCCGGACGCGATCATGGACCGGGTGGGTGCCCTGGCTGTCCGGGGTCGTGGCGGTCGCCTCGATCGCGGTCGCGGTGTTCTTCGGCCTGGCGCAGGCGCACACCCAGCAAGAACTCGACCAGGCCCGGGCCCAGGCCCAGGCGATCTCGCTGCTCTTGTCATCGCCGCAGGTAACGCTGCTCAGCAAATCGACGACCAAGGGCGGCGTGGCCACCGTGGTACTGGCCGCGGAGCGGCATCAGCTGGTCGTGATCACCAACGGGCTGCCCGCGCTGCCAGGTGGCAAGGTGTACCAGCTCTGGCTGATCAGCAAGGCCAAGACCGTGTCCGCCGGGCTGCTGCCTCCGGCCCAGGCCGGGCGGACCCCTGCGGTGCTGGCGTCCGGGGTGGTCAAGGGCGACACGCTCGGCCTGACCGTCGAGCCGGCCCCGGGATCGGCCCAGCCCACCACCACGCCCATCCTGGCCCTCCCCCTGCCTATATAACAGCCCTTGGCGGCCCAGGACCTGCTGACACGGCTCCGCCTGGGATCATCGGCAATCAATATCCCGAACGAGCCGGGTGTCCCGCCCTCCACCGCGTGCCAGCGGTACCAGGCCGGACGCCGCCGCTGCCGCGCGCCGCTCAGCAGCGGTCGTTAACAGCAGCCGCGCCGTGTGTCCTGCTCCTGATGGCGCACGAGTGCCTAGTAGTGCTTCCAGCACCGAAACTACGCGGAGGAAATGGCCTCAACGGAGGATTTAGTACCCAATAGAGGCCCAAATTCTCTACTGAGGCCGAATCCTCCACGATAAGGTCAGATACTCGAATCTGAGAGCGAATACTGATGTTGACGTTGCTGGCGGGACTACATGGCAGTCGGAAACCCCGCGCCGACTGTCATCCGGCGCACAACCGCGCACAGCGCGGCATGCGCGAGGGCGCTGGCCTCCCCCAAGCGGAGGCCAGCGCCCTCGAGGAACCGGTCCTCAGCCGGGCCAGTGGCAGCTGCTGACCTGCCCGCCGGTGACTGTAACGGCCGTCACCGGGCGGTGCTCGTCCCGCCAGATCGTGTAACGCCCGGCCGCCAGGCCCGGGTACACGGCCGCGTACCTGGTCTCGCCGGGCATGTGACGCGCCCGGACCTGCGAGTGCGTGCGCCGGGTCCCGGCAGGCCCGGCCGCCCCGGCAGGCCCGGCCGCCCCGGGCTCGTCGTCGCGGCTGATCTCGATCTCCTCGCCGTCCATCTCGGCCGGCGCGTACAGGATCAGGGCGCCGACGCCGGCGCCGAGTTCCATGACGACGGTGCCCGGACCAGACGGCCCGGCGGCCGGCTCGGTCATGCCGCGCTCCTCACCGATACGGTCATGCTGCGCTCCTCCTCGATTCCCCGCTGCGCTCAGGACGGGTTGTCGTAGCCGCTGTAGGGCACCCCGAGGTAGGGGAACTGGCCGAGCGGCGGGGAGCTGACGCTGGCCGGGGTCAGCCCGTCGGTGAGCTCGCCGGCGGCCGCGTCGGGCTTGAAGGCCTTGTCGATCAGCGGGTACGTGACCCCGGCCAGCGCCCGCAGTTCGATCGCCACCACGTCGTCGGTCACCCGGCGGCCGTTCGGGAAGCCACCCGCGTCGCCGCCGAGCAGGCCGTAGATGCTCTGCTTCCCGGCGGGGGTCGGCGGCACGGAGGTGTTCAGCCGGAGCATGTCCGCCTGCACCGGACCGGTGAAGTTCTGGAATCCCGGGATGATGCCGGCCGGTATGCCGGTCAGCAGGATGGCCTCCAGATCGGCACGCGGCTTCCCGGATGCGACCAGCGCGGCCAGGTGAGGGAACACGCCGGGGTAGAGACCGGGCAGCAGCGCGGCCAGGCCCGGGTGGGCCACGTAGCCGGCGAACAGCTTGTCGTCCGACGGCGGCAGCGAGTTCCACTGGTCCTTACGGCCGAGCGGGATCAGGACCTCGTTGACCAGCGGGTTGCCCAGCCGCGACACCTGCCGGAACGGCCCGCTGTTCACGTTCTCGCCGTTGTCGGCGTCCCACACCCTGACCCGCTGGCGGCTCGCCGTGGTCCACACGCCGATGGTCGGGTGACCGCTCCGCCTCACCGAGGAAATCGGCACCTGGATCGCGATCGAGTGCACGTTGAGGTGGTTGGTGGCGTTCACTCCCGGTGCCGCCTTGAGCCCGGGCAGCCCGAACGTGGCGTGCAGGTTCTCGAACGGCCGCAGGTCGCCCAGGTCGAAGATCGAGCCCAGGTCGACGTAGAAGGCCTCGGCCCGCTGCCCGGCGAACACCGTGATCCCGTTGCCCAGGCTGTGCACGGCCTGGGCGCCCAGCGCGGCGTAGTCCGGCGTGGACAGCGGCCCGATGTTGCACGGCGGGCAGGCCAGCCCGGTGCCGATGGCGCGGCCGGAGAAGCCGGACACCACGGTGACGTCGTAACTCTGGCGGCGGTTCCAGTTCGGGCTGCCCAGCGACTCGATCGGGCCCGTGTTGTACAGGAAGGTGTCAGGGTCGGCCACCCGGGTGGTGAAACGGAACTGGTAAGAGACGTCGGCCCGGCCGTCCCCGTTGTTGTCGACGTGGATCTCGTACAGGACGTCGTCGCCGAACTCGTAGAAGTTCGGGCCGCCCGCCGGACCTTGCAGCGGGATGTAGTTGGCGATCAGCGTGACCGTGTCCGGCTTGTCCGGGCTCACGAACGCATACACGTCGGTACTGTCGGCCACCGGGTCCTTGGAGATCTCCGGAGCCTCGCGATGCGATGACATTCAATTTCCTCTCAGCCGATGGCGCGGGCGATCCGGGCGGCCAGGTCCTTGTCGCGCACCCGGCTCTGGCTGGTTCCTGAGAACACCTCGATGTCCCCTGACCTGGCGTCTCGTACGTGCACCACGATCGGGCCAGCGGCCGCGCCGTGGCCGCGGGACTGGTCCGGCGCCGACGGCCGGCTGGTGCCGGGTGGGGACTGAGCCAGCGCCGGGCTCGCGGCGGCTCCCATGGCGGTCGCGCCTAGGGCCGTGGCGGCGAGGCCGGCGGCGCCGGCCGTCGCGGCCCCCTGCAGCAGGGAGCGCCGGGACAGGCCGCGACCCGAAGGCCCCGAGCCCGAAGACTCCGGGCTTGGCGCACGCATGGCATCCTGACTGGGCATGACGATCCTTTCCGTTGAGCGTGGTGTCTGCCCGGCCGAGCCACCGGGGTTCGGTGTCGGGCGAGCCGGAGACGGCGGTGAGCGGTCAGGGCACGGCCTGGGTCACTCCAGGCCGGCTCGGATGCCGTGACCTCCACCGGTCCCCGGATCGCCTTTCACGCCGTTGTTTCGCCGCCGACGCGCTGACGGATGGGTCGGCTCGCCAAGAAATTCAGTAACCTTCCAGCTTCGCCGGACATCGGGCCGGACATCGGGCCGGAGATCGGGGCCGGAGATCGGGGCCGGAACGTGGGCGATCCGGACGCCGGTGCGCTAGTCCTTACGGCCGGTCACCGCGACGCTGACACCCAGGCCGATCATCACCAGCCCGGCGGCGCCGCCGATCAGCGCCAGCCGCCGCGGCGACCGAACGAGCCACTGCCGGGCCGTGCCGGCGACGGTCGCCCACACGCTGTCCAGCACCAGCGCGATGATCGGGAACAGCGCCCCGAGGATCAGCATCTGCGCTGGCACCGGCCAGTGGCCGGGCGCGTTGCTGGTGAACTCCGGCAGCCCGACGACGAAGAACACGATCGACTTGGGGTTGGCCACGCCGACCACGAACCCGTCGCGGATGGCCCGCAGCGGCGTCACCGGCTGGAGCCGCGCCGCCAGCGCGCCGGCCACCGACTTGCGGTGCCTGATGGCCTGGACGCCCAGGTAGACCAGGTACGCGGCCCCCGCGAGCTTCACCCACGTCAAGACCGCAACTGACCGCTCCACCACCGCGCCGACGCCGAACGCGACGGCCACGACCTGCACGCACAGGCCGATCTCGTTACCGACCACGCTGAGCAGCGCCGCCCGCCGGCCGACCGTGAGGGCGCGGCTGATGGTGAACAGCACGCTCGGGCCGGGGATGGCGATCAGGACGCTCACCACGGCGGCGAAGGCGAGCATGTGACTCA
>Ga0335081_10006334_pt1 | contig 18838 bp, 16 predicted proteins | sample Lox_Sample_35_FD_206713 | JGI IMG/M metagenome (GOLD analysis project Ga0335081, IMG submission 206713) | Soil microbial communities from Loxahatchee National Wildlife Refuge, Florida, United States - Lox_Sample_3.5 | ecosystem: Environmental > Terrestrial > Soil > Wetlands | place: USA...
TGTTCACCCTGGGAATCATGTTGTTCAGCAGTCTGGTCCTGATGCCGCAGTTCCTGCAAACGCTATTGGGGTACACCTCCGAACTGGCTGGATTTGCTCTTTCAGCGGGAGGCCTGGTTTTGCTATTTGAGATGCCCATCATGGGCCAATTGACGACCAAGATCCAGGCGCGGCGCCTGATTGCCTTCGGCTGGCTGGCTTTGTCTATCGCCATGTTCTATTCCACCAAGCGGATTGACCTGCAGATCAGTTTCAGCGCTGCCACTTGGTTGCGCATCGCCCAGGTGATTGGTTTAGGGTTCCTGTTTGTACCGATTACGCTGGTGGCTTACGTTGGAATTGCGCCGGAAAAGAACAATGCGGTCGCCGGGATCGTCAACTTCATGCGCAATATGGGCAGCAGTGTCGGGACCTCAATGGTTACCACGCTGATTGCACGGCGGTCGCAGTTCCATCAGGCCAGGCTGATTGAGTACACGCGGGGCGGGAATCCAAATTTCCAAAACTCAGTTAGCGGCCTCGCCCAGCGTCTGGCTCACTCCGGAACGGGCGCTCCTGACGCACAAATGGGGGCCTACGCCAGGATCTATCAGTCCATTCAAGCGCAAGCCGGCGCACTGGCCTACGTTGATACCTTCATGGTCCTGTGTGTAGGGGCAGCAATCATGTTTTTTCTGGCGTTCGCTTTGAAGAAGAATGATCCGGGCGGAGGGGCTGAGCTGGCGGCGGGCTGAGCGAAGTAGAATGAGGGTGTGGCAAGAGTTAACCGTAGAGAGCAGTTGTCGGGAACCCAATGATCAGAATCATCACCATTGAACGGCAGTATGGATGCGGCGGGAGCGAAATCGCCCAGCAACTTGCGCAACACCTGGGATGGAAACTCTGGGACCAGTTGCTGACGGAGGAGATCGCCCGCCTGGCTAATTGTCCCAAAGCGGTGGTTGAGTGTCGAGAAGAGCGGAACGATCCCCTCTACTATCGGCTGTTCAAGTCGTTTTTGCGAGGGAGTTATGAGGGCAGCATCAATGCCCACAAGCTGAACCTGGTGGATAGTGAATGCATTATGAAGTTTACCGAGCGTGTGGTTCTGCACGCGGCGGACAGTGGAAACTGCGTCATTGTTGGAAGGGGGTCGCAGCATTTCCTGAGCGACAGAAAAGACACGCTGCGTGTGTTTCTGTATGCTCCGAGAGAAGAAAAAGTGCGGCGGCTGTTGGCTCGCGGTAAGAACGAGAAAGAAGCCGAGGAACTGGTGGATACGGTGGATCGCGAACGGGTCGATTTTATCGCGAAGTATTTTGGCGTCGAGTGGCCCAACCTGCCGCTGTATCACACCATGATCAATACCTCGATTGGGGATGAGACGGTGGTACAAACCATTGTGAGCTTCATGAAAATATGTGATGCCATATTGACTGCCGTCGGGTGAGGGGACATTGGGCTGAGGCGGCCAGTAGTAGCCGTTCGGCCATGGCCACATGAAGACGAAAAATCATCGTACCGGCGAAGGACCGCGGAAGATCTCGCGAATCCTGGTCGCAACCGACTTTTCGCCCCAAGCCAGCAATGCTTTGGAATGGGCACGGTCTCTCGCTGGGGCGCTCGGGGCGAAGCTGGTTCTGCTGCATGTCATCGACATCTTTAGCCTGGCGGAGGTGGCTTGCGTGATGGGTGGCCCCGATCCACTTAACCTATTTCGCGACCAAGCTCGTAAGAGCATGGGGGAGTTGAAGGCGTTGATACCTGAGGCTGAGACTGCCGTTCGCGAGGGTTCGCCACGCCCCTTGATTGTGGATACCGCGCTGGAGATGAATTGCCACATGATCATCATGGGCACCCATGGCCGCTCGGGCTTGGCACATTTGCTGTTAGGCAGCGTTGCGGAGTACGTGGTCAGGAACAGCAAGGTGCCTGTGCTCACAATCCGTGCGGATTGAGACCGAATGCATAGGTCTCGACTCCCCGATCAGTTATTTCCCAATACAAAATGTGCTGAAGATCAGGTTGAGGATGTCGTCGGTGGTGGTGGCGCCGGTGATTTCGTCGAGCGGGCGGAGAGCACTGTACAGATCAAGCAGGAGCATTTCGTGAGGAATGTGATTGTTCACGGCAGATGTTGCGGCGCTGAGCCCGGCAAGCGACTCGTGCACCAAGTTCTGATGACGAAGATTGGTGAGGAATCCGGTTTCGGATTGAGCGCCAGCATCTCCGCCGAGGTGACGCAGGATTTCCTGGCGGAGTTCGGGGATGCCGAGGCCGGTGATGGCGGAGGTGCGAACGCGGCCTGGCGCGGTTGCCGGGGTGGTCAGCAGATCGCATTTGTTTTCGACGACGATAGCAGGGCGGTCCCCTAACCGCTTGAGCAGATCAGCGTCTTCCTGAGAGCGGGGTGCGGAAGCATCGACCACCACCAGCACCATATCTGCGTCGGCGAGGGCTTCCTTAGATTTGCGGATGCCAATGCTTTCGGCTTCGTCGCGTGCGCGGCGGATGCCGGCGGTGTCCACCAGCTTCACCGGAATCCCGCCAATGGCGACAGTCTCGCTTACCAGGTCACGAGTCGTGCCAGGAGTCGCGGTCACGATGGCGCGCTCGCGTTCGACCAAACAATTAAAGAGGCTCGACTTGCCCACGTTGGGGCGGCCGACGATGGCGAGCGTCAGGCCCTCATGCACCAGCTTGCCGTAGGCGAAGCTCGAGGCCAGTTGCTCCAGCGGGAGACGGACGGCCGCGATGCGCTCGAGAATCTGGCCGGCCGGCAACAGGGAAACGTCGTCTTCGGCGAAATCGATGCCGGCCTCAAGCGTAGCAATCAGTTTCACCAAGTCCTGCTTGATGGGCTGGAGACGTCGGGAGAGCGCGCCTTCCAACTGCTGGGCCGCAACCTTGGCCTGGTAGAGCGTTTGCGAGTCGATCAGGTCGCGGACCGCCTCGGCCTGAGTGAGATCGATGCGGCCGTTGAGAAAAGCGCGCATGGTGAACTCACCGGGCTCGGCGAGGCGGGCGCCGCGAGCGAGCGCGAGCTCAACAACGTGGCGGAGAACCACGGGTGAGCCGTGAGCGGAGATTTCAATGATGTCGTCGGTGGTGTAGGAGTGGGGCTTGGCGAAGTAGGTAACGACGACTTCGTCGATGCGAGCGGCGGAGCTTCGCTCCGCTTGGACGGGTGAGGCGCCCATCCTCACACTGACCGGTGGTTCAATCAATTCGGCAAAGATAGCGCGGCCGGGGTCGAGATCGTGCTTCAGTCGCAGCATGGGAAGCGCGATTTTTCTGGCCTCGGGGCCGGCGAGGCGGACGACGCCGATGCCGCCGCGTCCGGTTGGAGTAGCAATGGCGACGATGGTGTCGTCGAGATTCACGGGGACAGTTTCTAGTTTCTGGTTTTAAGTTTCAAGTTGTGGGTTCGCGAGGCAACCACAGGGGCATAGAGAAAAGCAGGTTTCTCGACTTGCCGTCGCTATCGCCCCGACGCGCTCGAAATGACAAGAGTATGGATCGATCCGTGAAAATCGGTGTGAATCCGTGGCCCCAAAAAATATCTTATCGGCGCCTGCCAACTGGCGGTTTGTAATTCTTGGGATAAACCACCAGGCAGCGGCGGCCACCTTCGCCCTGACTTTCGGTGTGCAGATCAGCGTGGTCGCGCAAAGCCAGGTGCACGATGCGGCGCTCACGCGAGGACATGGGCGCAAACTCGTAGGGAGCGCCGGTTTGGCGGACGCGGTCGGCGGCGACGCCGGCAGCCATGCGAAGTTCCTCCAGCCGTAGCTTGCGCTGGTTCATGCAGTCGAAACAGATTTTTTCGTGCTCGTTGCCGGGAAGCCGGAGCATCTCGATGGCCAGCAGCTCAACCGCGCGCAGCAATTCGCCGCCGCGCTCCAGCAGCAAGGTGGAATCGGGGCCGGAAAATTCCACCAGAATCTCCGGACGCTCCCAATCGCGCTCTTCGGGGAGCGGCGGATCAACAGTGATGCGGTACTTGAGGTGAAGACCTCCCTGGGTGACCACCCCGCGGAGGAAGTCGTTAATCTTGTTGGCGGCGGCGATTTTGTCGGGAATGGGCATAAAAAACTGTCGGCTTTCGGCTATCAGCTTTCAGCGAATGAATTGCTGACCGCCGATAGCTGACGGCGGAAAGCTACTTCTTCTCCTTCTTCCTGGCTCGCTTCAAGGCAATCTCACGCATTTCGCGGCCCAGGCTGGTGCGGTTCATGATGGCCTGTTGCACGATGGCGATCAGGCTGCCTTCACACCAGTAGAGACACAAGCCCGCAGCCAGCCTGTAGCTGATGAAACCGAACATCACCGGCATCATCACGTTCATCATTTTCTGCTGCGAGGGATCCATACCCGCCTGCGGCGTCATACGCTGCGTGACCAACCCGGTAATGATAATCAAGACGGGAAGAATCAGGTAAGGATCGGCAGAGGACAGATCTTTAATCCACAGCCACGAGGCCTGGCGCAAGTCGAGAGCGGAACCCAACATGGCGTAGTAGGCAAACAGGAAGGGCATCTGCAACAGCATGGGCAAACAGCCGCCCACCGGGCTGACTCCCTGCGCTTTCATGAGGGCGCCGATTTCGGTGTTCATCTCCTGGCGCCGCGGATCGCGCATGCTGTACTTCTTGTATTTTTCCTTGATGGCGTTCATCTGCGGCTGAATCTTCTGCATCTTCAGCGCCGATTTCATGCTGGAGACGCGCAACGGCAGCAGCGCCAGATTGATGACCAGGGTTTGGATCACGATCGCCCAACCCCAGTTGCCGACATATTTGTAGGTCCATTGGAGCCAGAGGAACAGCGGCCGCGCAATCACCCCAAAGAACCCAAAGTTGACCAGACCACGCAGGTCGGGCGGGGCTTCCACGATGGTGGGAACAGATACGGTTTCGAGGGTGTGCAACTGCTTGGGACCAACGTACACGCGCTCCAGGGTCGGGCCCCTTGGATTTCCCACGGCTGCACCCAGGACGTCAGCCTTGGTTGTCTCTTGCGAGGTGGATTTTGCGTCCTTGGGAATGTCGATGGCGTTACGCAGCGTGACGGCGACGGTGTTCGGCGGATCGTTGGGAATGAAGGCCGCCGCGAAGTACTGATCAACCACACCAGCCCAGTTGAAAGGCCCGGGCAAAGTATTGCCGCCGCTGACCGATTTGATCGCGAGGCGTTTGATATCACGGTTGAACTGGTACTCGACACGGCTGACGGCATATCCCGCAGGCGAAGTCTCATCCCCGAAACCGGCTGGCCAGGCAGGGAAGGCAGGGACCGGGCTGCCCTTGGAAGTTACGGACGTTTCGACCTCAACCACATAGCTGTGATCGAAGCGGAAGACTTTGCGGACCGCCAGATCCTGACCGGCGTATTCGAAGGTGATTTCTGCGGGGGCTGACAGCGTGCCCGAAGATGAGGTTACGTACAGCGCAGAGTTCAGTTGGCTGCGAAGACTCTCGTCGTAAGTCCACAGGCTGAGCGGGTAGCCGAACTTTCCTGCGGTGGTCTTGTTGACCAGTTCGAGCGGCGATCCCAGGTCGTCCCTGAACTCCTTGAGGATCCATGACTTCACCTGGCCACCGCGGTTGGTGAAGGTAACGCGGTAGAGGTGGTTCTCGATTGTGGTCTCTGATTCGGTGGAAGCTTGCTTGGTGGCAGCAGTCGCAGTTGCCGGGCGTTTGGGCCGTTCGAGCTCCGGCGGATTGCCGGCGGGCAAAGCCGGCGGCGGCGCTTGGGCTTGGATCTGGGGTTGCGTCGGCGGCGCGGTCGGCTGGGGGTAATATTTCTTCAGCAGCGGCTGAAAGAGGACGATCACCAGAAAGGTGAGCGCGAAGACCAGGAGCAGACGCCGCTCCATGCCGGGCTCTTGCTGCGGATTCTGAAATTCTGCCAATGGCTTTTCTCAGTGGCTGCACGAACTCTTTACCACAGGGTCAAGTCCGCCGCGGGTAAAAGGATGACACCGGAGCACGCGCCACATTGCCTTCCTCGAACCTCGGATCACTCCGTAACGCTCCACCGCTTCCATCGCGTACTCGGAGCAGGTCGGCACATAGCGACAGGCGGGCGGAAGCAAAGGCGAGATGGCCCCGCGATATGCGCGGAGCAGGGCCAGCAGGACGCTTTGTGCGATGCTATTCACTCGGGTCTCTAGGATTCTGCTTCTCCACAAACTTTCGCACTACTTCAAACACCTGCTCGATCTCCTTGCCCAGTTCGGAAAACTCAACCGCCAGCAAAGATTTCTTCGGATTGATCACGATGTCGACAGGCGCTTGAAACTCCGGCCAATGCAAGCGGACCGCTTCCCGCAGCCGGCGGCGCATACGATTGCGTTGCACTGCGCCGCCCAGCAGCTTGCTCACGGTAAAGCCGATACGGAGTCCGCCCCCTTCCTCGCGCCGCCGGTAAAACGCAGTCAGGTGAGGGGCGAAGTGACGCCGTCCCTGCTTGTAAACCCGCTCGAAGTCGGCGTGCCGCAGCAGGCGGACATCGCGGGGAAACTTCCTGCGCTTGCCGGAACCAGACACGCTGGGGCGGCTCCTGGGAGCGGTACCGCTCACGCTTCGCGATCCAAACTCAAGTTGCAGAATTCCCGCCACTTCCGGAAAGGAGAAACGCTACTCACGGAAGCCGGGCTTTACCGATACCCGCTTGCGCCCTTTGGCGCGCCGGCGCGAAATCACCGCCTGCCCGCCCTTGGTCTTCATACGCGTGCGAAAGCCGTGCGTCTTCGAGCGGTGACGGCGATTGGGTTGGAACGTGCGCTTGGGCATGAAACTTGGCTGCTCCTGACTGGATTCGTTGCTGCTCTGAACGCTGAGTGAAACATAAAGTATAAATGACGCGCGGTGAAGCGGCAAACGGCCCGGCCGGGTGCGAGGCTCCGGCTGCACCACTCGCGCGGCAGTTATAAAGTGGGCACTTGACAGAAGTTTCGTTTAGCGGTTGGAATCCAGGACCGGAGAAAAAAACGGCGACGAAGATTTCCGCAGAGCGGAAAAAAATGTGCTAGTATGCCGCCTGTTCCTGCTCATTGATATTTTTCTGGGTCCAGCCAAACTGCCTGCCGCGCGGCGGTCTGGGCGGGGATGATTTATTGCATTCATTTGAATCGCAGGCGCTCACGGCGGCAAGGCGCCCGGCAGAACTTGATATGTCAGCTCCGACTTCCAGTCTCGCTCCCAATCCGTGGTTGCGCATCCTTGAGGCGCTTGAGAAGAAAATCAACCGGCACTCCTACGACACCTGGTTGAAGCCCACCCGTTATAGCCACTCCAGCGGAGGAATTCTTTTTGTGCGTGTGCCCACGGTGGAATTCCGCCATGTGGGCGACAAATATAACGACCTCATCCAGGAAGCGCTCGACAATCTCGGCCTGGAATATCAGGATGTTCAGTTTGTCACGCCGGAAGATGATCCCGCAGCCACTCCGGTACGCCACGATGGCGGACTTACGGCGCACGCCACGCCTCTGACGCATCCTTCGCAGGCTCGATTTGACTGGGATGGGGCGGCGCAACTCAATCCGCGCTACACCTTCGATGCGTTCGTGATTGGAAGCGGCAATCAGTTTGCGCATGCGGCCTGCCAGGCGGTGGCGGAGCGGCCCTCCAAGGCGTACAACCCGCTTTTCTTGTACGGTGGGGTCGGGATGGGCAAGACCCACCTGATGCAGGCGATTGGCCACGAGATCGCCAAGCGCATGCCGCAATCCGCCATCTGCTACGTCTCCAGCGAGAAGTTCACCAACGAGATGATCAACTCGCTGCGCTACGACAAGATGACCAGCTTCCGCGACAAGTTCCGCAATGTGGATGTGTTGTTGGTGGACGACATCCAGTTTTTGGCACAGAAGGAGCGGACGCAGGAAGAGTTCTTCCATACCTTCAACGCGCTGCATGAGTCGATGAAGCAGATCGTGATCGCCAGCGACCGTCCGCCCAAGGAGTTGGCAGAAGTGGAAGACCGCTTGCGCAGCCGCTTTGAGTGGGGGTTAATTGCCGATATTCAGCCGCCGGATCTCGAGACCAAGGTGGCCATTCTGCAGAAGAAATCTGAGCAGGAGAAGGTCACGCTGCCGACGGATGTGGCGTTGTACATCGCATCGAACATCCGGTCAAATGTTCGTGAACTTGAGGGAGCGCTGATCCGGCTGGTGGCACACTCTTCGTTGATCGGCGCTGAAATTACCCTGCCTTACACCCAGCAGGTGTTGAAGAACTTTATCGACTCGCAAGCCCGTAAGGTCACAATTGAGTCCATACAGAAAGCGGTGGCCGAGCAATTTGGGTTGCGCCTGGTGGAAATCAAGGCGAAGAACAATTCGCGGGCCATTGTTTATCCGCGGCAGATCGCAATGTATCTGGCAAAACACATGACCGAAGCGTCATTGCCGGAAATCGGCAGGCAGTTTGGCGGCAAGCACCACACTACCGTTCTGCACTCCGTTGAGAAGATCGATGAAGTACGCAAGACGGACAAGGATTTGAACAGGCTGCTCAATAAGCTGACTGAGCAGTTGGGCGGATAAATTAGGGTTTCTGCATCGATTTCCACTTCTCGCAGGTGTCTTCTCCAGCCAACCCTGTGAACCCGGTGTGGAAGCTGTGTATAGGTAGAGACGGAGGTAGTTTCAGGACAGGATTTAGCCTTTCGTGCAGCCCCGCGAGCCCTAAGTTTGGACATCAGGGGAACGACCGGAAGGTGATAATGGGAAGGTAGTTGGACGGGATTTCCACTTTTGCCTGTCCCCTACTGTTACTGCTGTTTTATAGGTTTTTATTTTGATATAAGGGAAGTATTCAAAGTAGCGCCACAACCGGGGGGCACAGGTTATGCCGGTAGAAGCGATTGCAACGGCTACGGGGACCACCACCATGGAGATTACGGTCAGCAAGTTTGAACTTTTGCGCGAGCTGACGGCGACTCAGGGAGTGGTAGAGCGCAAGACCACAATCCCAATCCTGTCGAATTATCTTTTTGAGGCTGCAGGCGACAAGTTGTCGCTGACGGCAACGGATCTGGACCTAAGCCTGCGAACTTCGTGCGCGGCGAAAGTCAAAAAAGAAGGCGCTTGCACCATCCCGGCGCGCAAGCTGCACGACTACGTAAAGCTGCTGCCTGACGCCGACATCACCATCAAGCTGTTGGAAAATCATTGGGTCAGCATTCGCTGCGGACGGTCGAATACGAAAATGGTGGGGATGGCGAAATCGAATTTCCCCACCCTGCCGACGTTTCCGACAGCCGGAGTGGTGAAGATCCCGGCGCAGGTTCTGCGCAGCATGATTGCCAAGACTGGATTTGCCATTGCCAGCGAAGAGTCGCGCTACACGCTGAATGGCGCGCTGATGGTGCTGAAGCCAGAATCGATCACCATGGTAGCCACCGACGGCCACCGCCTTGCCCACATCGAACGTCCGGCGACGAAGTTTGAAGGCGTCTCCGGCGAGATGAAAACGCTGGTTCCCAAGAAAGCCATGGACGAACTGAAGTCGCTGCTGGATTCAACCGACGCCGAAGAGATCGAGTTTGCAAAAGATGATTCGACGCTGTACTTCCGCATCGGCAACCGGCTGCTGACTTCGCGGCAGCTCACGGGCCAATTCCCCAACTTTGAAGCGGTGCTGCCGAAAGACAATACCAAGTCGATTGCTGTTCACGGGGACGAGCTTGGCCAGGCCATCTCCCGTGTGGCCCAATTCGCCGACGAGCGCTCGCGCGCGGTGAAGATGCGCCTGGAGAAAGGCGAATTGAAGCTGTCGGCTTCGTCCACGGAAATGGGCGAGTCGGAAGACACGATCGAGATCGACTATCAGGGCGAGCTTTTGGCCATTGGCTTCAACGCGCAGTATCTGCTGGACTTCCTCAAGGCGACCGGCGGAGGCGAAATCAAACTCGAATTCAAGGATTCCCAGTCCGCCGGCCAGATGCGCCCGGCTGAGGGCGAAGAATTCAAGTACCGCTATATTGTGATGCCGATGAGGATCTGAGGCGGCTAGTTTTTCTTGCCGTTCGGGAACAATCGAACGTTGGTGCTGTCAGTTTGTGCGGGAGGGACGGCTAGGAGTCGAGTTATTTCATCCCGAGTTAGCCCTTCCATCTTCTCAAGGAGTAGCCATAGCCCGTCGACGATGACTTCATTCGCTGTGGTTCTGGCTTCGCCCCTCTTCTTCCGCCGGCCTCGAACTACATCCAGCGCAACCTGATCTTCTGGTGTGAGACCAAAGGTTGTCTTCTCTGCGTCAAGCGGTAGTCGTCTTGGTTTTGCCACGTTGACATTCTCTAGTAGGAAAATGCTTGACTTTCGTTATCCGTTAAAAGCATTATAGTATCATGATATCGGTAATGCCGTAACGCTAGCGAACAAATGTAGAATAAGCGTCGCTTCCGACGAAATCCGGGCCGAGCCTTCTTGTACACAGGTGAAAGATGAACACTCAGGATATCTCTCTCGGCGAGTTCGTAAAGCAACTGACTCTGCGGTTCACTCAGCAGCAAATGACCATGCCGCTGCGCGATGAGCGCCCGTGGCACCTGTTGTTCTACAAACTTAAGGTTGCAGCAGACTACTCCAGACCCAAGCCAGGGTTTCTGAACGACCTCTTGTTCGATTGGGATGGTCCGTACCCTCGCTCGTCTGAACTTGCAGACTATCTGGACGCGTTGCATTGGACCGGTTGCCTCTCGGCTTCGAACCCTCAGTATGAAAAGGTGACCGTTAACCCCAAAGTTAGCCAACTCTGGTCTGCTCTGTCTGTCGATCCTGAACTTAGCTCTTTCATTGACTACGCGGTTGAAATGGCCAAGGGGCACTTCAATGGGACCGATGACATAGATGCTGCGAGATTGTCCAACGCTGGCTAAGATTATCGCACGCCTTGATAGTTACCTCCAAGGCAGCTTTCCAGACTTCTTCGGCGAAGAACCGAAGCATCCGTTCCTGCGGGTTAGACCCTACAAAGTCATACATGACAGTCTGTGGGGTACCAATAGATTCTCATGGCGGGAATTGGCCGTAATAGATTCTCCGCTTTTCCAACGTTTGCGCGGGATTCACCAGACGGGACTGGCCTACTATGTCTACCCGTGTGCTCAGCACAGCCGACTTGAACATTCCCTTGGTGTTGTAACCGTCGCAGCCAAGGCGTTTGACGCACTCCTCCAGCGACACCTACCGGACTTCCAGACTATCTGCCGGTTTTTCAATGAGCCGAATCTCGAGGAGCTGCTCGCAAGGCTCAGGGAGGAACTAAGGATGGCCGCGCTCCTGCACGACGTCGGTCACAGTATTCACAGCCACGCTTCAGAGCAAGTCTACCAGGAACTTCCTCTCTTGCAGAATGCTGTTGTGGAGCTGCACAGGCTCACTGGAAAGAAGAAGGGCGCTGGCGAAGTTATTTCATTCTGCTTTTCAAGGACGAAGGCTCTTCAAAATCTCCTCACTAGCGCCGAGAAGCGCGTTCCAGAGGACGAGAAACGCAAGGCCAAGGATATTGTGTGGGACAACGTGTCGTTGCTCATTGTGGGCCGATCGGTTCATCCGTACCTGCAGTTTATGGGTGACATAATCTCATCCGATCTGGATGCCGACAAACTGGACTACCTTCTCAGAGACGCTTCGGCTGCCGGACTGCCGCTAAGATACGATCTTGAAAGGTACCTCTATACCGTGGGCCTAGCGAGAGATGTGCTGCCCGATGGCGAGGGACACCTGGAAAAAATGTACCAGGCCGTCACGAAGTCTGCTCCCGCTCGAATCGAGGCAACGGCGACAGTCGCATTTCCACACTACGAAACTTACCGTCTGCGACTGCCCCGGAATGCCATAAACACGATTGAGCAAATCGTGATCTGCAAGTTCATGCTCTTCAGCTACATCTACCATCACCGAAAGGTGAGAGCTGCGGAGGGCATGTTAGGATCGCTCCTTCAGCGCGTGGTTGCAAACTGGCGCTCATCAGGCAAGGGTGACGAGGAAATTCTGGAAGAGTTCCTCAAACTTGATGACTGCGCCCTCGGACAGCCACACTTCGCCAGCAGCGAGGATCCGATCGTGTCGATGTACAGCGTGAGGATTAACCAGAGGCTTCTCCCAAGGGAGGTATTTGGGTTCGTTGCCTCCAAGTTCTCGCATGCGGAGGGTGGCTTGCTGTCCGACTTCATCTCGGTGCTGTTGGACAAGAAGCCGAGAGCTCGGCAGGATAGACGCGAGGCGTTGGTGAAGCAGTTCCACGAAGTGATGGGAACGGAACTGATGAGAATGAAGCCCGAGTTGGGCTCGAGTTGGGAACAGGCGCTTCGGAGTGCGGGAGCCTGGCTAGACGCGCCCAAACCCCCGAAGTTCGAAAACATAAATCTAATCCTTGGGTCGCTAACGGATGCCGTCCCACTATCGGACGTTTTTCCGATCCGCTACTGGATTCAGGCGTATGAGTCACATCGGTATACGGCGCGGATATTTGCCTTTTCCGAGTACGTCGACGACGTTCGAGCGGCGGCGCGCACTGCCTGTGAGAAGGTGATCGGCGCGACGACAGGTTCGTTCTTCGAGACCGCGGGAAGAAAGAGGGTCTAGGCTGGACCTTTGACAATGGCTATCGGGAATTCGACCCTAAGAGATGAATTGCGACTGTTCGAAACCAATAGGCACAAGTGGCTACTATCTCACCAGGACAAATTTGTTGTGATCTCAGGAACGACCGTCGCAGGCTTCTATCCCGACTTTCCGTCAGCATATTGCGCAGGACTCGCCAAGTTCGGATTCAGAGACTTCTTGGTAAAGCAGGTTTGTGCCGAAGACCCTGTGTACGTTATCTATTGACGCTGTCTCGCGGGGCGCTCCTTGACCTTCCCGCCCTCCCCGCCGTACATTGGCCTGCAACTCAGGAGGGGCTCCCATGCTCAGCGGATTCAAGCAATTCGTGCTTCGCGGCAATGTGGTGGACCTGGCGGTTGGCGTCGTCATCGGCGCGGCGTTTGGAGCGGTGGTGACGGCGCTGACCAAAGACCTGCTGACGCCGCTGATCGCGGCGCTGGTGGGCAAGCCGGACTTTTCCGCCATCAGCTTCACCATCAACAGCACGGTTTTCCCGGTGGGCGACTTTATCAATGCGGTGGTTTCGTTCCTGCTGATCGCAGCGGCGGTGTATTTCTTTGTGGTCACGCCGCTCAATCATCTGATTGCGCGCATGCGGAAGGCCCCGGCTCCGGCTGATCCCACGACCAAGAAGTGTCCAGAATGCCTGAGCGAGATTCCGCTGGACGCAAAACGCTGCGCGTTCTGTGCGCAGCAGGTGATGGGCAAGGCGGCGTAACTCAGTGGTAGCGTCCGCAAATGCGCTGCCGAGCTGCGCTCGGCCTGGACGGGCGAGGGCGCCCGTCCCCACACGGTTTCTGCTGATCATTCTTGCGTCTTTGCCGGTATATGCGCAGTCGTCGAAGCCGACGTCCCCTGCGACGACTACCCCCGACCCTGGCGAGCTCTCCGGCGGCGTCTATCGCAATGCATCCTTCGGCTTCAGTTACAAGCTGCCCTACGGCTGGGTGGACCGCACTCCGGAAATGCGCGAAGCCTCGACTGATCCGGCGAAAGAGACGGTGCTGTTGGGAGTTTTCGAGCGGCCGCCGGAAGCGAATGGCGAGGGCGTGAACTCCGGCGTAGTGATTGCGGCGGAAAGCGCGGCTTCGTATCCCGGACTGAAGAGCGCAGCCCAGTATTTTGGCCCACTTGAGGAAGTCACGAAGGCCAAAGGGTTGACAGCCGTCAACGAACCCTACGAATTTCCGGTTGATGGAAAGCCGATCGTGCGCGCCGATTTCATCAAACAATTTGGCGGCGGCGCGAGCCTGCACCAGAGCACGCTGGCATGGCTGGCGAAGGGCTATGTAGTGTCGTTCACGTTTATCGGCAGCAGCGACGATGAGGTTATGCAGCTCTTGGATGGGCTGACCTTCGGCAAGAAACCGGCGACACGGAAATAGCCGTTGGCGATCGGATTGAACCTAGGGATCTTTCGACTACGAGGAGCCGGTCGCAAGCGACCACTTCCGCTCCGCTCAAGATGACAGGGACGAGCCGCAGTTATTGGCCCTGTTGGCTAAATCAAGACTTTACGGCCGACTCCCAAGATAACCCGCCCTGGCACCGCCCCTAAATGGCACCAAACTCAGGGTTTACCGCAGCGGTTCGGGGCTGAAAAATGGCTCGAAATATGCTAGAATTGAGGTCAATCTTCAGAGCCGTAAGTGCTAGTTATTTCAGTAATTTGCCCCACTTCCGGGGCACTGGAAAAAGCGCCCCGGCCTGAGCTTACTCTCGCGCAATTTTCCAGGGAGCAAAATGGCAACAAAAGGCATCCCCGCAACCGTTGAAGTAAAAGAGAAAGAAGTCAAAGAAAAAAAGGCTCCCGCCAGCAACGGTGGCAACGGCGATTACACTGCCGACTCCATCAAAGTGTTGGGTGGCATGGAAGCGGTGCGCAAGCGTCCAGCGATGTACATCGGGTCCACGGGTGAGATGGGGCTGCATCATCTCGTCTATGAGGTCGTGGACAACTCGGTGGATGAGGCGCTCGCTGGTCACGCCGACAAAATCGAAGTCACCATTCACCTGGATAACTCGATCACCGTCGTCGACAACGGCCGCGGAATTCCCGTGGATGCGATGGACATCGATGGCGAGAAGGTTCCCGCCGCCGAAGTGGTGATGACCAAGCTGCACGCCGGCGGAAAGTTCGATACTTCTTCCTACAAAGTGTCAGGCGGATTGCATGGCGTGGGCGTTTCCGTGGTGAACGCGCTCAGCGAAGAACTGGAACTCGAGATCTGGCGTGATGGGTTCACCTGGGAGCAGACGTATTCCCAAGGTGAGCCCACGAGCAAGCTGAAGAAAGCCGGTGCCACCAAGAAACGCGGCACCAAGGTCCACTTCCTGCCTGACAAGGAAATCTTCAGCGTCACCGAATACAACTACGACACGCTGGCGCAACGCTTGCGCGAACTGGCCTTTCTGAATAAGGGCCTGCTGATCACGCTCACCGACGAGCGCACCACCGATGCGAAGAGCGGTGAGCCCAAGACCACCGATTTCAAATACAACGGCGGGATTGCGGAGTTCATCAAGCACCTGAACCGCGGCAAGCAGACGCTGCACGACAAGCCCATCTACATGGAAGCCGAGCGCGACGGCGTAGTGATGGAAATCGGGCTGCAGTACAACGATGGGTATTCGGAGGCGGTTTTCAGTTTCGCCAACAACATCAATACCGTCGATGGCGGCTCGCATCTTTCCGGCTTCCGCACCTCGCTAACCCGCACCATCAACTACGCCGGACAGCAGATGGGCTTGTTCAAAGATGTGAAGGAGAATCTGACCGGGGACGACGTGCGCGAAGGCCTGGTGGCGGTGATCAGCGTGAAGCTGCCGCAGCCGCAGTTCGAAGGCCAGACCAAAGGCAAACTGAATTCCGATATCGCAGGCACGGTGCAGGCGTTCGTGAATGAACGCCTGGGCGCGTATCTGGAGCAGAACCCGCCGGTGGGGCGAAAGATCATCAACAAAGCCATTGAAGCAGCACGGGCGCGCGAAGCTGCGCGCAAGGCCCGTGACCTGACGCGGCGCAAAGGCGCGCTCGATGGCGGTGGCTTGCCGGGCAAGCTGGCGGATTGCTCGGAGCGCCAGCCGGAGCGTTGCGAACTGTTCCTGGTGGAGGGGGAATCCGCCGGCGGCACTGCGAAACAGGGGCGCGACCGGCGCTTCCAGGCGATCCTGCCGCTGAAAGGCAAGATTCTCAACGTCGAAAAAGCGCGCTACGACAAGATGCTGGCGCACGAAGAAATTCGCGCCATGATTACGGCGCTCGGCACCGGCATTTCGAAAGAAGATTTCGATGCCGGCAAGCTGCGCTACGGCAAAATCATCCTCATGACCGACGCCGACGTGGATGGAAGCCATATCCGCACCCTGCTGCTGACGTTTTTCTTTCGCCACATGCAGGAACTGATCAAGCGCAGCCACGTCTACATCGCCCAGCCACCGCTGTACTCGATCAAGAAGGGCAAGTCGCTGCAGTACATCAAAGACGACAAGGAATACGTGAAGGTCATGGTGAAGCGCGCTTCCGAGGGTCTGAGCGTGCGCTATGGCGAGGGCGCAGCGAAGCTGGAGGGGGCGGCCCTGGCAAAATTCATCACCGTGCTGGACGAGTATCTGAAGCTGTTCGAGAAAGTCGACAAGCGCCTGCGTGACGAAAGAGTGACGGAACTCTTGCCCAAGCTCGATCTCTCGAAGCGCGCCGATTTCGAAGGCGACAAAAAGACACCGCCGAAGAAAATCGAGCGGCTGGAAAAGGAACTGAAGAAGCTGCAAAAAGAGCGTCAGTTCAAAGAAATCGAGATGCGCTTCGATGAGGAGCACACCCTGTGGGAAGTACGCTGGGTGAACTCGCAGGGCGCCGAGCACCTGATCAACTGGGAGCTGGCGTCGACCGCGGAATTCCGCCAGCTGCTTTCGAAATACAAACAGATCCAGCCCTACATGGAACCACCGTTTGTGGTGGAGAGCATCGCCAAAGCGGCGCCGAAGAATGGCGATGCGGGCGAGGAACTCAGCGACGCCGAGCGCGAGGACGTGGAGAAAACCCAGAAAAAGACCAGCAAAGAGGTTCCGGCGAAAACTGTGGCCAAACGCAAGGAGGCTGCGCAAATCGTGGAGAAAAACAGTCCGCGTGATCTGCGGGACCACGTGCTGGCCGAAGGCAAGAAGGATTTTGTCACCCAACGCTACAAAGGCCTGGGCGAAATGAACTCAGCGCAATTGTGGGAAACTACCATGGATCCGGAGCGCCGCACCCTGCTCTCGGTGAAGCTCGAAGACATTGCCGAAACCGACCACATTTTTACCACGCTGATGGGCGAGGACGTGGAAGCGCGGCGCAAGTTCATTGAAGACAATGCGCTGGATGTGAAGAACCTGGATATTTAACCTTCGCCGCGGACTTACGCGGATGCACGCGGATTTATGGGGCGGCCTGACGGCCGCCCTTTTCTATAAGAGGGGCAATCAAGCTTTCCGGAGCCTTGGTTCATGAAGCTCGTTTTCTGCGCCACCTGCGAATCCATACCTAACCTGACGGCGGACGATCAGGCGTTGATCGCTCCCCTGGCAAAACTTGGCATCGAGGCGCGGCCGGCGATCTGGAGCGATGCCAAAGTCAACTGGGCGGAAGCTCAGGCCGTCATTCTCCGCTCGACCTGGGATTATCATCTGCGGCTCGAGGAATTTCTGGCATGGATGACGTCGCTCGAAGAAACCGGCGCGCGGGTATTCAACCCGCCGACCATGCTGTGCTGGAATGCCGACAAGATCTATCTGCGGGACCTTGAGCGGAAGGGCGTAGCGATTGTGCCCACGCTGTGGCCTGAGAAGGGCTTTCAACTCCAGCAGGAACTGCGCAAATATAGCTGGACAAAAGCGGTAATAAAGCCGCGCGTCTCGGCGACCGCCTATCGCACGGTTTTGACCTCTGCCGGCGAAACCAATGAGGCCCAGGCATTAGCCGATGATCTGCTGCGCGGGCCGGGCGTCATGGTGCAGGAATATATGAACGAAGTGAGCACGCGCGGGGAGTGGTCGCTGATCTTTTTCTCCGGTGAGTTCAGCCATGCCGTACTGAAGATCCCGAAAGCAGGAGACTTCCGCGTGCAGCATGATTTTGGCGGTGCTGAACGCACGGCGAAGGCCCCCGATGCCGTGATCCAAGCGGCGAGCCGCGCGATCGCCGCGCTCGAGAACGTCCCGCTCTATGCCCGCGTCGACGGGGTTGAGAGCGGCGGCGAGTTTCTGTTGATGGAACTGGAGTTGATTGAGCCGGCGCTGTTCCTCCGGCTCGGCGAGGGCGCGGCGGAACGATTTGCAACCGCAATTGCAGCCCGCTGCCGGTAAGTCCTCTGTAGTTACTTGTGGTTACCTCAGTGCCACTCCGTGTCCCTTCTCGTTGGCTTTCCCTGCAAGCTCTGCGCTGAGCGACGTTCTTCCCACAAGGCCGGAAACTCCTCCTTCCGCCCAGAACGAAACGAGGAGACCAGATGAAAAAGTTGATCTTGATAGTTGGCTGTTTATGCACATTCGCATTCGCAAACCAGAGCCCAGAAAGCCCCACACTTACCATTTACAACCAGAACTTCTTCGTGGCGCGCGAACATCTGCCTATGGAGCTGAAAGTTGGTGTGAATCACGTGGAGTTTAACGGAATCGCCGCTCACCTGGAGCCGGACTCAGTGATCCTGCGCGACCCCGGCGGGCGTGCGCTCCAGATTCTCGAACAGAATTACCGTAACGATCCTATTTCGCAGGAGCTGCTGCTCTCGTTCTACGAGGGCAAGGCCATTGACTTCCTGGTGCAGCGCGGCGAAAAGCAGGAAACCGTGCGCGGCAAAATCATCCGCAGCGGATATATTCCCAGCGGCAATTACAGCAATGGCTACCCCCAGCCAGGGTTCGGACAACCGCTGATCGAAGTCGACGGCGTTTTGCGTTTTGGGCTACCGGGCCAGCCTTTGTTTCCCGCTCTGACCGGCGACTCCATTCTGAAGCCAACCTTGAGCTGGGAAATCGAGACTAACGATCTCGGCAAATTCGACGCCGAAATTTCCTATGTCAGCGGCGGAATGAGCTGGCAGGCGGATTACAACCTGGTGGTTTCCGATAAGCCGGACAACAAATTCGACCTGCTCGACATGGTGGGGTGGGTTACCATGCGCAACCAGAGCGGCAAGACGTTCGAGAACGCGAGCATCAAGCTGCTGGCCGGAGACGTGAACAAAATTCAGGAAG
>Ga0335081_10006335_pt1 | contig 18837 bp, 16 predicted proteins | sample Lox_Sample_35_FD_206713 | JGI IMG/M metagenome (GOLD analysis project Ga0335081, IMG submission 206713) | Soil microbial communities from Loxahatchee National Wildlife Refuge, Florida, United States - Lox_Sample_3.5 | ecosystem: Environmental > Terrestrial > Soil > Wetlands | place: USA...
TCATTCGAGGGGAAATTCATGGCTGGTTTCATCCTGTTGCTTGCCGTCCTGCTTGCCGCCGCAAGCGTGACGTTCTATAGCGCCGCGCATCTGGCGGTCGATGGTCCGAACTGGGCCAGCAATATGTGTTCGACGGCCAAACTGTTGTGTCACAGTCCGAAGCAGATGGCCTATGCGGCGGCCGCGTTGGCGGCGCTGTGGCTGTTGATGAGATTTCTGTCGGCGGTACGTGATTAGCTCTCGCTGCCCCGGTGGCACGCGACGCCGGTTCACGGCGCGTCGTTGCTTGCCTTGCGCGCGGTGAGGAACGGCGCGACGCCGACCACGAGGCCGAGCACGGCGCTGATCGCGGTCGTCTCGACGAGCGGCGTCACCGTACCGTCGGCGAGCATGCCGTAGAGCTGGGCAAAGGCGGCGCCACAGAAGTTCTGCACGAACACGCCGATGCCCGCGGCCGTGCCGGCGAGCTTGGGTTCGGTCGCCATGGCGCCAGCCTGCGCATAGGACAGCGACAGGCCCTGAGCCATGGTGAGAAAAAATCCCGGCACGAACAGGACGAGCGGTGTCAGATGCCCGCTCATGAGCAGGCCGGATTGAATTGAGACGGAAGCGAGCGCGAGCAGCGAACCGACGAACACCATGGTCTCGTTGGCGGCACGCGGCCCGATGCGGCTGGTGATGAAACTGCCGGTCAGAAAGCCGAACGGAAACAGCAGAAAGTAGATGCCGAATTCGGTCGACGGCCGCTGCAACACCTCCTTCATCAGGCTCGAAGAAGCCGAGGCCAGAGCGAGAAAGGACGCGCTCACGCAGCCGCTTTGCATCACGAAGGCCGTAAAGCGCAGGTGTCGGAACAGCGCCACGTAATCCCGCAGCACATTGCCGCGCACCGTCGCCGACGGCGGGCGCGATTCGAACACCGCAAGATAAGTGTTCAACGTGATCACACCGCCGAGCAGCAGCGAGAAGGCGAACACGCTGCGCCAGCCGAAAGCATCGATCAGAATGCCGCCGACCATCGGCGAGACCATCGGTCCGATGGTGTAGAACATGGTTAGATAGGCGAAGGCCCTGACCAGGCGTTCGCGGCCATAGACATCCTGCGCAATGGCGCGCACCAGCGTCACGCCGCATCCGGCGCCGAACGCCTGGATGAGCCGACCGAGCACCAGGGTGCCGATCGAATTTGCCGCCGCCGAGACCGCACTGCCCGCGAGAAACAGGCACAGCCCCGACAGCAGCACCGGCCGGCGACCGTAACGGTCCGACAGCGAGCCATAGACCAGCGTGGAGAACGCCATGCTGAACAGTGCAATGCTGAAGGTCAGTTGCGCCATCGCGTCGGACAGTCCGAGTGCCGCCTTCACCGCCGGGATGACCGGCATGAAGATGTGGACCGCAAGCGGCCCAATCAGCGAAATCGAGGCGAGCGCCAGCGCGAAGAACGGACCGGGCGTGACCAACATGATCGGTGAGGTCCTTGCTGGCGGAAGCCGGGGTTGGGGAGCGCAAGCGCGGGGACGAGGGCGCGGAAGGGCTTGGTTACACCAGGCTCGGCGGCTTCGCCATGCCCGGCGGCACGGCCGGCTGTGCGCCGCCGGACCGGATGCCATGATCACGAGGCCGGGCACGACCCGCACTCCGTCAATCTGTGTTAGCGTGCGCCACACTGGGGAACCTACAACCCCAGAATCTGGGAGGGAACCGATGGCCTATCGCCTGCTGGGCGCCGCTTTTGCTGCGCTCATCGTTGCCGGCACGACAGCATGCGCTGACGATTATCCGGCACGGCCGGTGCAACTGATCGTTCCGTTCGCCGCCGGCGGCCCGACCGACATCGTCGGCCGCATCATGGGCGCCAAAATGAGCGAATTGCTCCATCAGCAATTCGTCGTCGAGGACAAGGGCGGCGCCGGCGGCAATATCGGCGCAGATTTCGTCGCCAAATCGGCGCCCGACGGCTACACGCTGTTGTTCGCGACGGTGTCGACCAATGCCATCAATCCCGGCCTCTACAAGCACATGCCCTACGATGCGGTGCGCGACTTCGCGGCGGTAGGACGCGTCGGCGTCACGCCGACGCTGCTCCTGGTCAATCCCTCGGTCGCCGCTACCGATGTGAAAAGCCTGATCGCCCTGATCAAGGCCAATCCCGGCAAGTTCAACTACGGCTCCTCGGGCGTCGGCTCAATCCTGCATCTGTGCGGCGAAGAGTTCAAATCCATGGCCGGAGGACTCGATATCACGCACGTGCCCTACAAGGGCTCGGCACCGATGGATACCGACTTGATGGGCGGCCAGACCACGATGGCGTTCGACGCGACGCCGACCGCGCTGCCGCTCGCGCAATCGGGCAAGCTGCGGGCACTCGGCGCCGGCATGCTCAAACGGCTGGGCGCCATGCCCGATCTGCCGACCGTGGATGAACAAGGCCTCAAGGGCTACGAGTGCTATACTTGGAACGCGGTGCTGGCGCCGGCTCGCACGCCAAAGCCCGTTGTCGACAAGCTCAACACCGCGATAAACCAGGCGCTCGCCGACCCGGCGGTGACCTCCTCGCTGCGCAAGGCGGGCGTCGATCCAACGCCCGGCAGCACGCCGGAATCGACGACCGACTTCGTCAAGAACGAGATCGCCAAATGGGCGCCGATCATCAAGGCGTCCGGCGCGCAGATCGATTGACGATGAGCGACGCCGTAGACTCCGGCCTGACGACGCGTCACGCCGCGAGCAGTTCCTGCACGGCGCGGTAAGCCTGATCGATCGCCGAATCGGTGTAGGCGGCAGCGCCGGAATCCGAATTGGCGATCGCGATGCGGCCGAACCGGGCGCGGCCGATCTGGTGCGGCGCTTCGCCGTCCGGCCATTCCGGGTCGAACAGCGAATTGTATTCGTAGGCGTAGCCGTGCGGCCAGCGGTTCACCGTGATCGCGGTGATGTCGCGCTCGGCGTCGAAGCCGCCCGGCGCCAAGATGCGCGCAAGCTGCATGCGGATCTCGCGCTCGAACGTGGCGAAGCTGGTGTTCAGAATATCGTGCTGGCCGGCACGGTTCTGGTCGCGTTCGGCGAGACCGGGCGCGACCGGCGTGCGGATCATCTGCACCAGGATCGGCTCGTTCGGCGCACGCGGGCTGCGATAATCGCCGATATCGACGGTCGGATTGAGGAACACTGACGAGTGATAGCCGCCCGGCGCATGGATCGCGTAGACGCCGAGTGCCATGAAGGCCGTCCAGTTGCGTAGCGCCACATTGGTATAGACGAGCGGCGTCTTCACCAGATAGCTCAGCGCCTGCTTCTGCCGTTGCGGCAGTTCCGGACACAGATACGGGATCATCATGTTGTAGCAGGCGAGCACGCAGCGCTCGGCCCGCACTGAATAGACCTCGCCGCCGCGCGCATAGGCGACCTCGACGCCGCGCGAGGACACCGCGTCGCCCAGATTGCGCGCCCGCACGACAATGGTGCCGAGCCGGATGCGCAACGGCGCAGTTGCACGATCGAGCTTGCTGTAGTCGACGCGCGCCGTGACCACATCCTCCGCGCTCGATCCCGGCACCGCATCCGCAATCAGATTGCGCACCAGGAGCCGCGCGATCGAGGCGTTGCCGTCGGGAAAGTGGAACGTGTAGGAACCGCCATCCGCATAACCCGCCGCGGTATAGCCCATATCGGGCGCCGAACGAGGTGTCAGACCAAGGCCGTCGAATCCCGGAAAGTGGAACGCCCAGACATCGAGTGCCGGCACCGCTTCGATGCCGACGCCCCATTCACCGTGGGTGCGCGCCTGGTAGAACGGAATGACGCCCGGATCGGCCTTGACGACATCGATGAGATAATCGCGGTAGCTCATCTTGGCGAGGCGCGATTTCTTCTCATCCGACGACAGGCCGGGCATGTAATCGACCTTCGCCTCCTGAATTCGCGCGATGTCGCGGCGGACCGGCTCCGACAGCGGCGACGATGCTAGCAATTGCCGCCACGGCACGCCGTCGGAAACGACGATCAGCTTGTCGGCACCGAACGTCTCCTTGTCGAGGAAGAAACCCCGACGCAGCCCGAGCGAGGGATAGAAATCGCGGTGCGCGCACGCCTTGGCGAGCGCGACCGGATCGACGCCCAGCGTCTTGAGAAGACCGTCCGCCACGGCGCTGTACGGCCGCGGACTGTCGATCAGCATGGTGCCGCCGTTGAGCAGGCCGAGGCGGCCGCCGAGATCGAATTCATTGCGCTTGGCGTGGCCGCCGAAATCGTCGTGATTGTCGAGGATGAGGATGCGCGCATCGGGCCGCGCGGCGCGATAGAAATGCGCTGCGGCGAGCCCGCTGATGCCGCCGCCGACGACGATCAGGTCGTAGGCTTCCTCGGTCTCGTCGATCTTGAGCGACTGCGACCAAAAATCGCCGTCGCGCAACTGATGCGCGGCTTCGAACGAGCCGGGATGGCTGCCGCGCAGTCCGTGCAGCGCCGCGGGGTCGTAGCCTGGGGCGTCCTGCAAGGCCTGCCCGGCAGCGCCGGCGGCGACGGCCGGTTCGCCCAACATGGCGCCGGCGACGGCGCCGCCAATCGCAAGCGGCACGCCGTTGAGGAAATCGCGACGGGAGATCGAAGTCTTCTTGGAGACCATCGGGCAATGCCGGTGATTGCGGCCGGCCGGTAGCGAATGTCAAATCCGCTCCACCATTACATCACGACTTCCGGCGCATTGGAATCCAGCGGTCGGCGCGACGCGCCGCGGATGCAGCGGTGAACCGAGCGGCCTGCCGGCGCGCCCCCAGCCGTCGTTTTCAGCCCGGCTTGATGTTGGCGGCGCGGATCACCTTGGCCCACTTTTCGGTTTCCTCGGCGATGAACTTGCCGTAGGCCTCCGGTGCCATCGGCAATGGCACGACGCCGAAGTTCGCGAGCTTGGCTTGCAGTGTCGCATCTGCGAGGGCCGCGTTGGTTGCCTTGTTGAGCTCATCGACGATTTCAGTGGGAACATTCTTGGGCGCACTGAGCCCGATCGCGACGCTGGCCTCGTAGCCCGCCAGGAATTCGCCGATGGTCGGAAGGTCCGGCAGCGCCTGGTAACGTGTTTTCGCAGTCACCGCCAAGGCGCGCAGGCGGCCGGCTTTGATGTCCCCCATCGCCGGCGGCATCGTGGCGAAAACCGCCTGCAGTTGGCCGCCGAGCAGATCGTTCAACGCTGGTGCCAGCCCCTTATAGGGCACGTGCAGCATCTTGACTGCCGCCATGGCCATGAACAGTTCGCCGGCCATGTGGGCTACGGTGCCGACGCCGGCCGATCCGAAGCTGATCTTGTCCGGATTGGCCTTGGCATAGGCGATGAATTCAGGAACCGTCTTGGTGGGAAACGCCGGATTGACCACAAGAACAAGCGGCCCGCTCGCGATGCTCGCAACGGGTGCGATATCGCGGATGAAATCGTAGTTCAGCTTCTCGTTCAGCGTCGCGGTCACCGCGTCCTGTGACCCGTTGGACAGCAGCGTATAGCCGTCGGGCGCCGCATGTACGACGCCTTCAACGGCGAGAGTACCGGCCGCTCCCGGCCGATTTTCGACGACGAATGGCTGGCCGAGCCGCTCGGACAGCGATTGGGCGATCAGGCGCGCGATGATGTCGCTGGCGCTGCCGGCCGCCAGGCCGACCATGATACGGACCGGTCGACTCGGATAGCTGCTTGCTTGGGCGAGGCGCGGCAAAGTCGGCAGTAAGACGGCGCCGGCCGCCAGGTGGAGAAGAGTTCTGCGGGCAACTGTCATGGCTGACCCCTTGCGGTGCCCATGCTACATGGGAATTGAAAGCTTGGACTGCTCAAAGCGGAACCTAACCGCGGACGTCCATTAAGGTCTATGGTTCAGAAGCTGAATTGTTCTGAACTCACCCACGGCTGCGGCTGGGTGCAATGGATTGGAATGAAATAAACCTTGGCCGGTTTCGACTCGATCTCAGTCCACGTCTCGGCGCTGCCGGCGCGCACCCAACCGTCCCGGTGATGCGCGGACACCGACGACGCGCACGCCTTTGCCTCTGCACCTGCTGCCCGCTCCTTCCGGCAAAGCGCATTGCTGCGGCCAAGCCGCATCTGCGACATCCAGGCGCATTTTTGTCGGAGGCCCATCCCCGGTGTTATGCTGCTCGCGAACTCAGCCGGGGGCAACATGAGACGGCGGGACTTTACCGGTCTGGCGCTGTTGGCGTTGGCGGCTTTGCCTATTGCGGCCCACGCACAGCGAACCAGCCCAACCGCTCACCGCATCGGCATACTTGCTCAGGATCTCCAGCCAGGATTGTTGGAAACGTTCAAGGACGAGCTCGGCAAGCTCGGCTATGTCGAGGGCACCAGCATAAGCATTGAATTGCGCAACGCTGCAGGACAAAACGAACGGCTTGGCGCGCTGGCAGATGAACTGCTGCGGCAGGGGGTCGAGGTCATCGTCGCCGTCAACACGCCTGCCGCTCAGGCGGCAAAGCGAGCAAGCTCAACGATCCCAATCGTCATCATGCGTGTGGCCGACCCAGTGAAGTCGGGTCTTGTCAGCAGTCTGGCCCGACCAATCGGGAACGTCACCGGATTGAGCTTCATGCCGGATGCGCTTGGGCCCAAAGGTGTCGAGCTGTTGCATGAAATCGTCCCGAGCATCACGCGCATGGCGGCTCTCTATCAGGGCGACAATGCCGGAGCCGTCGTGATCGTGGATGAAGTCGTACGCAAAGGACAGACACTCGGCCTGGATTTTGTGCGAGTGCCGGTGCGTGATTCGACCGATTATCAGAATGCCTTCGCCACAGCGGTCAGCGAAAAATGCAAGGCGCTTTTTGTGATGGACGATGGCGCGATCACAAATCACAGAGAAGAGATACTTCGGCTCGCCGCAAAGGACCGATTGCCCGTAGTGTCGATCTACAAGGACTTCGCAAAATCCGGCGCCCTGATTGCATACGGTCCGAACCTGGACATTGTTTACCGACGCGCCGCGCAATATGTGGACAAGCTCATCAGGGGCGCGAAAGCCGGCGATCTTCCAATTGAACAGCCGGTCATTTTCGACCTCACGATCAATCAGAAGACGGCGAAGACGTTAGGCATAACGATTCCAGAATCGGTACTCATACGCGCCGACGAGATCATTGAATAAAGGCCGCAGTATAAGAGCGGCAGTATTGGAGCGTTGCGATCCGAACAGGCTGACCTGGCGTTCGGCGCAGAAAGCATCAGCGTGGAGGCGCGCGATCTACCGCCGGAAGTCTACCTCGCCGCCAATAACGCTTTTCAGAACACGCCGAGATGTTGGCGTAGATCGATGCCCTCGTTCTTGAGCTTCTCGGCGCTCGACACTACGGCGACGCGGCCGCTGTTGAGAATGACGATGTCGTCGGCGATATCGAAGACGAGCTTGGGGCTCTGCTCGACCAGCACGATCGACAGCCCGCTCGCCTTGAGCTTGCGGATCGTCGCCATGACTTCGGCGACGATCTGCGGCGCCAGCCCTTCCGAGGGCTCGTCCATCAACAATACGCGCGGATTGGCCATCAGCGCCCGGCCGATCGCGAGCATCTGCTGCTCGCCGCCCGAGAGATAACCGGCGAATTGACTGCGCCGCTCGGCCAGCCGCGGAAACATCGCGAACACCGTCTCGGCGGTCCACGGCGCGTGGTTGCGACCGGCAAAGCCGCGATGCGCGGCGACCATGAGATTTTCCCGCACTGTGAGGCTGCGAAATATGCGACGGCCCTGCGGCACCAAAGCGACCCCGCGCGCGGCGATCATCTCCGGCGCCAGGCGCGTCACCGGCATGCCGAACACGGCGACGGCGCCGGCGCGCGGCGGCAGCAGGCCGACGCTGACGTTCATGCAGGTCGATTTGCCGGCGCCATTGCGGCCGAGGAGGCCGAGCAGCCGGCCCTCGCCGAGTTCGAACGACACTTTCTGCAGCACGTGGCTGTCGCCGTAGAAGGCATCGATGTCGCTGAGGCTGAGCGCGCTATTCGCCAAGATAGACCTCCCGCGTGCGCGGATCGGCCACCACCTCGGCGCGGGTCCCCTCGACGATCACCTCGCCGAAATGCAGAAGCGTGATGCGATCGGCGAGATCGAGCGCGGTGTCCATGTCGTGCTCGATCATGACGATGGTGACGTCGCGCGGAATCGCGGCGAGCAGGTGCCGCACGTCGCGCCGCTCGTCGATCGACAGGCCGGCGAACGGCTCGTCGAGCAGCAGCACTTTCGGGTTCTGCGCCAGCGCCATGGCGATTTCGACGCGGCGTTTCTCGCCATAGGAGGTTTCGGCGAGCGGCCGGTCGGCGATATGGTCGAGGCCGACGCGGGCGAGCGCGGCGCGCGCCGCCGCGATCAAATCCCGTTCCCGATCGAGCGCCTGCAATGGATTCCAGCGCTGCGGCGACAGGCCGAGCAGCGCCAGAGTCACGTTGTGCAGGATGGTGTCGCGGGCGAACAGCGTGATGATCTGATAGGTGCGGGCCATGCCGAGATGCGCTCGCTTGCGGGTCGCTAGGCGGGTGATTTCGCGTTCGAACAGCAGAATCGAGCCGAAATCCGGCGTGATCTCACCGGTCATCAGGTTGAATAGCGTGGTCTTGCCGGCGCCGTTCGGGCCGATGATCAGGCGACGCTCGCCGGGCTCGACCGCCAGATTGACGTTGGTGGTGACGCGCAGGCCGCCGAACGACTTGCTCAGCGCTTTGACGGCGAGCGCGGTCATGGCTTGCTCTCAACGGCCGGCAGCGCCGGCTTGTGCGGACGATTGAGGCCGCGCCAGAGCGACCGCGCGAGCCGCACCGAGCCCGGCACGATGCCTTCCGGCATGAAGATGACGATCGCGACGAAAATCGCGCCGAGCATGAAGTTCCAGCGCACCACATAGGCACTGACCACGTTCTTGACGATGACGACGAGAGCGGCGCCGACGATCGGCCCGAGCAGGGTGCCGGCGCCGCCCGAGATCACCATCAGCAGGCCTTCCGCCGAGGCGGTGAGCGCCAGCGATTGCGGACTGATGAACTTGTTGTAGTAGACGAACAGGATGCCGGCGACCGCGGTCAACAGGCCGGAGAACATGAAAGCGCCGAAGCGGATCATCCAGACGTGATAGCCGAGCGCGGCCATGCGGCGCGGCTGATCGCGAGTGCCGGCCAGCGCAGCGCCGAACGGCGAGCGCACAAAGGTCACAACGGCGATCACGGAAAGCACAAACACGACAAGCGTCGCGTCGTAGAACGGCCGGGCAGCGTCGAGCGAGAGGCCGAACGGCGCCGGGCGCGTCGCGACATTGATGCCGTTGTCGCCGTTGGTGACGCTGATCCAGCGATAGGCCAAGCCCCAAAAGATCTCGCCGAGCGCCAGCGTGATCATGATGAAGCTGATACCGGTCGCGCGGAGCGACAGCGCGGCAAAGCCCGCGGTTGCGACGAGTGACAGCACCAACGCGGCGAGAATGGCGACCAGATGACCGTGCCCATCGGCGAGCAGGAAGGCCACCGCGTAGCTCGCCACTCCGAACAGCCCGGCATGGCCGAGCGAGACCAGCCCGGCATAGCCGACCAGCACGCTCAGCCCGAGCGCGAAAATCGCGTAGAGCAGAATCTGGCTCGCGATGTTGACGTAGTAGACTTCGTTGACGACGTACGGCACGGCGACGAGCGCGAGCAGTGCGACAGCGATGGCGAGGCTCCGCGCGCTCACAGCGTCTGGCCTCCGAACAGGCCTTGCGGGCGCAGCACCAGTACCAGCACCATCGGCAGGAACAGAATGAAATAGGCGAGCTCGGGCAGCAGCGCCTGGCCAAAATTGTAGATGAAGCCGACGACGATGCTACCGACGAAGGAGCCGATCAGGCTGCCGGTGCCGCCGAGTATGACGACGACCAGCGCCAGCGGCAGCATGTCCTGATCGAGCCCGGGATAGACCGAGAGGATCGGGCCACCGATCATGCCGGCGAAACCGGCAAGGCCGGCGCCGAGGCCGAACACGATGGTGAAGAGCTGTGACACCCGAATGCCGACGACGCGGGCCATCTGCGGATCGTCGACGCCGGCGCGGATCATGGCGCCGAGCCGCGTGCGCTCCAGCATCAGCCAGAGCACGATCGCGAACATGACGGCGATGGCGATCACCGCCATGCGATAGAGCGGAAACGCCGCGGTGCCGGCGCGGATGAAACCGGCAAGACCCGCGGGCGTCGCGACCGAGATCGGGTCGCCGCCCCAGCCCATCAGGCAGAGATCGGCGACCATGAAGGACACGCCGAGCGTCACCAGCACCTGCGCCAATTGCTGGCCGGCGAGCCGGCGTAGCAGCAGCCGCTCCATCAGCGCGCCGAGCACCGCCACCTCCACGGCACTGAGGATCGCCGCCAGCCAGAAGTTCACCTTGAAACCGAGCGCGCCCGACAGGAACGTGGTGCCGAGATAGGCGCCGATCATGAACATCGAGCCATGCGTCAGGTTCGGGATGCGCATCAGCCCGAAGATCAGCGAGAATCCTGCCGACAGCAGGAACAGCAGGCCGCCGAATGTCACGCTGTTGACGGTGAGCAAGAGCCAGAAGGTCATGCCCACCGCCCCCGCGTCACTCGGCGCCGCGGGCAGCGCCCGCGAGCACGGAATCGACAGCGACCGAGCGGGAGGTTTTCATGCCACGCGCAATACTTGGGGATGCAAGAAACTTCGTACATCCGACGCCGCGCACGCCGCGCGCCGGAGCAATCGGTTCAGCACTTCGTCAGTGGCGGATAGTCGCGCGTGTAGACCGGATGCGCGAGATAGTCCTTTTCGGGCCAATCCCAGAACTGGCTGACGTTCTCGTAGGTCTTGATCGTCTTGTTCCACAGCTTGAGGCCGTATTTGGCGCCTTCGGTGCCGACACGGCGGATGTAGAAATTGCCGATCACGTTGTTGAGGTGGTCGAACTTGAGCGGTCCGCGCGGCGAATCGGCAAGCGTGACCGCCTTGAGCGCAGCCATGAACTTGTCGCGGTCGCCGGCATCGCCGTTGAGCGCCTTCAGCGCCGCGTCGACCACCTCGCAGTTGACGTAGAGCAGCGCCGCGTACTGGCCCGGAACGGTATCGTAATTCTTCAGCATGCCGTCGATGAAGCGCGCATTGCCGTCGCTCTGCAGATCGAGCGTATAGGGGCAGCAGCTCACCAGCCCAATCGCCTCTTCGCCATAGCTCTTGAGCAGCGCGTCGTCGGCGCCAGTTTCGCCGGTGACGACCGGATATTTGAGGCCAGCATTGGCATAGGCTTTCATGAAGCGCAGCGGATTGGAGCCGGCAAAGCCCTGGCAGACGCCGTCGCAATCGGCGATCTGGGCGATGAAGGGCGTGTAGTCCGGCGTCACCAGCGGCGGCCACAGCTTGCTGACGACGCAGCCGCCGTCTTTGGCGAGCGCCGCCTGGAAGCCGCCAATCTGCTCATAGCCAAAGGCGAAATCTTCGGTGATGCAGGCGATACGCTTGAGCTTGAGCTCGGTCGCGGTGTAATGCCCCATCGGGTGCATCGCCTGCGACGAGGTCGCCGAGGCGCGCAGCAGGTAGGGGTTCGGCTGCCGCTGCGTCAGGTTGTCGGCCGCCGCAAGGCTCAGCGTCGGCATCTTTTGTTCTTTGATGTAATCGTTGATGGCGTAGAGCTCGAAGGCGGCGAGCGGACCGAGAATGACATCGACCTTGTCGCGCTCGACGAGTTCCTGGGCCTTGGTCTTGGCGCCGGCCGGATTGCCGCCGGTATCGGCGGAGACGAAGTCGACCTTGCGGCCGCCGATCGAATAGTTCTTCTCCTTCAGATAGGTCAGGACGCCCTGTTCCATCTGGATGCCGCCCTGGGCGAGCGGACCGGTCTTCACCGTGAGCAGGCCAAGCTTGAACGGCGCCGGCTGCGCAACGGCAGGTGCCGGAAAACGGCCGAGCGCCGCCGCGGCCCCCGCCGCGGTTCCGGCCAAAAGCGCACGGCGATTGATCTTGCGAGACATCGTGTCCTCCCTCTTGCGCCTTCTGACCGGGCGCCAATTTTGCTCGGCATTCGCGGGCCGGCGCCGCCATCATCCGAAACCCGTTCCGCCCTGTAAAGTCCGGTATTGTCGCGCCCGGTTCATTTTTTCGGTGGAATGACCGGCAGCAGCAAATAAGGTTTGGCGGTGCCGCCGAAATGCAATGCGGTGATGCCGCCGAAGATGGCAGCCGGCCGATCACGCGGATCGTCGTGCAGGAAGGGCCCGCAGCCGGTGAGCTCGTTCTTGAAGTTCGACAACCGGCCGCCGCTCCCACCCGAATAGACATAATCCTTGCCGCGCACGGTCAGGCCGATGCGGAAGCCGGCCGGCACCACGATCGATGTCGGCCAGATTTCGACGTCGAGTTCCACTACCTCGCCGCGCTTGAGCGGTTCCGGCTTGGCGTGGGTGTGATAGGGCCGGTAAGGCTTCGACAGCTTGTTGTCGAGCGCGCGATGCGAGGCGCGCAGCCAGCCTTGCCCGATCGGCGTATGCGGATCGATCGCGCCCTGGAACACGACCTCCCTGAGGTCGCCGCTGAAGACGCGCAGCACGGCAAAAATGTCGGCATCGCTGGTCGAGGACGAAACGAACAGCTTGAGCGCCGACGGCCCGGTGATCTCGGTGTCTCGCGGCAGCGGCGCGGAAAGGAAGGTGATGCCGTCTCCCATGGCGTCGAAGCGCAGCACCGTTTTTTGCCGGTGGGGCTTGGCCTGCAGCGTGCAGGCCGCCGGATCGAGAAAGAACCTGGTCCAGCGCGTGCGCTTGAGCGGCCATTCCTTCTCCACGCGCTCGACGAAATGGTCGACATGGCGGACCTGCAATTGCACTTTCGGCTGCTTGTCCCAGCCGTTGTTCTTGCCGTGCAGAAAATGGTCGAAGAAGCGCAATTGCAATTTTCGGCCGTAGTCGGTGTAGAAATGCGTCCAGTGCTCGATGCCATGGGCTTCGAGCCATTTCTGCTTCGAGGCCGCGCGCGCGAAGCCCTCGAAATTGCCGCGCGGATGCAGCCCCTGCCCGCCCCAATTCGCCGCCGACAGCAACGGTACTTTCACTTTCGCCCAGATTGGCGAACGAGCGCGGTGGTAATCGTCGTCGAGCGGATGAGCGAGGATATCGCGGCCGAAATCGCTGCGGTTGCGCGCCAGTTCGGCATCGGAGAGTAGCTCCGGCCCGCAGACCAATTCGCCGTGCACGCGGCTCCGCTTGCCGCGCTCGCCTGAGCCGTATTGAACGGTCTTGACCTGCATGTCGTACCAGTTTTCCCAGAACGTGCAGAGAATGCCGCCGTGATGCGTCATGTCGCGGTACCAGTCGGCAGCACCTTCCCAGATGCACATCGCGGCAAGATGCGGCGGTTCGAGCGAGGCGACGTGCCACTGATTGATGCCGTAGTAGGAAATGCCGTTGAGCCCAACCTTGCCGTTCGACCACGGCTGCACGCCGGCCCATTCGATGCATTCGTAGAAGTCGCGGGTCTCGCGCTGCGAAAAATGGTCGATCACGCCGGGCGAGCAGCCGGCGCCGCGCGAGTCGACGCGCACGCAGACATAGTCGTGCGGCACCCATTTCTCCGGATCGACCACTTCCCAGCTTTGATAGAGGTTGCTCGAGCCTGCGGTGACGTCCGGATGCCGCTCCGCCATGCGCTGCCAGGCGCTTGGATAGCCGTCCTGGAACGCGAGCCCCTTGGCATAAGGGCCATAACTCAGGATGACCGGATAGCGGCCATCCTTGATCGGACGGAACACGTCGGCGCGCAGCACAAGGCCGTCGTCCATCTCGATCTCGACGTCCCAGTCGATGCGCATGCCGTCGCGCGTCTCGCTGCGCGGTCGGTGTGATCTTCCGCGCGCGCCCATCCGCGTCTCGCCTTCGAGCGATGACATCGCCTCCTCCGCGTGCTCTCGTTTGCGTCAGAAACGCCGGACCGATCGGCGCGTCGTCCCGGCACAGAAGCTCCGGGCGCGACGAGCCGAGCCGCCGCCAGCCGTCAGGAACGCTTGAACGAGTTGTAGACCTGCTTGAGGAAGTTGGCTGCCGCCTTGTCGTCGGCCGCCCAGGTGGCGTTGAGGTCCTGCAGCGGATTGGCCGCCATCACGCCCTGTTCGCTCTTGCCTTCGCTGACGAGTTTTTCGATGCGGTCGCGCGCGGTCTTCGCCATCGCGTTATAGGTCGCGATGTCGGCCTTCTTGGCCAGTGGACCATGACCGACCACCACCTTGGTGTCATCGTTGGCCAGCGCGAGGAACTGGTCGGTGCCGCTCGCCATGCCGCGAATATCGCCGCCATTGGCGAAATCGACCTGCTGATAGCGATGATTGTTGTTCATGACGTCGCCCGTGCACAGCACATTGGCGTCGGCGAAGTACACCATCGTATCGCCGTCGGTATGTGCATTGTTGATGTGCATCAGCATCGCCTTGCGGCCGCCGACCTCGAGCGTCATTGTGCCGCCGATATAGGTCTGCTTCGGCAGCGCGCCCGGCGCGACCGGCGGTGTCTTGGCGCCGGTTGTGCCGTTGGTGGTGCCGGCGGCAAGCCGAACGCGGATATTGTCCTGCGCCACTACGATGGCGCCGTCTTTCTGGAAGTTCTCGTTGCCGCCGGTGTGGTCGCCGTGGAAATGGGTGTTGACGATGTATTTGATCGGCAGCGGCGAAATCGCCTTGATGGCGGCTTTGATCTTTTCCGAGAGCGGCGCGAATTGCGTGTCCACCATGATGATGCCGTCGCTGCCGACGGCAACCGTGATGTTGCCGCCCTGCCCCATCAGCATGTAGGTGTTGTTGCCGAGATTGGTGGTTTTGATCTCGATCTTGTCCCAGTCGATCGGTTGCTGCGCAAAGGCGGTGCCGACCATCAGTGTCGATACGGCCGCAACAGCCGCCAGCGTGATCCTGTTCATCTGCAATCCTCCCCTGTTCGTTTTCGGCTGATTCATCGCGCTGAGCTTACGCCAAAGTCGAAGCGCCAGCATCGGGTGCACGGCCGGATCGTAGGGCTTGCTGGGCCTTAGCGCTTGCGCGATGCGGGCCGCTTCACCCCCGCCATCTTCTCCAGTACGGCGCAGACCGCGGCGGTATCCTCTTCGTCATGACCGCTGCGGCGCGCTTTGAGGTAGACAGCCTTGCTGGCGTCGAACATCGGCGTCGGCACGCCGATCTTGCGCGCATAGCTGCCGATCACGTCCATGTCCTTCTGCCATAGCCCGATCTTCATGGTCGGCTCGTCGTAGCGGCCCTTCACCATCATCGGTGCGCGCAGCTCGAACACGCGCGAATTGCCGGCGCCGATGCGGATTAGATCAAAGATCAGCTGCGGCGGCAGCCCGGCTTTCATGCCGAGCACCATCGCCTCCGCGCTCGCCACATTGTGGATGGCGACCAGCAGATTGGCGACGTATTTCATCCGGCTGCCGTTACCGAAGGCGCCGACATCGTGCACGGCGCGGGTGAAGGCTGAAAACATCGGGCGCAGCCGTTTGATCTCTGCAGTGCCGCCGGAGGCATAGACCACGATGTCCCTGACCTTGGCCTGCGCGCCGGTGCCGCTGACCGGACAATCGAGCATGACGTGGCCGGCCTTGCGCAGCACCGCCTCGGCCTGCGTCTTGTCCTCGATGGTGAAGGTCGAAGCCTCGACCACGACACGGCGCGGCATGCCGGCTTTGGCGATCGCCGAAGCAGTCGCGGCGAGCGCCGCCGGCTTGGGCAGGCTGGTGATGATGGTCTTCGCCTTGCGCGCGACGTCTGCGGCGTCGACAGCGATCTCGACGCCGGCACGCGCCAGGGCGCGCCGGCGCGCCGGATCGATGTCGTAGCCGACCACGCGCCAGCCGCCGGCGACCAGATTTTGCGCGAACGAGCCGCCCATGATGCCAAGGCCGACGACGCCGACCGTGCCCTTGTTCGTCTTGCGAGCCATTGCGCGATCCTGTTGGCAGAGCGTGGAAACGCGCGGACGCGCGTCGGGCGCTGTTATGCGGCGCCGTGGCGTCACTGTCGAGAGCGTCGCCTGCAGTCGCGGACGGCTTTTACAGCGGCCGCTGATCGCTTATCGTCGCCCGCGCCAGCGCCAAGGGAGGAACCATGAAGATCGGTGTCGCGGGTCTCGGCGCCATGGGCAGCGCCATCGCCGCCCGCCTGCTCGAAGTCGGACACGAGGTCACGGTGTGGAATCGCACCGCGGCAAAAACCAAGCCGCTGGCCGATGCCGGCGCCAAAGTCGCCGCGAGCCCTGCCGCGGTTGCCGCCGCGAGCGAAGCGGTGATCACCATTCTCACCGACGCCGCGGCCATCGATGCGGTCTATGACGGCGCTTCGGGCCTGCTTTCCGGCGACGTAGCCGGCAAGCTCTTCATCGAGATGAGCACGGTGCCGCCGAGCGTGCCAGCCGCACTCGCATCCAAAGTGCAGGCCAAAGGCGCGGTCTTCGTCGAGTGTCCGGTCGGCGGTTCGACCGCGCCAGCCCGCCAAGGCAAGCTGCTCGGCCTGATGGGCGCGGCGCCCGCCGATGCCGCCCGCGCTCTCCCGATCCTCGAACAGCTCTGCCGCAAGGTCGAACATTGCGGGCCGGTCGGCAGCGGCGCCTCGATGAAACTTGCCATCAATCTGCCGCTGATGATCGGCTGGCAGGCCTATGGCGAGGCCTTCGCCATCGCGCGCGATGTCGGCTGGGAGCCCAAGCGGCTGCTCGACCTCTTCGTCGAAAGCAATGGCGCCAATAACGGACTGAAGCTGCGCGCCGACATGATCGTTGCCATGATGGAGAACCGCGATCCCGGCCCGACCACCTTCAGCATCGCCAATGCGGTGAAGGATTTGCGCACGATGGTCGCGGCTGGCATGGCCAAGGGCGCCGATATGCCGGCGGCGAAGGCCGCGCTCGCCGCGTTCGAGGAATCCAACAGCAGGGGCCTTGGTGACCGCGACGGCGCGCGCCACTCGGTCTATTGGGCGGGCCGCACCAAGCGCTAGCCCGCCGGAGCAATATTCATTCGTTCCAGCAAAATCGGAGCCACCATGTCGGTCATCACGCTTGCGCAAGCCTCAATCATCGTCGATGTCGCGCTGAAGAAGGGCCGCGACAACAAACTCGCGCCGCTTACCGTGGCGGTGCTCGATGCCGGCGGCCACCTCGTCGCTTTCAAGCGCGAGGACAAATCCGGTCTGCTGCGCTTCGACATCGCCTTCGGCAAAGCCTGGGGCGCGCTCGGCATGGGCTTCGGCTCGCGCACGCTGGCAGGCCGCGCAGCGAAGACCCCGCAATTCTTCACCATGCTGGCGGCGGCGAGCGGCGGCCGTATGGTGACCAATCCGGGCGGCGTTCTCATCCGCGACAGCGACGGCAACATCCTCGGCGCCTGCGGCATTTCCGGCGACACTTCGGACAAGGACGAAATGTGTGCCATCGCCGGCATCGAAGCGGCGGGACTGAAGGCCGATCCGGGCGCGGATTGATCGAACGCCGGCGGCCGCAGCATGCGCGGCCCGCGCAATCGACACGGCCTGTATCAGCACTGGGAGGCAACCGGCCATGAAGCTCTTCTCGTTCTGGCGTTCGCTCGCGACCTACCGCGTGCGCATCGCGCTCAACCTCAAGGGCATCGTGCCCGAGGATGTGATCGACATTAATCTGATGAAGGGCGCGCAGCGCGAGGCAGCCTATCGCGCCGTCAATCCAATGATGGCGCTGCCCGCTCTGATCGACGGCGACGGGCCCGCTCTGTTCGAATCGCTTGCGATCATCGAATATCTCGATGAGACGCATCCGAACCCACCGCTTTTGCCGCGCGACCCTCGCGGCCGCGCCCGGGTGCGCGGCATCGCCCAGATCATCGCCTGCGATTCGCATCCCTTGATCGTGCCGCGCGTGCGCGAATATCTGGAACACGAATTCAAGCTCGACGAGCCGACCCGCACCAAATGGTGCCAGCACTGGCATCGCGCGGCGCTCACCGCGCTCGAGACCAATCTTGCGGACCGAGCCACTGGCCGCTACTGCCACGGCGACGCCGTGACGCTTGCCGATATCTGCCTCGCCAGTCAGGCGGTCGGCGCGAAATTCTTCAACGTCGATACCGCGCCGTTCCCGAACTTCACGCGGATCACCGGCGAGCTTGCCAAGATTGACGCTTTCGCGCGCGCCCATCCGCTAAAGCAGCCGGGCGCGCCGGCTGCGGCCTGACGCCTGGGTCTAGAGCGCGTCCTTGAGGAAGCGCAGCAGGCGCGGCGCCGTGGTTGCGCCATAGCCGTTCGGCTCATTCTCGAACGGATCGGACGCCCAGAAATGCCCGGCACCGGGAATGACGGTACGGCGCACGAATATCTGCGCCTGATTGAGCGCGGTGAGGAACGCACCCGACTGACTTGGCGGATCGACGATATCGTCGACGGTGCCATGGATCAGCAGAAAACGCGGCCGGTTCTGCGCTACGGTGGCATGGCTGATCGGCGAGGACTCGAAATAGATGCGTCGGTTCTGCTGCGGTGAAGCGCCGAGAAACTTCTCGGTGATATTGTCGCGCGGGCGCGCGACCAGATCGTGCTGCCATTGTGCCAGCATGTCGTAGACGCCGTAGAAGGCGACCACCGCCTTCACGTTCGCAGGCACGGCCGCATTGGCGTCGTCCTTATAGGCCGAGTTGAACTCGTCGGCCGCAAGCGCGAGAAGCGCTGCGAGGTGGCTACCGGCTGAATCGCCGATAAGCCCCATGCGGTCCGGATCGACGTTGAACTCGGCGGCCTTGGCGCGCATGAACTGGATCGCCGCCTTGGCATCGTGAACCGCTGCAGGATAGACGCCGGGCTTGCCAAGCCGGTAT
>Ga0335081_10006337_pt1 | contig 18835 bp, 25 predicted proteins | sample Lox_Sample_35_FD_206713 | JGI IMG/M metagenome (GOLD analysis project Ga0335081, IMG submission 206713) | Soil microbial communities from Loxahatchee National Wildlife Refuge, Florida, United States - Lox_Sample_3.5 | ecosystem: Environmental > Terrestrial > Soil > Wetlands | place: USA...
CACGGCGAATTTCGATGAGCGGCTCGGCTTCGAGCGCTGCGGTGATCGCGCCGGCGAAACCGTCCCGGTCAACGGCGAGCGCGCCACCAGCCGGCAGTTTGTTGGCATCGGCCGCCAGCATCACCAACGAGCCGAGGTAGCGCATCTCGGCGTGCAGAAGCCCGATGGCGCTTGCCTCGGCATCGTCCGAGCGGAACGAGTTCGAGCACACCAACTCGGCACATTGTCCGGTCTTGTGGGCGTCCGTGGTGCGATTTGGCCGCATCTCGTGCAACACCACCGCCACGCCACGGCGCGCAAGCTGCCAAGCGGCTTCGGAACCCGAGAGGCCGCCGCCGATGATATGGACGGGTCGCATGACGCTCATCGCCCGGCAAGCTATGCGCGCCAGACTTGGGCGGCAACGCCAGACTTGACCTTAAAGATATATATGCTATCCATCTTTTAGCGAACGGCGTTTCCAAAGGCCGATTATGAGTGCGGATAGCCATGAGGGCGCGGAGCGGCGCAACCTGATCGTCGCCGACATCGTCGAGCGCACCGGCATCGACACGGCGATGATCGAGCGGCTGGTGCGCGCGTTCTATGAGCGTGCGCGCCGTGATCCGCTGATCGGACCGGTTTTCGAGCGGCACGTCGCCGACTGGGACGCACACATTCCGCGGATGTGCGATTTCTGGTCCTCGGTTGCGCTGATGAGCGGCCGCTATCATGGCCAGCCGATGGTCGCGCACCTGCCGCTGCCGATTGACACGCCACATTTCGACCGCTGGGTCGAACTGTTTGCGGCAACCGCGCGGGAAGTCTGCCCGCCTGCAGCCGCCGCGCTGTTCATCGATCGCGCACACCGCATCGCCGACAGCCTCGAACTCGGCATCGCCACGCAAAAGGGCGAAATCCGGCCGCGCCGCGCACGGCCGGCGAGCACACTGCCGCCGGCCCGGAGCCGTGCGCCATGAGGGAAGCCGCCCCAAACTTGCCCGCGCAGGTCCGTCCCTACAAACAAAGCGCTGTCTTCGACGAGGTCACGATACCCGCGGGCCTGAGGCGGCGGCATTGCACCAAGCCGGGCGTTTGGGGCGTGATCCGGGTGATCGAAGGGCGGCTGCGCTATCGCGTCCTCGACAGCGGTGCCGAAAGCATTCTCGATCCCAGCCATCCCGGCGTCGCGCAGCCTGAACAATTGCACGAAGTCGAACCGCTCGGGCGCGTTCGTTTTTTCATCGAGTTCCATAGCGCGGCTGAAAACTCCTCCGGCGGCCCACCGGATCAACTCCAAGGCGCCGGGCCTCATGGATAACGTCGCGATCGCCAGGGCGATTCATGTCATCTGCGTCGTCATATGGATCGGCGGCGTGGCGATGGTGACGACGATCGTCTTGCCCGCCATCCGCAGACTCGATACGGCGGCGAAGCGCGTTGCGCTGTTCGAAGCCATCGAAGGGCGTTTCGTCTGGCAGGCACGGATCGCGACGCTGCTGGTGGCGGCCAGCGGCTTCTACATGGCGGATCGGCTCGACCTGTGGGTGCGGTTCCGCGCTGTTCAATTCTGGTGGATGCACGCCATGGTGCTGGTGTGGCTGATCTTCACCATCATTCTGTTTGTCGGCGAGCCGCTGGTCATGTGGGAGCGCAAACGCCGCGGGATCGCGAACGCGCCGGATGTGAATGTAACCCGCATGCAGCGGCTGCATTGGGTGCTGCTCGTGCTGAGCGCCGTGACCGTGATGGCGGCGGTTGCCGGCAGCCACGGCATGCAGCTTGTCCCGTGACAACCGCCGGATGAATGCCAAACAGCGGGCTTGACGATGCGCCTCACCGCTTTCACCGATTACTGCCTGCGCGCGCTGATCTTCGTCGCGCTCAAGGGTGACCAAATGACCACGATCGATGAGATCGCGGAGCATCACAAAATCAATCGCAATCACCTGGTCAAAGTCGTGTTTCGCCTCGGCCAGCTTGGCTACCTGCAGACCACGCGCGGCAAGGGCGGTGGTATCCGCCTTGCAGCGGACGCCGGCAAGCTCAGCCTCGGCAAGCTGGTGCGAGAGACCGAACAGGATTTTGCCCTGGTCGAGTGCTTTCCCGGGCGCGACTGTCTCTGCGTCATCGAGCCGGCCTGCGTGCTTAAAAACGCGCTGCACGTCGCGCTGGAGGCGTTCTTCAGCGTGCTCGATCAGTACACCATCGCCGATCTTGCCAAGCCGAGCCGCAACTTGGCGCGCCTGTTGGCGGTTCCTGCGGCGTAGTTATTGTTGCAAGCGACGGCGCTGCGATGAGCCTTCATGATCTCCTCGGCGAAGCTGTTCTATCCACCCGGTCGGATGCGATCGTCGCTGCCGAGCAGGATGGCGTCGTGCGCTTCTGGAATCCGGGGGCGGAGCGTCTGTTCGGCTATTCGGCCGATGAGGCCATTGGCCGCTCTCTCGACCTGATCATTCCGGAGCGCCTGCGCGGGCGCCACTGGGAGGGCTTTCAGCGCGCCATGGCGACGGGCGAAAGCCGTTATGGCGAGGCGGATCTACTCTCGGTTCCGGCGCTGCGGAAGGACGGCGTCACGATCTCGGTGGAATTCACTGTCGTGCCGTTGCGCAGTGACGGCCGGATGATTGGCATGGCCGCAATCATGCGCGACGTGACGAAGCGATTCGAAGAGACGCGTGCGCTCAAGCGCAAGCTTGCCGAGCTGACGAAATCCCCCACGTGAGGGCACGCGCGCGGTCAACGCGCGTTTGGCGCTCGGACGGGTCCCCGGGCGCGCTGTTGGCGCAAATTGCCGGCTCTGCTATAGGGCTCGCAGGTTCGAACACCAGGACAGCCGCGAATGCCCGTCGATGCCGAAACCGTCCGCCGCGTGGCGCATCTGGCGCGAATCGCGGTTGCCGATGCCGAGGTCGAGGCTTTGCGCGGCGAGCTCAACGCCATGCTGGCGCTGTTCGAAGAGCTCGGCGCGGTCAACGTGGAGGGCGTTGAGCCGATGACGTCGGTGACGCCGATGACCATGAAGATGCGCCGGGACGAGGTGACCGACGGCGACATTGCGGACGCCATCGTCGGCAATGCACCGGCGCGCGAGGATCACTTTTTCCAAGTTCCCAAGGTCGTGGAATAGCCAAGCGGTAATCAACCATGTGTCTCGCCTGCGAACAGGACGCGATGTGGATCGCCTACCTTGAAAGCCAAGGGTTGCTGAAGGACGACGACCCGGCTGCGGTCGACGCGTTGTTTGGCGCGTTTCCCGTACAGCCGTTGCCGTTTCAGGAGAGCGAAGGCGCGCCGCAAGAGGCTGCGCCGGAAGGGTCTGCGGCCAAAAAAACCAGTCCTGCGAACAATCCGTTTTCCTGCGACGATCCGACGGCTCAATGACGGATCTAACCTCGCTGACGCTGGCGCAGGCGCGCGACGCGCTGCGCCAGCGCGAATTTTCCGCCACCGAGCTTGCTGACGCGCATCTTGCCGCCATCGAGAATGCGCGGACTCTCAATGCATTCGTGCTCGAAACCCCGGATCGCGCCCGCGAGGCGGCCCGCGCTGCCGACGCGCGACTGGCAAAAGGCGAGGGCGGTCCGCTCGAAGGCCTGCCGCTTGCGGTAAAGGATTTGTTTTGCACCACGGGCATCCGCACCACGGCCTGCTCGCGCATTCTGGAGAATTTCGTTCCGGCCTATGAGTCGACGGTCACGGCAAAGCTGTGGCGCGACGGCGCTGTGCTGCTCGGTAAGACCGGCAACGACGAATTCGCCATGGGGTCGTCGAACGAGACCTCGCATTTCGGTCCGGTGGTTTCGCCGTGGCGGCGGCGCGGCTCGGAGCAAAAACTCGTGCCCGGCGGCTCATCCGGCGGCTCGGCGGCGGCGGTTGCGGCGAGGCTATGCGCCGGCGCCGCAGGCACCGATACCGGTGGCTCGATCCGCCAGCCGGCGGCGTTCTGCGGCGTCGTTGGACTTAAGCCGACCTATGGCCGCTGCTCGCGTTGGGGCATCGTCGCATTTGCATCCTCGCTCGATCAGGCCGGGCCGTTCGCGCGCACCGTGCGCGACTGCGCCATTCTGCTGCGCTCCATGGCCGGTTCTGACGCAAAAGACACGACGTGCGTCGACTTGCCGGTGCCTGACTACGAAAAATCCATCGGTGCGTCGGTCAAAGGCAAGCGCATCGGCATCCCCACGGAATACCACGCGCCGGGTATGTCTGCGGAGATCGAGGCGTTGTGGGAGTGTGGCGCGCAATGGCTGAAGGACGCCGGCGCTGAGGCGGTCGAGGTGTCGCTGCCGATGACCAAATACGCGCTGCCGGCCTACTACATCGTGGCGCCTGCCGAGGCGTCATCCAACCTCGCGCGCTATGACGGCGTGCGCTATGGGCTGCGGGTCGCCGGCAAAGACATTGTCGACATGTATGAGCAGACCCGCGCCGCCGGCTTCGGCAAGGAGGTGCGCAGGCGCATCATGATCGGCACCTATGTGCTCTCGGCCGGTTATTACGATGCTTACTATCTGCGGGCGCAAAAAGTCCGCACGCTGATCAAGCGCGATTTTGAGCGCTGCTTTTCGGAAGGGATCGACGCCATTCTCACGCCGACCACGCCGTCGGCCGCATTCGGCATTGGCGAAGTCGGCCGGGCCGATCCGACCGAGATGTACCTCAACGACGTTTTCACAGTGACCGTGAACATGGCGGGCTTGCCAGGAATCTCGGTGCCCGGTGGGCTCGACGCTCAAGGCCTCCCGCTCGGCTTGCAACTTATCGGCCGCCCGTTCGAGGAAGAGACGCTGTTTGCGCTCGGCGCGGCGATCGAAAAGGCGGCTGGTTCGTTTGTTCCTGAGAGGTGGTGGTGAGACGCCTTCGTCCATGACGCCGGTTGAGTTCAAGCGCTCGCTCTCCAAGACCAAGCCGCCGCCCGGACTGTCGACGGCTCTCACGGGTCTATGGTGGGCCGGCAAGGATGACTGGGATAGGGCGCACAAGCTCGTCATGGACAACGATGGCGCCGACTGCGCTTGGGTTCACGCCTATCTGCATCGGGTCGAAGGCGATCTCGAGAACGCGCGCTACTGGTACGGTCAGGCTCGCCGGCCGCCTGAGGCCGGCGACCTCTCAGACGAATGGGCGGCGATCGCCGGCGCGCTGCTGCGCTCCGGCGCTGGGTGATACTATGTGCGATCAGCCGCAGTCGGGGCCGCGGTCGGTTCCTGTGCCGCATTACTCGAGCTGACGGCCGCGACAGTCTGGCTTCGTTGGCGCGGTAGCGCTTCGGGATGTTCGCGCTGCAAGAAACTGATCAGCCTTTCGCGCAGTTCAGCGCATGCATCAGACGCTTTGCCGGGAGAGTCGGACCTGATCAGCACACGCAGCTCGACGCAGTCTGGGCGCAGATTGGTGATCTGAACATTCGCCACCTCGGTATTAGCGCGGCCCGACTGGCCGACAAGTTCGATCGCCTTCTGGCGGATCAGATCGATCGGCGCCGTATAATCCAGATAGATCAGCGCGCTGCCGATTGTGTTCGCCGCTTCCCGCGTCCAGTTGTAGAAAGGCTGCTGAATGAAAAAATTCAGCGGCACGATCAGCCGGCGCAAGTCCCAGAGCCGGATCACCACATAAGTGGCGTTGATTTCCTCGATCCAGCCGTATTCGTTCTGGACGGTGACGGCATCTTCGAGCCGGATCGGCTGCGTGACCGCGAGTTGGACGCCAGCGATCAGGTTGCTTAGCACGGGCTGGGCGGCGAGTCCGAATATGACGCTGGCGACGCCGGCGGAGGCGAACAGGCTCACGCCATACTGGCGCACTGCGTCAAACGTCATTAGCGCAAGCCCGAGGGTGACGAGCACGATGACGGTGTCCAGGACGCGCACGAGCACACGGACCTGAGTTACGTGCTTGCGTGCTAGCAGGTTGTCTTCGACGTCGATGCGAAAGCGCAGCAGATAAAGATTGGCGCCGATGTTGACGGCGGTCAGCGCGATCCAGCCGATGAGGCAGATCGTGCCGAGCGCCAGCAAGCGGACGATCAGGGTCTTGGCATCATCGGTCAGCGGCGCTGTCTGCAGCGCGATCGCGAGCGCAATAAGCAGGAGTGCGAACAGGGCCGGATTTTTGGTCTGCTCGACGACCGACCCGAGATAGGGACGTCTTTCACGCGACAGCCGGCGCAGCACGGCAACGACGACCGCATGGACAGTCCAGGCGGCCACAACCAAGGCTGCGAGAATCACCAGCGACGCCGCCCAGGACGGCGCTCGCGATAGTGCATCGCCCACGGCGTCCACGAATGATTGGATGCCCTGCATCAGATCGTGCCACATAACGTAAACTGTCAAACTATATCAATTGCCTGAGAAAACGCACCAATCGCGGGCGGGTTCTCCCATTGACGCGCTGGACAGCGCCGCCTTGCGATGGCATTTAGCGGCCAATTCGCGTGCAACGTGGGATCGACCGGCGGACGATGAAAAGCTTCCTGCTGCGGCTATTTACGTGGTGGAATAGCCAGACCTTCGGTACCCAATTGTGGACCGCGCTCTACGGCGAACTGGTCGGCGAGGATGAATTCGGCAATCGGTATTATCGAACCAAGGGCGGCAAGATCGATCCTACGCTGCACATGGAAAGGCGCTGGGTGATCTATCCGGGAGTCGCCGAGCCATCGACCGTGCCCCCGAGTTGGTTCGGCTGGCTGCACCATACGGTTGACGTGCCGCCCACCCAGGACAAGCCGCGGCCGCATCGCTGGGAGAAGCCGCACCGGCCCAACCTCACCGGTACTGCTGGTGCACACCGTCCGAGCGGATCGACATTGGCGCAAGGGCGGCGCCCCAAGGCGACCGGCGATTACAAGCCGTGGGTGCCTGGTAACTAGTCCATAAGGCGTTGGCGGGCGGCGACTGGTCCCCGGAAATGCCGCAATCGAACTGTTTACCGGACGGAGCCTAGAGACGCCGTTGAGCCCATCGCGCCCATATTCCGCACGGTCCATCTCGGCGCGATCCATTTCGGCACCATTCATGGCCCGCATCGTTGCATGTTTACTGGTCATCGGCGGAATCGTTGCTGCCCGACCGGCCATAGCGCAATTCGGCAGCATTTTCGGCGATGGCGGCCCGCCACGTCCGCCGGCGGATGTCCCGAACGGTGGATTTCCGGCTCAGCCACCGCCCCCGGGCTATCCGAGCGGGCAAGCTCCGCAATATCCGTCGCAATCTCCTCAGGCCTATCCGGGGCAGGGGCAGCCAAACCCGCAGCAGGAACCCTACCCGCAGTCACAACCCTATCCGCAGCAAGCTCAGCCTTACCCTGCCTACCCCGGTCAAGGAGCTCCGGCTTATCCGAGCCAGCCCTCGTATCCGGCAGTCGCAAGGCCGGTCGAAGCGGAGCCGTTACCGCCGCCACCGGGAGCCGCGGTCGCGCCTCCAGCCGCGCCGGGGCAAGCCTATCCTCAGCGGCCGCTGGTGCCAGCCCCGGCAGCCCAGCGGGGGGCAAGCACGCCGCCACCGGCGAATTCGCCATCGCCGGCCGCTGCCGCCCCGCCCGAGGACGACACCGTGGTCGAGGCGCCGACGCCGCACATCGAAAATGGCCGTGCGGTGTTTGCCGGCCTTGACAAGATCACCGGCCGCACCACGACCTTCGATGCCGCCATCGGCGAAACCGTGCAGTTCGGCGCACTCCAGGTGACGCCACGCGCGTGCTATACGCGCCCGGCCACCGAGGCGACCAATACCGACGCATTCGTCGACGTCGATGAGGTGACTCTGCAGGGCGCGATCAAGCGCATCTTTACCGGCTGGATGTTTGCCTCAAGCCCCGGCCTGCATGCGGTGGAGCATCCGATTTACGACGTGTGGCTCACCGATTGCTCGGCGCCGGCGCAGACCTCCCAGGCTGACCCGCCCACCACGCCTGCGGCAGCGCCTGCTCCGACGCCGGCCCGGCGCACGCCGGTGCGCCAGCAACGCCCGGCGGCGCGCCAAGCGCCAACCCTCGAGCGCGAGCCGCGCGACTAGGTCAGTTCAATCCAGGCCGAGGCTTGAAAGCGCCGTCTTGCCAGGAACCGGGCGGTCGATCGGCAGCGCGGCAAAGTCTCCTTCACCGACCAACGCGGCATCGAGCAGCTTGTGATAGGCCGGCCGCGATACCTCGGTAGCGCCGAACGTTCGCAGGTGGTCGGTGACGAATTGCGTATCGAGCAGCCGAAAATGCCCGGCCTTGAGCCGCGCCACCAGGTGAACAAGCGCGACCTTTGAGGCATCGCGGGCGCGGTGGAACATGCTCTCGCCGAAGAATGCCCGTCCGAGGCTGACGCCGTAGAGGCCGCCCACCAACCGGTCGCCCTCATAGACCTCGACGGTGTGGCAATCGCCGCGTTCGTAAAGCTTCTTGTAGAGATGATGAATTCGCCCATTGATCCAGGTCCGCGCGCGTCCTGGCGCCGGCTGGGCGCAGCCCGCAATCACCGCGTCGAAATCGCGATCCACCACCACGACGAAACTATCGGAGCGCACCGTGCGGGCGAGACGGCTCGGAACATGGAACTTGTCGAGCGGGATGATGCCGCGCTTTTCCGGCTCGATCCAATACAGTGCCGGGTCGTCGGCGCTCTCCGCCATTGGAAAGATGCCGCACGCATAGGCTTTGAGCAGCACCTCGGGCGTGATGTCGATCAGGGCAGACTCGCGGCTGGCCATGTTTCCGTTTACCCGGCTCGATGCACGCACTTCAAGGACCAACCACCGGCGCCAAGTCTTTAGACTCCGCAAACCATTCGATTGATACCATTTTAATCAGCTTGAACGCATTTGTCGGAGCTGCGTTGGACGAGACACGAATGGCAATCAAAGCGGACCATGCCATGGAACCGAACCGCGCCAACAAGGACAAAATACGCATTCTGGTGGTTGAGGACGAGTTCCTGATCGCCGAATGGGTCGCGGAAGCTCTCGGCGAACAGGGCTTTGACGTCCAGACCGCGAGCAACGCCGTGGACGCATTATGCCATCTGGTTTCTTCGACGGTCGACGTGCTGTTCACGGATATCAACCTGCCTGGCGCGATGGACGGCATGGCGCTCGCGCGGTGCGCCCGCGAATTGCTGCCGCGGCTGCCAGTCATCTATGCATCGGCGCGAGTCGCCGCGCTGGCGCCAGACGCGTGTGTCCCGGGCGGGATCTTCCTGCCCAAGCCGTATCGGACCGATGCGCTCGGACGATTGATCGCCGGCGCCTGCAAGACTGGCAGCGAACCTGCTTTTGCCTGATCGCCAGCAGACGATTCGCGGTTATTCGCTCAATCCGCCACGGGCCAGGAACTCCTCAAGCCAGTGGATGTGGTAGTCGCCGTCGATAATGTCCTTTTCCTGCGCCAAGGCGCGAAACAGCGGCAGCGTCGTTTCAATCCCATCCACTACGAATTCGTCGAGCGCGCGCCGCAAACGCATCAGGCATTCGCTGCGCGTCTTGCCGTGGACGATAAGTTTGCCGACCAGCGAATCGTAGAACGGCGGAATCGCGTAGCCGTGATAGACGGCGGAATCGACCCGCACGCCAAGTCCGCCAGGGGGATGGTAGTGAACGATCTTGCCGGGCGAAGGCCGGAACGACACCGCGTTCTCGGCATTGATGCGGCATTCGATGGCGTGGCCGTGAAACTTCACCTGATCCTGCGCGAGTTCGAGATCGCTGCCGTCGGCGACTCGGATCTGTTCGAGGACGAGGTCGATATCGGTGATCATTTCAGTTACCGGGTGTTCGACCTGAATGCGGGTGTTCATCTCGATGAAGTGGAATGCGCCATCGTCATACAGGAATTCGACCGTGCCGACGCCGAGATATTTGATCTCACGCATGGCGCGGGCGACGGCTTCGCCGATTTTGTCGCGTGCCGCCGTGTTCAGGGCGGGTGAGGGGCCTTCTTCCCAGACCTTCTGATGACGGCGCTGTAGCGAGCAGTCGCGCTCGCCGAGGTGAATGGCGCGGCCCTTGCCGTCGCCGAGGATCTGGATTTCGATGTGGCGCGGCCGTTCGAGGTATTTTTCCAGATATAGCGTGTCGTCGCCGAACGCAGCTTTTGACTCGGCACGCGCCAGGGCCAGCGCCGAGCCGAGGTCGGCCTCGCCACGCACGACTTTCATGCCGCGTCCGCCGCCGCCGGCGGCCGCCTTGACCATGACCGGAAAGCCGATGTCGCGGGCAAGGCGCAACGCCTCGTCGTCGCCGACGCCGCCGTCCGAGCCCGGCACGACCGGAATGCCCAAGTCCCTGGCGGCGCGTTTGGCGGCGATCTTATCGCCCATCAGCCGGATGTGCTCGGGCCGCGGACCGATGAAATGCACATTATGATCGGCGAGAATTTCGGCGAAGCGCGCATTTTCCGAGAGGAAGCCATAGCCAGGATGCACTGCATCGGCGCCAGTGATTTCGCAGGCGGCGAGGATCGCCGGAATATTCAGGTAGCTGTCCTTCGCCGGTGGCGGACCGATGCAAACGCTTTCGTCAGCGAGCCGCACATGCATCGCATCCTCGTCCGCGGTCGAGTGAACCGCGACAGTCGCGACGCCGAGCTCCTTGCAGGCGCGCAGCACCCGCAGCGCAATCTCTCCGCGGTTGGCGATCAGGATCTTGTCGAACATCGATCATCCTGGGACCGCGAGGAGCGAATGACGAATGGCGAATAGGGAAAGATACAAATTGGCGGGATCGGTGCGCAGGCCATTCGCTACTCGCCGCTCGCTATTTGCCTTACTCGATGATCATCAGCGGCTCGCCGTACTCGACCGGCTGACCGTCTTCGACCAGAATCTGGATCACCGTGCCTGAACGCGGTGACGGAATCTGGTTCATTGTTTTCATCGCTTCGATAATGAGAAGCGTGTCGCCGGCTTTGACCTGGGCGCCGACTTCGACGAATGGCCGCGCTCCGGGTTCCGCCGCACGATAAGCCGTCCCCACCATAGGCGAAGCGACAAGGCCGGGATGCTGCGATGGAGCGACTGTTGCTGCCGCGGGCGCAGCAGTGGGCACCGGCATCGGCAGTTCGGTGGTGCGCGTGCGGGCGACGGGAGCGGCATGACGGGCGACACGAATCGACGTGCCGTCCTGTTCGATGGCGATCTCGGTAAGGCCGGTCTCATCGAGCAGCTTCGCCAGCGCGCGGATCGCGTCATGGTCGACGGATGGACCTTGCGCTGGACTCTTTGGACTTTTGGGCATCGGCGGCTTTCCGGCTTAGGCGTCACGCTCCGGCCTTGGCGCCGATCAGGGCGGCAAGGCCGGTGATGGCGAGCGCGTAGCCTTCAACACCAAAGCCGCAGATCACCGCGCGCGCAACCTTCGATACGTAGGAATCGTGCCGGAAGGATTCGCGCGCGTGAATATTCGTGATGTGAATCTCGATGACCGGCACCTCGAGGGTGTAGAGCGCATCGAGGATCGAGATCGATGTCGTCGTAAAGCCGGCCGGATTAATCATCAGTCCAACAGCCTTCTCGGCTCGGGCTTGATGAATCCAGTCGATGATCTGTCCCTCGTGGTTGGACTGGCGGAATTCGACGCCGAGCCCGAACCGTTGCGCGGTCGCGCGGCACAGCTTTTCGACATCGGCGAGCGTGGCGCGGCCGTAAAGCTCCGGCTCGCGCATGCCGAGCAGATTGAGGTTGGGTCCATTGAGAACGTAAATGGTGTTCGGCATTTCCGCGAGGCTGCGCCAGTTGTGACGGTGAGCGGCAGGCGTGATGGCTGCCACGTTGCGTCCGTTATAGGCAACGGACCCCTAAAGGGGAAGCCGCAATCGGTTGCGTGCGAGCGCTAGACGCTTGCAGATGGGCGCCGCGCGTATTCGGCGCAGCAAAACCCTCCCCCGACGGATCGGAGGAGGGCGATTGCGGCGCCAATCGCGACGATGGACGTTGCGCTACTTCTGCATGCCGGCGAGCTTTTGCTTCAGTTCGTCGAAACCCACCGCTCCGACCACAAGCTGATCGCCGATGACATAGCTCGGAGTGCCATCGACGCCGATCGCGTCGGCGAGCTTCATGTCTTCGTCAATGGTGGTCTTCACCTCGGAGCTGTTCATGTCCTTCTGCAGCCGCGCCATGTCGAAGCCGACTTCCTTGGCGACGGCGAGCGCGCGCGTCAAATCGGCCACACCGCGGCCGCCCAGAAGCTTCTGGTGGAATTCAATGTACTTTGTTCCGGTCGGGTCCTGCATGCGCGCGGCGACCGCAACGTGCGCTGCGTCAACTGAGCCCGGACCGAGGACCGGAAATTCCTTGAGGACGAATTTGAGGTTCGGTTCGGTCTGCAACAGCTTCAGCATGTCGGGAAGGGCGTGTTTGCAGTAGGCGCAGTTGTAATCGAAGAATTCAACCGCCGTCACGGTGCCGTGCGGATTGCCGAGCACCACCTCGTGGGGCGAGTTGAATAGAGTAACCTGATTGGCCTTGATGGTGGCGGCCGACTTGGCCGCCGCGGCCTGCTTTTGCTGAGTGTCGACCGCAGCGAGAATGTCCTGCATAACCTCGGGATGCGCAATCAGATACTCCTTGATAATTGTTTCGATCTGATGGCGCTGGTCGGCCGAGAACGTTTGCGCCGGTGCCGCGGCCGGCAACGAAAATAGCAAAGCCGCCGCGATCGGGAGCGCCATGCGCTGGATCAATTTCATCTGCAGAGTCCTTTTTGTCTTCAGTGACCGATTGAGAGTGGATTTTTCTTGGCGAATTTATTGAACGCAACGATGTCGTCGGCGCGGACCCATCCGGGCGAACCGATTGGAAATCGCTGTTTGGCCCGCGCCGCAAGTTCCCGCGCGGTCTTGTTGTCGCCGCGGGCAAAGGCCGCCTGCGCGGAGGCGAGATCAGCGTCAGCCAGATCATTCTTGTGGCCGAATGCCATGGCCAGTTGAGTATAGGCGTCGACGGATTCAGGTTCCTTAATCAGCGCCGCGCGCAATAGCGGGATTGCGGCGTCGACCATTTTGCCGCTGCTGGTGGCGACCATGGCCTGAGCCAGCTCGATCTGGATCAGCGCCGGATCGGGCGCAAGCTTCACTGCGCGCTCCAGCGGCGGGATTGCCGCCGCCGCATGTCCGGCTTCGAGCAGCGCCTGCCCTTCGAGTTCGTAGAAATAGGGATCGTTGGGCATGGATCGGATGAGGGCTTCAATCTGCGCCAGCGCGTCGCGCAGATCGCCGAAACGGTAGGTCGAGATGGCGCGGGCATAACGCGCCGGCATGCTGGTGTCAGACGGCGGATAACGCCGCATCACCTCGGCGGGCCGGTCCATGAAGCCGTAGAGCTTGGCGCGCATCAAGTCGTGGCGGAATTGAAGCTCCGGCGGGTCCTTCTTGTCCCAGTATGGCGTGTGCACCAGGTTCGCCAGTTCCGCCATGCGCTCCGCCGGCATCGGATGGTTCTGCACGTAGGGGTCGACGTTGCGCGCCTCGAACATCGATTCGTCGGCGAAGCGCTTGAATGTGTCGTACATACCCTTGGCGGACTGGCCGCTTATGGTCAGGAAACGCACGCCGGCGCGGTCGGCGTATTCTTCCTGGGCGCGCTGATAGGCGAGCAACGAGTGCATGATATAGGACTGTGGCGCGTCGAACAGCGCGCCGCCGGCATTGCCCATGCCGACATTGCCGGAGCGGGCGCCCGCCACCATTGCGCCGACACCCAGCAGCATCGCGACGATCGCCGCGGTCTGTGCGTTGGCGAGTTCCTGGCGCATCTTGGAAAGATGGCCACCGACGATGTGGCCGGTCTCGTGGGCGAACACGCCGATGATTTCGTTCGGCGTTTTCGCTTCCATCAGTGCGCCGGCGTTGACGAAAATGTGATGCGCATCCATCACAAAGGCGTTGAACGACCTGTTGTTGATGATGACGACATGGATGTTCTGGTCGCTCAGCCCCGCCACCTTGAGAATGGGCTTGGTATAATCACGCAGCAGCTGTTCGATTTCGGCGTCACGAATGACCGGCAGGCCGCCGTTGGGTGGGCTCTGCGCCCGTGCCGGCACGTTCGCGAACGCGAATGCGGCCGCGGTTGCGAAGGCGACGACGCGCGCCGCTGGCCTCGCCAGCCACGGCTTGCTAGGAGGTCTCGGCACGGTCATCTCGGGCAACGTCAGATCCCTCGGTCCGCCGCCACCCACGCTATGGAGGGAGCCGGTCGCGGTCAACACAAGGCCGGCGTCTTTGCTGCAGCGAAGCGGGCCACGAAACCGGGCGAATACGGCAGCACGGGGGCGGGGGGCGGGACCGGCAGGGACGCCGCGCCAAAAATTGAAGGCGTTTTGATGCTCGACAAAGCTAAGTTCCTGTTGCAGCCCTCCCGGCGCAGCGCCGTGCCGCCGTTTATGGTCATGGATGTGATGGCCGCGGCGGCGCGCCTCGAGGCGCAGGGGCGCCGGATCATCCACATGGAGGTCGGCCAGCCCGCCGCCGCCGCGCCGTCAACGGCGATCGCCGCGGCACGGACGGCGCTGTCGAGCGGGCCGCTCGGTTACACTGAAACGCTGGGCATTCCGTCGCTCCGCCACCGTATCGCGCGGTCATATCGCGACTGGCAAGGTCTCGATATCGACCCGCAGCGCATCGTGGTGACCACCGGTTCCTCCGCCGGTTTTATCCTGGCCTTTCTAACTGCATTCGAAGCCGGGGACCGCGTCGCCGTGGCGCTGCCTGGCTATCCGCCGTATCGCCACATCCTCACCGCGCTCGGCTGCGAGCCCGTGGCAATCGAGTGCTCGCCGGAAACCCGCTGGTCTTTGGTCGGCGAGACTCTGTTGCGCGAGCATCGTGCGCGGCCGATCAAGGGAGTGGTGGTTGCGTCGCCGGCTAATCCCACCGGCACGATGATGCGCGAGGCGGCGCTCACCGACCTGATCCACTGCGCCGAGGACGCCGGCATCGCCGTCATTTCCGACGAAATTTATCATGGTCTCGATTATGCTTATCCGGCCACGACCGCGGCGCGCATCTCGCCGGACACCATCATCGTCAATTCGTTTTCAAAATATTTTTGCATGACTGGGTGGCGCATCGGCTGGCTGGTGGTGCCGCCGGCCCTGGTCCGGGCGGTCGAACGGCTCCAACAAAACCTCGCCATTTCAGTGCCGACGCTGTCGCAGATTGCCGCCGAGGCCGCATTCGACGGCCGCGCCGAACTGGAAGACATCAAGCACGGGTATCAGGACAACCGGCGCATCCTGCTCGACGGTTTGCCCAAGGCCGGGCTCGATTCATTTTTACCGGTCGACGGCGCCTTTTATCTCTACGCCGATGTTTCGCGATTCTCGTCCGACAGTTTCGCCTTCGCCTCTCGTATGCTGGAAGAGGCTGGCGTTGCGGTCACGCCAGGCGTCGATTTTGACCCGATCCACGGCCGGAATTTCATTCGCCTGTGCTACGCGGGTTCGCGGGCGGACATGATCGAGGCGGTCGAGCGGATCGGCACGTGGCTGGAGGAACAGGCGCGGTGAACTTGCTTGGCGGCGCGCTGGTGCTGTTCTCCGGCGGGCAAGATTCCACCGTATGCCTCGCCTGGGCGCTGGAGCGCTTCGAGCGTGTCGAGACAGTTGGCTTCGCCTATGGGCAGCGCCATGCCGTCGAACTTGAAGTGCGGCCGCGCATTCGCGAAGGCCTGTCAGCGATGTCGCCACGGTGGCGCGAGCGGCTCGGCGGCGATCATGTGGTGCGCATCGATGCGCTTGCGGAAATTTCCGAGACCGCACTGACGCGCGAAGTGGCGATAGAAGTGTCGGAGGGAGGATTGCCGACGACGTTCGTGCCGGGACGCAATCTCGTGTTTTTTTCCTTTGCCGCCGCGATCGCCTATCGGCGCGGCATCAAACATCTGGTCGCCGGCATGTGCGAAACCGATTTCTCCGGCTATCCGGACTGCCGCGACGACACGATCAAGGCCATGCAGGTCGCGCTCACGCTGGGCATGGACCGGCGCTTCGTCATTCACACGCCATTAATGTGGATCGATAAGGCCGCCACGTTCGCGCTTGCCGAGACGATCGGCGGCCAGCGGCTGATCGATCTCCTTCTCGCCGAAACGCACACCTGCTATCTCGGCGACCGGCAGCACCGGCATGAATGGGGTTACGGCTGCGGAGAATGCCCAGCCTGCCGGTTGCGGGCGGAGGGTTTTGCCAAGTGGAAGGCCGCCTCATGAGTTCTGTTTCGGACCGGCAGCGCACGCGCGAGGGCGCGGTCTTCCTGGTGCTGTTCGCGCTCACCATTCCGGCGGCCAATTGGCTGATCGGTCATGTCGGGACCGCGTGCATGGCGCCGCAGGGACCATGCGTGGTGCCGGTCGGGCCCGGAGTGTCCGCGCCGTCGGGCGTGATGATGATCGGAGTCGCGCTGGTGCTCCGCGATCTCGTGCAACGGCGGCTCGGCGCGGTGATGTCGGCGTTGGCGATCCTGGCCGGCGCCGGTATTTCCGCACTGGTCGCTCCGCCGGCCCTGATCCTCGCTTCCGCGGTCGCGTTCCTGCTTTCCGAGTTCGCCGATCTTGCCGTCTACACGCCGCTGGCGCGGCGGCGTCTCGTCGCCGCGGTGATCGCGTCGAGTTGTGCCGGGCTTGTCATCGACTCGGTCGTGTTTCTGTGGCTGGCATTCGGCTCGCTGGACTTTCTTCTCGGGCAGATCATCGGCAAGGCCTGGATGGTGCTGGCGTCGATACCGTTCGTCGCCTCGCTGAGGCGCCGCGATGAAAGGCTCGGCATGCGGCCGGCGTGATTTTGCAACTTTCTTCGACTGGATAGACCATGAGCAACGCTTTGTTTGACGTTCTGCACAGGGTGACAACCGCAACGATTACCACGATGCTGCTCAAAAAGGGCATCCGCCGCTGCTGGATGAACGGTCCAAAGCCGCTGGTTCCCAAGGGCGAGCGCATCATCGGGCCGGCCTTCACGCTGCGCTTCGTGCCGGTTCGCGAGGATTTGGCGACGCCGGAGAGCTGGGCGCATCCGATTTCGACGCGTGCCGCGATCGAAGACATGCCCGAGGGGGTTATTGCTGTGGCCGACGCCATGGGCGTCTCCAGTGCAGGAATTTTTGGCGACATTCTTTGCGCGCGCATGAAAAAGCGGAATGTGGCGGCGCTGGTGACTGACGGCGTACTGCGCGACCGCGCCGGCGTGGTCATGAGCGGGTTGCCGGTCTGGTGCGCCGGTGTCGCGGCGCCAGCTTCGGTCAACGGTTTGACCTTTGTCGGCTGGCAGCAGCCGGTCGGCTGCGGCGGCTGCGCTATTTTTCCCGGCGACATCATCGTGGTCGATGACGACGGCGCCGTGGTCATTCCGCAGAATCTTTTGGACTTCGTCGCCCATGAAGGCGCCGAACACGAGCTGTACGAAAGCTGGGTGTTCAGCGAAGTCGAAAAGGGCGTCCAGCTGCCCGGCCTTTATCCGCCGAACGAAGATGCCAAGGCGCGCTACGCGGCGTGGCGTAAAACCAAATCGTGAAGCCCGCCGGTTCATCAATTAATGCCGTTGCCGGATGAAAGGTGTCGGAGAGGGGGATGTTCTTTATCCTTTCCAAATTCCTCGGCTTCTTCACGTTGCCGTCCAATCTGCTGATCGAGATCGGCATCGTCGGTGTTTTGCTGCTGCTCACGCCGTACCGGCGACTCGCCAGCTGGCTGGTCGTGACCAGCATTGTGCTCACCGCCGTGGTCGGCTGGTCGCCGCTGGGCAATATTTTGATTCTGCCGCTGGAGCAGCGCTTTCCGCCCTGGAACGCCTCGCGCGGGCCGCCGACTGGTCTAGTCGTGCTGGGCGGCGCGATCACGCCAGATGTTTCGGCAGCGCGTGGAGCCGTCGCGCTCAATGAAGCGGCCGAGCGCCTTACCGCGGCGGCGGCGCTTGCCCGCCGCTATCCGGATACACGCATCATCTATAGCGGCGGCAGCAACGCCGTGCTGGCCGATCGGATCGCGGAAGCGCCGTTTGCAGTGCAGGAACTGGAAGCTCTCGGCGTTGCTCACGATCGCATCACGGCAGAAGAGCAGTCGCGCAATACCATCGAGAATGCCGTGTTCTCGCGCTTGATCGCCCAGCCAAAGCCCGGTGAACGCTGGCTGCTGATCACGTCGGCCTACCACATGCCGCGCGCGATCGCGGTATTTCGCGCCGCCGGCTTTGCGGTGGAGGCGTATCCGGTCGACTGGCGCACGCGGGGATGGATGGACGCGTCGCGCGCTTTTGGCTCGCTGAGCGAAGGTTTGCGCCGGAGCGACGAGGCCACGCACGAGTGGCTCGGCCTTCTGGGCTATCGCCTGACCGGCAAAACGAATGAATTGTTTCCGGCGCCCTGATGCTGGGGCGAGCCGGCGGACCTAAATCGGATTAGGGGAACGCGCATGCCGCTTCGGTTGCTTATCGGCAACAAGAATTACTCGTCCTGGTCATTGCGGCCATGGCTGGCGATGAAGGCCGGCGGCATTTCATTCGAGGAAGCGCTCGTTCCGCTGGGCTCACCGGATTTCAGGGCGAAAGTGTCCGCCCTGAGCGGCGGCGAGGTCAGGGGCAGCGTGCCGGTATTGATCGACGGCGAGGTTCGCGTCTGGGAAACGCTGGCGATCCTCGAATACCTGGCGGAAAAGTTTCCAAAAGCCTGCCTTTGGCCTGTGGCGCCCGCCGCTCGTGCTTATGCGCGCGCGATTTCGGCCGAAATGCATGCGGGCTTTCAGCCGCTGCGCCGTCACTTGCCGATGAATGTGCGCAGGCCGGTGAAGCAGCGCGCGCTTGACGACGCAGTGATGACCGATGTGGCGCGGATCGACGCGATCTGGAGCGAATGTCGCGCGCGATTTGGTTCC
>Ga0335081_10006338_pt1 | contig 18831 bp, 7 predicted proteins | sample Lox_Sample_35_FD_206713 | JGI IMG/M metagenome (GOLD analysis project Ga0335081, IMG submission 206713) | Soil microbial communities from Loxahatchee National Wildlife Refuge, Florida, United States - Lox_Sample_3.5 | ecosystem: Environmental > Terrestrial > Soil > Wetlands | place: USA: Florida...
CTTTCGCCGCTGATCAGCACGGTGGAGCGGGAGGGAGCCACCTGGGCCACGAGGTCCAGGACGGCGAGCATGCGTTCGCTGCGCCCGATGATGTTCGGAAAATTGTAGCGTTCCTTGAGAGCGCGTTTGAGCTGGACGTTCTCCTCGCGAAGCCTGCGGCCCTCCACCGCATGGGCCACCTGGGCGAGCAGCTCGTCGTTGGACCACGGCTTGGTGATGTAATCGAGCGCGCCGCTCTTGAACGCGGCCCGCGCCATATCGATCGAACCATACGCCGTGATGAGAATGACGGAAAGGTGCGGGTCGCGCTGGCGCAGCTCACGCAGCAGGTCGATCCCATTACGGTCGGGCAGGCTCACGTCCAGCAGAACGAGGTCGTAGGGCCGGCTCTCCAGGCGCTCGCAGCCCTCGCGCGCGGTGCCCACCGGGTCGACGAGGTAGCCTTCCGAGGTGAGCAGCAGCTCGAGCCCTTCGCGAATTTCCGTCTCGTCGTCCACGACGAGGATGCTGGCTTTAGACATGGACGGACTTGCCGGTGGCCGGGAACTCCAGATGGAAGGAGGTGCCCTTGCCCGGCGTGCTGCGCACGTCGATCCGGCCCTTGTGCTCCTGCACGATGCCGTAGCTTACGGAAAGGCCCAGACCGGTGCCCCGGCCGGTGGCCTTGGTGGTGAAGAACGGATCGAAGATGCGCCGCAGATTCTCGTAGGGAATGCCCACGCCCGTGTCCGTGACTTCGACTTCGACCGAGCCGTTCCGGCTGAAGGTGCGCACCTCCAGCATGCCGCCGGAGGGCATGGCGTCCCGGGCATTGAGGAAGAGATTCAAGAACACCTGCTGGAGGCGGTTGGTGGAGCCGTTGACGGGAGGGAGATGATCCTCGAGCGTGCGGATGACGCTGACCTGCGCGGCGCGGAAGGGATGAGCCACCAGCGTGAGCGTCTCCTCGATCACTTCGTTGAGGTTGACGGCGCTGAACTCGGCCGCACCGGTGCGCGAGAAATTCAGCAGGTTATTCACAATCTCGCTGGCGCGGAAGGTCTGCTTCACAATCTTTTCGATGATTTTCTGGCGGGAATCGTCGCCGGGAAGCTGGCGTGCGAGCATCTGGATGTAATTGGAAATCACGGCGAGAGGCGTATTGACCTCGTGGGCCACTCCGGCGGCCAGCAGGCCGAGGGAGGTGAGCTTCTCGGTCTGCAGGAGCTGCTGTTCGAGCTGAATGCGCTCGGTGATGTCGTCCATCAGCACCAGGCGGCCAAGCTGTGAGCCGTTCTTGTCCTCCAGCGGTGTGACGGACACGTTGACGATCAGCCCGCTTCCCGCGCGGTTCACCAGCGGGAATTTGTAGATTTCGCCGCCGTGGCCGTTGCCCGCGCGCGTCTCCAGTTCGGCCACCAGTTCGGCGGGCAACAGCGAGTCCACGCCCCGGCCAAAGGCCTCCTGGCGCGGAATACCGGTGAGCTTCTCCAGTTGCGGGTTCCAGGACTCCACGCGGCCGGCCAGATCCAGAGCCATCACGCCCACGTTCAGCGAGCCCACGATGTTCTCGCTGAAGTCCTTCAGGCGCTCCACCTGTACGGCTTTCAGCTCCAGCGACTGGTAGAGCCGCGAATTCTGCACGGCGATCCCTACGTAGCCGGCGATACTTTCCAGCAGTTCGACGTCGTCGCTGGTCAGAAAGTCGCCGTCCACGGTCTTGCCCACCGCCAGCACGGCCACCACCTCGTCGCGCACGCGGCAGGGCAGAAAATAGTTCAGGTCCAGCCGCTCGAGCGATGCGCGGACGTGCTCGTCTTCAATCTGAGCGGCGCGTCCGGTTTCGAAAAACAGGTAATGGCGGTCTCGCGGGAACGCGTCCCCTTCCAGGAAACTCAGATCCGCGGCGGCTTCCGGGACAATTCCCATGGAGCGGGCCAGCCGCAACCGGCCGGCCGGCTCGGGGTCGCGGAGAAAGAGCGCCAGACGGTCCACCAGGAAGGTCTGGGAGATGCGATCGAGCACGGATTCGAGCATGGGTTCCAGCCGCACTTCGCGCGTGAGCGTGCTGCCGAATTCGATCAGGGTGCGGCGATAGTCGAGCCGGTCGCGGTAGAAGAAGCGGTCGAGCCGAGACTGCACCCAATCGCGCATGGGCTGGAAGAGGAACGCGGCCAGCAGGACCGCCAGGATATTCACCATGCTGCTGTTGGGCGCGAAGCGGTGAAAGACCACGCTGACCACGCCGATCACCACGAAGTAGGTCACCACCACGCCGAGCGTGGCCGCCGTGTAGGCCAGGCCGCGCTTGAAGATGATGTCCACGTCCATCAACCGGTAGCGAATGATCGCGTAACCGAAGCAGAGCGGCAGCAGGCCCAGAGAGACGACCGACAGCTTCATCCACGCGCCGGGAACAGCCCCTGCGAAATAGGGAAGGATGTAGATCAGGAGGAAGGGCAGTACGCCCGCCGCGGTGCCGCCGGCCACCCACTTCAACTGTTGCCGCAGGATTCCGCTGGGCGCGCGCCAGAAGCTAATGAAAAAGAGCCCGGCCGCCACTGCGAAATAGGCGCCCAGCAGCAGCATGTCCAGCCGGTCGAGCGTGAGCTGCGCATCGAGCGAGGGGACAAAACCCGCCGTGTGCGTGGCCACCGCCACGCGCAGCGCCAGAGACAGCGCGGGAATCCCGTATACGGCCAGCAGCGCGGGCTTCACGTTCCGATGGCGTTCCGGAAACAGCAGCGCAAAGTGAACCAGCAGAGCCGGCTGGAGCAGCGTGGCCACCACATTGCACCAGTAGATCTCGCGGTCAAAGGTGTTGAGCTTTCCCGTGTAATGGAACGAGTACAGGACAAAAGAAACCAGGCAAAACAGGTAGAAATGCACGGCACGCGGCGCCGTGGAGCGGCGCGCCAGGATGAACAGACCGATGAACAAATACAGCAACCCAACGATGCGCAGATAATTTTCCAGCGATTCGGAATGCGCGGCCTCTTCCAATATCAGCGAGGCCTGGAACTGCCGCCCGCCGCGCGTCAGCGTGTACTCGGCCTGGTTCCAGGTCCCGATGCGCCACAGCCGGCGGGTCACCTGCAGCGGGCTGGAGATCGGCGTTCCATCAATCGCGGTGAGGATATCGCCGGGAAGAATTCCGGCGCGTGCGGCGGGCGAGTTCTGGGCCACCCAGCGGGCGGCAACTCCTGCGGAATCCTCAGCCCAAGTGACCCCGTCGTCCGGACTGACAAAGCTGGCGCGCTGGCGGAAGTTTACCCAGGCAAAGCAGAGCGCCACCGCCGTGACTACTGCGAGGACTACCGCTCCCGGACGCATTCGCAGGCCAGACATCTGCTTACCCTAGGCAATCAGACACACCCAACCTCGCAAAATTCCGAGCACGCGAATGACCAGCTGCTATGATAACTCATCTTCGCTAAAGTGTTGTATTTGAATCGCTTATAGAATCATTTTGCCGCCCAGGATAGCGCAGTTCCTGTTTCGTGAAAGTATCTGTGACTTTCGGGAAGTCCTGCGAACACTAAAATTGGAAGCTCAACCCGCCCCTGATTACCCTGGGCGCGGGAGTCAGGCCCAGCCGTCCGTCCGCTGTATTGCGATACACCGTCCCTTCACCCAATACGTTGAGCAGGTCGGCCACTGCTTCAAGCCTGCCGCCGCGGATGATCACCGGAAGAGCCTGGCGGAAGCTGACACTGAGGAAAGGATCCACATCGTAGAGGGCCTCGCCGTAAGGATCCTGGCGGGAAGCCTCCAAGCCATTGACCCACTTGTAGCCCGCGGTGAATCGAGTGCCCGTGCGGGGCAGGCGCCCGGCGAAGCGCAGCGCAACGCTATTGCGGCATCGCGCCTTCAGGAGCGTGCGGACCTCGGCGCCGTCCAGGAGATCGTCAGCGCTCAAAGCGCCGGACCAGGAATACACCACCGTGGCCTGCAAATTATCGGAAATCTTCTGCCGGATGGCGGCGCGCGCGCCGTAGCTGGAAATGGAACCGCCGTCTATGGCATGAGCGATGGGAAGCGCGTCCAGGGGCGCCACCTCGCCGGACATGGAAGTTGCGAAAACTGCCGTGTGCGAGGACTGATCGCGGAAGCCGGCGACGGAGAGTTCGGTCTTCTTCCCGACGCGGTGCTCGAGCCGGACCTCCTCGTGCCACCCGTTGCCGATCATGGGAGTGCCGCCATGGAACATCACGGCGGGGAACACGCCCAACTGGCTCATGGCCGTGTCCAGGTCCGCGGGACTGAGCTGGCCCTGCGCCGGAACCGAGCCGGCGAACAGCGTGGCTGTCCAGCCGTGCATGAGCTGCATGGTCACGTCGGCCCGGGGATGAAGAGCCGAGGAAGAATCGCGGAAGCTGATCCAGACGTACTCCGCGGCATAGTGAATGGTCACGCGCCCGCCTACGTGGAGACTGCCGGCCTGCTCGCTGCGCAGGGTGCGGAGCATCTGGCCCTGCTGTCCCAGCCGGAATTGCTGCAATGCCAGCGTGGTGCGCGGGGCATCCGCGGAAGAGCCAAACGGCGCCCAGGTGGTGGCCAGGCCGGCGGTGCCGGTGGCGTCGTAGCTGAACTGACCGGCCAGGAACAGTTTTCCGTACATGCCCAGAGGCTGGTCGTAGGCAAAAGCGCTTTGGGTGAGGGAGGTGACGACCCCCGGCTCCATACCGCCCGAAGTCAGCTCCACCTTGGCCCGCGGCGTCCTGCGGCGCGCACCGCCTTCGTCGGAAGCGGAATCATCCTCGCCGCTCCTCCAGCGCAGCACCGGACGCGTGCTCCCTGCGCTGCGCAGAACCCAATCCCAATCATCGGGCTCGCTGGGCGCCCGGGGCGGCCGGCGCATCTGCGCTACCGTGGAGAAGATGGAATCCAGCTCGAGCTTCAGAACCGTGGTGGCGTTGGCGCTGACCACGACGTTGCGGGAAAGCGCGGGCAGGAAACCGGCCAGTGTGACGCGAATGGTGTAGGCGCCGATAGGCAGCTTGTCGATCAGGAAACGGCCGGCCTGGTTGGTGCGGGCGCGAAGCGTGTTCGAGTCACTGGGGCCCTCCGAGGCGACCCAGACGGTGGCGCCCATCTGAGGCTTGCCCGCGTAATCGAGGACCACGCCCGCCAGCCGGCCGCTCCGGCCCTGGCCGGCGGCAGGGGCCGCGGCGAGCAGCGCAGCGAGCGCTACCCAGCCCAGCGATCGGCCTAGCTTGAACACAGCGCCCTCCTCCCCGCTCAATTCCTGGCCGTCGTCGGCGGGGCCTTGACCGTAAACTCCGCGGATTGCGCGATTTTCTGTTTGCTGACGTTGTCCACAACTTCCACCGTAATCTTGTATTTGCCGGGGCGGAACGGGGTCAAAGGAACCCATTTCTCCAGGGTCACCTGCTGCCCGGTCTGGCCCAGGTCGGCACCGGTCTCGGTCTTGCGGACCAGTTCCTTGTTTCCGCCGCCCCCCTGCTCGCTAATGATATATTGAAAGGTGGCGTCGGATTTGCGGGTTTTCTCGTCCACTCCCAAGTTGTAAACCTGAAGGTAAACGCCCAGGCGTTCGTCCGAATTGAAGCTCTGCTCCAGCCGCGGCCGCACTTTCGTGTCGCCGATGACGAACTGGCCGAGCCCGTACTGTTTCGAGGCCACCCGCTCGATCTGATCCGCGAGCACCATGGTGCTGGCGGTAAGCTTGTCCTCCTCGTAGCGCGGCACCCGAATCGAGGTGTAGGTGGTGCCCGCGTTGCCGCTGTGCTCGTCCTTGACGATCAGGTCCAGGCGATACAGGCCCGGCCGCAACGGCACCGCCTTCTGGTAGATGGACTGTCCCTGCAGGGACTGCCGCAGCAACGAATCGGGGAAGTCGCGGTTAATGGTCTCCTCGAAGGTCTGCACCACCCGTCCGGTGATGGTGGACACCCGGCCGTAGATCTCCAGCAGGGCGGAGTTCACGCCATCCTTGGACTGGAAGGTAAGCTGCCGGTTCGGAATCTGGATGGTAATGGGCACCAGGTCCGTGTCCGAGGTGACCCGGAAGTAGTCCGCGCGGTAGGAGAAGTTAATCTCATTGTGCAGCACGCGCGAGCTCACCAGCGTGTCCAGATCCTTGAATTTCAACGGCGGAGGGGCCTGTACCTTGGCGTATTGCGAGTAGCGGTCGAACTCGTTCCAACTGGCCGGCCGGCCGCCCAGCGGCGCTCCGCAGGTGGTCCCGTCCGAGCTCAAAAAGCGCTGTGCTTTCGTGGACATGCCCAGCGTTTCGGCCATGGTCAGTCCGGCATTGGGCACCTTGGACAGGGCGTCTTTCTCGCAGGGGTCCGTGGTCAGGTGATACTCGCCGGTCATGGTCGTGTCCACGAACTCCAGATTGATGTTCTGGCCGATCCCCTCCATGTAGCGGTAATTCCAGATCTCGAACGGGTAGGTGGAAGTCTCGCCGCCGCCCTCCTCAGGCGGCCGGTCGTAGCTTCCTCCGCTGGGATGCGATTCGATCGAATCCGGCGGCCCCCAGATGATGTAGGTCCTGCCCCGGTCCGTCTTCCATCCCGGGATTCCGGAGGCATAGTGCTCGTCGGCGTAGGCGATGCGGCGGTAATGCTCTTCCTTGAAGGTATTGTCGGGCGATTCCGGGTCGGGATTGCGCCGCTGCCAGAATTGCTCGATGAACTGCTCGCGCTCCTCATTCGTGGAGAGCTGCAGGAAGGCCTTCCTCTCCTCCGGGGTAATGATGTAGAGGACGTCCTCCTCCAGCCACTTCCGATAGGGCGTCTCCAATTCCTTCAGCAGTTTGCGTTCGCTTTTGGGTTTGGCGGAAGGAGGTGCGGGCTTCGTCTGCCCCTGGGACGCGTCCGACTGCGGCCGCGCGGCTAGGCCCAGCGGGAGCACAGAGGACACCAAGACAGCACAGCCGAAACTAAAGGATCTAAGGGAAATCACGGGCCGGACACCCCTTCCCTTCTCAGGGCCTAACTATTCTATTTCTCTTGTGATGCCAAATCAATTCCCCGTGCTGCTTCGGGCCGCCTGCAGTTTGCGCGGTCTCCCGCGCTCTAATGGGGCTTCTGGGGCTGGTTCTCCTGCACCGGCAGATCCGAGTTCGCCAGGCCGGCCTGCTTCCGCAGGTTCTCCCGCATGGCACGCACGGAATCGCTGTACGCCCCGGTGGGAACCGCCGCGAGGAACTGGTCCAGGTCCTTTACAGCCTCCGCGGGCTGCCCGCGGTTGGCGGCCACGGCGGCCAGCAGCACGTAGGACTGGGGGAGATCCCTGGTCAGCTCCAGGCAGGCCTTGGCCTCGGTTTCGGCTTCGCTGGATTTTCCCTGTCCGAGCAAGGCGCGTGCCAGTTCGTAGTGGCCGGGCCCGGATTTGGGCTCTGACTCCAGCCCTTTTCGCGCCTCAGCCTCCGCCTCGGCAAACTGGTGACGGCCGGAGAGCAGCGAGGCCAGGGCGAACTCGGGCTCGGCATATTTCCCGTCGCTGGACTTGATGGCATCGCGGAAGGAGTTCTCGGCATCGGGCGAACGCTTCAGATCCTGGTAGGCCATTCCCATCTGGTACTTGGCTTCGTAGAACGCCGGCGCCAGCTTCAGGGTTTGCTGGAACAGCTCCAGGCCCTTCTGAGGATCATGCTTTTCATAGAGTTGTTCCATTCCGTTCTGGTAGGCCTGGCGCGCATCGGCGGGAAGCTGCAGCAGCCGTGAGGAGGCGGTCTTGCCGCGCTCGCCGGTGGTGACAAACTTCACTTTGCGAATCGGAATGGTGAGGGATCCTATCATGCCGATGTTGGGCTGGAAGGTCTGCTGCAGGGGCTGGTACCCGTCCGCCTCCACCCGGAGTTCGTAGATCGTGGCCGGGATATTGTCGAACTCAAATTCGCTGCCCATGCTGGACTGATTCTCGCCCATTGCCGCTCCACCCATGGCCTGCAAGGTCACGCGCGCGTCCAGCACGGGAACACCCGTCTCCGCATCCACAACCCTGCCGCGCACGGTGACCAACTGGACCGGCTGCCCACCCGGGTTCCGCGCCTGTGCGAACGCGGGCAGCGAACACAGCGCCATCGAGAGGAGCAGCAACAGCAGATTTCGCAGTTTCATGGCGGTAATCTCCGGGGCGATCGAGAGGGCGGGGGCTCGCCCGTCGTGCCTGGTTTCCGGGGGAATCCACGCGCCGCTCGGCGCCGGACGCCCCCTTTCCGGCTGGAGCCCGAGTCTACTTCAAGGAGGGCTCCCCTGCAATCGTCCGACGCGCTTGCCAGACGCCTAAAAAACTCCGGGGAGTCCGCAGTGCGGACTCCCCGGCCTTGCGGTCAGATCGTTGTCTGCGGGTTAGAACACGAGCTTCGCGGCCAGCTGAATGATGCGCGGGTTGCTCGAGAACGTCGCCGCAGGATTGTTGAACGTGCCGGTGCCGGGCTCCAGATAGTTGGTCTGGGCGGAACCGGTGTATCCAATCGCGCGCACATCGTCGAGGCTGCCGGCGATGTACTGCGGATGGTTGAAGAAGTTGAAGAACTGGGCCTGGAATTCCAGGTGGATCCGTTCCGTCACGGAGAACTTCTTCGCGATGGTCAGGTCAACCGTGTTGATCGCGGGCATCAGGAGCGTATTGCGGCCCAGAATCGAAAGGCCGTTGTTGGGCTCCAGAGAGCCTGCGAGTGCACGGATGTACCGGGCCGTCGGGCTGTTCGCCGTGTACGCCACGGTGTTCGCGGCGGTGCAGCTGCCCACGCCCGTCTTGGTTCCCACCACCACCACGCCTCCGATGAGGCAGGTGGCCGTCTCGCTGGTTCCGGTGTTGCCGACTCCACCGGGATTGAAGAGCACGCGGTCGCCGGCGGTGTCGCCGTTCAGGTTCGAGTCCGTGGAGCTGTGGATGTCCGCCCACTCGCCCGACTGATACGTGTACACGGGAACAAAGACCCAGTTCCCCAGAACGTTCCGGGTGAACCAGTTGCCGCTCTTGAAGTACGGCAGGTCGTAGTAGACCTCCAGGGTGACCCGGTGCCGGTGGTCGAGAGCGGAATTGCTCCGGTCATCGGCCAGGTTCAAGCCGTTCTGTGCGCGGCGCGGGGTAATGACGGTGGAGAAGAGCGCCGGCGTGCTGTCGTCAATCGCGTGGCTGAACGTGTACGACAGGTTGAACTGCAGCCCGTGTTCAAACCGCCGGGTCACTTGCGTGGCCAGGCCGTGATACACGGAGTTGCCGTTCGATTCGAACGCCGTGATGGCGGAGAGGAAGCACGGCGCCGGAGTGACCCCGTCGGCCAGCAGGCCGTCCGTGGTCGTAGAAGCCGTGGGCGACCCCACGCATCCGGAGACGAAAGCCGGCACGTATTCGTTAAGCGCGAAACCGGCCGGGGTCTGCAAAGCCGTCAACGAGGCCCGCGTGGTGGTCAAGCCAGCCAGCGTCGCGGCGCTCGGTGCGGACAGGTACGTGGGAAGGAACGCACTGGGCGTCACGGCCGGAGTGTGGTTCACCTGGATTTGCGTCGGCAGGTGATAGCCGTGCGTGTACAGATAGCGCACCTCGAAGGTGTAGCTCTTCGCGAACGAGTGCTGCACCCCCAGCGAGCCGGAAACCGCCACCGGGTTGTTGATGTTCTGCGGAACCTCTCCCGCGGTGGACGCCTGTTGGAGCGCCTGCGAAGTGTTGAACATGCCTCCGATGTTGAAGCAAGGCGCCATCGGTGGCAGGCAGGCCGGGAAGGTGTTGAATCCGCCGTTGCCCGGGGGAATCGCCCCATTGGCGAAGTAGTTGTTGATCACGCCGACGCTGCCCTGCGGCTGGTCGATCGTCGCGCCGAACTGCGGCACGGCGCCCGCGCTGATGCTGTTCAAGCCCAGGTTGTCGTACAGCACGTCGTATCCGAAGAAGACGCCGCCCCGGATGGACCACGTGCGCTTCTGGTCCGGCGACCAGGCGAAACCGACGCGGGGCATGAACTGATTCTTCGGGGCCCGCGGCTCGGCCCAGGTAAGCAGGCCCTGCACGGTGGACCCGGAGTTGATCTGCTGCAAACGCTCGCCGAACGGAATCGTCGCGTACTCGTAACGCATTCCGTAGTTGATGGAGAGCGAAGGCAGAACGCGCCAGGTGTCGTTGACATACCACCCGGTGTCGATCAGGTCCCCGTAATAGATCAGCGAGCCCGTGCTGCGCTCGTTCAGGAAGTCCGCGTTCTCGTCATACAGGAAGGGGCTGATGGAGTTGTAGTCGTAGTCTCCGCGAGCCCGCTGCGTGAACGAGTTCGGCGCGATGTACCGGCGAACATCCACTCCGGCGCGCACGTTGTGATTCTTGTGCGACCAGCTCAGGTTTTCCGACACCTGGTAGACGTTCTGGATTCCGAACTGAGGAGCGTTCGGGTCCGGCCCCAACTGGATGTTGAGGTCGAAGAATTCCAGGTTCGGGAAAGTGTCCAGCCCCGGGAAGATCTGGCTGCCCACCGGGAAACTGTTCGTGAACCGGTTGAACCCCAGGCGGAACTCGTTCGTCAGGTCCGGCCGGAACGTGTGGTAGTAGTTGATGGCCACCAGGTGATCGCGGATCGGGATGCCCGTGTAGAACACCGGGAATTCGGCCGAGGTGTCGATCCCGTCGGTCTTGTTGTAAATGTACCGGATACGGAACTGGTCCTTGGCCGACATGTTGTAGTCGACGCTGAACACCAGGTTCGTGAAGTTCGTGTAGTTCGGTCCGGTGACGTTGAGCGTTCCCACGTCGAAGCCCACCGGCGTGGCGCCGTTGTTGCACGTCACGGTCGCAGCGACGGCCGGAATCGCGCCGCCGGGGCACACGTAGTCGGGATTCATGATCGTCGTCCCGCCTCCCGGTGGCGTGTAGGATGGGTAGCCATTCGTGGCTGGGCACGAGCCGCTCGAAGCAGCGGTCGCGGGCGCCACGTACGCCGTGACCTGTCCCAGGTTCACGGTGCTGAGCGCCACGTTGCCGCCCACGGTGGTATTCGGGTTGGGCCCCGCAGGCAGGCCTGCCAGCGTTGTGTAGCCGGCTGCCGTCGGCGCGCAGATGCCGCCGGCCGTGAAGGAAGCCTGGCCGACCGGGTTGTACTCGCCCAGCGCGAAGAAGAACAGCTTGTCCTTGATCACCGGTCCGCCAACGTCGCCGCCAAAGCGGTTGTTGTCGTAACGCGGCCGCTGCGGGGTGAGTCCGCTCACGACCGCGTTCTGGTCGGTGGCGTCCAGGTAGCGGTTCAGAGCGTATTCGTAGGCCGTCCCGTGGAAGGAGTTCGTGCCCGACTTGATCGTGGTATTGAACTGCCCACCGTTGGAGTGCCCGAATTCCGGGCTGTACTCGTTCTGCAGGGTGGAGAATTCGGATACCGCGTCGTTGGGAACGAAAGCCACTTGGCCGGTGACGCTCTTGTCGTTGTTGTCCACGCCCTCAACGGTGAAGTTGTTGTTCGTGGGGCGCTGGCCGCCAATCGAAGGACCGGTGCCATAGCCCACGCCGCCGCTGGTGGCCACACCGGGCTCCAGGAGCGCCAGGTTGACCACGCCCGACCCGTTGTTCAGTCCCGCGGTCGGCAGGTCCGAGGTCTCCCGGGCCTCGAAGGTCCCCTCAACCTGCGGGGTGGTGGTGTTGATCGGAGGTGGCGCGCCACTCACTTCCACGGTCATGCTTTGCGTCTGCACTTCCATGATGAACGTGGCGGAGTTGGTGCGGTTCAGCTGGACCGGGAAATTCGTCTTGGTGCTCTTGGCGAATCCCGAAGCCGTGACCGTAACGTTGTACGTTCCCGGCGGAAGGTCCGTGAACAGGAGTTCACCCTGATCGTTCGCCGTTCCCGTCTTGGTGAATCCCGTCGCCGTATTGACCGCGCTGACGTTAGCCCTTGGTACCACCGCCCCGGACTTGTCCTGGACCGTGACAGCGATGTTTCCGCTGACGGTTTGCGCGTAAAGCGCCGGACTCAGTCCCAGTAGCAGCAGAGCCAACCCAAAAAGCCAAAGCTTTTTCATGGTTTTCCGCATGCTCCTTAGTAGTTTTTGCTCCGCATGTGACTGCCGAGCCGGGCCTGACCCCCCTGTAGCAACTTCAACCCCTCGGAAGTCACCTAGCCCTGAAAACTCAGGGAGTAACTGGCAATTTGGAAACCAAAGGGGACGGATTCTAAATTGCTCAAAATGAACAGATTAGGACAAACAATTTAGTTCGGACCTGCCCTTATGTTCCAATAGATGGAATGAGTTACGCAAATTCATAGGATGGGACTGACTTCCTCAACCGCTAGCTCAACCCCCCCCACCCGTCTTGGACCCTCCGCTCCGCCGACTGGACGCGCCGAACTGGCTATCGCTCAGACCCTTCGCCTCTGGAAATCCGTGCGATGGACGGACGGAGGCCGGGGCTGCGGGGCTGTCTCCTCGGCTCGGCCGAGCCACCCGTGCCCGGGGAATTGCCGCGAGCGCGCACCAGCGGCGCGATGGTTCCTTGCGCGAGCCGCGACTTTCTCCGATCCCCCACTCAAATTCCAAACGCGAGAGAGGCAAGCGGGTGGATGGCCGGTCCGCGGGCATGACGCCGGTGAACTGCGAAGTGTAAACGGAAGGATCAAACACAAAAAAACCGGGGAGCCCGCCGTGGCGGACTCCCCGGGTGGGAGTGGAACCGGACCGGATGATCTAGAACACAATCTTCGCGGTGAGTTGCAGCAGCCGCGGATTGCTGGAGACCACCTGATCGGCACGGAGGAAATCGGCGTTGCCGGGTGTTAGATAGTTGGTAACTGCCGCTCCTCCGGAAGTGCCGGGCTTGTAGGTCACGATGGGCTGCACCTGGTTGAGGCTCCCGGCGATGTACTGCGGATGGTTGAACAAGTTCAAGGCCTGCGCCTGGAACTGGAAGTGGACCTTCTCGGTGATCGAAAAGTTCTTGCCGATGGTCAGGTCCACGTTGTTGATCGGACGCGTCAGGATGGTGTTGCGTCCGGCGACGGCCAGTCCGTTGTTCGGTTCGAGGGAACCCGCTCCCGGCCGGATGAAAAAGGCACTGGAGCTTCCGGCCAGGTAGGCCACGGTTTGACCGGCGTTGGGGCCCGCCGTCGCCAACAGGGGCGTGACGGTGGTGCTGCTCCCGCGAATGCCGGCTGGATTGATGAGCACGCGGTCTCCGGCGGTGTCGCCGTTGAGGTTCGCGTCGCTGTTGGCCTGCAGGTCGGCCCAGGTGCCGGACTGGAAGGTGTAGATAGGAGTTACCAGCCAGTTACCCAGCAGGTTGCGCCGGAACCAGTTCCCGCTCTTGAAGTACGGGAAGTCGTAGTAGGTCACGAAGCTGACCCGGTGACGGTGGTCGAGCGCGGAGTTGCTGCGATCGTCCGCCAGGTTCTGGAAGTCCTGCTGGCGCCGCGGGGTGAACGTGGTGGAGGCCAGCGTCGCCGTGCTGTCGTCGATGGCGTGGCTGTACGTATAAGCGAGGCTGAACTGCAGCCCGTGATCGAAGCGGCGGGTCAACTGTCCGGAGATCCCGTTGTACACGGAATTCCCGTTGGGGTTGAACACGGTGATGTTGGACGTGAAGCAGGGCGAAATGTCGGTGCCGCCCGGCCCCGCCCCGCATCCCGCCACATACCCCGGGACGAAGCTGGAGTTTCCGTTGAGCTGTGCCAACGTGGTGGTGAGCCCGTTCAGCACCGCCGCGCCCGGATTGGTCAGGTACGTGGGCAGGAAGTCGGTTGGGCTGATCTTGTTCTGCCGGTTGATGCGGTCTTGCACCGGCAGGTGATAGCCGTGAGTTCCCAGGTAACGCACCTCTGCCGTGTACACCTTCCCAAAGCTGTGCTGCACGCCAAGGGTATAGGTGATGGCCACGGGGTTGATGGCGTTGACCACGATGTTGCCCGCGGTCGCTTCCTGCTGCGCGGCCACGCTGGGGAAGGTGTTGAACCCGCCCGTTCCCGCCGGAATCGCTCCGTTGGCAAGGAAGTTGTTCAGGATGCCCGCGGTGGTTTGATCCCTGTCGATGGTGGCGCCGAGCTGCGGCACGTCGCCGGAGCTGACGCTGTTCAGCCCCAGGTTGTCGTAGAGCACGTCATAGCCCATGCTCCACCCCCCGCGGATGGACCAGGTCTGGTTCTTGTCCGGAGACCAGGCAAAGCCCACGCGGGGCATGAACTGGTTCTTCGGTGCGCGCGGTTCCGCGAAGCTGATCAGGCCCGGCACGCTGGCCGCGCTGTTCAGGGGTTGCAGGCGCTCGCCAAAGGGGATGGTGGCGTATTCGTAGCGCAGTCCGAAGTTCAAGGAGAGCGACGGACGGACGCGCCAGGTGTCGGCCACATACCAGGCGCTGTCGATCAGGTCGCCGTAGTAGACCAGCGAACCCGTGCTGCGCTCGGTGATGCCGTCTGGGTTGATGTCGTACAGATACGTTCCCAGCGAGGAGTACTCGTAGTCGCCGCGGGCGCGCTGGGTGAAGGTGTTCGGTGCGATGTAGCGCCGCACTTCCACGCCGAGCTTCACGTTGTGGTTGTGGTGCGTCCACGACAGGTTTTCACTCACCTGATAGGTGTTCTGGTCCGTGGTGGACGGGGCGTTCGGGTCCGGGCCCAGCTGCACGTTCAAGTCGTTGAACACCAGGTTGGGGAACGTGTCCAGACCCGGAAACAGGAAGTTTCCGGCCGAGAGCACATTCGTGAACCGGTTGTACCCCAGGCGCAGCTCGTTCGTCAGGTTCGGGCTGAACGTGTGGTACTCGTTGATCGCCACCAGGTGGAACAGAAAGGGAGTCGATTCAAAGAACGTGGGAAGCTGTGCGTTGGCGTCGATCCCGGTCACCCGGTTGTAGATGTAGCGGATCCGGAACTGGTCCTTCGCGGACATGTTGTAGTCCGCCGAGGTGGTCAGGAAGTACGCGTTCGTGAAGTTGGGCGCGTTGAACTGCAAATCCCCCACGGGGATGCTCACCGGATTCCCCAGCGAGCAGGTGCCGTTGGCATTGGGGATTGTCCCGCCGGTGCAGATGACGATATTTCCGCTCGCCACGGACGCCGGCGTTACATACTTCTGCAGCTGGCCCAGGTTCGTCATGTTCAGCGAGACGTTGGTGGCCGTCCCGTTCGGGTTCGGCCCCGGAGGCAGGGCCGCGAGCATGGTGTAGCCGGTGGCCGTCGGAGCCGATGAGGGAACCGGAATCCCCGCGGTGCCCAGCGGGTCATACTCGCCGTTGGCGAAGAAGAACAGCTTGTCCTTGAGGATCGGCCCGCCGAGCTGGCCGCCCACGCGGTTGAAGTCGAACCGCGGGTTGGTGGGCGTCTGGCCCGCCGGGGTGTTCAAGGCCTGCTGATTGTCCACGGCGTTCATGTTGCGGTTCTCGAAGTACTCGTACAATTTGCCGTGGAAATTGTTGGTCCCGCTCTGCACCACGGTGTTGAACTGCCCGCCGTCGGAGTGGCCGAATTCCGGGCTGTACTGGTTCTGCAGCGCGGAAAATTCCGCCACCGCGTCATTGGGCACCACCACCAGCGGCCCCGTGACGCTCTTGTCGTTATTGTCCACGCCTTCGATGGTGAAGTTGTTGTTCGTCGGACGCTGCCCGCCTACCGAAGGTCCGGCGCCGTAGCCCACTCCGCCGCTCGTGGTCACCCCCGGCTGCAAAAGCGCCAGGTTGAGGACCCCAAGAGGCCCGATCGAAGCTACCGGAAGGTCCGCCGTCTGCTTGGACTCAAACGTTCCTTCGATCTGGGCCGAACTGGTGTTGATCGGCGGCGCAGCCCCGCTCACTTCCACACTCATGGCCTGCGTGGCCACGCTGAGCGTGATGTGAGCCGAGTTCGTCCGGTTCAACTGCACCGGAAAATCGGAAAGGGTGGCCTTGGCAAACCCTTCCGCGCTGGCCGTAATGTTGTAGCTCCCCGGCAGCAGGTCGGTGATCAGGAACTCGCCTTGATCGTTCGCGCTCACCGTTTTCGTGAACCCCGTTGCCGTATTGACTACTGTGATCGACGCCTTCGGGATCACCGCTCCCGCCTTGTCCACCACCGTCCCAGCGATGTTCCCGCTGACGGATTGAGCCCTGACGATGGAGGCAAAAGCGAGGAGCACGAGCCCGAGTGCGAATGTCATTACTTTTTTCATGTTCTCCGTCGGCTCCTTGGTTCAATCTGGGTCGCCGGTGTCACTTCGCCGCCTCGTTTCGCTCCCTATGGGGCAGGTTGCGTGGACCAGGCGCTCGGGAGACCGGAAACCTCTGCAAGGGGAAGCGGCAATCGAGAAACCAAAGCAGATTTTCGGCAAGTTGTTGCAGGTAAAGCGGTTGCTGAATATCACCCGTCTGAATTTCTAACTTTCAGCTACCTCTTGCGGGATAAGATTCGAACCGGCGGATGAGAACTCTTCAGACCCTGGCTTTCTGAAATTGACCCACGGGCCGAATCCCCAGCAGATCTGCGGTGACCCAGTGCTGGTTCTCGCCGTCAAAAGCTAGGGTAAAGGTTGTGAGGCGGAGAGGGCGGGGGAGAAGGCCGTTGCCGGTCACGGTTTGGGGTGCCCACAGTCACTGGAAATTGCCACTTGTTCGGCCTAAAATGAGTGCTGAACTTAAGGCACTGGCCCGGCGACAGCACACCCCTTGGGGCCAAAGCCTGGAATTTGCCGTTCCCGGGCTGGAGCGCCCCCGCCTTTGGGACGGTTCATGAGGCTGGCCTTCCCTTCCCGCTGAGAAACTTTTGGGGGCTAGCGACCGTATCTAAGAATGCGCCCCGGTGTGGGCGGACGGTAGGGCCAGGAACGAGCCTGAGCCGCCGGCTAAATTTGGATGGGATGACATGAAGACGTGGAAAAAGGTGCTGCTCGGCGTCGGCGGATTGTTCGTCCTGCTCATCGCTTCGAGCATTGTCCGTTACCAAGTGAACAAAGACGTGGTTACCGTGCAGACCAGCAAGGTGAGCCACGAAGATTTGACCTCGATCGTCACCGCCTCCGGCGAAATCAAGCCGCGCAACTACACCAACGTCCTCGGTGAAGGCTTCGGCAAGATCAAGGAAATCGTGGTGCAGGAGGGCGACCACGTGAAGCGCGGCGACGTCCTGCTGCGGCTGGAGGACGTGCAGCCCACCGCCGACGTGGAAGCCCAGCGCGCGGCCATTCAGTCCGCCTCAGACGCAGTGCTGTCCTCGGAAGCGAATTATCGCTCCGCCCAGGCCACCGTGGCCCAGCGGCAGGCCGACTTCGAGCACGCCGAGCTGGATTACAAGCGCGGCCAGGAATTGTTCAAGGAAGGGCTGATTCCCAAGCAGGATTTCGACACGCGCAAGGCCACTTTTGACGGCGCCAAGGCCGCCCTCACTGCCAGCCAGGCCCAGATGCAGCAGGCCAAGAGCGACCGCGACAAACAGCACGCCACACTCGAGCAGAACCGCGCCATGCTCACGCGCCTGGCGGACGTGCTCCGCAAGACCACCTATGTGGCCCCGATTGACGGCGTGGTGAGCTTCATTGCCGTACGCGTGGGCGAAAACGTGGTCCCCGGCATCCAGAACTCTTCGGGCAGCTACCTGATGACCATTTCGGACATGTCTGTGGTCACCGCGGAGGTGATGGCGGACGAAACCGACATCGTCAACGTGCGTCCCGGCCAGATCGCCGATGTGACCATTGATGCCCTCCCGGGCAAGCTATTCAGGGGGCGCGTCACCGATATGGGCGACCAGGCCATCCTGCGCACCTCCGGCCTGGCCACCACTCAGACCACCGCCAGCAATCAGGAAGCCAAGGACTTTAAGGTGGTGGTGACGCTCGACAATCCGCCCACCAGCCTGCGGCCGGGCCTTTCCGCCACCGCCAAGATCCAGACGGCCCAGGAAAAGGGCGTGCTGGCCATTCCCCTCCAGGCTCTGGCCATGCGCACCCGCAAGGACCTGGACGAGGCCAGAAAAGCCGCGGAGAAGAAGTCGAACTCCGGCAGCGTGGTGCTCGCCGCCGCCAAGCCCCCGCCACCGGGCACCGACCCCAGGAAGGAAGAGATTCAGGGCGTGTTTGTGGTCCGCGACGGACGCGTGCAGTTCGTGCAGGTGGACACCGGAATCACCGGGATTACCGATATCGAAGTAAAATCGGGGCTGAAGGACGGCGACGAAATCGTCACCGGAAGCTACAAGGCTCTGCGCGCGCTCAAGCCGGGCGACCGCGTGAAAGTGAACAACGAAACGCCCAAGCAGGCGGAGCTCTCCTGAACGAAGTTCTGCGGAGGAACTCGAATCCCATGCCCGTCGAGGCCGCTGCGTCGGAACGCGCCGGAGTCCGGCAGGATCTGCTGGACCGCGGTGTGGTCATTTTTACCGAAGCCCTCACCAAGACCTACCAGATGGGCTCCGAGCAGGTGTACGCGCTTTGCGGCGTGGATCTGAAAATCGACCGGGGCGAGTATGTGGCGATCATGGGCCCTTCCGGCTCGGGAAAATCCACCCTCATGAACCTGATCGGCTGCCTGGACTCGCCCACCTCGGGAAGCTACTGGCTGGCCGGCCGGCTGGTCAGCGCACTCGACGACGACGAGCTGGCCTACATCCGCAACAAGGAAATTGGATTCGTCTTTCAGACCTTCAACCTGCTGGCCCGCGCCACTTCGCTCCACAACGTGGAGCTCCCGCTCATCTACAACGGCACGCCCGCGGAACAGCGCATCGAGCGCGCCAAGGAAACGCTGCGCATGGTGGACCTGGGCGACCGCATGATGCACAAACCCAACGAGCTTTCCGGCGGCCAGCGCCAGAGAGTGGCCGTGGCCCGCGCCCTGGTGAACAAGCCCTCCATCCTGCTGGCCGACGAGCCCACCGGTAACCTCGATTCCAAGACCGGCGAGGAAATCATGGCGCTCTTCGAGAAGTTGCACGAGCAGAAC
>Ga0335081_10006341_pt1 | contig 18824 bp, 18 predicted proteins | sample Lox_Sample_35_FD_206713 | JGI IMG/M metagenome (GOLD analysis project Ga0335081, IMG submission 206713) | Soil microbial communities from Loxahatchee National Wildlife Refuge, Florida, United States - Lox_Sample_3.5 | ecosystem: Environmental > Terrestrial > Soil > Wetlands | place: USA...
GTTGGCTCGATGGACTGATGGCGCGCGCCTTCAGCGTCGCCAAGCGCGTCCGATCGGAGACCGGCATCGGGCAGATGGCCGTATCGGTGAGCTATGCCGCGGTGGAACTGGCGCGCAAGATCTTCGGATCCCTTTCCAACCGCACCATCATGATCGTGGGCGCGGGCAAGATGTCCGAGCTTGCAGCCCGCCACCTGCGGCGCTCCGGCGCTTCCCACGTGTTCGTCACCAACCGCACACACGAACGCGCCGTCGAAATGGCCAAGCTGTTTCAGGGCACGCCCGTCGAGTACACGCGCTTCGTCAGCATGCTGCCCGAGGTGGATATCGTGATCACCTCTTCGGGCGCGCCTCACTACATCCTGCGCAAGGAGGACATGCACCGGATCATCACCGCGCGGCGCAACAGGCCGATGTTCCTGATCGATATCGCGGTGCCGCGGAATATCGAGCCGGCCGTCAACGAGGTGGACAACGTCTTCCTCTACGACATCGACGACCTGCAGGAGGTGGTGAACGCCAACCTGCGCGAGCGCATGAAAGAGGCCGACCACGCCGAGACCCTGGTCACCGAGGAAGTCCAGCGCATGATGGCTCGGCTCAAGGTGGCGGAAGTCACGCCCACGATTGTCGGCCTGCAGGAGCAGCTCGAGGCGATCCGCAGCTCCGAAATCGAAAAGGTGAGGCGCAAATGCGGGCCGTTCACGCCCGAACTGGAGCAGGCGATTGAAATGCTGACGCGCGGCATCGTAAACAAGATCGCTCACGGACCCATCTCGGAATTGCGCAATCACGCAGGCCGGCCCGAGGGAGCGCACGTCGTGGCTGCCATCCGCAAAGCGTTCCATCTCCAGGACTGATTCATGCTCGTCATCGCATCGCGCGGCTCGCAGCTGGCATTGTGGCAGGCCTCCTGGGTGGAGCGGCTGATGACCGCCGCGGGCCACCAGTGCCGCCTCGAAATCATCAAGACCACCGGCGACAAGATCACCGACGTACCGCTGGCCAAGGTCGGGACCAAGGGGCTGTTCACCAAGGAAATCGAAGAGGCGCTGCTCGACGGGCGCGCCGACCTGGCGGTGCACAGCCTGAAGGACCTTCCCACCGAACTGCCTGCCGGGCTGGTGTTGGCGGCGGTTCCCGAGCGCGAGGATCCGCGGGATGCTGTGGTAGGCCGGCGTCTGGCGGATCTGCCGCCTGGCGCGAAGGTCGGCACCAGCTCGCTGCGGCGCGCCGCGCAGTTGCGTGCGTTGCGCCCGGATCTCGAGGTGGAATCCGTACGCGGCAATCTGGATACACGTCTGCGAAAACTCGATGAGGGCCAATACGACTCCATCCTGCTGGCGGCCGCCGGCCTGAAGCGCCTGGGATGGGCAGAACGCATCGCCGAGATTCTCCCGTCCGAGGTGATGTGCTCGGCCGTCGGACAAGGCGCACTGGCGGTCGAAACACGCGAGTCCGGGCCGGGATTCGAGGCGTGCGCGGTGCTCGACCACGGGGCCACCCACGCCGCGGTGACCGCCGAGCGCGGCGTGCTCGGCGCGCTTGGTGGAGGTTGCCAGGTGCCCATTGGCGCCCACGCTACAGTGGAAGACGGATGGCTGCGGATCACGGCCATGGTGGCTTCGCCCGATGGCGCGGAACTGGTGCGCGCCGAAGCCGAAGGGCCGGCGGCGGGTGCCGACTCCATCGGCCGCGAGCTGGGCGCGGAACTGCTGCGCCTGGGCGCCCGGCGCATTCTCGATGCGGTCTACAGTGTTTGATCGTCGAGCGCCTTCCAGTGCTGGCACGCCTATGAACAAGGTGTACCTCGTCGGCGCCGGACCGGGCGACCCTGACCTCATCACCGTCAAAGGCCGGCGAACCCTGGAGACTGCCGACGCCATACTGTTCGACCACCTGGCTCCCGAGGCTCTTCTCGATCTGGCGCCCCCGCACGCCGAGCGCCTCTACGTCGGGAAGAAGAAATCGGCGCACGCCTTCACTCAGGAAGAGATCTGCGAAATGCTGATCGAGCGCGCCCGGCGCGGCCTCAACGTCGTGCGGCTCAAGGGGGGCGACCCGTTCATCTTCGGACGCGGCGGGGAGGAAGCGGAGGCTCTGGCGTCGGCCGGAATTGCATTCGAAGTCGTCCCCGGTGTGACCGTGCCGCTCGGCATCGCCGCGTACACCGGCGTGCCTCTCACCCACCGGGAGCACACTTCCGCCGTGACCTTCGTGACCGGCCACGCGGTGGACAGCATCGATTGGCAGAAGGTGGGTCACGCCGAGACGCTGGTGATCTTCATGGGTCTGACCACGTTCCCGGAAATCGCCCGCGAGTTGATTGACCGTGGACGCTCCCCGGAAACGCCGGCCATGGCGGTGCGCTGGGCCACGCGTCCCGACCAGGAGACGTTGACCGGGACTCTCGCGACCTTGCCCGCGCGGATCGTCGAGTACGGCATGAGGCCGCCGGCGACCATCATCGTCGGCGAAGTGGTGAAGCTCCGCGAAAAGCTCGACTGGTACGAGCGCCTTCCCCTGTTCGGTAAGCGCGTGGTCGTGACGCGCGCCAGAGGCCAGGCCGAAACGCTTTCGGCGAGATTGCGGTCGCTGGGTGCCGAAGCCATCGAATTGCCCACAATCGAAATCCGCCCGCCCGCCGACCCCGGCCCGCTCGACCGGGCGATCGCGGAATTGAGTTCCTACGATTGGCTCATCTTCACCAGCGCCAATGGAGTCCGCTTCTTCCTCGACCGCCTTGGCAAGTCCCCGGTGGACTGGCGTGCGCTGCGCGCGAAGATCTGCGCGATCGGGCCCGCGACCCGCTCCGCGCTCGAAGCCCTCCATCTGAAAGTTGACCTTATGGGCAAGGAGTATGTGGCGGAGGGACTGGTCGCTGCTTTCGCGGGTTTCGCCCTGGATGGTAAGCGCGTTCTGCTGCCGCGCGCGGCGGTCGCCCGGGACCTGGTGCCCATGGAACTCGCCCGTCGCGGCGCACGCGTCGACATCGTAGAAGCCTATCGCACCGTGATCCCGGAGGAGGCGCCGGCACGCGCCCGGGAGATTCTGGGCGCCCGACGGCGTCCCGACTGCCTCACCTTTACCAGTTCCTCGACCGTCCAAAACCTGGTCGCATCGCTCCAGGCCGGATCCGCTGAACCAGATGCAAGCGCAATCCTGGCCGGCGTGAAAGTAGCGTCTATCGGTCCGGTCACTACACGCACGGCTCGCGAGCTGGGCATCGAAGTCACCGCTCAGGCACGTGTTTTCACTGTGGACGGATTGGTGGAAGCGATCCTGGCAATGTGCGAAATGGATCCGGCTGCCCCGGCCATCGAATAAAACCGCGACACGCGAGTACCCACGAGCCCCCGCCGGCACAACAATCCATGAGACCCTGGCGCCGCCGATGTGCTCAGGCACTCGTGCCGCTCATACTCCTGTGTCCGCGAAGGGGTTTTCGAGGCTGCCTTCGGCGTTCCTGCCGTTTTTTCTGGAGTCCACAATCATGGACACGACGGCGCCCATGTGAGACTCGGGGTTGTCAGTTGGAAGGCGCGTAGTACCCCATCCGCCAGAATGCTTTCAAGGGCGGCAGGCCGTGCGGCGGCACCATCTTCACCTGCACGCGATGATAGCGTCCGTCGTGCTGATGTGCCGAGGGTGTGTATCCGAGCACGTAGCGGTTTCGCAACTCGATGCCGATCTTCGCCGCGATGTCCGGAAGCTCGGCGGAGTCGGCCGGGAAGCTGCGCCCGCCAGTCTGCTCCGCGAGGTCGCTCAACAGGCCGGGCCCCGAGGACTCCTCCGGCGTGCGGCTTCGCGACCCGAAAGGCTCGTAAACCCCGATCGCGTAGATCAGAGTATCGCTTTCCCGCACCATGCTCCGGACCTCGGTCTCGGTGTACCGGCTGCTGTTGTCGCCACCGTCGGAGATAATCAGGAGAGCCTTCCGGTTCTTCTTCGAGTTCTTCATCTCGTGAAGCGAGAGCATAATGGCATCCAGCAGCGCGGTCCGGCCTCGGGACTGAGCGAAGGTGAGTTGGTTCTGGATCTCTTCGGTCTGTCCGGTTAGAGGCACCACCAGCTTGGGCTGGTCGTTGAACTCCACCAGGAAAAACTCGTCTTCGGTATTGGCTGTCCGGAAGAATTCGGCCGCGGCCTGTCGCGAGCGGCGCAATTTCGGACCCATGCTGCCGCTGGTATCGAACACCAGCCCCACGGCCACCGGCTCGTCGTCCATCGCAAAGTGAGTGATGTTCTGCTCCACTTTGTCGTCGAAGATCTTGAAGTGCTCCCTTTCCAGCCCTGTGACGGGGCGGTTCATCGGATCGCAGACCGAAACGGGCACCAGCACCAGGTTGCTGTCAATCCGAAGATTGGCCGCTGGCTTCGATCCTGCCTCTGCTACTGGTTCGGGTTTCGGCCTTGGTATGACCGCGACTTGCCCGCGGCCCACCAGCAGCGCCACGATCCCGAGGCCCAGTTGCCAGCCGATCATCCGACGCACGTTCATGAGCGCTCTTGGACAGTATTGTACTGCGAGTGCATGGGCGGGTTACAAGGGCTTCCGGGCTCCAGCAGTACCCGGACTGCCCTGCCGGACATTCGGGAAATGTAAGTGCCGCCGGCCGGCGCCTTTCGCACGTAGACGAGAATTTAGTACAATAATGTTTTAGCGGAGGTGGGTCTTCTCGAGTAGCAGACGAGCCGCAGTCGCGCAAACCGGTAACCTGGCAGTTTCCTCAACCCTCCGCGCGCTTTTTTTCCTGTTTTTTCCCGACGAATGCCGGCTTTGTGGACAAACCCTCGACGTAGTCACGCGCATTCCGGTCTGCCCCGGATGTCTCCGGAAACCCGAACCCCTGTCGGCGGAGTTCTACTGTGCCAGTTGCCGGACACCTTTTCAGAATCGGTATCCGCTGGACGCCCAGGGGCGTTGCGCGCTCTGCCGGACCGGTCTGCGCGGGTTTGACGCCGCTTATTGTTTCGGAGCCTATGAGGGTGCCCTCCGCGAACTGATTCATCTTTATAAGTATGCCCGGATCCGCACGCTCGTCCGCCCCCTGGCCGATCTGCTGGCCGCCGCCTTGCCCCGCGACGAAGCCTATGACGCGGTAACTCCCGTACCCCTGCATTGGCGCAAGCAATGGCAGCGGGGCTTCAACCAGTCGGAACTGCTGGCCCGCGAGATTGCACGCCGCACCGGGATTCCGGCGGTCAACGCTCTGCGACGCGTGCGATTCACCCAGACACAGGCAGGACTGAGCAACACCGCCCGGCGGCACAACGTTACGATGGCGTTCGAGTGCCGGCGAGGCGCGCGCTGGAGGGCACGAATCCAGGGCAGGCGAATTCTGCTGATCGACGATGTCATGACGACGGGTTCCACGGCGGCCTCGTGCGCGCTCGCGCTCAAGCGGGGAGGCGCATCACGGGTCGCCCTACTGACCGTCGCGCGCGTGGACCGGCGGATGGACGGTCTTCGCAATGCGGCGGCTCATTCCTTGGTGGGGAGCACATCCTGATGGGGAGCGAACGATTACAGAAGCCCGTGCTGGTCTTGAATGCCAGCTACGAGCCGATTAACATCTGCGCGGCGCGGCGCGCGCTGGTCTTGGTGCTGAAGGGCGTGGCGTCCGCGGAAGAAGAATCCATGACCGCGGTCCATTCGGCGCGATCGGACATGCGATTACCGTCGGTCATTCGGCTCCTCGAATACCGGCGTATTCCTCACCAGACCCGGGCGTTATCGCGCAAGAATATTCTCATGCGCGACCGCTACACATGTCAGTACTGTCATCACACGCTGCCATCGTCGGAGTTGACTCTGGATCATGTGGTCCCGCGCTCCCGCGCCGGCGAGTCCGCCTGGGAAAACCTGGTGGCGTGTTGTCACCACTGTAATAACCGCAAAGGCAACCGCACCCCGGAAGAAGCCGGCATGAAACTGGCTCGGCAGCCGCGCCCGTTCAGTTTGCACACCAGCCGCCACCTGATGCGCATGTTGGGTAATGGTGACGCTCAGTGGCGCAAATACCTGTTCTATTAGTCCCACGGCGGCCCGGGGCAGGCGGCGCGTACTGTGCGATCGCTCCCGCTACTTTACAACCGTAAATAATTCAATGGGATCCCGAACTTGCGGAGATCCCCGGAGTGGGGTATAGTCATTGCTGAACCGGGAATTCTAAGACTCCGAGGAGGTTACCACGTGAAAAAATTGCTGTTTGTGTTCGGGTTGGCGGCTATCTCCGCGATGGCTGCGGATTTTAGTGGCTACATCGTTGACAAGAACTGCGCAAGCAAGAAAGAGATGTTGGGAGACGAAGCCTGCGCGAAACGTTGCATCGGACGAGGCGCCCCGGCGGTGCTGGCGACCGAAGATGGCAAGATTTATCAGATCGCCAATCAGGACAAAGTGAAAGACGCTGCCGGTAAAAAGGTGACCGTCACTGGAAAGCTCGACAAGGACACCATCACGGTAGACGAAGTGAAGATGTAAACGAGATTTGGGCCGGGTAGCGCCGGCCCTAGCTTTTTGTTTCGCAGTCCACTATTTGTCGCATCTGCGTAAAGTTGTTGGGGCTGCTTTGCTGCGGTTTGAGCTTTACAGATTTCCCCGCCGCGCCTGCTCCCTCTCAATCGCCTCGAACAGCGCCTTGAAGTTGCCCTTGCCGAAACTACGGCTTCCCTTGCGCTGGATAATCTCGTAGAAAAGCGTGGGCCGGTCCTCTACCGGACGCGTGAAGATCTGCAGCATGTAGCCCTCATCATCGCGATCCACCAGAATGCCCAGGTCTTTCAGTTCCGGTACGGACTCCTCGATCTTCCCGATCCGCGCCTCCAGTTCGTCATAATAGGTCCCTGGAACGCGCAGGAACTCGACGCCCTGCCGTCTGAGCGCGGCCACTGTCTCGATGATGTTGTTGGTGGCCATGGCGATGTGTTGCACGCCGGGGCCGCGGTAATATTCCAGGTACTCTTCGATCTGCGACTTGCGCCTTCCCATCGCGGGCTCGTTGAGCGGGAACTTCACCCGCTCGTTGCCGTTCGACATCACCTTCGACATCAGCGCCGAGTACTCGGTTGAAATGTCTTTATCGTCGAAGTGCTGGAACATCTTGAAACCCATCACGTCGCGGTAGAAGTCCACCCAGCGGTTCATCTCGCCCCAGCCCACGTTGCCCACCATGTGGTCGATGTACCTCAGACCCACCGGGCGCGCCAGCGAGTCCTCGCCCGCCGCGGCTGTATAACCGGGCAGAAAGACTCCCCGGAAACTGCCTCGCTCCACGAACGTATGAATCGTGTCGCCGTAAGTCGCGATGCTCGCCAGCCGAGCTTCGCCCTGGTCGTCCTTCACGGTTTCGGGCTCGCGCACGCTGCGGGCGCCCCGGCGTGTCGTCTCGCGCCACGCCGATTCCGCATCATCCACCCATAGGGCGATATCGTGTACGCCGTCGCCGTGCAGCCGGATGTGGTCGGTCACGGGATGGTCGGGGGTCAGCGGGGTGGTGAGCACAAAACGGATCTTGTCCTGGACGAGCACGTAGGAAGCCCGGTCGCGGGTGCCGGTCTCGGGCCCGCGATAGGCCGCCAGGCGGAATCCGAAGGCGGTGCGGTAATAGTGCGCCGCCTGGCGCGCATTTCCCACGTAGAACTCTACGTAGTCGGTGCCGTTGAGCGGCAGGAAATCGCGTTCAGCCGCGGTGGGATGCTCCAATACTTGTGCCATAGCTTCTCCTCAGGGCCTCGACGCAGAGCCGGTTGTCTTCGTCGGAGCCGGTGGAAATGCGCAGGCAGGTGGGCAGCCCGAATGCCTTCAGCGGCCGGACCACCACTCCCTGCGACAGCAAATGTTCAAAAACCTGGTTGGCCTGGTGTTCGGAATCGAGGACGGTCATCAGAAAGTTCGCCTCCGAAGGCACCACCGTCAACCCCAGGCCGGCCAACCCCTCCGACAGATAGCTCAGCCCGCGTGCATTCAACTCCAGCGAACGATGCAGAAACTCCTTGTCGGCCAGCGCCCCGATACCCGCTGCCTGCGCCGGCGTGGAGGGTTCGAACGGCAGCTTCACCTTGAGCAGGTTGCGGATCAACTCCTCGTGCGCGAACCCGTATCCGATGCGCACCCCGGCGAGCCCGTAAATCTTCGAGAACGTCCGCAGCGTAATGACGTTGTCATAGCGGTAATGCATCGAGTCCGGGTACCGCGGATTGTCTTTGGCATATTCGAAGTAGGCTTCGTCGAGGATGATGAGCACGCGTTCGGGGACGTGTTTGTAAAACTCGTCGAACTGATGCTTCGTGAAGATGGTGCCGGTCGGATTGTTGGGATTGGCCAGGTAGATGATCTTGGTATGGGCGTTGATCTCGCGGGCCAGCGCGGTCAGATCGTAGTGCCAGTCCCGATACGGAACGGTCCGGTACTTGACGCCGCGCGAGCGCGCCAGCACCTGGAATCCGATGAACGCGGCCTCGGTGGTCAGCACCTCGTCTTCGTCGCAGAGGAAGGCGCGGATGATGTTGGACATGATCCCCTCCGACCCGCTGCCTGCGATCACGTTCTCCACCTTGAGGTCGAACTCGTCGGCCAGCACCCGTCGCAGGTCGAGACCGCCGTTCGGATACAGGTTCAGCCCGTCCACCCGTCTCATGGCTTCGATCGCCTTGGGGGACGCGCCCAGCGGGTTCTCATTGGACGCCAGCTTGGCGATCCGTGTCAGGCCATACTGCTGACGCACCGACTCGATGGTGCGGCCGGCCTCATAAGGTCGGAGCGATTCGATATAAGGGGGAACGAGAGGCACCAGTTCCATTCTACAGTCGCACGAGCCGATACACCACTGGCGCGATGTGCCTGATTGTTCGGGCGCGTCCGCCTCGCTGCCTTCGCGCCGGGCCTGGCGAAAGGGCGTGTGCCGCGGTCTCTTGAACTGCCATACTCAAGAGCGTGCCGAGACTCTGGCTCCCGTACGTTCTGAGCTGTCTGGCCGCTCAGGCTGCTGACGGCCCGGGCAGCCGCGCGTGTGCGGCGTGCCATCAGGCGATCTTCGATAGCTACTCTCGCACGCCGATGGCCACCAGCAGCGGCCGCGCGGGCAGTGCGCCCGTGCCCGAGGCATACGAGCGGGCTTCCTTCACCCATTCCGCCACGGGCTTCCGCTACCGCGTCTATGCCGACCGGGATGCGCTCGCCTTTGAGTTCACCAGCGAAGACGGGGGACTCCACGGCCGCAAGACCATGCCCTATTACGTCGGCTCCGGCGCGACCGCCCGCAGCTACCTGTTGATCGACGACGGCTTTGCATACGTGTCTCCCGTGACCTTTTACTCCCGCACCCGCTCGTGGGACCTGACTCCCGGTTACGGTCAATATGGCTACCCGTACTTGACCAGGCCGGTGGTTCCGGGCTGCCTCGCCTGCCACGCCAGCTTCCTGGCGCCGCTGCCCAATGCCCAGAACCGCTTCGCTGCGCCGCCATTCGCCGAAGGCGGGATCGCCTGCGAACGCTGCCATGGCGATGGAACGGCACACATCGCACAGATGCAAGCCGGCAACTTCGCAGGCGGCCTCCAAATCGTGAACCCGGCCAACCTGGCCCCCGACCGGCGGGACAGCATCTGCTCGCAATGCCACCTTTCGGGCGAGACCCGAGTGCCGCGACCCGGCAAAGACTGGCGCTCCTTCGTGCCGGGCGACCGGCTCCCGGACTCCACCACGGTCTTCGTGAAATCCGGGGCGCGGCCGGGCATCACCGTGACGGGTCATGTCGAGAAACTGGCGCAGAGTGCCTGCCAACGCGCATCCGGCGACCGCTTGTGGTGCGGCACGTGTCATGATCCGCACACCATTCCGAAGCCCGAAGAGCGCGTGGCGTGGTTCCGCGGAAAATGCCTGGGCTGCCACAAATCGGCAGACTGCCAGGCGTCCAGAACTGCCCGCCGGGAGATGCGGGACGACTGCACCTCGTGCCACATGCCGAAGGCCGCGACCACTGACGCCGACCACGTGGTCTTCACGGATCACTCCATTCCGCGCCGCCCGCGCGTCACACCCGCCGCCGCCCCGGCAAATGCGGAGTTGGTGCCCTTCTGGGGCGGCGAGGCCTCCACGCGCGATCTCGCCCTCGCTTACGCCATCGTGGGCCAGCGCGAACGAGCGTACCAACCGCGCGCTCGCGAGCTTCTGGAAAAGGCGGTGCGCGAGTCGCCGGACGATGTCGAGGTCCTGCTCTACCTCGCGGAACTCTACCGCAACAGCGACCAACCTGCGCCGGCCATTCCCCTTTACGAGCGAGCCATCCGCCTCAGCCCCGAGCAGGTGACCGCATCGGTAGGTTTGGGAGGCATCCTGATGGAACGCGGACAATACCCCGATGCCATCCGGCTGTGGGAGGACGCGCTCGAGAAAAACGCCGGGCTGCTGCTGGTCCGCGTCAATCTCGCCTTGGCGTACCTGAAAACGGGAGATCGTCGCTCGGCGGAAATGCACCTGGTCAAGGCGGTGGATCTTAACCCCGGGTTTGCGCCCGCCGCCGACCTGCTGCGGCGATTGCGCGGTCAGAATCCGGGGCAGTAGAAGCGGCGGCACAGCCTGCGCCACATCGCCGGCACGGCGAGGCACGCGCGATAATCGGAGGAATGCAGAACATTTTTCCAGTTCTCTGTTTTATCGCCGGCTTCGCCCTGGCCTGGCTCGTATTTCGCGGGCGCCGGGGAGAAGAGGCGGCCGTTTTCAAGGCCCTCTCTTCCGACGCTCTGGCACACAACAACCGCGCTTTCCTCGACCTTGCGAGGTCCGCGCTTGCCGAAACACAGCAGGCCGCGCGCCACGACCTGGAGATGCGGCAGCAGTCCATCGCGGCGATGGTCACTCCGGTGCGGGCGTCGCTGGAGAAGGTCGATTCCAAGATTCAGGACCTGGAGAAGGCCCGCTGCGGCGCATATGCGGCGCTACAGGAGCAGGTCCGCAGCCTCATCGAAACTCAGGGCCAGATTCGGGCCGAGACCGGCAGGCTGGTGGCTGCGCTTCGGACTCCGGGGGTGCGCGGACACTGGGGCGAAATGCAGTTGCGCCGCGTAGTGGAGATGGCCGGAATGCTCGACCATTGCGACTTCGCGGCGCAGGCCACGTTCGCGTCTGACGATGTCCGCATCCGGCCGGACCTGGTGGTCCGCATGCCTGCCGGCAAGACTATCGTGGTGGACGCCAAGACGCCTCTGGATGCCTACCTCCGCGCCATCGACGCGGATGACGAACAGACCCGCAAGTTGCGGTTTGCCGATCACGCGCGGCAGGTCCGCAACCAGATCGCGGCGTTGGCCCGCAAATCCTATTGGGAGCAATTCGACGACGCCCCCGAGTTCGCCGTCCTCTTCCTGCCGGGCGAGTGCTTCTTCAGCGCCGCGCTGGAGAGCGACCCGTCGCTGATTGAATCCGGCGTCGATCAGAACATCATCCTGGCGACCCCCACCACCTTGATCGCGCTTCTGCGTGCCGTCGCTTATGGGTGGCGCCAGGAAAAGCTCGCGCAAAACGCCGCGGAGATCAGCGCCTTGGGCCGGGAGTTGTACAAGCGTCTTTCGGATCTCGGCGATCACTGGAACCGGATGGGGCGCAGCCTGGAACGCGCCGTGGAAGCTTACAACGCCGCGACGGGCTCGCTGGAGGGCCGCGTGATGGTCAGCGCGCGCAGATTTGCCGAATTGAAGAGCGCTCCGCTCGGAGTGGAAATCGAGGAATTGGAGCGCGTGGAGAAGAATGTGCGGGCTGTGTGCGAGTAGGGCGGCGATCAGGCAACCGCGTCGCGAACCTGTTCCGCGGGGCGGACGTCCCGGAGAACCACGCACCAGGCAGGTTCGCCCCTCGCCGCGTAGAAGGAATCCTCCTCCAAGGCGAACGCAACGTCCATTCGCCCGCCGGAAGCGAACTCGCCGGCGCGATTCGCAAAATTCCAGGCTTTCACCACCACCGTGCGGCCATTCTGGCGCAGCGCTACTTTGAGGTGCTTCTCATTCCAGACCGCTGGAGGCCCGGCGATCTCCACGTTGCGGGCCGCAAATAGCGGAACGGGATTGCCGTGCCCGAACGGCGCCAGGGCAGACAATTCCTGCATGGTTCGATCGTGGATGTCCCGCAGTTCGACAACCGCATCGATTTCCACTTGCGGCAGGAGGTCTTGGGGACTCAGGTGGGCCGCGGCGTAGGCATTGAATCGCTGCCGGAACTCTTCCACACGAGCCGGCTCGAGCGTCACTCCCGCGGCGTGGTGGTGGCCGCCGAAGCGCACAAAGAGGTCGGACATCGCTTCGAGCGCTTCCAGCAAATGGAACGCCGGGATGCTCCGTCCGGAGCCTGAAGCCAAGCCATCGTCTGGATTGAGGCTCAAGACGAAAACCGGGCGATAGAGTCTTTCCACCATGCGGGCCGCGACGATGCCCAACACACCGCGATGCCAGTTCCGGGAGTAGTACACCAGTCCGGCTGCCGAGTCGTCGATGGCCAGACCTTCGCAGGTTTCGCGAATCTCGGCTTCCACTGACTGGCGTTCGGCATTCTGCTCGTGGAACTGCCGCGCCAGTTCGCGGGCGCGGGACACATCGGAGGTCAGAAACATCTCCACCACCGTCTTCGCCGTGTCCATCCGGCCCGCGGCATTCATCCGCGGCGCGATTTGAAAGGCGACCTGGCGAGCCGTGGGCGGCCTGGTGGGTGTAAATCCGGCCACCTCGAGGATAGCTCGCAGCCCCGGATTTCGGACGTCCCGAAGGCCGTCGAGCCCGTGCTTCACGATGATGCGGTTTTCGCCTGTCAGAGGCACGACATCCGCGATGGTCGCGATCGACACCAACTTCAAAAACGACTCCGTAAAGCGGCGAGACTTCTCGGCGGGCCATCCCTTGCTTGCGACCAGCGCCTGCGCCAGCTTGAAAGCAACTCCGGCACCGCACAGGTTCTTCTCGGGATACGGACAGTCGGGACGATTCGGGTTCAACACCGCCAGCGCCGGCGGAAGCTCGGCCTCCGGCAAGTGGTGATCGGTCACGATGACATCGATGCCGAGCTCGTTGGCGCGCTCCACCACCGCCGAAGCGCGGATGCCGGTATCGACGCTGATGATCAGGCTGACTCCCTCGGCGGCCGCTGTCTCGACCACCTCCGGGCGCATCCCGTAGCCGTCTTTCAAGCGGTGCGGCACGTGGAAGTGCGCCGAGCCGCCGCCCAACTCGATCGCCTTGGTGAGGATGACTACAGCCGAGGTTCCGTCTACATCGTAGTCGCCGTAGATCAGAATCTTCTCGCCGGACGCGATCGCTTTGCGCAGCCGCTCGATGGCGCGCGGCATGTCCCGGAGCATCAGCGGATCGTGCAAGTCGTCAAACGATGGCGAGAGGAAGCGCCGTGCCGCGGAAGGATCGCCGAGTCCGCGATGACGCAGGACCTGCGCCACGGGCCGTCCGATTCGCAACGCGGTGGCGAGAGCGTCCACTTCGCGCGGGTCCACATCAGGGAAAATCCACCGCGCGGTAGTCATGCAATCCACCATGTCGAGACGTGGCGCAGGCACTCCTGCCTGCCGCGCCGAGACTCGTCCCGGCGCTTCTTTCGCGAAGGCCGGCATGAATGCCCGCGCCACCTCGCTCCTATCACTTCAGTTCTTGGAATAGTAACCGCCCAGGGAATCGTCGTCCATCGAGCCTTCGTCTTCGCCGCGTGCCGCGATCTCTTCTTCCATACTCTGGAAGTCCTCGTACCAGTCGGGTTGCACCTCATAAACGTAGAGGCGGGAATGATAGTCGAATGCCAGTTCGAGACTGCAGGTGACGCCCGTGAAGATCCGCAGATCGCGCAAGCGCGACTCGTACTCCCGTTTCTCGTCACGCGTCAATTCGCATTCGTCGAGTTGCGCCAACAGGTCGTCCAGGTCTCTGGATTCGAACTCACGCGAGGCAAACAGGATCAGCTTGATCCCACTCTGCCGGGCGACTTCCAGAAACATCTGGTAGTCGGGAAAGCGCTCGGTATCCCACAACACCATGGGGAAGGGGTCGAGCCCTCCCGGATTGCTGTGGAAGACGGCGAATTCGGAGGCGTGCAGAAACTCCAGGATCTCTTGCTTGAGTGTGTCTAGATTCAGGTCCACAGTATCGATGCCTCAGGCCTGTGCTAGCACCAGAATATCAGAGGGGCCAGCCAGGTCACGGGCGGAAGGAGTGACAATCGTCTTCGGCCCGATGTAGATCTTGCGCTTCTCCCGGATCGCGGCGCGGACGTCCGCCTCGCAAACGAAATCCACCGGCTTGCCGGGTGGTTCCGGCGGTGGCTCGGACGGCGTCATGGGGCATTGCGGAGTCAGTCAGCTAAATCCGCCCTTCGCGTTGGAAGCTCCCCGGCGCGACAAAAACTTATCCACCACCTCGGCGGCGACATTCGCGATCACGGACTGTGGCGGCGCGGTGGGACGCGCCGCCGATGCCCCGGAATCGCAAGCGCAGGAGGCGCCTGGCGCGGCCGGCGTCACGGCAATGCCGCGCGACGCCAGATACCGCTCGATCGCCGCGACTACGGCACCGCGATCGATCGGTCCGGCGACCCCGGCTGAAGCGGACGGAGCCGCGTCGTAGTCGAGCGGCATCTCGAACGCCTCTTCCGGCTTGCGCACCACGTAAGCCAGCCGTTTGATGTTGAACAGGTGCTGCGGGCCGACATTGTCGGAAGTAATGTTGCCCGCCACCGCGCCGCAGCCCAACGTCATGGACGGAAACACGTTGGTGGTAATGCCCGTGGACCCTTGCGGCGCCGGGGTGTTCACCAGCACGCGATTGGCCGGCATGCGCATGGCGTATTCGCGCGTCCGCGCGTCGTTCTTCGAGTAGATGGCCGCGGTGTGCCCGGCGCCGCCGAACTTCAACAGCGCATAGCAGGTGTCCATGGCCGCCTGGAAATCCGGCACGAAATAGAGCGAGAGCACCGGCGAGAGCTTTTCTGCCGAAAGCGGATGCTGCTTGCCCACCCCGCCCACCTCCGCGCAGATGATCGAGGTATCCGGCGGAACTTCGAATCCCGCCATCTTCGCAATTCTGGCCGGCGCCTGCCCCACGCACTGCGGATTCACGGTCCAGTTCGGCATGATGAGCAGTTTGCCGAGCGCGTCTTTCTGGGCATCGTTCGCCAGATAGGCCTTCTGCGCCTTGAGCAGGCTCAGGATGCGGTCGCGCAGGGAAGCTTCGGCGACGATGGCTTGTTCGCTGGAGCATACCGTGCCATAGTCGAACGATTTTCCAGCGACGATCTTGGCGATGGCATCTTCGAGGTCGGCCGAGGTGTCCACCAGCACGGGCACATTGCCGGGCCCTACACCGAATGCCGGCTTGCCGCTGGAGTACGCGGCCTTGACGATACCGTGCCCGCCCGTGGAGAGGATCACGCCGGTGTGCTCATGGCGCATGAGCGCGTTGGTGCCTTCCATCGAGGCGTTTTCCACGCATTGGATAGCGCCTTCGGGCGCGCCGGCGTCCAATGCCGCCTGGTACAGGACAGCAGCGGTTTCGCAGGTGCAGCGGTGCGCGCGCGGATGCGGGCTGATGACGATGGTATTCCCGGCCTTCAGCGACACCAGCGTCTTGTACATCGCCGTCGAGGTCGGATTAGTGGTGGGCAGAATCGCCGCGACCACGCCTACGGGAACCGCCATCTCCACGATTTTCTCTTCCGGCAACTCGCGGATGATGCCGACAGTCTTCATGCCGCGCATGCGTTTCGGAAGCCAGTCGCAGCAGAGCAGGTTCTTGATGTACTTATCCTTGGCGTTTCCGTAGCCGGTCTCTTCCACCGCCAGGTCCGCCAGTCGCCTGGCATTGGCGCGGGCGGCGGCGGCCATCCGCTCAATGATGGCATCCACCTTCTCCTGCGGGAAGGTACGATAAGTCTGCCACGCGGAGTGGGCCTTTTCGACTTTGGTGCGGACTTCCTGGATCGAAAGAAGGTCTTTATCGGCGAGCATTGACCGCTACTTCTTGAGATTCACGGGGAGGACCTTCTCGACCTCCTCATGGGGACGCGGAATGACGTGGACGCTGACCAGTTCACCCACGCGGCGGGCCGCGGCCGCACCCGCATCCGTCGCTGCCTTCACCGCGCCCACATCCCCCCGGACCATCACGCAAACCAGTCCGGCGCCGACGAACTCCTTACCCGTCAGCACCACGTTGGCGGTCTTGACCATCGCGTCGGCGGCTTCGATCGCGCCGACCAGACCTTTCGTTTCAATCAGGCCAAGGGCCTCCATGCGTCCTCCAGTTCAGGTGAAAGATTTACCGTATCACAATTCACGGGGCGGCTGCCTTGACAGTTTACAGCCCGCCTTCCTCACTCATCGGCACTCCTGTGATAGCATCTAACCAATCCAACCGAGGAGGGACTCGTGACACTTTCGCGTACGTTTACCAGACTGGCCGCTGGCGTTTGCTGCGCGGCCGCGATTGCTTTTGGCGCCAGCACTGTCGCCATGTCCACTGGCAAAGCTACCCTCAAATCCGCCGGACCTCTGGCATTCGGACCGGACGGCATCCTGTTCGTCGGCGATTCGATCGGCGCCGCTATCGTAGCGCTCGACGTGGACGACCACACGCCCCGCTCGGGCGGCTCCGTCGAAGTCAAGGGAATCAATGAGAAGATTGCCGCGATGCTCGGGACCGCCGCCGACCAGATCACCATTCAGGACGTTGCGGTGAACCCGATTTCGAAGAATGTGTATCTCTCCGTGTCTCGCGGCCGGGGCCCCGATGCGGTGCCCGTCATTCTGCGCGTCGATACCGCCGGTAAGATCTCCGAGGTGTCGCTCGAGAATATCAGGCATTCCTCGGTGAGCCTGCCCGATCCGGCCGCCATCGCGGCGGGCGACAATCCCCGCGCGCAGGGCCAGCGCATGGATGTCATCACTTCGGTGAAGTATGTCGAGGGTAAAGTCTTCGTCGCCGGCCTCTCGAACGAGGAGTTCTCGTCCAGCCTGCGCTCCATTCCCTTCCCGTTCACGGAAGCCAGCAAGGCGGCGGGGATCGAGATCTGGCACGGATCGCACGGCCGCTTCGAGACCAACGCCCCGGTGCGCACCTTCGTCCCCTACGAGATCAATCACCAGGCGAGCATTCTGGCCGCCTACACGTGCACACCGCTGGTGAAGATCCCCGTTTCCGAACTGAAGCCCGGCAACAAGGTGAAGGGCACGACCATTGCCGAACTGGGCGCCGGCAACCGCCCGCTCGACATGATTGTCTACAGCAAGGGCGGCAAGCACTACATCCTGATGGCCAATAGCGCCCGTGGGGTGATGAAGCTGCCCGCCGACAACCTGGAGACCTATTCGCCCATCACCAAACAGACCGAGCCGGCGGGCGTGCCGTACGAAACCATCGCCGACCTGAAGGGCGTCCAGCAGCTCGATAAGTTCGACGATGCCAACGCGCTCGTGCTGATGACCGGCAACGGCTCGATGGACCTTCGCACCGTACCGCTGCCCTAAGAAGCCGTGCGTCGCCTGCCAGCCCTGCTGCTTTGCCTGGCGCCGCTCGCGGCAGCCCAAACTCCGTCTATCGTCATGGAGTCGGGCGCCTTCCGGGTTATCGGATGGCGAGCGGCGCCGCCTCCTCCGAACGGCTGGTCTTCGGTCTTCGCCGTCTATGCCGGCGAGGGCGATGTCCCGCCGCTGCTCGGCGCATTCTCCGTCACTGACGGTTCGCTGGTCTTTACGCCCCGCTTTCCGGTCGTTCCGGGAATGCACGTACGGGCGGTGTTTCAGCCCCCGGGCGGTGCCCCCGTGGAGAGTGCCTTCGATGTCCCCAGACAATCCGCTCCTGTTCCTTCCGCACACGTGGCCCACGTCTATCCGTCTATCGGCATCTTGCCTGAGAATCAGCTCAAGTTCTACATCTACTTCTCCGCCCCGATGCAGAAAGGAGAGGCGTGGCAGCGTATTCATCTCCTGGGCCCCGAAGATGCGCCCGTGGTGCTGCCCTTCCTGGAACTCGACGAGGAACTTTGGGACCGCGACAACACCCGACTCACCGTGCTGTTCGATCCGGGCCGCATCAAGCGCGGACTTGTCCCGCTTCAGGAGGACGGCCCCGCGATCGTGGCCGGTAAGCATTACACGCTGGTAATCGATCGCGATTGGCCGGATGGGCGGGGCGCGCCGCTGGTGGAGGAGTATCGCAAGGAGTTTCGCGTGGGACCGGCGGACCGTATTCCACCGGACCCCGCGAAGTGGCGGATCGCCGCGCCGCGCGCAGGCACCACCGAAGCGTTGGTGCTCGACTTCCCGAAGCCGATGGACTATGCGCTCCTGCAGCACATGATCGAAGTGACCGGCGCCGGCAGGATCGAGGGCAGCGTGGCCGTGGTTCAGGATGAAACCGAGTGGCGCTTCACTCCCCGGCAACCCTGGAAGGCCGGCGACTATCAACTGGTCGTCCAGACCGCGCTCGAAGATCTGGCCGGAAACCACGTGGGCCGGCCGTTCGACGTGGACACGTTCGAGCGCGTCAGCCGCACCATTTCTCGCGAAACGATCTCGTTACCGTTTCGCATCCGTCATCAGTAGGGCGTACAGAACCCAGCTCGTGGTAGAGATGTGCTCCGCGTAGCTCTGCTGCCCCGACGGCCTCGTGGTCTCCATCCAACCGCCGGAGGGCAGTTGCCGCGAGATCAGGAACTGCCGGCTCCGCGCGGACGCCTTCGCCGCCTGGTGGGTGTCTGGCATTGCGTTAAGGGCCAGCAGGACGATGGCCGTATCGAAGTCCTCAGGGGGAGTATTCCTCTGAGGCCCCCACCCGCCATC
>Ga0335081_10006342_pt1 | contig 18824 bp, 15 predicted proteins | sample Lox_Sample_35_FD_206713 | JGI IMG/M metagenome (GOLD analysis project Ga0335081, IMG submission 206713) | Soil microbial communities from Loxahatchee National Wildlife Refuge, Florida, United States - Lox_Sample_3.5 | ecosystem: Environmental > Terrestrial > Soil > Wetlands | place: USA...
TCCGCCTCCTCGTCTATAAGGGAGGCATCAGCCTCCGGCCACTCCGCCAGCGAGACATATCCCTGGCCAAGACCTGCGGCCCACAGCTCCTCGCAGACGTGCGGCGTGAAGGGGGCCATCAGGCGCACCCAGGCGCTGAGCACGCGCCGCATCTGGTTCCGGCCTCCGCGTCGCTGGTACCATCGCAGGTCGTTGAAGAGCAGGAAAAACGCGCTCTGCAGCGCCCGACGGGTCTGGATGCCCTCCATCGCCTGCGTGGCTTCGCCGATGCGCCTCTGCAGCCGCGAGAGCATCCAGCGGTCGATGAGCTTCGGCTGTGCCGACTGGTCGATGCTGCCGTCCGCCAGAATCTCGCGGGCTAAATTGTAGAACCTCTCCAGCTGCCCGCGGGTGGAGACCACTCCGTCGTTTCGCCAGTCCACATCCTGCGTGTACTCTGCGTTGCCAAGGATGTAGAGCCGGGTCACGTCCGCCCCGTTCTCGGCCACCGCCTGCCTCAGCGTCAGCAGCGGCCCCTTGGACTTGGACATCTTCTGCCCCTCCAGGGAGACGAAGCCGTTGACGGCTATGGCCTTCGGCCATTCAGACTCGGGGAACACCGCCACGTGGTGGTAGAGGAAGAAGAGCAGGTGGTTGGCCACCAGATCCTTGCCCGATGTCCGCAGGTCCACAGGATACCAGTAGGCGAAGTCGTCATGGATCTGCTGCACCGTCTCCTGCTGAACGCCAGTCAGGGCCGCCACGCTCGCAGCGTCGCCATTGTTCAGGAAGATGTACTCGAAGAACTCTGGAGAGAGGCTGTCGATCTTCATCCCGGCGTTCACGTACTTTGCCAGGATGTAGTAGGCCATGTAGATCGTCGAATCGCCCAGAGATTCAATCAGCCACTCCTTGTCCCAGGGCAGGTGCGTGCCCAAGCCTTTGCGCCGGGCGCAGGCCTTGTCCTTCAGCCAGTCCACCTTGTTCTCGAACTCGATGCGAAACTCCTCTGGGATGATCTCCATCTTCCTCAGGCACTCAAGAACCCTGGCCTTCCACTCCGGGTCGGAGTACTCCAGGAACCACTGGTCCCGCACCATCATGATGACGCAGCGCGTTCCGCAGCGGCAGATGACCGGCGTCTCGGAAAACTCGTAGAAGATCTCGGCCATCCCCTGGTCGATCAGGTCCCGCAGGAGCACGTCTTTAATCTTGCTGACGGCGATGCCCGCATACCTGCCTGTGTTTGCCTTTAGCACTCCATTGTGAAACTCACGGCGGTAAACGAGCTTGGTGGCCTCCTCCGCCTTGGGGTCGTTCTGGTCCCTGACCTTCAGTTCGGCTGCAGCCTCCACAGCCGGAAACTCGCCGTATCCGGGCGACTCGATCAGGGAGATGAACTGGATCTTTCGCAGATCCTCCTTGATCCCGTACCCGGAGAGGTCTTTGTCGTAGAGGTCCTTCAGCGCCAGGTAATCGTAGGGCGCGTGGGCTGGCACCGACATGACGACTCCCGAGCCGTTGTCTGGGTCCACGAAGCTTGCCGGAAGCACAATTACCTCAGTGCCCGTGAGCGGGTTTTTCACATACTTCCCCACCAGCTCCGATCCCGCGACCTCCCCGCCGAAGGCGACCTGCCTGTCGGTGAAGGTCAGCTTCTCGTAGGCCTCTCGGGAGACAATCCACGTCTCGTCGTTCACCCTGGCGATGACGTAGGTGATATCTGGGTTTATCCACAGGTTGGTCACGCCGAAGACCGTCTCGGGCCGCAGCGTGGCGCAGGGCAGGACGTCGTCTCCCATCCTGAACTTGATCAGGGCGAAGTCCATGATGGTCGCATCCTCGCCTTTCAGGATATCGTGATCCTCAACGGGGTTCTTGTCGTGCGGGCACCAGCGCACCGGGTGGCTCCCCTTGACCACATAATCCAGGCGGCGCAGGATGCCGTACTGCCACTCGATGAACTTGCTGTAGGCGGGATCTGTGGTGGTGAACTCGCGCCTCCAGTCTATGGAGTAGCCGATGGACTGCATGGCCGCCTTCGCTTGCCTCCGGAAGTAGAGGACTATCTTCTCCGGCGTGTCGAGGGCAGAAAGCTCCTCCTCCGGGATGCCGTGCAGCTTGGTGTAGACTCCCCAGATCAGCGGATCGCGGTTGGCTATCAGCTCAGACAGGCCGACGATGGGCGTTCCCGTGGCATGAAAGGCCATGGGGAAGAGGACGTTTTCTCCTTGCATACGCCGGAAGCGCGCCACTGCATCCCCGATGGTGAAGGTCCTGGTGTGTCCAGCGTGCAGGTTTCCGTTCAGGTAGGGGTAAGGTATGGTCAGAAAGAACTTCTGGCGCATATCGGGCTCGGGCTGAAAGACTCTATTCTCCTCCCAGATCTTCTGCCACCTGGCCTCGATCTCCGACGCCTTGTAATCGTTCAGCAACTTCATGTCCTCCAGGTTGATGCATCAATATTAATATGAATTTTATTATTACTATTTTCAATGAAAACGGCTTCACGGGGATATTCCAGAAATCCATGCCGGAAAACTTATGCCGGAGTTATCCTGCCGAAATCCCGGGCCCCTCCTCCCTCACTCACCTCATATTCTCCAGCCGCTCCACAGCCTCCTCTATTCTCTCCGTGGGCTGGGTGATGGAGAACCTGATGTAGCCCTCGCCGTACTTTCCAAAGCCCACGCCGGGCGTCGCAACGATTCCGGTTCTTTCCAGCAGCCGTCCCGCATACTCAATGGAGCTTCCTCCCGCCCAGGCCCAGAGGTAGAGCGTGGCCCTAGGCTTCTCCAGTTCGAGCCCCAGATCCTTCAGGGCTCTGTAAAGGATCTCAATCCTGTGCCTGTAGACTTTTCGGATCTCTTCCACGAACTCCGCCGGGCTTTGCAGCGCGGCGATGCCAGCATCCTGCACTGCCCCGAAGGTGCCCGAGTCTATGTTGCTCTTGATCTTGCCGATTCCCGCCACTACCTCGGCGTTGCCCACCACTGAGCCGATCCTCCAGCCGGTCATGTTGTAGGTCTTGGAGAGCGAGTGAAACTCCACAGCCACATCCCTCGCTCCTTCCAATTCCAGGATGCTCATCGATCTATGGCCATCGTAATAAATCTCAGAGTAAGGGTTGTCGTGCAGTACTACTATCTTGTAGTCCCGGGCGAAATCGATCAGCTCCTTGAAGAACTGCCTGTCTGCCGAGGCTCCTATGGGATTGTTCGGATAGTTGAGGAAGATCAGCTTGGCCCGCTTAGCGACCGCCGGGTCGATGCCCTCCAGGTCAGGCAGGAACCTGTTCTCCCGCAGCAGCGGCATGACCACCGGCTCGCCTCCGGCAAAGGCCGTCGCCGTCCTGTAAACAGGATATGCCGGATCCGGCACCAGAGCCGTATCTCCGGGATTTATGAAGGCGAGGGGAGCGTGAGCAATGCCTTCCTTGGAGCCGATCAGGGTGAGAACCTCCTTCTCAGGATCGAGGTTGACCCCGAAGGTTCGCTGATACCAGTCTGCCATCGCCTTCCTGAAGGCCAGCTTTCCCTCGTAGGAGGGGTACTGGTGGTTCGAGGGGTCCCTGGCAGCCCGGCCCAGGGCCTCGATGATGTGCGCTGGCGTGGGAAGGTCCGGGTCGCCGACGCTCAAGTCGATGACGTCCACGCCTCTGTCTTTGGCCTCCTGCTTCGCCTTATCAATAGCTGCAAACAGATACGGCGGAAGGTGTTTTATCCGATCGGCATACATTTGGTTCTCTCCATGGATGATGCATTTATACGATGGCAGTCGTTTAATTTTTGGATCCAAAGCAGGATATTATCCCGCAGGTAGTACTTTCACGTAGTATTTAAGATTAGAGGGGATTATTGGAGATTAGAATGGTGATTAGTTGAGATCGGTGGAGATTTCAAAAACGAGGAGAATCCTAAGGATTAGAGGCGAAAGATGCTGGAAGTGAGAGATCTGAACCGGTGGCTTCCCGAGGAGGTCATCGGGCTCTACGAGGAGAGAGGGTTCAGGGAGCTGTACCCGCCACAGGCAGAGGCTATGGAGCGTGGTCTTCTGGACGGCAAGAGCATGCTGCTGGCGATGCCCACCGCAAGCGGAAAGACGCTGCTGGCAGAGCTGGCCATGCTCAGGGCAGCCCTTCAAGGGAGGAGGTCGCTCTACATCGTGCCCCTGAGGGCTCTGGCCTCGGAAAAGTACGAATCCTTCAGCAAGTTCAGAAGCCTTGGGGTCTCTGTCGGCATCAGCACCGGCGACTTCGACAAGAGGGACGAGCGCCTGGGGAAGAACCAGATAATAATAGCGACCTCTGAGAAGGCGGACTCGCTCATGAGAAACGGCGCTGCATGGGTGAAGGATCTGGCAGTTCTGGTGGTGGATGAGATTCACCTCTTGAACGACGCAGGCCGAGGCCCGACATTGGAGATGACCATAACCAAGCTGCGCCGTCTGAATCCGGATATGCAGGTAATTGGACTCTCCGCCACCGTCGCCAACGGGCGCGAACTAGCAGACTGGCTCGATGCGGATATGGTCAGCAGCGAGTGGAGGCCTGTGCAGCTGCGGGAGGGCATAATCTGCAGCGGCAAGCTTGTCTTTCCTGATGGCGAAGCCACTCTTGAGGTCAAAAAGGACGAGGCGCTGGCCCTCGTCAAGGACACGCTCTCCAAAGAGGCGCAAATCCTGATCTTCGAGAACAGCCGCAAGAATGCGGAAGCTGCGGCATCGAGGTTGTGCGGGCTTCTTCCAGGAGGGCCCGAGGCGGAGGCTCTTTCCGAGAGCATCCTCGCCACCGGCGAGAGCCAGACCTGCCAGAGGCTCGCGTCGTGCGTCGCCCGCGGCGTTGCCTTTCACCACGCCGGCCTTCTTTCGGAGCAGAGAAGGCTCGTGGAGCAGGGCTTTCGAGAGAACAAGATCAAGGTTATTGCCAGCACTCCCACCCTCGCGGCAGGGTTGAACCTTCCGGCGAGGCGCGTGCTGATAAGAAGCTATAAGCGATACGAGTACGGTGCGGGCATGATGCCCATTCCGGTCATCGAGTACCGCCAGATGGCAGGGCGTGCAGGCCGACCAGGCCTCGATCCCTATGGCGAATCCTTCCTCGTGGCCAAGAGCGAGGCTGAGATGCAGGAGCTTATGGAGCGCTATATCAACGGCACGCCCGAGGAGATCTGGTCGAAGCTCGCCAGCGAGAGCGCCCTGCGCACCCACCTTCTCTCGACCATCGCCGCAGGCTTCGCTTCGAGCGAGCAGGAGCTAAAAGAATTCATCGCAACAACCTTCTTTGCCCAGCAGCAGGACCCCTGGCGTCTTGACGCCACCCTGCAGAGGGTTCTCGACTTCCTAGTGGAGAAGGGTATGATCGAAAGCTCTGAAGATGGCCAGCTTGAGCCGACATCTTTAGGCAAGCTGGTCTCCAAACTCTACATCGATCCTCTCTCAGCAGTGATAATGATCGAGAACGTGAAGAAGAAAAAGAAGCCCTCGGATTCGGCCCTAATCCATCTCATCACCATGACCCCCAACATGGATCTGCTCTATGTCCAGGCGGCTGACTTCTGGGTGGAGGAGTTCATCGACACTCACCAGGAGGACCTCTTTGATGAGGGGAACTACGACTTCCTTCTCCGCGAGGCAAAGACAACGGCCATGATCCTGGACTGGATCGGTGAGGTCAAAGAGGAGCAGATCAGCGACAGATATCGCATCGGCCCTGGAGACATCCGCAGGTCCGCCGAAACGGCGGAGTGGCTGATGCACTCTCTTTCTGAGCTTTCCAAACACCTGGATCTCGGGCTGACCTACAGGGCAGAGCAGCTCGCAGAGCGCATCCACTACGGCGCAGGCCCGGACCTTCTCGCCCTGCTGAACCTGAAGGGCATAGGCCGAATCAGAGCGAGAAAGCTCTACCAGGCTGGCATCACCAGCATCGAGAAGCTGTTGCAGGCAGATCCAGCAAAGATAAGCAACCTCCTCGGGCCGAAGATCAAAGAGAAGGTCTTTTCACAGCTCAGGGCCCAGGAGAGGCTGGCTCAGGAGAGGCTGCCTTGAGCTGGCTGAAGAGTATCTTTCGAGGAAAGGAGGCAGCAGGCAGGGCCGGCAGCCTGAGGCTGTCCGACCTTGGTGAGTGGCTTGACGAGATAAGCCATGACCCTGACTTCGAGGAGCGCCTTCAGGAGATCTACGGGCGGATGGAAGAGATTTCGAAGGAGTTCGCCAGGGACACAGAGGCTCTAAGGATTGCTACAGCCGATGATAAGACTCCGCCCAAGCTTCTGAGGGCTGGCCAGGCCGCGAGGGGCGAACTCATCAAGCAATTGACATCCCTTGCAGAGAAGCTGGAGCCGCCCCGCCAAAGGGACATCGAATCTGCTTCTGCGCATCACTGGGCGCTGGTCAAGGGGCTTGAGCGAACTGTGACGATCTTCGGCAGAGCGCAGAGGTACGTGGCCGCCCTCTTCCCGAGGGAATCAGAGAGGATAAACTCCGACCTGACGAGGATCAGCCGTCTGCTGGTCGAACTGGAGATAGAGATCGGCAGGAGGAGAAGCGTGCTGGAGGAGATCTGGTACTCAAAAGAGCTTTGCACCAAAATTCAAAAGGATCTGACGCAGATCAGAGTTCTTGAGGCCACCACAAAAAGAGATGAAGAGAGGGTGGAAGAGCTCAGGGATTCCGTGAGCAAGGGCGAGGCAGAGCTGAGGAGGCTGGCATCGAGCGATGAAGGCAGAAGGGCCGATGACATGAGCAAAAGGCTGGACCAGAGGCGACAGGAGCTGAGTTCGGTCAATGCTGAGATGGTAGGCCTCATAGCTCCGCTAACCAAGGCGCTGAATAGGGTGGCGAAGCAGGGTGCAACCGAGAGGCTCAGCCTGCAGCGAAAGGAGGTCCTGGAAAGGCTGTGCATAGCGCCCTCGCAGGTTCCAAAAGAGGATATCGGCAGCGCTCTCATGGAGCTGAGGTCCCATATGGCCTCCCTAGGATTAAGAGACAAGAAGAGGGAGAAGGTCCTGGAGCACATAGATCTTCTGATCAAGAATAAAGCCCTTGAGACTCTCGGGTCACGCTCTACCGATCTTCAGGAGGAGATCGGCGCGCTGGAGAAGCAACTCTTCGAGAGCAGTCGCGAATCTGGACTTCAGAAAGAGGACATGAAGCGTTCGCAGAAGGAGATCAGAGGCATAGAGACGGCTCTGGAAAAGGGGCGCAAGGATCTCTCGTCCTTGGAGGAGAAGGTGAGCGGGGAAGAGGCCGAACTGAAGACGCGACTAGGGAAGCTGGCAGGCGGATCCATTGAGCTGGAGAGGGAAAATACAACGCGCACGGCTCCTGGAAAAGGCGAATCGGCAGGATGAAGGTCAACCTGGGCGGAATCGTGCCCCTCTCGACAGTGGACTGGATCGGCTTCGCCTCGACCGTGGTCTTCCTGAGGGGCTGTCCTCTCCGCTGTCCACACTGCCAGAATCGTGAGCTGCAGGAGGGAGAGAGTTCTACGGAGCTTTATGCGCTATTCTCTCAGATCGCTCGTCTCGTCAAAGGCGAAAGTGTGGTCAAGAGATTGCATCCCGAGAAGGTGCGCGTGCCAAAAGGAGCCTCCTCAGAGCAGATCAACCTGGACGATGCCTCGGAGCGTGCGGCATCAAAGCCCTTTGTGAACGCCCTGGTGCTCTCCGGCGGCGAGCCCCTCATGCAGCCGCGCCCAGCTGCAGCCCTGCTCCGCCTGGCGAATAGCCTGGGCCTGGAGACCGGGCTTGAGACATCAGGCTATTACCCGGATCGGCTCGTGGGGCTGCTGGAGAAGAACGTCGTGGATAGAGTCTTTCTGGACCTGAAGGCAAGCCTCAAAGAACCGCATTACGAGCGGGCCACGGGAGTCAGGGATGCCTCCGGACGAGTGAAGAAGAGTCTGGAGGTTTGCATGAGATCAGGCGTCCCTCTGGAGGTGCGAACCACCATCTTTCCAGAGATGCCTTCCGCCTCCGATGTGGCAGAGATCGCAACGACGATTTCGGAGCTGATGAGCGAGTTTCCTCGCAACCACCTGGAAGAGATGGTTCTGCAGCAGGGCCGCCCAGCACCAGGCGGATCTGAGGTCTCCGCCTTTGAGCCAGTGGCTCTCGATAGTCTGGATGAAATGGCAGCAGCGATGGGGGATCTAGTGAAAGTTCGTATCAGGGCTGAGCCCAATGTGGGTCTCGGCAAAACATATAACCATCGGGGACCCGGCCAGGGCGGGAGGACGAAAGTTTGAAGATCATCGGCTTTGTCGGGCTTCCAGGCTCCGGCAAGAGCGTGGCCTCGGACGTGGCCCGCGGGATGGGCTTGAAGGTGCTTGTCATGGGCGACGTCATCCGCCAGGAGGCTGCTGCTCGCGGCCTGGAGCCCTCGGACGAGAACCTGGGAAAAGTGGGAAACATGCTTCGCGCCAGCGAGGGCCCGGAGGCAGTCGCCAGGAGAACGCTTGAGCGCATCGGGAAGGAAAAGATAATTGTGGTTGATGGCCTGCGGTCCAAGGCGGAAGCCGATCTCTTTCGCGCCAGATCTACGGAGTTTCACTTGGTCAATATCGTAGCTCCCGCGAATTCGAGGGTAAGGTGGATCGAATCGAGGGGCAGATCCGATGATCCCCGCTCTACTTCGGCCTTATCTAGAGCCTCAGCCAGTGAGGGTCAGATGGTCTCTGCCCTCGAGCAACGCGTGGGCCGAGAGATGGGCTGGGGAATGAACGAGGCGATGAAGGAAGCAGACCTCGTTCTGATGAATAAGGGTGATCTGGAGCAATTCAGGGAATCGGCGAGAAAACTTCTGAAAGCGCTTACGACCTGAAGAATGGCGGTCCGAGAGACCGAGAGCCCAAGGGCAATGTTTTTAGGCAGCCGGATAGAAGTAGCTGCATTACAATGATCATCTGGTGAGGCAAAATGGACCTGGGGGACAGAGTCTCTGCAAGAAGGAACGACACGACATACGAAGGCGTGCTCATGCCTTCTCGGCGCGAGGATCACGTCGTCATAAAGCTGGACAACGGCTACAATATCGGTCTCCGAGCTGCCGAGTCTGAGCTGCGGCTTATTGCGAAAGGCCGCGAGCTGAAGCCGCTCGACCAGGACAGGCCGCTCGGGCGAAGGAAAGGGCTTCCCCAGGTCTCCATCCTCTCCACGGGAGGAACCATTGCCAGCAAGGTCGACTACAGGACCGGGGCCGTCACCAGCCAGTTCTCCGCAGGCGAGATCATCGCGGCGATCCCTGAGCTGGAGGAGATCGCCAACTACAACGCTCGCGTCATCTACCAGATCTTAAGCGAGAATATGCGCGCCGACTACTGGATGGAATTGGCACGAGCGGTGGCAGAGGAGATTCGCGCGGGAGCGGAAGGGGTGATTATAACCCACGGGACTGACACAATGATGTACACCGCCGCGGCCCTCTCCTTCATGCTCAGGACGCCTGTCCCTGTCGTCATCGTCGGTTCCCAGCGCAGCTCCGACCGGCCCAGCAGCGATGCTGCCATGAACGCCATCTGCGCTTCCACCGTCGCCATCAGCGACATCGCCGAGGTCTGCGTGGTGATGCACGGCACCACCAGTGATAACTACTGCTCCATTCACAGGGGGACGCGCGTTCGCAAGATGCACACATCAAGAAGAGATGCGTTCCAGAGCATGAATCAGCCGCCCATTGGGCGCGTGGACTACAGCAATCGAAAGGTGCATACCTTCGTGCCCTACCGCCACCGTGGCGAAGCGGAGCTGGCCCTCTCGGATAGGCTTGAGCCACGGTGCGCTTTGGTCAAGTACACACCTGGAGCCCCTCCTGATATCCTGGATTACCATATCGAGAAGGGATACAAAGGTATAGTTCTGGAGGGCACTGGCCTCGGCCATGTGGCATCGAACTGGATCGACTCCATCGCCAGGGCCACGAAGGCCGGAATCCCCGTGGTCGTGACCTCGCAGTGCATCAGGGGAAGGATCTGCGACCGCGTCTACGATACAGGCCGCTACATGCTCGATGCGGGCGCGATCGAGGGAGAGGATATGCTGCCCGAGGTGGCCCTGGTCAAGCTCATGTGGGTTCTGGCGAATCACCCCGACGAGGTCAGGTCGATGATGAGAAAGCCCCTTGCGGGCGAGATCTCCTTCTCCACGCCCGTGACCGTCTGACCAGGCATTAGCTCAAACCGTCGGATCAGATGATGGATCGGCGAGCGGCCGAGGCCAAGCCTTATAAACTAGGTGAGAAGAGCACCAGTCTCAGGATTATCGGAGGAATTTGTTTTGACACGCAAGCCAGGAAGCATGTATAGAAGATGGGAGCGGCCCTACACTCGCAGGCAGTACATGGGCGGCGTCCCTGGAAGCAAGGTAGTTCATTACGACATGGGAAATCTGCAGGAAGAGTTTCCCGTCAGGCTGAGCCTGGTGATCAAAGAGCCCTGCCAGATCAGGCATACTGCTCTTGAGGCAGCCAGGGTCGCAGCCAACCGTTTCCTTCTGAAGCAGGTGGGCAGGACCAACTTCCACCTCAAGCTCAGGGTTTTTCCGCACCACGTCATCCGCGAGAACAAGCAGGCCACCGGAGCTGGTGCTGACCGTGTGTCTAGCGGCATGAGACGCGCGTTTGGTAAGGCAGTGGGCACTGCAGCCCGGATCGAGGCAGGCCAGAAGCTCTTTACCCTAGGCGTTCCCCCCTCTTATCTGAACGATGCCAAGGTCGCCCTGACGAGGGCAGGACATAAGCTGCCGTCACCCATTCAGATCGTGATGGAATCAGGCCTTGAGCAGATCAGGTAATCCGGATGGATGATTATCTAGCTGGCCTTGATAGGGCCATGAAGCGGATGCCCGCTACCAAGGAATCCAAGGAGCGGTTCGTGATTCCGGCAGTCAAAGTCTTCTATGAGGGCAAGACCACCGTCCTGGAGAACTTCAGGACGATTGCTGATATTCTGAACCGCGATCCTGATCACCTTATGAAGTACCTTCTTCAGGAGATGGGAACTGCGGGCAAGATCGAGGGACAGCGCGGGGTCTTTCAGGGAAAGTTCAGCGAGCAGGCCATCGCCCGCCAGATAGAGTCCTACTTCGAGGAGTATGTGGTCTGCACAGAGTGCAGGCTGCCCGATACCCACCTCATCAAGAACGATCGTGTTCTTATGCTCAAATGCGACGCCTGCGGCGCTCACCGGCCTGTGCGGAAGCGAAAGGCTACCTCAACCGTCCAGAAGGACTTGATCGAGGAGGGTGAGACCTACGAGCTGCGCATCGAGTCAGTCGGAAACAAGGGCGACGGCATTGCGAAGGTGGATAAGTACCTTATCTTCGTGCCCGGGGCAGTGAAGGGAGAGATCGTGAAGGCCAAGATAAAGAAGATCAGCGGAACCCTGGCCTTCTCCGAAATAGTGGAGAGGAAGGGCAAGGCGTCTTAGATGGGGGCTCATGATGGAAGAAAAGGTAACCCTGACCTTCACAGAAAACCACAAGTATCTGCTTGAGTTCGCGCCGCCCGATTTCTGGACGGAGTTCGCCAAAGGCTATGGTGGTCTCCCCTGGGCGGAGATCAGCGCGGGGCGTGTGGCGATCGTCGCCGAAAATTATTCCTACCTGCTCGACCTCCTCGTCCAGGCGAGGCTCTTCCGCCTGAGCCGGATGCCTAATGACGAGAGGTTTCAATAAAACCCCTTCCTCATTGAATTGAGACGCCAATTGGGAAGCCTGACAAGATGTCTGGGAAGAAATCAGAAACAGCATCGTTGCAAGGATACCTGATTCGTGGCATTCCCGTGATCAAGGAAGGCGACGACCTCGCCTCCATCGTGCGATCTCTCTTTGAGCTGCAGGACGGTGATGTGCTCTGCCTTGCCAGCACAGCGGTGGCCAAGGCCGAGGGCCGCACAAGAGACTTGAATGACTATTCTCCGGGCCCACGGGCGCAAAAGATCGCTTCTCCTCTCGGCAAGGACCCGAGGTTTGTGCAGGCGGTGCTCGACGAGGCGAAGGATACATTGCTGGATGACCCTTTTCTTCTGGTGACCACGAGCTTTGGGCATACGTGCGTCAACGCCGGGATCGATCAGTCCAACGTCGCGAGCGGCAGGATTCTCCTGCTGCCGAAAAACCCCGTCGCCAGTGCTGAGGCGATTCGGGAGAGGCTGGGAAGGGATTGCGCAGTAATCATTACGGACACCTGCGGCAGGCCCTTTCGTTGCGGAGTCGCGGGCTTGGCCGTGGGCTGGGCTGGAGTTGCCGCCTTGCGGGATTGGCGCGGCGAGAAGGACCTGCACGGCAGGTCCCTGGAGATCACCCTGGAGGCAATCGTCGACGAGATCGCGAGTGCCGCTAACCTGCTCATGGGCGAGGCGGGAGACGGCACTCCTGCAGTTGTGTTCCGCGGCCTGAAATATCCGCGCAGCGGCGGGACAGTCTTCATGCCGGAAGAAAAAGACGTGATACGGCCCAGGCTTAAGAGTTAAGGTTTTATCGCTATAGAGCGTTAGGTGCCGCCTGTGCAGCCTCAGTTTGAAGCAATCGTTCCTTTCAAGCATCGTGGAGCGAAGAGCAGGCTCTCGCCCGTCCTCTCTACGCGGGAGCGGCGGCTTCTGGCCTTTGCCATGCTGAAGGATGTCCTGTCAGCGGTTTTGAGTTTTGGCCCGGCGACTATCATCTCCCCGACGGGCCTTGACATCGTCGAAGTCGGATTGGATGTTGAGATCATGGAATCTGATCTGGAGCTTAACGGGGCCCTCAATTCCGTGATCGAACATGAAGCACACCTGGGATGGCCCTCGGATATCCTGATTGTTATGGCGGACTTGGCCCTCCTGACGGAAAAGGATTTAATAGGAATCCTCAACTGTGAGGGCGACGTGGTGCTCTGTCCTGGTCGGGGCGGCGGTACCAACATGATCCTGATTCGCGATCCAAGATTTCGGAGCTGCTATCAGGGCCTGAGCTTCCCCAAGCACCTGCGCCTGGCGGAGGAACTGGGCCTTCGTGCCACTGTCTTCGAGTCCTTCAGGGCGGGATGCGACATCGATCTGCCGGATGATTTGGCTGAGGTGCTGCTGCATGGAAGAGGCGAGACGAAAGCTTTTCTGGAGACTATGGGTTTCAGGCTATCAGGAAATGGGCGGTCAGGTGTCGAACGAGAATCAAATGATGCCGTCCTCGATACCAATGATACCGCACGACGATTATAAAAGCTGCAGAATCTAAAAATAGTTTTGATAATAACTAATAAACCGTTACCCTTCTTACGCCCTCGATCTCCATAAGCTGCCGCACCAGCTCGCCCGGGATCTTGCCCTCGGTGATGATCGTGAGCTTGGGGCTCTCGACGAAATAGGGATCATCGGAGACCGCCTGGCGGATGCTGATGCCATAGTGCGCCACGGCGCTCGCGACATCTCCGAGGATGCCCGTCTTCGCCGCGTCAACAGGCGCAATTTCGATCACGCCCAATCCCAGCACGGGCGCGACGTCGCCCAAGAATGTAATGGAGTGCACGTTCTTGAAGACCTTCCAGAGCGCCTCATCCTCGCGGATCGCCTGGGCAGTGGTGTCCACGACCCTGCGGTCAACATTTAGCTCCTTCGCGATCTGGGCATGAGGTATTTCGATGTTGCCGGAGACCACCCTGCCATGGTCGTTGACCTGGAAACCCCTCTGAAGAATTAGCCGGATGACCTTCTCCTGGGCCGGGTACCTCTTGAACTTGTTCAGAATCTCCTGCCACATGGTGCGTCCCTTTAAATTATATCTCGAAGTACAAAAGGACTTCCTTCTGGTTCGCTCAGGCTTTGGCCAGGGCTTAGGTGAACATCTCTCTCGGCGGCTCCCTGCTGCCGCCTTTTCTGGCCGCGGTGATCGTTTCTTCCAGGAGCTTCTGGGTTATACTGCCTTCGTCCATGATCGCGTGGTGAAGCGCGGCCTTGAGGACCTTCTCCACCAGGTCCCTTCCCGAGAAGCCCTCTGTGAGCCTGGCGATCTCCATAAGGTTCACATTCCCCAGCTTCTGCGGCAGCGTGGCTGCGTTCTTCTCCAGAAGCACGAGCCTCTCCTCAAGGTTCGGCAGCTTAAACTCGATCTCCTCCTCGAATCTGGATCGAATCGAGCTGTCGATGACATCGATCTGGTTTGTGGCGGCAATAGTGCAGACGCCCTTTCTGCGTTGGATCCCGTCCATCTCAGTGAGCAGCGAGTTCACAATCTCAGAGACGTCTCCCCTGAGATCCTGGTATCGCCGATCGAGGGCGATTGCGTCCAGCTCGTCGATAAAAATGATGCAGGGAGCCATCTGCTCGGCCCTCTCGAAGAGGCTGTGGATCTGTCTCGCCCCCTCGCCCACGAACTCGCCTATCAGGCTCGTCGCCTTCACAGGCAGCATAGGCACCTTCGCCTCTGTAGCGAGCGCCCTGGCGATCATGGTCTTCCCAGTGCCCGAGACTCCGTAAAAAAGGATGTTACGCGGCGCCCAGGCACCGAACCTCTCAGGCTCCCGAAGGAACCTCTCCACGATCCTGACCTTTCTCTTGGCCATCTCCTGGCCTACAACATCCTCGAAGAGGACATCGTACACCACTTTTTTGGGCTCTTCCTTCTGCTCTACCTTGATGACGGTCTCTGAGCCCACGACCGAGACGCTGGGATGAACTCTGAGGACCTTGAAGGCGAAGTCGGGGTAGAGCCTGCGGTCGAACAAATAGCATCCGGGCCTGACTGCTTCGCCGTACCACTGCTCCCTGGCATAGAGCTCGAAGAGCTTGGGGTCGGATACCACAGGGTACTCCTGGAAGAGGCTCTTCAGGGGATAGCCTGCGGGCCGGAGAAGGATGTATCTCGCCCCTGTAGCCCTGGCCCGCTCAAGCTTCCCCCCCTGGCCCTTCGTCACGCTTTTCTGGATGGATCGCACGAAAGAAATCTTTCCTGCCTAGATAGTTAAATCTACTGGATGGGGATGCAAAAATGTGGTTTCTGGCTGGACCAGGCTGTGCTCAAAGCCGAAAAAAGCATTGTCTCTAAAACGCTATAAACACGATAGCCAGCTGCATCTTTGGTCCCACAGGTAAGGCCAGCGGCTGTACCAGCACCACTCCTCCATGATGTGGCGGGCTGACAGGAAGAGGACCACCCGGACAATGAGGGAGGCAGCGTTATATCGATGCTCTCCAGCATCTCCTTGAAGTCCCAATCCGTCCACCTGTCGGCAGGAGCAATGACAGTCACCATCGTGTGATCGTCGGAATGGGATAAGGCATAAAATGCTTCTGCGATGCTTTTTCGCTGGAAGCTTTGGGAGACGATCGCAGCAGGCAGCATTCTCATAAGCGCATCATCCTCCCTCAAGGAGGTTCCGTCCCTCAGCTTAACCATAATCGCAATTTTGCCAGTGTAAGGAGGTTCGATCTAGCAACGATCCGATAGGAATTAATATTACCTCCTACAACCCACAATCAACGCTAATTCGCAAGGAGGATCTTTCGTGGCAGGAGGAAATGGGCTGGTAGTTGCTTTGATGGTGATAGGTTTCGTGATTTTATTCTTAGTGCCTCTGACCTTTCTGACTGGGCTGTTCTGAGTCTGAACAGCTCAGCCGTTAGCATTTTTGTTCTCCCGGGACGGGTTGATCTTTGAACTGCACCTTGGGCAGTCCGGCGATGTTTTCCTAAAAAGTTATCAGTTATGCCTAACATCAACAGATATTTTGAAGCCTTGTAGCGTTCATACCACTAGTTGTCACCCGAAATCATCAATAAATCCTTATAGATTGGCTTTTGATACAATGATTGAGGGCCGTCAGAAAAGATCGGATCTGGGCATCGGTGATAATTTATTGAGGAAAGTCTTGGCTATTGTGCTAATATTGTCCTTATATCTTTCTTCTTGCCATGGCACCGAGGAGAACGATCTCTGGCTTCTGCTTTCAAGTTACGAGGATATCAGCATCACTGTGAGCGATCTTGCTTTCTTTCTCGCTACTCACGGATTCGATGCCAAGCCTGAAAAGTCCTACGTAGTCGTTAAATTCTCTTCGGGCAAGGAGGTGTATCTCACGCCCAACGGAGCCGCACCAGGACTCGCGGATCTTTGGATGACGCCGCCCTCTTCCAGCGGAGGGCCCACGAGGGTGATATCTAGCGATGCAGTGAAGGTGAATGTGACGTACAACATGACCACTGACCAGACCTTTATAAAGAAGGTCAGCAGATACGTCATATTCCCGGTAACCCCTCTCGGCATGTGTTATGACGGCTCTCAGAAGCTCTTCGAAAATTACAAGAGTTTTGGGGTGAACATGATGTATCTCTTCGATCCAGCCGGTTTTAATTCACAAGGTCATCTGTGGATTGCATTGGAAGACAAGGGTCAGCCTAACACCTGGCTCGCCATCGACAGCTACTATGGTGTTATGACAAATGACGAGTATTATTACCATGCACCCTACAGCTTCTCTGATTTCAGCTACCTCGATTCAGTTAATCCCAGATGGAGGGTCGCGTGAGCATCGCCTGAATCAGGGCAGGAATGCGAGGATAAAGAAAAAGGAAAAGATGAAAAGTTTTATAAGATTAACCCCGAGAGTTGCTCGTAAATCGAGGTCATTGGGAGCGTCCTCGAAAGGCAAGGTGACTATACGTAAACGCTTATCAGCCAGTGGCTGGTGCGCACTAAATCGAAAATGACATCCTGGGAGTCCCATGAAGTTAAACTCATCCATTTATTTTGTGGCGGCGGCATTGGTCCTTCTATGTTGCGCCTTTGTCGCATCGGCTGACCCCAAAGAGGTGAATGATGATCGTGATGCCCGATGCGGAGGGAACCTTTCGAGCCTGAGCCCCTGCCACCTGCCTCTGAATCAATCGGATCAGAGCGGATTCAAGGATCGTATGAACCTGTTTAAGGCCAATCTATCCTGCTGCAGCCTCAGCCATGCGCACTTGAATCAGTCTGATCTGAGAGACGCGGACTTGAGGAATTCCAACCTGAACGGCACATTCCTGAGGTCAGCCTGGCTTGACGGGGTTGACCTCAGCGGGGCAAAGCTCGCGAATGCTGATCTGACAGATGCGGTCCTGAAGGGGGCGAACATTAGTGGCGCTGACCTCAGCAACTCCACGCTGACAAATGCTCAGCTCTCGGCAGCAAATCTCCACAGGGCCTACCTCATAAACTGCGATCTCACCGAGGCGGACTTGTCCGATTCGAATATCTCTGATGCAGACCTCACAAGCGCGAGGCTCTTCAGGACCGATCTCAGCGGCGCGAACCTCAGGGGCATTTATCTTATTAGCGCCAACCTGATAGGCGCACACATAAGCTGGGCTGATCTGGACGGGGCTTATCTTTCAAAGGGCCAGTTCTCCAGGGCCGAACTGTATGGCACCAATCTTCAGGGTACCGATCTGAGCAACGCGGATTTTACGAGGGCCTACCTCATGAGATCGGATCTCACAGGGGCCAACATGAAATATGCCAGCCTTGACTACGCGGATCTGACCGAGGCAAAGCTCGTGGGCACCAGCATTGTGTCAGCACAGCTGCGGTATGCCGATTTGACCAGGGCTGATCTGACAGGGGCGGATCTGACCGATGCGGATCTGAGTGCGGCCAGGCTTCTGGGAGCAACCCTCAGCCGCGTGAAGCTTAATAAGGTGACGCTGCGCGAGATAGACCTTAGGGGCATCAACCTGACCGGTGCCTCTCTCAGGGACTCCAACCTTGTCACGATCTTCTTGACAGACGCAGATATGAAGGGCGCTGACTTGAGAGACGCAACCCTTAATCAAGTGGAGATATCGGGAGCAGACTTGACGGGAGCAAATCTGGAGGGAATAAAGTACGATCAGTTCAGCCTTTACTCCCTATCCAAGGCGAAGCTCGGTGGGGCCATCATGTCGGATACCCTCAGGTCGGATCTCAAGAAGATCTCAAGCTCTTGAAGGGCGCCGACCGTCGGCCTCGCCTGGAACCCCTTGCGAGTCCTCGTTGTGCAGGGCGGGTTTCGGGGAGACCTGCTCTTTTTCTGCTTTTCCGGAAAGGACTTATGACGTGAGATACAATAATTAGGCAAAGATGCTGAGGAAAACGTCTGAACCTTCGGCTAAGAGGTGATGCCTGTGCTATTAGACCTTGTTCATTCCCTGATCAGGTTCCGGGCCTGGATAGCCATCATCCCTCTCCTTATTACGGCAGCCCAGGCCGCGACTATCCAGGTCGTCCCAGGCGAGAGCCTTCAGAGAGCTATCGACATGGCCTCCGATGGCGACACGATAGAGATCGCCGAAGGTGTCTACAACGAATCCGTCAACATCACCAAGAGGCTTGTTTTGAAGGGAAGGCCGGGCGTGGAAAAGCCCGTTCTGAAATCCGGAGGCAGCCACGACACAGTCGCCATCCTCGCCGATGGCGTAAGGCTCGAGGGCTCAACCTCACGGGCGCCATGGGCTGGGCGATGGCGGGTGTCAGGGTATCGTCCAAAGGAAACATCATCAGAAATATCACCGTTATCGGAAACAGCGTTGGCATCTATCTCGCAGCATCCCGAAACACAGTGGACTCCAACGAGGTCAACGACAACTATCTTGGAGGCATCGTCTCCTTCTCCACGAGCCAGAACAACCTGACTCGCAATCTCGTCCTCGAGAATGGTCAAGCAGGGATTCTCTTCATCGACTCCAGCAATAACTCCATCACCGGCAACAACGTCAGCCTCAACCTGGGCTCAGGCATAAAGCTCTTCAGATCGAACAGGAACGATGTATCCCATAACGACGTCATCACCAACGATTACGGCATAGATCTATCGGAGGCCAACGGGAACACGATCAGAGCCAACACCGCCATCAATAA